>Ga0209023_10004940_pt1 | contig 14841 bp, 13 predicted proteins | sample LakOneMetagenome_FD_187468 | JGI IMG/M metagenome (GOLD analysis project Ga0209023, IMG submission 187468) | Freshwater and sediment microbial communities from Lake Erie, Canada (SPAdes) (version 2) | ecosystem: Environmental > Aquatic > Freshwater > Lentic | place: Lake Erie, Canada... | reverse complement strand
CCGGATCATGTCTATCGAGCCGGTGTTGGAGGAGGTGCGCTGATCGTCGACAAGTTCGGCGACGCGGACCAGGAGCCGGAGAAAAACGGCGAAACGGGGCAGCGCCGGGCAGCTGCTGAAGTGGAATTGGACACAGCTTAAACTAGCCGGCTGAGTGTCTTGACTGATGGGTCCACTTTAGTCGCGCGTCGGCCGGGCCCGCAGCGAGGCACGCACGTACTGGCGATCCTCGTCGCCCAGTTGCTGGCCCAGCGTGGCGCTGCGTCCATAGCCGTCGTGCTGGAGGGCGTCCACCACGATCCGCGCCGCTACCTTGTCGCCGAGCGGGATGTTCAGGACGCCGCCCAGCGCGCGCTGGTCGAAGTTGCCGGCGCCGACGCGCAGGCTGCCCTCGAACGCCTGCTTTGGCGCCCTGGTCGTCATGTTGAGTGCGCCGCCGATCGTGTTGCGTCCGAACAGCGTACCTTGCGGGCCGCGGATGACCTCGACCGCTTCCATGTCGACCAGCGCCGCGTTGGCGCCGGCGGTGCGCGCATAGTAGACGCCATTGACATAGATCCCGACGGTCGGGTCGTTGTTCGAGGAAATCGAGGTCGGCGTGATGCCGCGCATGCCGATGATCATGTTGTTCTTGCCGACCGGGGTGTCGACGATCAGGAGCGATGGCGCATTCGCACTGAGCGCCTTGACGTCGACGATCTGCTTGTTGGCCAGTTCGGCCGTGCCGATGGCGGTCACCGCCGCCGGCACGTCTTGCAAGGCCTGTTCGCGCCGCTGCGCGGTGACCACGACCTTGGCGACCGGCGCCGCCGCCTCCGCCGGCGTGGCGTCGAGTTGCTGCTCCGGCGCCGCGGTGCTCGACGCGGCGCAGGCCGCGCCGCCGATCGTCGACATGGCGCAGCTGCCCGCAAGCAGTCCTGCCTTCGCAAAATGGGTCATGCATGGTCTCCGTGTTTTTATGGGTGTGACGAACCCGCCCGGGCCAGGCGCAGGGTGCGCAGGCCGGGTCGGTATGACAAGCGATGCGATGGCGGGGGAGCGGCGCGATCGGCGATCGCGCGCTCGCCTGTTCTATTGCGGACTGCGGCAGGAAACGGCGATCTTGTTGCCGTCGGGGTCGCGGATATAGGCGGCGTAGGCGTCGGGAGCGAACGGGCGCGGACCGGGCGCGCCCTCGTCGGTCGCGCCCAGTTCGATGGCGCGGCGGTGGAATTCCGCGACAGCTGCGCGGCTGGGCGCGGCCAGGCCGATGGTGAACCCGTTGCTGGCCGTGGCTGGCTCGCCGTTGCGCGGGTAGCCGACCATGAACTGCGCCGCGCCGATGCCCCAGCCGCAGATGCGTCCGCTGACACTGAGCAGGCGCGCGTAGCCCAGCGGCTCGAGCACGTGGTCGTAGAAAGTCCTGGCGCGTTCCAGGTCCGTCGTGCCCAGGGTAATGTGGGTCAGTATCGTCATGCCGGTATCTCCAGGTTGAATGAACGAAGCGGCGCGCTCAGCGCTTGCTGACCTTGATGTCGGTGCGCTCGAGGTCCCAGGTGGCGGCGGTACAGCCTTCCTCGCGCAGCTGGTATTTCAGGACGCGGCCCTGGGGATTCTTCGGCATCGCATCGCGAAACTCGATATAGCGGGGCAGGGCGTAATAGGGCACCGCATCGACCGCCCAGTGGAACAGGGCTTCGGGCTGCAGGACGCAGCCGGGTTTCAGGATCGCCGTGACCTTGACGTCGTCCTCGCCGCGCTCGGATGGCACCGCATGGACCGCGACCTCCTCGATGTCGGGGTGGACGGCGAATGCCGATTCCATTTCGAAGCTCGAGATGTTTTCGCCGCGCCGCCGCAGGTAATCCTTCTTGCGGTCGACGAAGTAAAAGAAGCCGTTGTCGTCGAACTTGCCGATGTCGCCGCTGTGGAACCACATGTTGCGCATCACCTTCATGGTGTCGGCCGGGCGTCCCCAGTAGCCCATGAACATGATGTCGGGGCGCAGCGGGCGCACGACGATCTCGCCGGGCGTGTTGGCCGGCAGTTCACGGTCGAGGTCGTCCACGATGCGCACGTCGAAATCGGGGATGCGCTTGCCGGACGAGCCGGGCGCGGCGTACTCGCCGCCGGCGAGCGAGGTGATGACGCTCGCCTCGGTCAGTCCATAGCCATTGCCGCCGACCTGGCGCGCGCCGAAACGCTCGCGCCAGACCTGCTTCGTCTCTTCCGTAAAGGGATTGCCGCGCACGGTATGGATCTGGCCGACGCAGCGCCGCATGGCCTCGCTGTCGGGAGCCTGCGCCAGCAGGCCGCCCATGCCGCCGAGGATGGAGGCGATGGTGGCGCCGCTACGCTCTACCTCGGGCCAGAAATTCGAGACCGAGAAGCGCGGCACGATCGCGACGCGCGCGCCGACCATGATGTTCGACAGCACGCCGACGCACATGGCGTTCATGTGGAACAGCGGCAGCGGGGTGATCGTAATGTCCTTGTCGGTGGCGGGCCCGGCGCGCAGCTGCAGGCGCGCCAGATTGCACATGTAGTTGTAACTCAGCATGCAGCCCTTCGACGGGCCCGTGGTGCCCGAGGTGTAGACGATGCAGGCCAGGTCCGATGGCGCCGGCTTGACGACGATCGGGTCGACGCACTGGCCGCGGTATTCATCGAGCGTTGCAATGCGCACCGGGCACGGCGGGCGGCTTGCCAGCGCGCCGCGGTACAGGATCAGCGTGACATCCGGCAGGCCCTCGGCGACCTGGGCGATGCGCTCGACATAGTCGGCCTCGCATATGACGATGCCGGCGCGCGCATCGGCGATCTGGTGGCGCAGGAACTCGCCGCGTAGCGCCGTGTTGACCGGCACGCTGACGGCGCACAGCTTGTTGGCCGCGATCCAGCCGGTGACGGCGTCGATATTATTGTCGAGCATGGTCAGGATCGTGTCGCCCGCCTTCAGCCCGAGTGCCGCCAGCGAATGCGCCAGCCGGGTCGAGAGTTGATCAAACTCGCCATAGGTGGTCAGTTCACCGCCGAAATCGAAGAGCACGCGCTCGGGATGGGCCGCGACGGCCCGGTCGAGCGCGGCGATGACGGTATCCTGCTGTCCCAGCGACCAGGTCTCGGGATTGCCCATTCCAGCCATTTTGCCTCCTGTTGTCGGGCTCCGCCGAATGGCCCGGCAGGCACCCATGCGTTTAATTGTGAAACGAATATAAACAGAATTGCGAAAAGTGTCAAAGTATTGCGTGGTCTGCCGCCATTCGAACTTCTGCCGGTGCGGTCCTTGCGCTACAATCCAGGTACGAAAAATATGCATTAGGGAGTAGACCGATGACGGCTGCCGTCAAACCAAAGAAACCGGCGGGCGCCGCCAAGGCGGGCAGTCCACGCGCGGCGAGTGCCAGCGCCACGCCCGCGGTGCGCGTCCGGGCCAAGGCGGTCGCTGCTCCCGTGGAGCAGACGCAGGCAAGGGTGCCGGCACCGGCGGCGAAAACCACGAAAGCGGCGAAAACCACGAAAGCGCCGAAAACCTTGAAAACGGCACCAGCCGTCGCCGCCCGGCCCGCACGCGCGAAGCCGGCCGCGCCGGCGCCTGTCGAGAAGCCGAAGAAGCCGGCCGCGGTACGCACCAGTTCGGCGGCGGTCAAGCTGAACAAGCGCTCCGGCGACACGATCGCCAAGATCCTGGCGACGACGGAAGAGATCATCCTGCAATCGGGCGCCGAGCGCATCTCGATCCTGGACGTGTGCAACGACAGCGGCATTTCGCGCGGCACCTTCTACCGCTATTTTTCGTCCCAGGATGACCTGCTCGACGCGTTCTCCCGGCACAAGCGCGACCAGTTCCATGTCCGCCTGATCGAGGCCACGGCGGCGTCCCAGGATCCCGACGAGCGCTTCCAGGCGGTGCTGGGCTTCATCGACGATTACCTCGAGCGCAGCCGCGCGCGGCGCCTGCTGCTGGTGGCGCCGGAATACGCGACGCGCTGGTTCCAGCGCATCTTCCACGACTCCGTGCACCGCTTCCAGGACGTGCTGGCGCCGGTGTTCGATGCCTGGGAAGAACGCCGCGGCATCGTGCTCGACCGCGAACTGATCGGCGAGCTGATGGTGCGCTTCATCCTGAGCGAGGTATTGGTACCGTCCGGCGCCGACCGCCGCAACCTGATGCGGCGCATGGAGCGCTTCGTCGTCATGCTGCTGTCGGGCCGCGTCGCGCGCCGCTGAGCGCCCACGCTTTACCTCAGGTAAAACCGTTCTTCGGGCCGTTCGTGCGGCCTCGTGCTTCAATCCGGCGCAGTAAAAACAAAACCGGAGAAGACAGCATGCAGCAGGAACATCATTACGACGTGGCGATCGTCGGCGGCGGACACAATGGCCTGGCCGCCGCCTGCTACCTGGCGGAAGCGGGCAAAAAAGTGCTCGTGATCGAGGCGCGCGAAAAAGTCGGCGGCATGGCGTCGAGCGGCTACCTGATTCCGGAAGCACCGCAACATCTCATCCATCCCTGCGCGCTCGACCTGATGTCGCTGCGCGTGCATCCGATGATGCCGCAGGAGCTGCAGCTCGAACGGCATGGCTTTCGCCAGGTCGAGATGAACCCTGGCTACGTCTATCTCCACCCGGACGGCAATTCGCTCGTATTCGGCCGCAGCGCGCAGGACACCGCGGCCGAGATCCGGCGCTTCTCGGCGCGCGATGCCGACGAGTTTCTCTCCCTGATGACGCTGGTGAACGCCTTCATCGACGTCGCTATCCCGATGATGCGGGTCGACCCGGCCCAGCGCAACCTTGGCGCCAAATGGCAGGCCTTCCGCACCATGTTCAGGAACCGCGCGCTCAAGCCGGAGCTGATGGCGCTGATCGGCAGCCCGGCCTACACTTCGATCATGGAACGTTTCGAGCATCCCGTTACCCAGTCTGCCCTGTGCTGCCTGCTCGGTGCTGCCGGGCCGATCGCCGGCGAAGCCACCGGCATCTATTTCGCGCTGCTCGGCTTCATCCACCGTTTCGGTCTGGGCCGCGCGGTGGGCGGCATGCAGACGCTGTCGAATGCGCTGGCGGCGCGGCTGCGGGAACTGGGTGGCGAGATCATGACCGGCGCACCGGTCGCGGAAATCATCGCCGAGGCTGGCGCCGCGAAGGGCGTGCGCCTGAAGAGCGGCGCCGTGATCGCCGCGCGCGCCGTCATCGCCTCCATTCACCCGAAAATGGCGCTCGAGATGGTCACGCCCGGCGCACTCGACCGCCGCACGCTGACGCGGGTGGCGCTGGCGCCGGCGAATGCGCACGGCGCTTCACCTCTGAAAGTAGACGTCGCGCTCTCGGGGCAGGTCGGGTACAGCCGCCACGAGGCGCTGCGGCCGGACGGCCTGAGCCTGCGCAAGAGCGTGCTCCTGGTCGGCACTTCGGAGGCGGTGCTCGACAACTTCCGCGCCGCCGCGCGCGGCGAGGTCTCGCCCATGCCGTATATGTGGATCACGGCGCCGAGCGCGGTCGACCCGGGCCAGGCGCCACCCGGACAGGATGTGGTTTACCTCTATCCGGTGGCGATGCCGGTCGAGCCACGCGAGGGCTGGGACGCGATCCGCACCCGGGTTGGCCAGCAGGTGATCGACCACGCCTCCCAGTACATGGACGGGCTGGCGAGCCACGAAATCGGACGCCGGATCGAAGCCGCGCCCGACCTGGCCGAGCGCCTGAACGTCCACCGCGGCTGCGTGGTGCATATCGACACCAGCCCGGCGCGCAGCGCCCTGATGCGGCCCGCCGCGGGGCTCGGCACCGACAGGCTGCCGGTAAGGGGCCTGTTCCTGGGTGGCGCCGGCACCCATCCGGGCGGCGGCATCAACGGCCTGCCGGGGAGGATCGCCGCGCGCCGGGTCAGCCGCTTCCTGGCGCCCTGATCGGACTGGCTGGGCGCGTCAGCGGATGCTGGTCGCTGCGTTCGCGTTCGAGCGCCGACAGCACGAAATCGACGGAGAAACGGCGCCAGGTCTCGGCATCCGGCGCGCTCGCCATGTCCAGGCCGCATAGCGTCGACACCGTATAGCGGTTGACCCAGGCGCTGGTGGTGGCCAGAGCGGCGACCGCCAGCAGCATGTCGGGATCGACGTCGGCGCGGAAGTCGCCGCTGGCGATGCCGCGTTCGAGCGTTTCCGCCAGCTTGAGCCGGAGACGCGGCGCCAGCGCGGTAAAGCTGTTGCGCGGCGTCGCCCGGCTTTCGTGGAAACGGATCCCTTCCTGGGCGAGGGTACTCAGTTCGCCTTCCTGGTAAGGCTGGACCATCCGCTGGAGCAGGGCCCGCAATGCCGCGCGCGGCGCCAGGTAGTCCAGCTCCAGCGTCACCAGTTCGTTCATCGCCTGCGCCGACGATTCGTCCAGCACGCAGGCAAACAGCTCTTCCTTGCTGCGGTAGTAGTGATACACCAGCTGCTTGGTCACGCCGGCCGCCTGGGCGATCTCGTCGACGCGCGCATCGGCCAGGCCCTTGCCGACGAATTCGCGGCGCGCCGCTTCGAGGATGCGCCTGAGCGTGTCGCGCTTGTTCGGCAGCGTTTTGGCCGGCGCACAACTGTCCGGAAGTTCGCTCATGGTGTCGCCTCTGGTGGTCTCGTACCACTATCTTAACCCGGTCCGCTTGACTCGCGGTCAAACAAAGTTCGCGCCGCTGGCGGTCCTGGCGCCATCCTGTGCGGCTACCATGTGTACATCATTTAAAAAAATGTTCAACTGGAGGAGATACCGTGAACGAAACGATCGACGAGCACGCCCTGGAACGCGCCTATTCAGCGGTTTCCGATACCTACAAGGGAACCGGCGACATCCACGCCGCCTGCCGCCGGGCGCGCGCCGAAGCGCCGATCTTTGTCGGCGACTTCGTCCAGCAGTTCGGCGTGCCGACGAATGCCGGCATGCAGCAGGGAACGCGGCCAACCTTCGCCCTGTTCCGGCACCAGGACGTGATGGCTGTGCTGCGCGACGCCACCAGCTACACCAGCGGTTTCATCGCCGAAGGCCTGGGCGCCTTCTTCGACGGCCTGATCGTGCTGGCGATGGATGGCGAGCAGCACCGCAGCGTGCGCGCACTGCTGCAGCCGGCCTTCATGCCGGAGACGGTGAACAAATGGCGCGACCAGATCGACGCGGTGATCCGCAAGGACTTCCTGGAACCGATGGTAGGGCTGAAAAAGGCGGACCTGATGGAGTTCGGCCTGAGCTTTCCGATTCGCGAGATGTATGCGCTGATGGGCTTCCCGACGGATAACACCGAACAGTACCGCCAGTACGCGGCCTGGGCGCTTGCCATGGTCGGCGGCAACCAGATCGATCCGGCCAAGGCGGTGGAAGCGCGGCGCAATGCCGGCATCGCGGTCAAGCGCCTGTATGACGCGATCTTCGCGGTGGTGGCGCGGCGCCGTGCCGAGGGGAGCGTTGGCGACGACTTGATCGGACGCCTGCTGCGCGCGGAGCACGAGGGCCGCATGCTCGACGACCACGAGGTGACCACCTTCGTGCGCTCGCTGCTGCCGGCATCCGGCGAGACGACGACCCGCACCTTCAGTTCGGTGATGGTGCTGCTGCTGACGACGCCGGGCCTGCTGGAACGTATCCGTACCGACCGTGCGCTGGTGCCGAAACTTATCGACGAAGCGGTACGCTTCGAACCGGTGGCGACCTTCAAGGTGCGCGAGACGGCGAAGCAAGTGCAGTTCCATGGCGTGACGATCCCCAAGGGCTCCTTCATCCAGTGCATGGTCGCCTCGGCCAACCGCGACGAGGAAGTCTTCGAGCATCCGGACGTGTTCGATATCGACCGCCGCGTCAAACCCTCGTTTGGCTTCGGCTTCGGGCCGCACATGTGCATCGGCCAGTTCGTGGCCAAGATGGAGCTCAACTGCGCCGTGAACGCGCTGCTCGACCTGTTCCCGAACCTGCGCCTGGACCCGGACAAGCCTTCGCCGGTGATCGAAGGCGCGCAGCTGCGCGGCGCGTCCCATGTCCACGTGCTCTGGGATTGAGACCATGAAAATCTTCGACACCATTCCGCAGCGCGCCGATTTCGACTACCAGTGCCTGGTGGCGCCCCAGCAGGTCACGGGCGCCGGCCTGGCCGACCTGCGCGACCACTATGGCCTGAAGCTGACCAAGCACATGCCCTTCGGCTGCGTGCGCGACGAGGAAGGCGAGATCTACGCGTTCGTGCGCGCCCTGAATGCGCCGGGCAGCAGCCCGAATCCGACCAAATTCATCTACCAGTCGACGCGGGTCGGCGACGGGCGCCACATCCGCATCGACAGGGACAAGAGCGGTGCGCAGGCATTGACCATGTTCCCGCAGCGCTGGCTCGACAATGACACGGCCGGCTGGTCCAGCCTGGAGGGGGAGGCGGGCCGGCCGTGGCGGCTGACCGCCTCCGGCACGCAGTTCAGCTGGAACGAGGAAGGGCTGTTCGAGCTCACCGGGAAACTGCTCGGAAATGGCATGCAATGGTACCTGCCGGGCCGCGACTGGGGGACTTTCTACGTCTCGCAGCTGTACGATGTGGCCGGCAGCTGCGAAGGCCGCGCCGTCAAGGGCATCATCACCCTCGACCAGGCCTGGATGGCGGAAGGCGGCGCCATCCACTTCCAGAAGGACCTGGTGGTGAACAATAAAATGCACGTCATCTGGTGGACTTTCGCCACCGTCTACACCGACGGCAGCTGGGACAGCGGCTCCTTCATGGTCGGGCATGGCAAGCTGGGATACGCCATCTTCCAGAACGAGAAGGGCGAGGTCCGCTGCACCACCGATATCGAAGGGCAGGTGGTTCACAAGCCCGGCTCGTATTTCGTCGACAGCGCGCAGATCGTCCTCGACGGGACCGAGCGCTGGGAATTCGTGCCGGACCCGAAGGGCGAAATGGTCGATTTCGTCGGCGGCTTCCCGATCACCGCCCAGCAGGAAGGGCGCTGGCGCCGCGTGGGCGACACGCGCGAACCGGACCGCTCGCTGGGCTGGGGCGAAACCGACCGCCGCAACGGCAGCGCGCGCGACGTGCGCGGTTCCGAAACCGGGTTGGGAGGAGCCGCATGAGCACGGACGCAGAGAGCATCCGCCGTTTCCTCCACGCCCAGGTGGCATGCTGGAACGCCGGCGACCAGGACGGCTTCCTCGCGGCCTACCGCGCGGCCGCTCCCGGCGGTTTGACCATCGAATACGTAGGCCGGCCAGCCTCGGACGGCTGGTCGGTGCTGGCGGCGATGTGGGAGCGGCAGAACGCTGCAATCGTGATCGAGGAGGTCGCGGCCATCGTCAACGGCAATGAAGCTGCCTGCCACAACCGGAACCGGGTCAAGGGGACGGATCGCGTGATCGAGACCATCGAGCTGTACCGCTTCGACGAGGACGGAGGGCTGCTGGTGCGCTACTTCGTCGGGCCGGCATGAGGAAATAGCGGAGACGGTCGACATTTTCCCGAAACATGTATATATTGAACATAAAGAGCATTTCTGTTCAATAAAACCATGGCCGCGCCAGATCGCACAAAGCGACAGCGGCGCAGGAGACATGATGACCGGACCCCAGGCGTGCCCTAGCGGGAGGCTGGCATGACGCGGCTGCCGCTGCTTCCTTTGGCCGAGTTCCCGCCGCCGCTCGCCTCCGCGCTCGAGCGCGGACGGGCCAGCAGGATGCTCAGTTCGACGGTACCGGTCCAGGTCTGGGCCCACCGCCCGGCCGTGGCCGAAGCCTGGCTGGGCGCGCTCGAAGCGATGCACCTGCGCGGCCTGCTGCCGGGGCGGCTCAAGGAGCTGGTGCGCCTGAAGATCGCCTCCATCACCACCTGCCAGGCCTGCCAGGTCGCCCGCAAGGACGACTCGGTCAGCGAGGACGACATCGCCTGCCTGGCCCACGACGATCCCCGTTTCAGTCCGCCGGAGCAGGCGGCGCTGCAGTACGCCACGCTGTTCGCCGGCGACTACATGGCAATCGGCGACGACTTGTTCGATACGCTCAAGCTTCATTTCAGCACAGCCGAGATCGTCGAGCTGAACATGTTCTGCGCCTTGATGCTGGCCGGCGGACGCATGACCTATGTGCAGCAGGCCTACGCAGGGGACCGCTAATGGACACGCCTATCCTCGGGAACATCCGAGTCATCGAGTTTGCCAGTGGGATCGCCGGGCCGGCGGCGGGGCTGCAGCTCTCCGAGGCCGGTGCCGAGGTCATCCGCATCGAGACGCCGGACATGGCCGGCGATGCCGGATCGGTGCTGTTCTCGGTGCTCAACCGCGGCAAGCGGCGGGTGGCGCTCGATCCTGACACGCCGGACGGACGCGCGGCGCTGGCCGGGCTGCTCGCCGGTGCCGACGTGCTGCTGCACGACCTGACGCCGGCCCGCGCCGCGCACTATGGCCTGGACGATGACTGCCTCGCTGCGGCATATCCCGGTCTGGTCGTGTCGGCGATCGGCGGCTGGCCGCGCAGGCATCGTCTCGCCGAGGCGCCGGCGCGCGAGACCCTGGTGCTGGCGCGGCTCGGCCTGCTCGACGAGCAGCCCGGCCACCGTCCCGGCCCCGTGTTCGTGCGCATGCCCTTTGCCGGCTGGCTGGCTGCCTGGTTGTGCGCGATCGGCGTGATGGCGCGCCTGATTGCGCGCCGCCGGGACGGGCGCGGCGGCATCGCGCACACGAGTCTCGCGCAGGCGGCACTCGCACCGATGAGCATGCACTGGTCGCGGGCGCAAACGCCGACCCCGGTGTTCGCGAAGGGGCTCTCCAAGAGCACGCCGATCCCGCTGCACCGCTGCGCCGACGACGAATGGGTGCACGTCCATTATTCTCCCGACAAGGCGCCCTGGATGGCGCAGGCGCTGGCGGCGCTGGGGCCGGAGGCCGTCGCCGCCGAAAACGCGAAATACCCGCCCAGCCACGTGGCCCCGAACTTCGGCGCCAACAAGGCCATCATGGCCACCCGTCCGGCACGCGACTGGGTCGGGCACTTCTGGCAGCACGACGTCGCGGCCCAGGTGGCTGCGCCCTTCGGCGCCATCTACGCCAGCGAGCAGGCGCGGGTGAACGGCTATGTGGTCGAAGTCGACGACCGCGTGCGCGGTACGGTGCTGCAGCCCGGCCCGGCCTACCTGACCGAACCGCCGCCGGCGGTGCGCGGTGCGCTGGCCGAGGCGGAGCAGGGGTCCTTGCGTGTTCCCCCGCGGCCCGAGGCGAAGGCAGTGGCCCCGGCCGCCGCAGCCGCAGCCGCAGCGCTGGCGCCGCTGGCCGGCATGAAAGTACTCGATCTCGGCGCCTACCTGGCGGGCCCCTTCGCCACGATGCTGCTCGCCGACCTCGGGGCCGAGGTGATCAAGGTCGAGCCGCCGGCGGGCGACGCCATGCGCAGGCTGGAACGGATCTTCGCCGGCACCCAGCGCGGCAAGCTGGGCGTCGCGCTCAAGCTGGGCGAGGCCGGCGCGGAAGATGCCCTCGAGGCGCTGGTGCGCTGGGCCGACGTCGTCCACCACAACATCCGGCTGCCTGCAGCGCGCAAGCTCGGGATCGATTACGCGACCCTGAAGGCGCAGAACCCGGCGCTGGTCTACTGCCACATCAGTTCCTATGGCCCGAAGGGCGAGCAGAAGGACTGGCCGGGCTTCGACCAGCTGATGCAGGCGGCCTGCGGCTGGGAAGCCGAATGCGGGGGGCTGGGCAATCCGCCGATGTGGCTGCGCTTCGGCGTGGGCGACTACCTGGCCGCCCTGTCCTCGGTCTTCGCCGTGCTGCTCGCCCACTACCGCCGGCAGGAGAGCGGGGAAGGGCAGGCCGTCTGCGCCTCGCTGCTCGGCGCCACCTTGCTGACCGTGGCGGAAAGCGTGATGCTGCCCGACGGCGCCACCACGCCGGTCGCGCAGCTCGACCAGGCCCAGACCGGGCTCTCGCCCGCCCATCGGATCTATCGCTGCGTCGACGCCTGGCTCGCCGTCGCCGCCGTGGGAGCACGCGAGACGGCCGCCTTCGCCGGCCTCGCGGGAGACACGCGGCAACAGTGCGAAGCCTGGTTCGCGGGACAGCCGCGCGCATCCGCGCTGGCTGCCCTGCGCGGCGCCGGCGTGCCGGCCGAACCGGTGCTGGAAGCGCAGGGCGAGGCCTTCCACGACGATCCGGACCACGCCGCGGCCGGGCTGCATGCGCGCTACCGCCATGCCGTGTATGGGGAACTCGAACAGGTTGGCGCCTACTGGGACTTCGGCGACCTGCCCTTGCGCCTGGACCGTCCGCCGCCGGCGCTGGGTGAACACAGCCGCGCGGTCTGGGAGCGGCTCGGGCTCGGCCCCGAGCGGATCGCCGCTCTGGAAAAGCAGGGACTGACCATTTTATGAACGCATCCGGGGCAAGCGTATGAACGAAATCGATTTTTCCGGCAAGACGGTACTCGTCGTCGGCGGCTCCAGCGGCATCGGCAACGGCATCGCCCAGGCCTTTCGCCGGCGCGGCGCGCAGGTGCACGTATGGGGCACGAGGGCACAGGCGGCCGATTACGCCGATTCGCCGGACTCGGACCTCGAGGGTCTGCACTATGCCAGGCTCGATGTCGGCGACGCAGCCGCGGTGGCCGGCGCGGAGGTGCCCTTCGAGCGCCTCGACGTGCTGGTCTGCGCCCAGGGCATCGTGCGCTACCGGAGAGAAGAATTCAAGGTGCCGGCCTTTCGCGAGGTCGTCAATGTCAACCTGGTCAGCCTGATGGCCTGCGGCGACCGCTTTCACGACATGCTGGCGCAAGCCCGGGGATCGATGATCATCGTCAGTTCCGCGGCGGCCTTTCACTCGACTGTCGGCACGCCGGCCTACAACGCCTCCAAGACCGGCGCCTACGGCCTGACCCGCACGCTCGGCGAAGCCTGGGCCGGCGACGGCATCCGGGTCAACGGCATCGCGCCCGGCCTGGTCGCCACCAAGCTGACCCGGGTCACCACCGACCACCCCGAGCGGCTGGCCGCCTCGCTGAGAAAGATACCGCTGGGCCGGCTCGGCACGCCGGACGACATGGCGGGCGCCGCGCTCTTCCTCGCGTCGCCGCTCGCCGCCTACGTGCTGGGCCAGACGCTGCTCGTCGACGGCGGCCTGCTGCTCGCATGAACCTGTAACCCGGAGACTGAGATGGCATGGGATTTTGAAACCGAGCCCGCATTCCAGGCGGAGCTCGACTGGATGACGGAATTCGTGCGTGAGGAGGTCGAACCGCTCGAGCACGTGCTGGGCAGCCCGTGGAATATCCACGACCCGCGCTTCACGGCGCTGGTGCGTCCGCTGCAGCGGCAAGTCAGGGAGCGCAGGCTGTGGGCTTGCCACCTCGGCCCGGAGCTCGGCGGCGCCGGCTACGGGCAGGTCAAGCTCGGGTTGATGAACGAGATCCTGGGCCGCGCGCTGTTCGCGCCCATCGTGTTCGGCGCGCACGCGCCCGATTCGGGCAACTGCGAGATCCTCGCAGCCTACGGCACGGCCTTCCAGAAGGAGCGTTTCCTCGCGCCGCTGCTGGCGAACGAGGTCGTCTCCTGCTTCGCGATGACCGAGCCGCAGGGCGGCGCCGACCCGAAAGTGTTTACCACGCAGGCGGTGCGCGACGGCGACGGCTGGGTGATCAGCGGCCAGAAATGGTTCGCCTCGAATGCGCGCTATGCCGATTTCTTCATCGTGATGGCGATCACCGATCCCGCCGCATCGACCTACCGCGGCATGAGCATGTTCGTCGTTCCCGCCGATACGCCCGGCATCCGCATCATCCGCAATGTCGGCGTGGCCGACGATCCGGAGGCGACCCATGCCTATCTGGAGTTCGAGGGCGTGCGGGTCGGCGCCGAGTACATGCTCGGCACACCGGGCGAGGCCTTCGCCATCGCCCAGGTCCGCCTCGGCGGTGGGCGCGTGCACCATGCGATGCGCGTGATCGGCCAGGCGCAAAAGGCGCTCGACGCCCTGTGCGAGCGGGCGCTCTCGCGCACCACCCAGGGTTCGCTGCTGTCCGAGAAGCAGATGGTGCAGGAGAAGATCGCGGATGCCTGGATCCAGCTCGAACAGTTCCGGCTGCTGGTCATGCGCACCGCCTGGCGCATCGACAAGTACCACGACTACCAGAAAGTCCGCAAGGACATCGCGGCAGTCAAGGCGACGATGCCGAAGGTGCTGCACGATATCGCATCGAGCGCGTTGCAGGTGCACGGCTCGATCGGCGTCTCGACCGAGATGCCTTTCGTCGGGCTGATCGTGCGTGCCTACCAGATGGGCCTGGCGGACGGGCCGACCGAAGTCCACAAGGTGACGGTGGCGCGCCAGCTGCTGCGCGAGTACGAGGCATGCGCCGACCTGTTCCCGGCCTACCACCGGCCGACCGCCGCCGCCGCGGCGATTGAAAAATTCCGCCCGGTCCCCGGATGAGCGGGGCGGGCGTCGACACCGTCCTCGACCTGGATGCCTTGAGGGCGTGGATGGATGCGCAGGGCATCGGCGCGGGAGCGCTGCGCGCCGCCACGCTCCTTACCGGGGGCACCCAGAACATGCTGCTGCGTTTCGAACGCGACGGCGGCCAGGCCTGGGTGCTGCGCTGTCCGCGCCCCGGCACGCTGGCCGACGGCGGTAAGGCTTTCGTGCGCGAGGCGCGCCTGCTGCGGGCGCTGGCCGGCAGCGCCGTGCCGCATGCGGCGCTGGCCGCTGCCTGCGACGACGCCGGCGTGCTGGGCGTTCCGTTTTACCTGATGGCCCCGGTGGACGGCTTCACGGCGACGCCTGACCGGCTGCCCGTACCCTATGCGGCCGATGCCGGCTGGCGCCGCGAGATGGGATTTGCGATGGTCGACGGCCTGCTGCGGCTCGAAGGCCTCAAGTT
>Ga0209023_10004938_pt1 | contig 14850 bp, 9 predicted proteins | sample LakOneMetagenome_FD_187468 | JGI IMG/M metagenome (GOLD analysis project Ga0209023, IMG submission 187468) | Freshwater and sediment microbial communities from Lake Erie, Canada (SPAdes) (version 2) | ecosystem: Environmental > Aquatic > Freshwater > Lentic | place: Lake Erie, Canada | collected... | reverse complement strand
TCACCAGCCTGTTTTCTGCAGCCAGCCATATATTCTCTTCATTATCTGTTTGTATATCGGTAATACGTTTGACATACACAGAATCCTTGAGCTGCAGGGCTGCATAATTTTTATTTTTCGGGTTATAACATATCACCCCGTTTTGTTCAGTGGCTATAAAAATTTCTCCCCGGGTATCGTAAATATCATTTACCTGGCCCCATGCCCAGGTGTTTTTTGCAGTGGTATCAGCCAATGCCTTTTTTGACAGGTCAAAAAGTAATACTCCTTTAGCCTGCATACCCACCCAAACAATATGTGTTTGTTGTGAAGGCACAATGCAGCGCACAATATTATCAGGTAACCCGTTTTTAGAGGTAAAAAAACTGATGTTGATTTTGCCAGCTGCCCATGTAATAAAAGAAATACCCCTGTCGGTACCGGCAACGAGCTGTTTACCATCAGGGCTGAATAAACAATTTACATTATCATCACTTAGCCCGTTATCCGTAGTGATATGCCTGAACTGGTTCCCTTCCTTGTAATAAATGCCATCACCCGCTGTGGCAAACCAAATTCTTTTTGCAGCATCCTGCAATATAGCTGTAATGGCTGTTTTGGGCAGTTGTTCCCCCGGGGAATACTGCACAGGCTGCCCGTTAGTAAGCATCATCACCGTACCGTCTTTACAACCGGCCCATATCATGCCATCTGCATCTTCATACAAGGCAGTAACATATATTTTAGACCCGGCAGCACTGCCGGGAATTTTTTGAGGCACGGTACCATTGTATTTAAAAACACCTTCCGAAGTACCTATCCATAAAAAACCATTGTGGTCCTTAAGCAGTACATTGGCCCTGAGGGTCAGGTTTTCTTCTTCAATATCAATTTTTTTAGAGAAAGGGAATTGAGCTGAAAGTAACAGCGGGAGCAGTATGAATTGTAAAAAGAAGGTAATGGATTTACTCATTTTTATTTTTTTGTAAATTCTGCATTTACAATCACCTTTATTTCCGATGCCAGTTTTTCATGTACGATCCTTGGGATTTTAATATCATGTTCGGCTAAAAAAACGGTAAAGATGCAGTCCAGCTTGATCACACCATTTTTTACAGTAAGGTCGCCCTGTAAAATCCTTTCCTGCTCCACACCATGCACGGTAAACCTGCCTTTGGCCCTTATATTGTAAGTGCCGTCTTTGGTAAAATCATCTTCTTCAATGATGTGCCCGGTAAAACTGGCTGTGGGAAATTTATCACTCTCCAGGTAGTTCTCATTAAAATGTTCTTTTTGCAGGGGACTGTTAAAGCCATCAAAACTTTTCATGGTAACTGAAAAGGCAAAGATCCTTTTATCTGCATCAATAACCCCTTTCAACTCTGTTGAAGAAGCTTTTATCAATTCCATTTTGGCATTGGAATGGAAGGAGACGAGGCTTTTTTTAATAGCATAAGTGCCCGCAGGTGTTTGGGCCGCAGCAAAGCTGCTGAACATAGCGGTAAGTAAGAACAGGTTTTTAAAGGATTTGAGAAATAACATACAGTGAAAATAATAAAAATTTTTTTCAGTGAAACAATACTCCTATTCCGTCAGGGTTTTGCTAAAGCTGTTATGCTGTTTTAACTGATGGAAGCCAGTTGTTTATGCAGTTTGGTGTTGCTTGCACAATAATTGGTAATTTTATGCATTACTAATCTAAAACTATTGAGGCACCCCTGGAAATACCTGATTTTGTTACTGTTGTTTTTTGTGCAGGCCTTGTATGCACAAAAACCTCCTGCACTATCCAACCTCCGTAAAAAAATAGTTTTTATTAACGGGGATGTGGTAAAGCTGGACTCTCTCAGCCTGGTACCCAATTCTGTTACCATAGAAAATGTTTTACCGGCCACCTATTCCATCAATGCTGCCAATGCCACACTTACATGGATAGCCAAACCCGCCACGGCATTTGTATGGGTCAGTTACAGGGTATTTCCCTTCAAATTAAATGCGGTGGTAAAAGGATATGATTACGACAGCATCCGTTATAACTTTAGTAAAAACAACCCGGTGTCGTTTTCACTGGCCAACAGGCAGAATAATCCACTGTTTGATTTTGGAACGGTGAAGTCGGCAGGTAGTTTTGGCCGCGGCATATCATTCGGTAACAGCCAGGATGCCGTGGTAAACTCCAGTCTGAATTTACAGCTCAACGGTTTCATTGGCGACAGCCTGGAACTTACAGCCGCTATAACAGATAACAATATTCCCATTCAGCCTGAAGGCAATACGCAGGACCTGCGTGACTTTGACCGCATTTACCTGCAGGTAAAGAAAAAAGGCTGGCAGGCCAATTTCGGCGATATCGATATCAGGCAGAGCAAAAATTATTTTCTTAATTTTTATAAGCGTTTACAGGGCGCTTCCTTTATAACCGAAAATAAATTAAGCAAAACCGTTTCCAACTCTTTATTGTTAAGCGGGGCAGTGGCCAAGGGGAAATTTACCCGCAACCTGCTTACACCTGCTGAAGGCAACCAGGGGCCTTATCGCTTACAGGGCGCCAATTATGAAGTTTACTTTATCATTCTTGCCGGAACCGAACGGGTGTTTATCGACGGGCAACTGATGCAGCGGGGCGAAGACCAGGATTATATCATTAATTACAATACGGCCGAGATCACCTTCACCCAAAAACATTTGATCACTAAAGACAAACGTATACAGGTGGAGTTTGAATATGCCGACCGCAATTTCTTAAACTCGCAGGTGTATGTAAGCGATGAAGTGAATTTTAAAAATAAATTCCTGCTCAGCGTTGGGGCTTTCAGTAATGGTGATGCAAAAAATTCTTCCATTAACCAGGTGCTGGATGCCAAACAAAAACAGTTTTTAGCTGATATTGGTGATGGGGTGGATACCGCGTTTTATCAAAATGCCGTAAGGGATACTTTTGCCACAGATAAGATACTCTATAAAAAAATTGATACCGTATACAACGGCACCATACATGATTCTGTTTTTGTTTTTTCCAATAATCCCAACGACAGGCTGTTCAGTCTTTCCTTTACTTATGTGGGGCCGGGTAAGGGCAACTATATGCCGCTGCAGAATGCAGTTAACGGTAAAGCCTATCAATGGGTGGCACCCAACAGCAATAACCAGAAAACAGGAGAATGGGCACCGGTAATTTTATTGATTGCACCTAAAAAACAGCAACTGGTTACTGTTGCCGGTGAATACCGTTTCAGCGCCTCATCCAAACTGCGTACAGAAGTGGCCATGAGTAATTATGATGTCAATCTTTTTTCAACAAAAGATAAGGGCAATGATAAAGGCATGGCTGTAAAAATGCAGTTTGAAAGCAATGAACGGAAAATACACCTGCTCAACAAACCGCTGCTGCTGAATACAAAAGCAGGATATGAGTTTGTACAAAACCGCTTCCGTCCACTGGAGCGCCTGCGCAACGTGGAATACCTGCGTGACTGGAGCCTGCCTTACGAGAGTACAAGGGCTGATGAACACCTGGCCAATGCTGGCGTACGTATTGCAGATGCCAAAGGAAATTTTTATGCTTATGAAATAGTGAATTACCGGCGCAGCGATAATTACAATGGCATACGGCACCAGTTTGAAAACTTAACCGTTGCCGGAGGCTGGAAACTGGCCAATACCATCAGTGTAACCACCAACCGTACTGCAACAGAAAGGGGTACTTATTTACGGCCAACAATTGACGTGAGTAAAGAACTGGCCATGCTTAAAAAATTACAGGTGGGCATCAACTACACCGGGGAAAACAACAGGCGTCATTATAAGACGACAGACACCCTTACACCATTCAGTTTTGCATTCAACACCTGGCAGGCCTATATCAGATCCAACCCGGCCAAATTAAATAAATGGGGCGTATCCTACTTTACAAGGGATGACTGGTATCCATTGCAATCTAAACTGCAGCGGGCTGACCAAAGCGATAATATCAATGTGTTTACTGAAATTAAAAAGAATGAGAACCGCCAGCTTACCTTAAATATCACCTACCGTAAACTGCATATTGTAAATGCCGGGTTGAGCAAACAAAAAGCTGATGAAAGTTTACTGGGCAGAGCAGAGTATTATATGCGGGAATGGAAAGGACTGGTGAGCGGTAATTTTTTGTATGAACTGGGCGCCGGGCAGGAACAAAAAAGGGAGTATACTTTTTTTGAAGTGCCGGCGGGGCAGGGAGAATACACCTGGATAGATTATAACAATAACGGCATAAAAGAATTGAATGAATTTGAAATTGCCGTATTCCAGGACCAGCGTAAATATGTAAAACTGTTTACACCCGGCACACAGTATGTTAAAGCCAATTATGTGCAGTTTAATTATAGTATCGACCTGTTGCCCCGCGCCGTAATTGCATCCGGCGCCAGGGGGCTGATGAAATTATTATACCGTTCCAATACCAGCTCTAGCCTGCAGATCAGCAAAAAAGATATTTCCACCGGTAAATTCCAGTTTAACCCCTTTACAAAAAAACTGGTGGATACCACCCTGATCTCATTGAACTCTGTTTTAACCAACACGTACTTTTTTAACCGCAGCAATGTAAAATGGGGTTTTGATATCACCCATTATCTTGGCAATACCAAATCATTACTCTCTTATGGTTTCGAAAGCCGCAAGCTGCGTAATCTTTCGGGCAGGCTGCGCTGGAACCTGAATAAAAACCTGGCTGCCGGCCTGGGTATCCGCAACGCTAAAAATGAACTGAACACCAGCGGTACCAAATTTAACAACCGCAATTACCTTATACTGCAAAATAAAATAGAGCCTTCACTTACCTATATCTATAAATCAAATTTCAGGCTGGGCTTGTCTTACAGTTACAGCAACCGCCACAACCAGGTGGATTCAATGGAAAAAGCCATTGTGCAGGAACTGGCCGCAGAACTGAAGTACAATATACTTTCCAACAGTACGCTCAATGCAAAATTTACATTGAACCAAACCAATTTTACAGCCTACAAAGGCGCTGCCAATACTACTGTGGGCTATGTATTGCTGGATGGATTATTGCCCGGTAAAAATTATTTATGGAACCTGGAATATACCCGCAGGCTGGCCGGAAATTTTGAACTGAGCATCCAGTATGAAGGCAGGAAGCCCGGCGAAGCCAGGACAGTACATGTGGGCAGGGCTTCCATCAGGGCCATCTTATAAAACAAAAAGCGATACCCAAACAGGTACCGCCTTTAGTATATCGAGAGGGTTAGAAAACTATCCGAATAAGCCGCCTTTTTTAAAGCTTCTTACGCCTTCACCAATTTTAAATCCGTTGTTATATACTTCAATTTTGTAATCGCCTGTTTCAAAACTGCTGTTTTGTTTCCAGTCGATACTGATGGTTTGGCGCTGGCCCTGTGTATAGTTGGCATCAACTTTCTGTGTAAAAAATTTGTCCTGGCCATCCCTTGTTTTAAAAGTACCTGAGCCCAGGGCCTCCACTGTTACCGGGTTGCCTTTAGGATCGGTGATGCAGATATAAATACTTTTTACGCCGGATTGGGTAATGCGGTTCTCATCAAGGTCAAATGAAATACGGAGTTTGTCAACACGTTTTGCGGTGCTGGTGGTTTTTTCCTTACCACTTCTTTTTTCGTTGATACCAACAATTGAAAAGTTAGAAGCATGCAGTGTGGAGCCGATATCAATCACGTCTTCTTTTTCTTTGATTACGTTTTTGGCATCTTCTGTTTCCTTACGGGCTACATCCCTTTCCTGTGTTACGGCTTCTTTTTCTTTTGTCAGTACAATTTTTTCACCTTCCAGTTTTTCGATGGTGGTTTTATAGCCAACAATATCATCATTAAGCGAAGCAATTAATGTTTTGGCCTGTGCCAGTTCTTCTTTAGTGGCATTTACCTTGGTTAGCAACTGCTGGATCTTTGCACGCTTTTCTGATATATCTCTGTCACGTTGTGTGATCACGCTGTCTTTACTGTGCGCCATATCTGCGCTGCTGGTTTTGATCATGTCGTAACGCATGGTGGCATCATCCAGCTCTTTACGCAGTTCATCCCTTTCATTATTGCTGGTGGTGATCTGTGTATCTTTTTGCTGGATGGTTTCCTTGGTTTGGTTTTTATCATAAATGATATAACCCCAGGTGCCCAGTAAAGCCACCAGCAAACCGCCGGTTAACAGGTTACGCCAGTTCTTTTTTTCTGGTGGGGGTGCCTGTTGTGGCGTTGATGCTGCTGAGGGAAAATTTTCGTAAGCCATATTTTTAAGTTTTATTAGTGACAAATGTATTCATTCATTGAGTTAAAAAGAATGCTTTACAACAGTTCTGTTAATATGTGAATAACTCTTTTATGGTGCTTTTCTTGCCAAAATTGTGCCATTTTACTGCCTGCAAAATCATTTATCTTTGGCGCCATGAGTGCGGATAAAATCATCAGCGACTGGAAGAAAAAAAAGTTCAAGCCCCTGTACTGGCTGGAGGGTGAGGAGGATTATTATATTGACCAGGTGGTGGATTTTGCCGAACACCATATCCTGGATGAGGCCGAAGCCGGCTTTAACCTTACCGTTTTTTATGGCCGCGATGCCGACTGGGCTGCCGTGGTAAATGCCTGCCGACGTTATCCCATGTTTGCCGAGCGCCAGGTGGTGCTGCTTAAAGAGGCGCAGCAGATGAAGGATATAGAAAAGCTGGAAGCCTACGTGGAAAGCCCGCTCAGCTCCACCATTTTTGTGGTGGCTTACAAAACAAAGAATTTTGACAAACGCACCAAACTGTACAAACTTTTAAAACAGTCGGCCGAAATTTTTGCCTCCGAGAAAATTAAAGATTTTAAGATTCAGGAGTGGATAAAAGAAACGGTTACTGCAAAAGAATTTACCATTACCCCCAAAGCCGCCCTGCTGCTGGAAGAACATATCGGCAACGACCTCAGCCGTATTGCCAATGAAATTGATAAGCTTTCTGTAAACCTTAAGGGCAGCAAACAGATCACCGAAAATGATATTGAAAAATACATCGGCATCAGCAAGGAGTACAATGTGTTTGAACTGCAGTCGGCCATTGCCAAAAAAGACCTGGCCAAAGCCATTACCATTTTAAAATATTTTGAGGGCAACCCCAAGGCCGGCCCCATACAAATGGTGCTGCCGGCACTGTATGCCAGTTTCAGTAAAGTGTATACCGTTTTTGGAATGCCCGATAAAAGTGAAGCCGCTTTAAAACCACATTTTTATTTTAACCCCACTGCGGTAAAAAATGCGCTGGAAACCATCCGCAATTATGGATATGACGGTATTGAACGGATCTTATTATTACTGCATCATTATAATTTGAAAGGGGTGGGTGTGGGAGATACCGGAACTTCTGATGCGTCGCTGATGAAGGAAATGGTGGTTAAGATGATTGGCAGTACTGAGTTTAAAAATGTTGTATGATTTAACCGAATTGTCAGGCTGAGCCCGTCGAAGCCGTATTTTTAATTGCTTAACCCGCCTTCGAAAAGCTCCCCGAAAAATCGGGACAGGTACGCTGACAACTTTTAAAATCAAGGCGCTACCGGGTGATGGAATAAATTACGCTAATCATTTTTTAAAATCCGCTGATGTTTACAAAAGCCGCATTTGTACTGGTAATGATCACTGCCTGCTGCAGCACACAGGCACAGGTAAAGCATAAAATAAAAAAGAGCCGCCGCAATAAAGCAGAAAGCCGTTTTACCCTTGCTAAAAATGATCTGCAGGTGGAATGGGAAACGGGGTATGAAAAACTGAACTCCTCGCTGAGTACCTTCACTTACCCCAATGCCACCATTCATTATGGCATCACCAGCCGTTTTGAAGTAAATACTGAAATGAGTGTGTTGAGTGCGTATGACCGGTCGGCATCTCCTCAGGTAAACAGTACCGGTGTTGAGCCCATATCTGCCGGTTTTAATTACCTGTTAAGTAAAGAAAGCTATAATGGCCCTGCGGTAATTGCATCTGTGCAGTTAGCTATTCCGTTTTTAGCCACAAAAAATTTTGCCGCCAGCCACCTGGCCCCGTTAATAGAACTGGATATACAGCAGCCATTCTCAAAAAAATTTACCGCAGGTGTAAGCCCCGGTGTTTTTTGGGATGGGTTCAGCACCAACCCCAGCTTTATTTATAATGCACATATTGCCTATGCCGCTACCAAAAAATGGCAGTTCACTTCAGAATGTTTTGGTTTTATCAATGGAGAACCTGCACAGCATAATTTTGATACACAGGTGGATTATACTGTAAACAAACACTGGCAGCTGGGTTGTACGGGCGGGTTTGGCCTTTCACAATCGGCACATAAAAGTTATGTGGCGTTGAATGGGGTGTGGGGGATTAATACAGGGCCAAAGAAAAAATAATACACTCGTTATCTCAATCAATTTACTTCAAATATTTCGCAAAAAAATCCATTGTGCGCTGCCAGGCCAGTTTAGCTGCAGCTTCGTTATACCTGGTGGGTGCGGTATCGTTATGAAACGCATGGTTAACGCCTTCATAAGTGTATAACTCGTAAGTGATATTATTTTTTTTCAGCGCATCCTCGTATGCAGGGATACCGGCATTCACCCTTTCATCAAGGCCGGCATAATGTAATTGCACCGCAGCTTTAATTTTACTTACGTCTTCTGCGGCAGGCTGGCGGCCATAAAAAGCAACAGCTGCTTTTAGTGAAGCCACATTTACGGCAAGGCTGTTGGCCATACCACCGCCCCAGCAAAAACCAACACAACCCACTTTGCCATTATGATCTTTGCGGCCTGTTAAGTAGTCAAATACATTTATAAAATTCTGCAGGTTATTTTCTGCTTTCAGTTCTCCAAATTTTGTCCTGGCCTCATCTTCTGTTGCAGGTAATGTACCTCCCAGTGCAGATAATGCATTGGGTGCAATGGCTAAATAACCTGCAGCAGCGGCACGCCTTGCCACATCTTCTATATGTGCATTCAGTCCGCGGTTTTCGTGAATGATGATCACAGCGGCGTATTTTTTTTCAGCCTTTGGCCTTGCCACATAAGCACTCATGGTATTGGGTACGCCGGGGTAAGTAATGGTTTCTGTAAACAGGTCATCAGCAGGAGTAACTGCTGCATGCGCATAATTCACTTCTATCATTGGCAATATGGCGAGGGCAGCGGCGGTGCTGCCCGTAAGTATGGCCAGTCTTTTTAAAAATTCGCCGCGGCTGAGTGGTTTGTGTGTATATTCATCGTAGAGGTTGATAATCTCCTGTTTCATACAAAATGTTTTATGCAGATTAAGTTACGGAATATTGAGAATAAACCAGCTGCAAATCAAAATTCTTATGAGGGGATTTTTACAGCTGATGTATGATGCAACCTCGATCCGGAAATCATTTAAATCCTATAAATCCCCGTTCAGACAAAAATACGCTGCAATAAATGCTCCCAGGTGGTATGCCGTTGAAGTGATTGCGACCACCCAACAAGTTGGGGGCAAGCTGCAACGATCCCCAACAGGTTGGGGATGAAAAACAACAGCCTGTATCATAAATATTTTAAACTCTCTTCCTTATCCTTATGCAGCTGCTCAGTTAATGCATCCAGCCCGTTGAATTTTACTTCGCTGCGCAGGTATTTTGCCACGTATACGCGTATGACCTGCCCGTAAATGTCTTTTTCAAAATCAAAAATATTCACTTCCACCACCCGCTTTTTACCATTTACAGTGGGGCGGAAGCCGATACTCATCATCCCTTTGTAATGTTTTCCTTCCACATCGGCATATACCGCATAAATACCATCGCCTAAAACTATTTTTTCATCGTCGATACTTTTAAGGTTGGCAGTGGGGTAGCCCAATGTGCGGCCAATCTTATCGCCATGTACCACCAGTCCTTCAAAAAAGAAATGATAGCCCAGCAATTTATTGGCTTCGTCAATATTGCCATGGATGATGGCATTGCGGATATTGGTGCTGCTTACCTTAACAGCATCCAGCAAATGTTCGGGTATTTCCATCAGCCGGTAATGATATACCGGGGCCATGGCTTCCATCAGTTTGTAATCGCCGCTGCGTTCTTTGCCAAAACGGTGGTCGTAACCTATAATGATAGTGTGGGGGTGAAATTTATCCACTAAAAAATCGCTGATATATTCTTCAGCGCCCTGGTTGGCAAAATAATCGGTAAAAGGCACCACCACCAGGTGGTCGATACCGGCTTTGTCGATAAGGTCGATCCTTTCCTGCAGGGTGGTGATGAGGCGTATGCCGGTAACCACGCTGCTCACCACTTTACGGGGGTGCGGGTGAAAAGTGATGATAACGGTTTCGCCGCCAACAGCAGCAGCGGTATCCTTCAGCGTTTTAATGATTTGCTGGTGCCCGCAATGCACACCGTCGAAAGTGCCGATGGTAATTACGGCATTTTTAAATGCCGGCAGGTTATCTGTGGAGTTATGTAATTTCATTTTATAAAACTGCAAATCTACTTGATAATTTTATAATGGATAATTTGTTAATGAATAATGGATAATTATTTACCTGATAATGACCAATTCGTTTGTAATTTGCGGTGGATTTAATTCTTAATTCTTAATTCTTAATTCTTAAATGTCATTATACGCCAAACGGGGTGTTTCTGCCCAGAAAGAAGAAGTGCATGCCGCCGTAAAAAACCTCGACCAGGGATTGTTTCCCCATGCTTTTTGTAAAGTATATCCCGATTTTTTAGGTGGTGATGATACGTATGTGAACATCATGCATGCAGATGGCGCAGGCACCAAAAGCATACTGGCCTATTTGTACTGGAAGGAAACAGGAGATATTTCAGTTTGGAAAGGTATTGCGCAGGATGCCATTGTGATGAACCTGGATGACTTGCTTTGTGTGGGCATTTATGATAATATTGTTTTCAACAGCACTATCGACAGGAATAAAAATTTAATTACAGGCGAAGTGCTGGAACAGATCATCAGCGGCAGCCAGGAACTGTTTGATACTTTAAAAACCTGCGGGGTAAATATTCATTACCTGGGTGGGGAAACAGCAGATGTGGGGGATGTGGTGCGTACGGCAGCTGTTAACGGCACCATGACCTGCCGCTGGCCAAAAAATAAGATCATCAGCAATGAAAAGATAAAAGCAGGCGATGTGATTGTTGGCTTTGCCAGTTACGGACAGGCTACTTACGAAACGGCCTATAACAGCGGCATTGGCAGCAATGGCCTTACCAGTGCCAGGCATGATGTGCTGCATAAATTTTATGCAGAAAATTTTAAGGAAAGTTTTAATACAGGGCTGCCGGATGATGTGGTGTATATTGGAAAACATCGCTTAACGGACACTGTCGCACTCACCACTCACCACTCACCACTCACCACTACCATCGGTCTACTATTATTAAGTCCCACCCGAACCTTTGCGCCTGTAATGAAACCTTTGCTGGAAAATCATTTCGATAAGATACATGGCCTCATCCATTGCAGCGGCGGCGGGCAAACCAAGTGTATGAAATATTTACCCACGGTGTCAGACGGTTCCAAACCGTCAGCACACCTGCGTGTTATAAAAGATAATTTATTTGAAGCGCCTGAAATTTTCAATATCATCCAGCAGAACAGCGGCAGCAGCAATAAAGAAATGTACGAAGTGTTTAACATGGGCTGCCGCCTTGAAATTTATTGTGATGCCGCCGATGCACAAATAATGATCGATGCTGCAAAGCAGTTCAATATTGATGCACAGATAATCGGCAGGGTTGAAGCCGGCGACAAAAAAGAACTGGAGATACGGTTAAAGGACGAAGTAATAAAGTACTAAAAATAAAGCCCGGGAATTCCGGGCTTTTATATCAGGGCTATGCTTTCGTTTTGATGAAGGTTACGCCATACCTGTATTTACCACCGAATGTTTTTTGAGCGGCGCCGGCATCATAGGTTTCCATATACACCACGTCTTCTTTTTTAATTGTTGGGGGAGTGAGGCAGCGTTTATTATTCACATAATACAGTTCTCCAGCCCTGGGCGTAAAACTGCCGTTACCAACCATATTGTATGTGTCAAGGTTATTACCGTTAAGCATATGTACTTTGAGCGGCACACGGTAAATGCCGGTAACCTCTTTTTGGCCTTTATTAGTGTCATCATAAAGTGCGATGCTGAATCCGCCAATGGCAGCATAATAGCCGTTTGGCCCTTTAACTCTTACATTATCAAAAGTAATTACCGAACCTGAACTGCACTTGCTGGTATATTCACTTAACTGGGAAAGGGTATTCCCGTTTAAATTATAAACAGCTACTTTGGGAAACCCTGCACCTGAAAAATAAACTGTGGCACTTACTACTTCATAACCATTCCCGGCAGTAAGTATTTTACTTTTCCTGAAAGTTTCTGATTGCATTTTTACAGTATGTACCCCATCCAGGCCCAGTATGGGTTCCTGCACGGCAGCAATAGTTGCTTTTGCATCATATTCTGCAGGCACTATACCATTAACAGGTTCGGGTATTCTTTTTACCCTGAAAACCGACTGGCTGATGATTTTAGGATCACCTCTTTTCATAACCCCAACGGTAAGCTGGCCGGGGGTGGTAACATGAATATTATATTTTCCATTTTTGCCGGTAATACCGGCATTGCCTTCTGTAACGGTAAGTATCAAATCTTCAGGATCAACACCGGGGGCAGCAGCTGTTACCGGGTTGTCCACACCGATATACAGCACATTCATTTTATCCAATGCAATTGCAGCAGGTGCATCAGTATTTGCATTGTTGTATTCCTTTGCACGGGCTAACGGATAGCCGGCTACCACCACTTCTGTCAATCGGTCTGTGTGTTTTTTAGTGGTAACCTCAATCACCCCCTCTTTGCCTTTCTTACCGTACTTCTGTACAGCATTTTCACCCTTCAGCACGTTTATACTTTGTATCTGGTCTGGCTTAATAGTATTCACGTATTCTTTGTCACGGACCACTTCATCCACAACGTATAGTGCATTAGCAGGTAACCCTTTTTCATTTTTACTGTAAATTTCAATTACGCCGTTAGTGCCTTTTTCTCCATATTTTGCAATGGCATTATCTCCTTTGAGCACATACACATGATCAATTGCCTTTTCATCCACTTTTGCTAAAGCTTCTTTCCCGTTGCCGGCTTCTTTGCCATCTAAAACAACCAGTGCTTTTTCGTCGTATTTTTTTGCAACTTCATCCATATTTATGGCAGTTACAGGTTCTTCAACAACCGCATCATCAAATACCAGTACCCCATTACCAGCCCTGCTGCCATATTTGCTGATGGCTTCCTTATTATTTTTTCCGTACCCCTTAACCGTTTTTGCAATAATGTGCAAATTGGAGTAGGGCTTACAATCAAATTCCTTTCCGTTTACAATTACCAGTGTGTTAAGAGTGGAGGCAGATTCGATGTCCCTTTTAACAGCATAATCAAAAATCACGCTATCAGCGGAAATAATACAAGCGTTATTATTAATGGAAGTTTTTATGTTTTGTTTTTTGGCAGTACGGGTGGTATCCAACAGTGTAATAAACTTTTCTTTTGCAGTTTGTTCACTTATAAAATCCACAATACCGGGTTCAGCCTTTTTAAGGGGCTTTGGTTCTTTTACCTTGAATGTAAAAGCGGCAAATACCACCACTGCCAATGGTAAAACCAAGATGCGTCCAAAATAAGTGACTTTAGCATTAGTATTTTTCACCAGCATGGCCAACCTTCTTTTTATGGGGGAATAGAAAAAATTATTAGTGAGTTGGAACCGGTGCTGCGGGTAAGTGGCCTGCAGGATCATGGCTGCAAAAGCTGCGGTGTCGCTGTCTTCCACTGCTTTTTTATCGGCAATAAATTCATGTATCATGTTCAGCTCCCGGCGGATGAGCCAGAAAAAAGGATTACACCAGTAAACAGCCAGTACGAGGTTCATAAAAATTTTATCGTGTGTATGCTTTTCCTGTATATGTGCCACTTCATGCTTGAATATCTGTTTGCCGGTGGGAGAAGCGGTATCAATATTGCTGTTCCAGAAAATATAATTCAAAAAGGAGAAAGGGGTACTTTTTGCTTCTGTATTTACGAATGATATGGTACCAATTTTTTGCGTTGGATATTTTTTAAGCAGCAGGTAAATAGTAAATAAGGTTTGAAACAGGGTTATCAGCATTATGATCGCAACTACTGAATAACCTGCCGAAACCCATTGTGCGGCATCCCAGCTTTCCCTGGGTGTGCTTACGATGAGATTGTCCAGGTACACATCACTGTCTGACACTGCCTGCAATACTTTTATTACAGCGGGTTGTGCTGCAGCACCAGTATCCCAAAAACTGATTTTGATAACAGGTAACGACAGGGAGAGTATTACTGCGGCCAGCAGGTAAAACCGGTTGTAATGATGAAAAATTTTATTGCGCAGGGCCAGCCAGTAATAACCCAGTAATATGCCTGAGCAGATCATCACTTTCAACAGGTAATAAGCGATTGGTAACATAGCTGTATTTTTGTTTTTAGTTAGTAGTTTGTTGTTGGTGGTTGGTAGTTTGTAAGATGCTGTACCATTAACCTGCTGCTTATTTATTACTGCCGCAAGTTTAACAAACAACAAACCATAAACCTCAAACCACAAACTGTCCTATTTTTTCTTTAATTGTTTTAACAATAATTCCAGTTCATCCAGGCTGATGTTGTTTTCCTTTACCATAAATGAAACGGCATTGCTGAAACTGCCTTCAAAATATCCTTTCACCAAACTTTTCATGGTAGACTTACTGTACACCTCTTTAGCCACAAGCGGGTAATACTGGTGTGTTCTTCCAAAAACAGTAACGCCAACAAATTCTTTTTCCACCAGTATTTTTAAAATAG
>Ga0209023_10004937_pt1 | contig 14854 bp, 9 predicted proteins | sample LakOneMetagenome_FD_187468 | JGI IMG/M metagenome (GOLD analysis project Ga0209023, IMG submission 187468) | Freshwater and sediment microbial communities from Lake Erie, Canada (SPAdes) (version 2) | ecosystem: Environmental > Aquatic > Freshwater > Lentic | place: Lake Erie, Canada | collected... | reverse complement strand
TGAGTCCACATAACAGCATTGATAATTCAAACACATTTCATAATCCTGCAAATCCTACTGAAAAAAATCAATTTTATGCATTGACAGATCGTGGGCCAAATACGACTTATAATGTGAATGGTGACAATGGTAAGATTTTTATAGATCCAAGCTATACACCTAAAATCGGCTTGTTTGAATTACAAGCAAATGGTCGTATTCATAAAATAAAAGAAATTTTACTGAAAGATCCTACAGGTAAAACTATTACAGGATTACCAAATCGGCATTTTGGCGCAACCAAAGAAATTGCTTATGATCAACATGGGCAAGTTTTACAAAATGGTACAGATGAGTTTGGTTTAGATTCGGAAGGTTTAGTCGCATTAAAAGATGGCACTTTTTGGGTGAGTGATGAGTATGGCCCACATATTGTGCATTTCGATGCAAATGGGATAGAAATAGATCGAATCAATGCTTATCAACAAGATACACGTAGAAAAACAGGTTATTTATTGCCTTTGGAATATGCCAATAGACGACCAAACAGGGGAATGGAAGGTTTAACGATAACACCTGATCAAAAAAAAATGGTCGGTATTATGCAATCGACCATGAGTAATCCTGATAAATCCGTGGTGAATTCAGATTTAACCCGTATTGTGGTGATAGATCTTGAAACAAAAGCAGTTTCTCAATATTTATATCGTCAAGAAGCCAATACAACGGTGCATTCGAATACAGCAATTACAGCACTGAATCACAATAGTTTTTTAGTTGCTGAACGTGATGATGATTTTTATAAAGATAATCCGCAAGCTTTTAAACGGGTCTATAAAATCGATTTAAATCAAGCCACTGAGCTTGAATCTGTATTCGGAAATGAACATTTGAAACAAGATGAGCATTTAGGCTTACTTATTGAAGGGCAAACTTTAGAGCAATATGTTTTAGACAAAGGCTGGGAAGGGCTTGCGCAATACGGCATTCATCCTGTTGCTAAAACATTGGTTGTAGATTTGGTAGAACGTTTGCAGTATCCACATGATAAAGTTGAAGGTTTATGGGTGATTGATGATCAACATCTAGCAGTTTTAAATGATGATGATTATGCATTTTCTGAAAAAGACGGTGTGTTAGAGCAGAAGTATTTAGATAAAGAACAAAATAAAATTGATGCAAATACGCTGTATATCATTGATCGCCTAGATTTAAAGTCAATTGAATAAAGGTGAGTATTAAAAAACCGTTCATATGGATGAACGGTTTTTTGTATTTTCAATCAATAAAAAATTGATAAATTAAAATTTAGTATTCCCAGAACATGCGCTGAATCTCTTTCGCATCTTTGGTTTTAGTCAGTGCTAATGCTGTTAAAAGTTTAGCTTTTTGCGGATTTAAATCGTGAGCAACGACCCAACCGTATTTATCATCAGGTTGTTCTGCATTACGCAATACAAAACCTTGAGGAACACGTGAAGAACGAATGATTTGCACACCTTGTTGTTGCAATTCATTCAATGTCGGCACGATGTAATTTGCAACTGAACCATTACCTGTTCCAGCATTGATAATCGCTTTAGCGCCAGCTTTTGCATATGCTAAATACGCATCTGGAAGCATATTGCCTGAACCATATACAATTTGAACTAAAGGTAGGGCATCGCCTTGAATATTCTCAATATTAAATTCAGAATTATTGTTAAAACGTTTAGCAACATTTCTGAACCAATACGGTTTACCTTCAACTAAAGTACCTAAAGGTCCCCATTGGCTTGTAAATGCATTGGTGTGGATATTGATGGTCTTGGTAACGTCACGTGCTGCGAAGATATCATCATTCATCAACACAAAAACCCCTTTGCCTTTTGCACTGTCAGAAGCTGCTAGAGCAACTGCACTGTACAAGTTCAAAGGGCCATCAGCAGAAAGCGCTGAAGGTGGTCGCATTGAACCTACAACAACAATCGGTTTATCAGTATGCACAGTTAAACTTAAAAAATAAGCTGTTTCTTCTAAGGTATCTGTACCATGAGTAATTACAACGCCATTAACATCAGGCTTTTTGACCAGTTCATTGACTTTGCGGGCAATGGTCAATAACTCTTTATCTGTAATGCTTTCAGATGCAACTTGTAGAGCTTGTACACCCGTGACATTGGCAAGGTTTTGAATTTGCGGCACAGCATTGAGCAACGCATCAACAGGAACTTTGGCCGCAGTATATGTCGCACTATTGGTTGAGCTTGCACCTGCGCCTGCAATCGTTCCACCAGTTGCAACAACAACAACATTGCTTTTGGCAAATGATGAAATAGGTAAGATTAAACCGATAGAAAGGGCAAGAGCCGTAAATGTTTTTTTCATAAATCATCCTTAAAAGAAATCTATTGCTGTTTTAAGCAATTTTTGTTCCATTTTTAACTTAATATAAAGTGTCTTTACTTGCCTATACTGATTTGAAAATGTAATTTTTTAATTAATCATTCAAATTTATAGTGTAGTGATTTTTGAATTTTAAATAGAGTAATTTATGAACAATTCGGAAATATCTAGGTTTACCAAGATATTCATTATTTTAAAACAGCTTTAAGTTACTCATCATGTGTGCACAAAATATTTTGCTAGAATCGAAAATAAACAGAAATTTATTAAGATCAGTAGTCATTCAGATGAATTAAAGTGCTTTTTTATTGGCCATTTTAAAGTTTTTTTGCATAAAAAAGGTACTCAACATATTGAATACCTCCTTCAATCTACTTTTCAGTGTATTAAGCAATTAACGAATTTTTGCCAAGAAACGAGTTAAACGATTCATTGCTTCACGTAATTCATTTTCAGCCGGTAAAAACACCACACGGAAATGGTCAGGAGTTGGCCAGTTAAAACCTGTTCCTTGTACAAGTAAAACTTTTTCCGCTTTTAAGAAATCCAGCATGAATTTTTCATCATCTTCAATTGGATAAATTTCAGGATCAAGTTTAGGGAAGCAGTACATTGCACCTTCAGGTTTTACGCATGACACACCAGGAATGTCATTCAACATTTCCCATGCAATATTACGTTGTTCGTATAAACGACCACCCGGGCGAATTAAATCATTGATTGACTGATAACCACCTAAGGCTGTTTGAATTGCATACTGTGCTTGATGGTTTGCACATAGACGCATAGACGCCAACATATCTAAACCTTCAATATAATCCGCAGCACGAGATTTATCACCCGTGATCGCCATCCAACCTGAACGATAGCCTGCAATACGATAGGCTTTAGATAAACCATTGAATGAAACACACAGTTGATCGCCTGCAAGAGCTGCTACAGCAACATGCTCAATCCCGTCATAAATAATTTTGTCGTAGATTTCGTCAGCAAACAAAATTAAATCATGCTTTTTGGCTAATGCAACGATTTGCTCCAGTACATGACGAGGATAAACTGAACCTGTTGGATTGTTTGGGTTAATCACCACAATACCACGCGTATTTGGCGTGATTTTGCTTTCCATATCTGCAATATCTGGATACCAGAAGTTTTCTTCATCGCATTTATAATGAATTGCAGTACCACCAGAAAGATTTACTGCTGCAGTCCATAATGGATAATCAGGCATTGGAACGAGCATTTCATCGCCATCGTCCAATAAACCTTGCATCGCCATCACGATCAATTCAGATACGCCATTACCGATATACACGTCATTGACATGCATATCTAAAATCCCTTTTTGTTGGTAATACTGACAAATTGCTTTACGTGCAGGGAAAATCCCTTTTGAATCTGTATAACCAATCGCATTAGGTAAATTTAAAGCCACATCATTAATAATTTCTTGAGGTGCTTCAAAACCAAAGGGAGCAGGATTACCAATATTTAATTTAATAATTTTATGACCTGCTTCTTCCATTTCATTGGCCGCTCGTAACACTGGTCCACGGATGTCGTAGCAAACATGCTCGAGCTTAGACGATTTTTTTATTTCGCGTGGGGTTTGGTGAGTGTTCGGCATTTTGATGTTCTCGGAAAGAGTGGAGGTCACTTTTGCATAACGATATAAATAACTTTTAAATGTTTCAGTTGTTACAAGATCGAGATCATGTTCATCTCTGAGTAAAGCAACAATTTTTTCATGCGTAAAACCTAACTGTTGATATTGTTTAATCACAGGTAGTAGATGTTTAAAAATAACGCTCTTTTTCTGCGACATTTTTTAATCCTAAGCAAGAATGTCCGTAAGACTAACATTAAATTTGCGCATAAAAAAGCATTGAATAAATAAAAATGCTTACCATGTTTTATTATTTTGCTTACTTTTTGCTTTTATGTGAATTATTAGTCTTTTGTAAATTGTGAATTAAAGACTAGAAATTTTAATTTGAATGACGAAAATATAGGATTATCCTATTTTAAATAGCAAGATAGAAAGGGAAGTAATCATGGGAAAGCTCAATAAAACAGATCGAGAGTGGCAAAGAGAACTATCACCAGAAGAGTTTAAAATTACACGTCAAAAGGGAACTGAGCCCGCTTTTACAGGTAAGTATTGGAATACAAAGCAACAAGGCACCTATGTTTGCCGATGTTGTGGTGAAGAATTATTCTCATCAGAGAATAAATATGACAGTGGTTGTGGTTGGCCGAGTTTTTATAAGCCTGTCAATTCCACCGTTGTAGAGGAACAAGATGATACGTCACATGGCATGCAAAGAACTGAAATTATTTGCCACCATTGTGATGCACATTTGGGGCATGTTTTTGAAGATGGCCCGCAACCCACTGGTTTACGTTATTGCGTAAATTCAGCTTCTTTAGAATTAAAAACACAAGAAAAAGGCGACGAGGAAACTTATCCATGACGAATATTTATCAGTTTGAGGCTGAATTGTTAGAAGGAGAAAATAAATCTTTTTCTGACTATGAAGGAAAAGTTTTATTGATTGTAAATACTGCAAGTAAATGCGGATTTACGCCCCAATTTGCGGGTTTAGAAAAACTCTATGAAAAATATAATGACCAAGGGCTAGAAGTGCTCGGTTTTCCTTGTAACCAATTTGGTGGGCAAGATCCCGGTTCAAATGAGCAAATTGGGGAATATTGCCAACGTAATTATGGTGTTAAGTTCCCAATGTTTGCGAAAGTAGACGTGAAAGGGCCTGAAGCACATGCTATTTTCCGCTATTTAACCAATAATAGTAAGGGAATTTTAGGCAACGGTATTAAGTGGAATTTCACTAAATTTTTAATTAATAAAAATGGTGAAGTGATAAATCGTTATGCACCTACAACGAAACCTGAAGACTTGGAAAAAGATATTGAAAAGGCTTTAGCAGGTTAATGACCACTTCATTACAACTCCAAAATTTACAATGAGAATGTAATGACCTTAGATTCTAGCGTAGAATTTTGGAGTGATTTAAAAATGCCCTATGTTGAAACACGTAGGGCATGTCAAAGCCGAATTTGTTATAAATCTCATAGTCATTCAACATTTTAAAATGAAGCAAAAGATTTCTTATTTATATCATTTATTATTGCTATTGCATCAACAACAGTTACTCTGTTAGGGCTTGTATGGGTGCGACGATATCGTTGATTAAGCTCTTTAATTAGAATCAGACGATCTTTTATACAAAGTCTCGAAGTAGAGTTATAAATTAAAATAACAGCATTTTTAAAATTATAAATTTAATGCTTAGTAGAAAACCTGAATATTCGGTACGAAAGTTCGCAAAGCAAATCTGTCGCATCCATGTTTAAATTCGTCAGTGTGCAGTATAAGGCTCTAGACTAATAACTCTATTTTACTGGTGTAAAGCTTTATTTTTATGTGAATTATACGAATTTATAAAAATACCAGTCAGTTTTGAGTTGACTGGTATTGTGTTTAAGTATCTGAATTTAATTAATTATTTTTATATATTAAGATTCATGGGCTGAACTTTTAAGCTCGGATTTTGGTTTTCTAAAGCGATGAATTTTCTGATTAATATCATCAATAAAGGTATAAACCACAGGAATAACCAATAGCGATAAGAATGTACTGGTAATTAAACCACCAATCACAGAAATCGCCATAGGTGCTCTAAAACTTGGATCTGTACCAATACCTAACGCAATTGGCAACATTCCTGCACCCATTGCCAACGTCGTCATAATAATCGGACGAGCACGTTTGTGGCATGCATCAAGAAGGGCATTCTTCCTAAAGTACGCTTTGTCATTTCTGGCAATAATAGCGTAGTCCACCAATAAAATAGAATTCTTACTGGCAATACCCATTAACATAATTAAACCAATCAAACTTGGCATAGAGAAACTACTCTTGGCTAAAAGCAAGAGTACAAATGCACCACCTAAAGCTAAAGGGAGTGCGACAAGGATTGTCACTGGTTGCAAGAAATCCTTAAAGAGTAAAACTAATACGACATAGATACATAACACCCCCGTTAACATTGCCAAGCCAAAACTAGCAAAAAGTTCTTGCATAACTTCAGCATCACCAATATTTGTACGATGAACAGTTGGTGGTAGTTTTTGCATGGTTGGTAATTGATCAACTTTTGCAGCAATGTCCCCTAAAGCTTGGTTATTTAACTCAATATTAAAATTGATGTTACGCAAGCGGTTGAAACGGTCAATCTGAGAAGGCCCGCTTTCAATATTCACTTGTGCAATTGTTCCGAGCATGACAGGGCCTCGGCTACCTTTTACCATTAACCGTTTGATTAGGTCTTGATCTTGACGAGCAACAAGAGGCAGTTTAATGACTACAGGAATTTGACGTTGAGATAAGTTAAGTTTTGCAAGGTTTTGATCAAAATCACCTGCTGTGGCAATACGTAAAGTCTCAGCAATATCATAGGTGGTTACACCTAAGTCAGCAGCTTTTGCGAAGTCAGGGCGAATAACCAGTTCAGGACGAATTAACGCTGCGCTTGAAGTAATACTCCCGATATTTGGAATAGTACGAATTTCACGTTCCAATTGTCGTGCCGTAGCAACAAGAGCATCTGGATCATCACCTGAAAGTGCAATTTGATATTGACTGTTATTACCCGCAATACCCACTTGGATTCTTGCACCCGGAAGTGGTGCTAAGCGCTGACGTATTTCATCTTCAATGTTTTGCAAACTCGCAGAACGGTCAGAACGTTCGCTGGTTTGAATGGTTAAAGTCGCTTTTCGTGGTTCACTTGAGGCACCCCCAGCAAAAGGGTCTGTACCTGAAGATCCGCCACCAATCGTGGTATAAATGCTCTTGATTTCAGGATGGTCTTTAATCAGATTGCGTGCGTATTCTGCTGCTTTTAAAGTATCTTTAAATTGTGAGCCGGGCGTGAGTTCAAGTCTGACTTGTGTTTGGCCCGTATCAGGTGGAGGAACAAAACCGGTCGGTAGCAAGGGGATTAACATGATCGAGCCGATAAAAAAGACAATCGCACTCGAAAAAGTAATCCAACGATAGTTTAGACACCATGTCACCATTCGCATATAGGTACGCATCACACGACCATCATGTGCTCGATCTTGAGCCAGTGTAGTCGTACCTGCATCTTGAGCTAATTCTGGATTGGGTTTGGTTGAAATATTGGATTCATCAGAAGCGTTAATTTTTCCAACCCACGGTTTGAGAATATAAGCAGACATCATTGGTGTGAGTAATCGTGCTACCAATAATGATGCAAAAATTGCAAAAGCCGCTGTCCATCCAAATTGCACAAAGAACTTGCCTGCAATACCATTCATAAACGCCGTTGGTAGGAATACAGCAATTAAGGTAAAGGTCGTTGCGATGACTGCTAAGCCAATTTCATCAGCGGCTTCCATCGCAGCAGCATAGGGTGTTTTACCCATTCGCAAGTGCCGTATGATGTTCTCAATTTCGACAATTGCATCATCCACCAATATGCCGACAACCAATGATAAGGCGAGTAATGTGACAGTATTGAGGGTAAAACCTAAATAATACATGCCAATCAGTGCAGGCAAGATTGATAAGGGCAGTGCTGTAGCTGCAATCAGTGTTGCTCTCCAGTCACGTAAAAACAGCCAAACCACTAAAACGGCTAATAATGCACCTTCATAGAGTAAAGACATTGAACCTTTATAGTTATCAACCACAGGTTTCACAAAATTAAAGGCTTCACTAATTTTAATATCTGGATGATCTGCTTTAAGTTTTTCTAAGGCTTCTGTTACGCCTTTTTCAACATCAACTTCGCTGGCACCTTTACTACGGGTTATTTCAAAACCAATGACAGGCTCACCATTCAATAAAGCCGCAGAGCGACGTTCAGCAATACCATCGTGAATCGTGGCAACTTGGTCTAAGCGAATATGTCGTCCATCACTGAGTGCAATATCCATAGCTGCAATTTCGGCAGCAGTTTTGACTGTGGCGATGGTGCGAATAGATTGTTCACTCCCACCAATCTTGGTTTGACCACCTGATGCATCTTGTTGAATTAAACGTAGTTGCCGAGAAATATCAGTTGCTGTTGCATTTAAAGCCAATAACTTTTCAGGATCTAATTCAACATCAACTTGACGTGTTACACCACCAACACGGGCTACAGCTCCAACACCTTTGACTTGGAGCATAGCTCGAGCAATATCATAATCCACAAACCAAGAGAGCTGTTCTTCATCCATTCGAGGTGATTGGATGGTATAGGTTAAAATAGGTGAACCTGAAAGGTTAATTTTACTGACAATAGGATCACGTAAATCTGTAGGAAGATCTGAACGCACTTGTGAAACGGCATTTCTAACATCATCAACAGCTTCTTGTAATGGCTTTTCAAGCTGAAATTCAGCAGTAATCGTCACTACACCATCTTGAATATCAGTATATTGGTTTCTTAAGCCTTGTAAGGTTGCAATAGAGTTTTCAATTTTACGCGCAACTTCGGTTTCAAGTTGTGGGGGAGCAGCACCGGGCAAAGCCGCTGTCACCGTGACCATGGGTAATTCAATATCAGGGAATTGCTGTATTTTCATCCAGTGAAAACAGAGTAAACCTGCAAGACCGAGCATGATAAACAGTAGAATACTGGGAATGGGATTGCGAATAGACCAAGCGGAGAAATTCATACTATTTCTCCTGATCGTTCACAAGTTGCTTGGTCAAAGGCGTATCAGGAATAGTATGAGATATTTTGACCAGATCGCCATCAGCTAAGAAACCTGCACCAGATTCAACGACTTTGATGTTGTTGATGTTGTTTGCGTTGTTTATATCTTTGTTATTACTACTTGATAAATCTAAAATCTCTACACGGTCATCCTGTCTACGTCCAAGGGTTACTTTTTGTTGAGTGACGCGATTGTCTTTATTCACAATAAAAATATAAGAAAAGCCATCTCGCAATAACAACGCTGATTGTGGAAGGGTTAGGGCAGGTTTTTCACCTAAATCAAAAGAACCTTTGACGAACATCCCCATACGAACTGCATCAGTTGTTGGAAGATCGACATAAACCAATCCAAAACGTGTTTGCGGATCTATGACAGGAGCGATCATCCTCACAGTCCCTTTAACAGGTGCTTGTGATGGATCTGGTGAGATAATTTGTGCAGTCATGCCTTGCTTCAATTTATATAAATCTGTTGAAGTGACTTCTGCTCGCCATTCCAAACGATCATTACGGATCAAACGGAACATTTCTTGGCCTGTTTGTGCCAATGAGCCGACTGTTGCATTACGTGCAGAAATTACCCCACGATCAGGTGCGATGACTTGGGTTTGAGTTAAACGAAGTTGGTCGCTGTCGATTCTGGCTTTTGCTGCATCTAAACGGGCATGGGCAGTATTTTGTGAAGTTTGATATTGAGTCGCTTCTTGTGCTGAAATCGCACCAGTATTTTTTAACTGCTGAAAACGTTTATTGTTTGCACTCGCATCGGCTAGAACAGCCTGTGCTTCTGCATAATTGGCTTTAGCAGAAGCTAAATCAGCACGGATACTTTCACTGTTAATTTCAGCCAAAACTTGACCATGTTGCACAGTATCGCCCACATTGACATAAACTTTGGTAATGCGTTGTCCAGATAATTCACTTCCAATCACCACTTCTTGCCATGCCGCAATATTGCCATTAGCAGTAAAGTTTTGTCTCCAGTTTTGTTGTTCAGGTTCAACCACAGTCACTGTAAGAGCAGCTTTGGTTTTAGAAGCAACAGTTCCAGTATCTTTTGAAGGAGATTGTTTGTTGTGCATTGATTTATAAAAAATAAAAGCAGCAATTAAAATAATAAGAATGACAGCGAGAATGATCCATATTTTTAAATTAGGTTGCTTTTTTAATTGAGCATTGTTCAAATTCATTTTTATTTTTGAAATAAATAGAGATGCTCAAGTATAGACTAAGTCATGAATACTTGGTCAAGTTAGAATCGATTTCTTCAACTAAAAATAGATAAAAAAGAATATGATATTTCAAAATCCGATCACATTATTATGATATTTATTTAAGTTACTCTAGCTTAATCTAGTATGTGTAAAGTATTTCCTTATTGTCGGTGTCTTATCATTTTTTGTCTAAATATTGATGAATTAATTTAAAGAAAAAGATATTTTTTTAAGTGCATTTGATGGATTAAAAATAAATATTTAAAAATTCACAATATTTATTAAAAGCAGTAAATGTTACAAAATTTGACATTTTTGTAAATTGAAAAGAGAATTATTATCAATAAAAAGGGAATTCTTATGCGATCAATTCACTCATCTAAAATAATGCCTAAGCTTACAGTTTTAGCGTTATCAATCTTTATGACTCAATTTGCTTTTGCAAATGAGATTGCTGTTGCATCAGAAAATCAAGCTTCAACCGAAGACACAGCCGTACAAACTTTAGCAACTATTGTGGTGGTTGGTTCCTCAGAAAAAGCTGGTGGCGATTTACTGAAACAGCCTTTATCTGCCAGTGTGATTACTGAACGCCAGCTTCAAGACAGCGGTGCAAAAAAATTAGACGAAGCATTATTTTATGAAGCGGGTGTTTTAGCTCAACCTTATGGTCAAGATAATAAATCACAATGGTTTAAAGTTCGTGGCTTCGATGCGGGTGTAACTGTAGATGGTACCCCAACAGCGGCCAATGGTTTCTTTGTATGGGAACCTGAAACCTACGGTCTAGAGCGTGTAGAAATTGTCAAAGGTGCGAGTTCTTTTAATTATGGTGCAAGCCCTTCAGGCGGTAATGTCAATCTTGTATCAAAGCGTCCTTCGCTCGAACCTAAGGGTGAGTTTAATTTAGGTGCGGGTAATTTAGATAAACGTGAAGTCAGCGCTGATTATAGTGGATTATTTACCAAAGATGAATCATTGCGTTATCGACTCGTAGGGCAATTCCGTCAAGGCGATAGTCAACTTGATGGCGCGCATATGAAAAATTATTATTTTGCGCCAAGTTTTGCATGGGATTTATCAGATAAAACGCATTTTACATTATTAACCAGCTATTTGAAAAAAGATGGTGTACCAACTTCTGGGTTTATGCCAGCCTATGGTTCATTAAAGGATACTCCTTATGGTCATATTGGACATGATACCAATTTAGGTGAACCTTCGACTGATCGCTTAAAAGTAGATGAATATACGGCAGGTTATGAGTTTTCACATGAGTTTGAAAATGGTTTGATCTTTACGCAAAACTATAAGTGGAAAAGAATGGATAATTATCTATTCAGCGTGTTTGCTTGGGGTTCGGATGAAGATCGTTTAGCAAATCGTGGTTATAGTTATACCGATGGTGTGTCTGAAACCAACAGCATTGATAACCGTTTAATTAAAGAATTTGTAGTTGGTGACATTAAAAACAAAGTCATGGCAGGTGTAGATTATTATAAAAATAAAACAGATGGCGTAAATAATGGCTTTGGCTGGGCGCCACAAATTGATATGTTTAATCCAGTTCATAATTCAGATTTCCCTATTACATATACGCCGTATCATGTAAATACTGAACAGTTAGGGGTTTATTTAGCAAACCAATTTAGCTGGAATGACCTAATTGATGTGAATCTTGGAGTTCGTCAAGATCATGCAAAAAGTAAGGTAGATCAGTCAAATACAAAAGCAGATTACGATGTTGATCATACAACCTATACAGCAGGTTTTATGTACCATGCGCCATTCGGAATTTCACCATATTTAAGTTATTCAACTTCATTTCAACCTGTAGCGGGAATTGATGGATACGGAAATGCGTATAAACCATACGAGGGCGAGCAATACGAAGTAGGGGTTAAATATGAGCCTGAGTGGATGAGAGGTGATATTACACTTGCTTATTTCGATTTAACTGAAAAGAATGCTTTGGTTGCTGATAGTTCTAATATTTCAGTGCAAGCGGGTAAAAGAACCAATAAAGGTGTCGAGCTTCAAGCAAACTTGAAGATAACCAATCAGCTATCAACTCAATTCGCCTATACGCATAATGATTCTGAGCAGGAATTATCGACTAGCCAAACGATTCGAACGCCTGCGATTCCAAATGATCAAATTTCTGGGAAAATTAATTATAGATTCATGACCGATAATTTCTGGAATGGTCTTCGCTTAGGTGCAGGTGTTCGTTATGTGGGAAGCACCAATGATGAACAATATTCTCCGGGTTATAAAGTTGATTCTTATACATTGTATGATGCGATGGCGAGCTATCCATTGAATGAGCAACTGGATGTTCAGGTGAATGCAACGAATTTAAGTAATGAGAAATACGTCAGTGCATGTTCCTTCTATTGCTACTATGGTGCGGAACGTACAGTAGATATGCGAGTGACCTATAAGTGGTAAGTGGTTGAAATAAAAATCAATTTAAGTGGTTAAAAAAAGGGGCTTTATGAAAGCCCCTTTTTATTGTAAATCGTTTAATTTACAGAATGGCTTTTAAACGTTGAATGGCTTCTTCACATTGCGCAATATCTGCAACCAAGGCCATACGCACATGACCTTCGCCTGGATTACCCTGTGCAGTTTCACGAGATAAATAGCGACCTGGTAAAACTTTAATATTGGCTTTTTCTAATAACATTTTGGCAAAGCTTTCATCATTGTCTACTTTGAGCCAATAATAAAAACCTGCATCTGGTTTTTGTAAAGGAAGTAATCCGCCCAATTCATTTTGAAATAAATCAAATTTCGCACGATAAAGTTTACGGTTTTCTTCTACATGTGTTTCATCATTCCAAGCTGCAATTGAAGCCAACTGATGTTGCACTGGCATTGCTGCGCCGTGATAAGTACGGAATTTTAAATAAGGTTTGAGTAATGCTGCATCACCTGCAACAAAACCAGAACGCATGCCAGGTAAATTAGAGCGTTTTGATAGAGAATGAAAAACGATACAGTTTTTATAATCATCACGCCCTAATTCAGCGCAGACTTCGAGCAGACCTGTTGGTGCTTGATCGAACCATAATTCTGAATAACATTCATCAGAAGCGATCACAAAATCATATTGGTCAGACAGTGCAATCAACTTTTTAAATTGCTCTTTTGAAATTACGGCACCTGTTGGATTTCCCGGTGTGCAAACAAACAATAATGCTGTTTTTTCCCAAACTTCAGCAGGAACTGAGTCAAAATCGCCAAGATAGCCATTTTCTTCAGTACAGTTAATAAAATAAGGTTTTGCACCAGCAAGAAGTGTTGCACCTTCATAAATTTGATAAAAAGGATTTGGCATGACCACATAAGGTGCATCATCACGATTTATCAACGCTTGGACAAAAGAGAAAATACCTTCACGAGTACCTGTGACAGGAAGTACATGATCTTCAGCACTAATAGAATTGAGCTTAAAACGACGTGTTAACCAATTGGCAATACTTAGTCTAAGTTCAGGCAAGCCTTTACTATTTGGATAAGTTGAAAGGTGTTGAAAATTCTCAATAATCGCTTGTTTCACAAACTCAGGCGCAGGGTGCTTTGGTTCACCAATCGATAGGGGAATTAAAGGTAAATCTGCAGGTTGAACATCCTTAAAAAGTTGAGTTAACTTTTCAAAAGGATAAGGATGTAATAAAGACAAACTAGAGTTCATGAAACAACTACCATGATATTTAAGATAACGATATTGAAGATAAAAATAAGCACAAAAGATGAAACTTAATTTTGGCCAGACACTTGGTTCGATGCTTCATCTAAAGCAGCTTTAAGCTGTGCGACAAAAACCTCAGATTCCGCATCTGTTAATGGCGTACCATCTTTTTTGGTGACAAAGAAAATATCCTCTGCTTTTTCGCCCAATGTGGCAATTCTAGCAGAATGGATATCTAAACCTTGCATCATAAATAAACCACCAATACGTGCCAACAAGCCGGGTTGATCGAGTGTGGAAATCTCAACCATATTTTGACGTAAGGCTTCATTGAACGTGATATCGACTGTATTTTCAATATCAAAATGTCTGAGCTGACGTGGAATACGGCGTTGCATTAAGCCCGGATATTTATCAGATTCACTCAATGCTTTGACTAAAGCTGTTTTTACAGTTTGCTCACGTTCTGGGTCAGTAAGCAATGTACCAAAACGGTCTAAAACGACATAAGTATCTAAACTAAAAGCTTTGGTTGCAGTGATAATACGTGCATCTTGGACATCCAAATTCATACGATCCAAAATCGCAACCGTAGTTGCAAATAAGTTAGGCTGATCTTGCGTATAAATAAAGATTTGTACGGCATCTTGTGCTGCTTTACGGTGCGCACGCATGAGTACTAATGGTGCAGGATTGTCGCCATGCTGTAAAATGGCGCGTGTATGCCATGCAATTTCATCTGCAGATTCTTTAAGAAAATACTCATCGCCCAGTTCTTGCCAAACTTTTTCAACTTGTTCGAGTGGAAATTCATTGACCAGTAC
>Ga0209023_10004936_pt1 | contig 14856 bp, 14 predicted proteins | sample LakOneMetagenome_FD_187468 | JGI IMG/M metagenome (GOLD analysis project Ga0209023, IMG submission 187468) | Freshwater and sediment microbial communities from Lake Erie, Canada (SPAdes) (version 2) | ecosystem: Environmental > Aquatic > Freshwater > Lentic | place: Lake Erie, Canada... | reverse complement strand
GGCGAGCCGATCGATTGCGCCAGATCGCCCTGGATCACGACGCCGTCGAACGGCGCCGTGACGCTGGAGCGCGCGATGTCGGCGTCGACCAGCGCGAGTTGCGCGCGCGCCTGGTCGGCCCGCGCCATCGCGACGACCAGCGCCGAGCGATCGGCGCGCGCGAGGGCGATCGCATGGGCGCTTTCCTGCTGCGCGAGTTCGCTGGTCCACTTGCGGCGTTGCAGCGTCAGGTCCTGGTCCGCCAGATCGACCAGCGGCTGGCCCTTGGTGACGCGGTCGCCGGGGCGCACGTGCACGGCCTTCAGGTAGCCGTCGGTCGGTGCGACCAGCGCGCGTTGCTCCGCACCTTCGATGCGCGCGTGACCCCCGACGCGGTAGGGCATCGGCAGTGCGCACAGCAGCGCGACGCCGAGCAGCGACAGCGCGATGCAGGCCTGCACACGCCGATCGGAGAACTCGCGCAGCGCGCGTGCGCCGCGGCGGACGGCGCGCCACAGGCGCTCGCCCAGCGGCGTTTCGCGTTGACGCATCAGGTTCAGCACCGGGCCGACCAGGCTGACCGCGGTCTCGATCTGCCGAATGCGCGCGACGAGCGACTCGTCGGTTGCGACCCATTCGCAGCTCACCGCACCGACGACCTCGCCCGCGTGGATCAGCGGCACGCTCGCGACCGCGCCGCCCTGGCGCTGCAGCCAGCGGGCGTGCGCGACCCGGATCGTCGAGCGCGCGCCGGGCCCGGCGGGCAGCTGGATGCTGGCGCCTTGCTGCACCGTTTCGTCCATCGCCGCGGCGATCGCATCGAGACCGTGGCCGGTGAGCGATTCGCTCAGGCCGTGCGACACGGCCTTCAATTCGACATGGCTCCCACGCACGAAGCCGAGCGTGACGCGTGCGCAGCCGTAGGCGTTCGCGAGCTCGGTCGCAAACGCCATCGCGGAGGCCGCGAACGACGTGTGCGAGAGCACCACGGCCTGCAGCATCAGCGCGCGTCGCGGCGCGTCAGCGTCGGGCGTCGGCGCAGCGGCGGTGATCGGGGCGGCGGCGGTGGCGGTCATGGGGTGCTCGGAGCGTGCGCGTCGATCGACGGCCGGCTCAGAACTCCTCCCAGGCGTCGCGCGACGAGGCCGCCGCTGGGGGCAGGTCCATCGGTTTGGCCGTGCGACCGGCCTTCTTCGCCGCTGCGGGCACCGCGGCGGCACGTGCCGTGCGGCTCGCGGCCTGCGGCAGGCGCGCGACGTTCTGCGCGCGGTTCGCTCCGCGGCGTTCGACGGGCGGCTGTTCGCGCAGCCGGAACACGCCGACGGCGCGCGCGAGCGTGTCCGCCTGGCCCTCCATCGATTCGGCGGCGGCGGCCGCCTCCTCGACGAGCGACGCGTTCTGCTGCGTCATCCGGTCCATCTGCACCAGTGCCTGATTGACTTGTTCAATGCCGGCCGATTGCTCGGCCGAAGCGGCGCTGATCTCGCCCATGATGTCGGTGACGCGGCGCACCGACGCGACCACGTCGTCCATCGTCTCGCCCGCAGCCGCCACCAGCTTGCTGCCTTCCTCGACCTTCTCGACCGAGTTGCCGATCAGCGACTTGATCTCCTTGGCGGCGGCCGCGCTGCGCTGCGCGAGGTTGCGCACCTCGCCCGCGACGACCGCGAAGCCGCGGCCCTGTTCGCCTGCGCGCGCGGCTTCGACGGCGGCATTCAGCGCCAGGATGTTGGTCTGGAACGCGATCCCGTCGATCACGCTGATGATGTCGACGATCTTCTTCGCGCTGTCGTTGATCGCGCCCATGGTCGAGACCACGCGGGCGACGACGCTGCCGCCGCGCGTCGCGACCTCGGACGCATTCGCTGCGAGCTGATTCGCCTGGCGCGCGTTGTCGGCGTTCTGCTTCACCGTGGCGGTGAGCTGCTCCATGCTGAAGGCGGTCTGCTGCAGGCTGGAGGCCTGCTCTTCGGTGCGTTGCGACAGATCGGTGTTGCCCGCCGAGATCTGCACGGCCGCGGTGTTGATCGAGTCGGTCGCCTCGCGGATCTGCGTGACGATCTCCGACAGTCGATCGACGGTCGCGTTGGCGTCGGTCTTCATGTCCTTGAAGATGCCGGTGTAGGTGCCGGCGATCGTCTGCGTCAGGTCGCCCTGGGCGAGCGCGCCGAGCAAGCGGATCATGTCGTTCGATCCCTGGACCTGCTCGGTGACGTCGGTGGCGACCTTGACGACTTTGAACGGTCGGCCATCGGCGTCCAGGATCGGGTTGTAGGACGCCTGGATCCAGACCTCCTTGCCGCCCTTGCCGATGCGCTTGTATTGGCCGGCGTCGAATTCGCCGCGGCCCAGCTTGTCCCAGAACGCACGGTATTCGGCGCTGCCGCGCTGGGCCGGCTCGACGAACATCGAGTGGTGCTGGCCCTTGATCTCGTTCAGCGCGTAGCCGAGCGTAGCGAGGAAGTTGTCGTTGGCCGCGAGGATCTTGCCGTCGAGCGAGAACTCGATGACGGCCTGCGCCTTGCCGATCGCGGCGATCTCGGATTCGCTGACGGTCTTCGCCGCACTGATCGTGGCGAGCTGGTGGGCGTCATCGGCCCGCTGGGCGTGTGCCGCGGCCACCTCTGCGGCGAGCGCGGCCATCTCGTTGCGCAATCGGGCGAGTTCAACGCTTTCTGCCGTCGAGGGGGGCAGGGGATCGTGGCGCCTGAGGAATTGCAGCATCGGTCTCTTTCGGGTGTTGTTCTGGATGAGGTCGCAGGCCGGGACGGGCGTGCAAACCTTCGATGACATTTCGGAATCGTAGAAGTGGGCTTGAGAGTGCCAATGCGAGAGAACAGGCTTTTTAGATGCTAGTTAACAGTAGTTGACGATTGAAGGCGAACTTTTGATGCAATTCATGCCGATAAGCACAGGCGATGAGACCGTCCGACCTTCCGAGCGCGCACCTGAGGCGGGATGCGCCCGCCGACCCGCTGGAGGCGTTGCGGCCGCTGATCGACGTCCGGATCGGGCGCGCCAGCACCGGCGGCAACGACGTGCTCTACCGCCGCCTCTTGCGGATGTTCTGTCGCGGCCAGCGCGATGCGGTCGGTCAGTTCACCGCGGCGCTCCAAGCGGATGACCTGAAGGCCGCGGTCCGGGTGATGCACAACCTGCGCACGATTGCGGCCAGTCTGGGCATGCCCGAGCTGGCCCAGGCAAGCCGGGCGCTGGAACTCGCCTGCGCGGACGCGCCCGGCGAAGCGATGGTGCTGGACCCGCTGATCGCCGCGGTGTCCCGGGACTTGACGCGCGTCTTGGACGGTCTGGACACAATTTCCCTGGATTGAGTCGCGCCCAGGTCGTCCGCCGGACTGCTCCTAGGGAAACCCCGCAGACCGCTGCCTTGATCGGCGTTGCGCGCAGCGACTAGACTTTACTTACCGGTCGGTCGAGGATGTTGTCGCAATGGCGCGGCGCGTCGGGCCCTGCATCGGCACGGAGGACGGGGCATGTCGGACGCGATCGTGGAACCGCTGGTCAAGACCGCGCAGGAAGGCGCGGTGCGCACCCTCACGCTGAACCGGCCCAAAGCCCTCAACAGCTTCACCGGCGCGATGCACGAAGAGCTCGCCGCCGCGCTGGCCGCCGCGGAAGCGGACCGCAGCGTGCGTTGCGTCGTCCTGACCGGCGCCGGGCGTGCGTTCTGCGCCGGGCAGGATCTCGCCGACCCAGCCGTCGCGCCCGACACCACGCCGGGTGCCAAGCCGACCGACGTCGGCAACGTGATCGAACGCCACTACAAGCCGCTGGCGCTGCGCATCCGCGCGATGCCGGTGCCGGTGATCGCCGCGGTCAATGGCGTCGCTGCCGGTGCCGGGGCGAGCATTGCGCTGGCCTGCGACATCGTCGTGGCGACACGTTCGGCGAGCTTCATCCAGGCGTTCTCGAAGATCGGCCTGGTGCCCGATGCCGGCGGCACGTGGTTGCTGCCGCGGTTGGTCGGGCGCGCGAATGCGCTTGCGCTGGCGATGACCGGCGACAAGCTCGGTGCCGACGAAGCTCAGCGCATCGGACTGATCTGGCGCAGCGTCGCCGACGATGCGTTCGCGGGCGAAGTGACGAGCCTGGCGGCGCGCCTGGCGTCGATGCCGACCGCCGCGCTGGTCGCGACGCGTCAGGTGATCGACGCCTCGATGCAACTCGACTACGGCGCCGCCATCACGCTCGAAGGGCAATGGCAGAGCAAGCTGAGCGCGGCGCACGATTACCTCGAAGGTGTCGCCGCGTTCCTGGCGAAGCGCACCGCGACCTTCACCGACCGCTGATCCTCGGTCGACGCTACCGGCACCTCACGGCCCATGCCCCGCGGACGCGCTCCCGGCTACGACACGCAGCGCGAGCAGATCCTTGCGCGCGCCGCCGAGCTGTTCGCGCGCCAGGGCTATACCGCGACCTCGATGAACCAGGTCGCGCTGGCGTGCGGCGTCTCCAAGCCGTCGCTGTACCACTACGTGCGCGACAAGTACCAGCTGCTGGTCGAGATCGCCGAAGGCCACGTCGACCGGCTGAAGGAACTCGCCGCCGAGCCGCGCGGCGCGGCGCCCGAGGAACGCGTGCGCGCGATGATCGCGAGCTTTCTCGAGGTCTACGCCGAATCGCAGTCCGCCCACCGGGTCTTGACCGAGGACGTCAAGTTCCTCGAGCCCGCTGATCGCCAGCGCCTGCGCGATGCCCAGCGCAGCGTGGTGGGCGCGTTCGCGGAGGCGATCGCCGACACGCGGCCCGAGTTGCGCGCCAGCGACTTGCATCGTCCGCTGACGATGCTGCTGTTCGGCATGATGAACTGGATGTTCACCTGGCTGCAGCCGAGCGGCAAGCTGACCCACGCCGCGCTCGCGCCGATCGTCGCGGATTTGTTTTTCGGCGGAGTGAACGCGGTGCGAATTCCGCAGTCACAGCCCGCGGCGCGGCGCACGCGCAGCGCGTAGTTTCTTTCCTTCGTCCACTGGAGACACCATGAACTTGAAGAAATCTCTCCTCGCCCTTGCCGCGGCCGTAAGCCTGGGCAGCCTGGCCACGCTGGCCCAGGCCGACATCAACGTCGGCGTGACCGTCTCCGCGACTGGGCCGGCCGCGTCGCTCGGCATCCCGGAGAAGAACACGATCGCGTTGATGCCGCAGACGATCGGCGGTCAGAAGGTCAACTACATCGTGCTGGACGACGCTTCCGACACGACCCAGGCCGTGGCGAACACGCGCAAGCTGATCACCGAGAGCAAGGTCGACATCGTACTCGGCTCGACCGTGACCCCGAACGCGCTGGCGATGATCGACGTCGCGGCCGAGACGCAGACGCCGGTGATCTCGCTCGCGGCCTCGTCGCGCATCGTCGATCCGGTCGACGCCAAGCGCAAATGGATCTTCAAGACGCCGCAGAACGACATCATGATGTCGCTCGCGATCGCCACCAGCATGGCCAATGCCGGGATCAAGACGGTCGGCTACATCGGCTTTTCGGACGCCTACGGCGAAGGCTGGTACCAGGAGTTCGGCAAGGCCGCCGGGCTGAAGGGGCTGACCATCGTCGCCAACGAGCGCTATGCGCGCACCGACACCTCGGTGACCGGGCAGGTGCTCAAGCTCGCCGCCGCGAAGCCGGATGCCGTGCTGATCGGCGCATCGGGCACGCCCGCGGTGCTGCCCGAGCGCGCGCTGAAGGAGCGCGGCTACACCGGCAAGTACTACCAGACCCACGGTGTGGCGAACAACGACTTCCTGCGCGTCGGCGGCAAGGACGTCGAAGGCACGCTGCTGCCGGCCGGTCCGGTGCTGGTCGCCTCGCAATTGCCGAACGACAACCCGGTGCGCAAGAGCGCGCTGGAGTACGTCGCGGCCTACGAGAAGGCCTACGGCAAGGGCACGGCGTCGACCTTCGGCGGTCACGCATGGGACGCCGGCAAACTGCTGCAGGCGGCCGTGCCGGTCGCGCTGAAGAAGGCACAGCCGGGGACGCCGGCGTTCCGCGCCGCGCTGCGCGATGCGCTCGAAGGCGTGAAGGACGTCGCCGGCGCCCACGGCATCTTCAACATGTCGCCGACCGATCACCTCGGGCTGGACCAGCGCGCGCGTGTGATGGTCAAGGTCGAGAACGGCACCTGGAAATACGAGCCGTGATCGCCGCCTTGCGGTCGTGACCACGTTGCGCCGATGAATCTGAGCGACCGCCAGGCCCAGGTTCTGGCGCGCGTGATGACCACGCTGGCGGAGCCGCACTCGGAGGCCGAGATCCGCGGCCGCGTCGGCGCCTTGATGCTCGAGTTGCTCGATGCGCAGCACTACGCGAGCTACGTGTGGGACGACGCCCGGCAGCGCTTCGACGCGGGCGTGCACCTGCACATGGATCCGGCCAATCTGCGCCTGTACGAGCGCTACTACCAGTACCACGATCCGATCACGCTGAAGCTGCAGCAGCATCGCCGCGCGGTGCGGGTCAGCGACGTGCTGGCGCAGCCGGCGCTGATGCGCACCGAGTTCTTCAACGACTTCCTCGCGCGCGACGGCCTGCACTGGGGCGTCAACCTCTACGCCTGGAGCGGCGAGCGCAACATCGGCGACATGCGCATCTGGCGCGATCGCCGCCATCGCAATTTCGACGACGCCGACCTCGCGCTGCTCGACCTGGTGCGCCCGGCCTTCACCGCTGCGCTGCAACGTTGTCGCCACGACGCCCCGAGCGACGGGGCGCCGCGCGCCGAGCGCGCCGCGTGCTTGAGCCTGCGCGAGCGCGAGGTCGCCGAACTCGCCGCCTGCGGCCTGCACGACAAGGACATCGCGCGCCGCCTGGCGATTTCGGTGACGACCGTGCGCACGCACATCGACCACGCGTTTCGTAAGCTCGGCGTCGACAACCGCGTGATGCTGGCACGCAGCCTCGAACGCTGACGGCGGCACGAGCCATCCTCGTTCCTGAGGATGGCGAGGCGGCGGCGCGCTGCCTACGCTGCGCGCATGAACACACCCGACCTTCATCGCCGTACGTTCCTGGCGCACGGCGGCGCCATGGCCGCCTCCACGGCGCTCGCAGGTTGCGTCACCGCGCCGGCGGCACCGACCCCGGCCGAGCAGCTCGAGCTCGGCAGTGCCGATGCGGTCGCTGCGATCCGCGCCGGGAGGTTGTCGGCCGAGACGTACGTCGGCACGCTCGCCGCGCGCGCCGAGCGCCTCGCCGACCTGCACGCGCTGATCGCGCTCGACAAGGCCGGCGCGCTCGCCGCGGCACGGCGGATCGACGCGATGCGTTCGTCCGGTGCGGCGCTGCCGCCGCTGGCGGGTCTGGTGATCGTCGTGAAGGACAACATCAACACGCGCGATCTGCCGACCACGGGCGGCACGCCCGCACTGCGCGACGTGCGGCCGACGTCCAACGCGCCCTCGCTGCAAAAGCTCGTCGACGCGGGCGCGATCGTGCTCGGCAAGAGCAACCTGCATGAGCTTGCGTTCGGCATCACGAGCACCAACCTCAGCCCGTTCGCCAATCCGGTGCGCAATCCGTACGACCGCACGCGGATCCCCGGCGGCTCCTCGGGCGGCACCGCCGCGGCGATCGCCGCCCGCATCGTGCCGTGCGGACTCGGCACCGACACCGGCGGCTCGACGCGCATTCCTGCCGCGCTGTGCGGCATCGTCGGCCTGCGCCCGTCGGTCGGCAACGGCGGCGCGCAGCGGCGCTACGTCGATACGAATTCGGTCGTGCCCATCAGCCACACGCGCGACACCGTCGGGCCGATGGGCCGCAGCGTGGCCGATGTGGCGCTGCTGGATTCGGTCATCACCGGCACACCGATCGCGCGACCGGTTGCGATCGGCGGCGTGCGCATCGGCGTGCCGGCGACGTTCTGGGGCGGGCTCGACTCTCGCGTGGCCGCGGTGACCGCGGCGGCGCGATCGAAGCTGGCCGCGGCCGGCGTGGTGTTCGTCGACGTCGACACCGCGGGCCTGGCCGATCTCAACCAGAAGGTCTCGTTTCCGCTCGCGCTGCACGAGCCGATCGCCGACATACCGGCCTATCTCGCGGCGACCGGCGTGCGCGGCATCACCGTGGCGGACATCGCCGCGCGCGTCGCCAGCCCGGACGTGAAGGGCGCGTTCGGCGCGATCGTCGCGGATGCATTCGGCGCGGCCTACGATGCCGCGCTCAACGTGCACCGCCCGGCACTGCAGGCGCTGTATGCGCGCTACTTCGCGGACAACCGGCTCGATGCGATGCTGTTCCCGACCACCATCCTGCCGGCCGCGCCGATCGACGCGGTCAACGGTTCCGGCAAGGTCTCGATCGACGGCGGCGCGCCGGTCGACACCTTCGGCACCTACATCCGCAACACCGACCCGGGCAGCAATGCCGGGATTCCGGGCCTGTCGCTGCCGGCCGGCATGACGGCCGATGGGCTGCCGGTCGGCCTCGAACTCGATGGCCCGCTCGGCAGCGACGCGCGCCTGATCGGCATCGCGATGGGCTTCGAGGCGGTGCTCGGCAGGCTGCGTGCGCCTGCGCTCTGAACGCGCCGCCCAGCGCGCGGGAAAACCCCTTCGGGCGGGTTTTGCGGCGACTTCTAGAATCGTTGTGCAGTCGCACATCAACAGAAGGAATGCCGTATGGCCCGCGCCCGCCGCGCTGACACGTCCGCGCTCAGCCCCGAGGCTGCCGCCGCGCCGACCGCCGCGCCCGCCGAGAGCGGGCCACGCGTGCTGAAGAAGTACCCGAACCGGCGCCTGTACGACACCCAGCTCAGCAGCTACATCACGCTGGCCGACGTGAAGGCGATGGTGCTCGCCGGCGAACATTTCGAGGTCCGCGACGCCAAGACCGGCGAGGACCTGACGCGCAGCATCCTGTTGCAGATCATCCTGGAAGAAGAAAGTGGCGGCGTGCCGCTGTTCTCGGCGCCGATGCTGTCGCAGATCATCCGTTTCTACGGCCACGCGATGCAGGGGCTGATGGGCTCGTACCTCGAGAAGAACCTGCAGGCGTTCGCCGACTTCCAGGCGCGCCTGACCGAGCAGGGCCTGCCGGGCACGCCGGGGCCGGAGATCTGGACCCAGGGCCTGATGGGCACGTACATGGAGCAGTCGCGCAAGATGTTCCAGCAGATGCAGGAGCAGATGGCCAAGCAGGCCGGCGCGCTGTTCCCGGGCATGCCGGGGTTCATGCCGCCCAAACGCTGAGAAGCGGTGGCGGCCCCTGGCGTCGGGATCGGCGAAAATCCGCCGATGACCTCGACGACCTCGCTGAATCCGCCCAAGATCGGCTTCGTCTCGCTCGGCTGCCCGAAGGCGCTGACCGACTCGGAACTGATCCTCACCCAACTGCGTGCCGAGGGTTACGACACGTCCAAGACGTTCGCCGGCGCCGACCTCGTGATCGTCAACACCTGCGGGTTTATCGATGATGCCGTGAAGGAAAGCCTCGACACGATCGGCGAGGCGCTGGCCGAGAACGGCAAGGTGATCGTGACCGGCTGCCTGGGGGCCAAGACCGTGGCCGGCGCTTCGGGCGAGGGCGGCGGCAACCTCGTGCGCGCGATGCACCCGAGCGTGCTGGCGGTGACCGGCCCGCACGCGACGAACGAGGTGATGGACGCGGTGCACCGGCACGTGCCGAAGCCGCACGATCCGTTCGTCGACCTGGTGCCGGCCCAGGGCGTGAAGCTGACGCCGAAGCACTACGCCTACCTGAAGATCAGCGAAGGCTGCAACCACCGTTGCACCTTCTGCATCATTCCGAGCATGCGCGGCGACCTGGTCTCGCGGCCCATCGGCGACGTGCTGAACGAAGCGCGTGCGCTGTTCGATTCCGGCGTGAAGGAACTGCTGGTGATCAGCCAGGACACGAGCGCCTACGGCGTCGACGTCAAGTTCCGAACCGGCTTCTGGGACGGCCGCCCGGTGAAGACCCACATGACGGATCTGTGCGCGAGGCTGGCCGAGATCGCCGCGCCGTACGGCGCGTGGGTCCGGCTGCACTATGTCTACCCGTACCCGCATGTCGACGCGATCCTGCCGCTGATGGCCGACGGCGGCGTGCTGCCTTATCTGGACGTGCCGTTCCAGCACTCGCACCCCGAGGTGCTCAAGCGCATGAAGCGACCCGCCAGCGGCGAGAAGAATCTCGAACGCCTGCAGCGCTGGCGCGAGGCCTGCCCGGAACTGGTCGTGCGCAGCACCTTCATCGCCGGCTTTCCGGGCGAGACCGAGGCCGAGTTCGAGCACCTGCTCGATTTCGTCCGCGAAGCGCGCATCGACCGTGCCGGCTGTTTCGCGTACTCCGCGGTCGACGGTGCGACCGCGAACGCGCTGCCCGGCATGCTGCCGATCGAGTTGCGCGAAGAGCGCCGCGCGCGCTTCATGGCGGTCGCCGAGGCGGTGTCGGCCGATAAGCTGACGGCGCGGGTCGGCGCGACGATGCAGGTGCTGGTCGACGCCGCACCGGGTTTGGGTCGCCGCGGCGGCGTCGGCCGCAGCTACGCCGATGCGCCCGAGATCGACGGCCGCGTCAACCTGCTGCCGCCGCTGAAGGCGTCCAAGACGCTGAAGGTCGGCGAGTTCACGCGCGCCCAGGTGGTCGCCACGCAGGGCCACGATCTGATCGCGCAACCCATTTGACGACGACGTTTCTCCCGATGACGACCCCGCGCGATCTCAGCACCGAACTGATCCATCACCCGTACCAGGCTCCGGCCGGCTTTGCCGCGCCGCAGCCGGGCGTGTTCAAGGCCTCGACGGTGATCTTCCAGAACACCGCGGCGATGCGCGCACGCGACTGGAAGAGCAAGGCCGGCTACACCTACGGCCTGCACGGCACGCCGACGACCTTCATGCTGGAAGAGCGCATCGCGACGCTCGAAGGCGGGCGGCACACCGTGCTGGTGCCGAGCGGCCTCGCATCGATCACGCTGACCGACGTGGCGCTGCTGGGCCACGGCGACGAGGTGCTGATCCCCGACAACGCCTACAACCCCAGCAAGGAGCTGGCGCGCCACGAATTGTCGCGCTGGGGCATCGCGCATCGGCTGTACGACCCGATGGATGCGAACGCGCTCGCGTCGATGCTGACGCCGGCGACCAAGCTGGTGTGGATCGAAGCGCCGGGGTCGGTGACGATGGAGTTTCCCGATGTACCGAACCTGATCCGCGCTGCGCGCTCCACGGGCGCGCGGGTGGCCTTCGACAACACCTGGGGCGCAGGCATCGCGCTGAGGCCGTTCGAGCTGGGCGTCGATGTCTCGGCGCATGCGCTGACCAAGTATCCGTCCGGCGGCGGCGACGTGCTGATGGGCGCGGTCACGACGTGCGATCCGGAATTGCACCTGCGCTTGAACGCCGCGCACATGCGCATGGGGTGGGGCGTCGCGGCCAACGATGCCGAAGCGGTGCTGCGGGCGTTGCCGTCGATCGCGCTGCGCTATGCCGCGCACGACCGGGCGGCGCGCACCATCGCGCGCTGGTGGCAGCGCCGGCCGGAGGTCGCCCAGGTGCTGCACCCGGCGCTGGAAGGGTCGCCGGGGCACGCGCTCTGGGCCGCGCTGTGCACCCAGGCGGCGGGGCTGTTCTCGGTTGTCTTCGATGCGCGCTACAGCCTCGCGCAGGTCGATGCGTTCGTCGATGCGCTGCGGCTGTTCAAGATCGGCTTCTCGTGGGCCGGGCCGGTGAGCCTGGCGGTGCCGTACGACCTGAGGATGATCCGTCCCCAGGCCGGACCCGGCGTGCTGGTGCGCTTCTCGATCGGCCTCGAAGCCGTCGACGACCTGATTCGCGACGCCGAGCAGGCGCTGAACGCGCTCGGCGCGGAAGCCCGCTCGGCCTGAACGGTCAGCGCTCGCGCAGCCGCATGCGCAGGCCGATCGGCATCATCGTGAAGGCCATCTGCTCCTGCACTTCGGCGTCGCCCGGCGCGGCGACGCGTTCGATCTCGAAGTGCGCCAGCAGCATCGCCATCACGAGCTTGATTTCGAGCAGCGCGAGGTAGCGGCCGGGACACACGCGCGGCCCGCTGCCGAACGGCATCGACACGCGCTTGGCCGACGCGCCCGATGCCGCGGCGCCGTCGCCGAGCCAGCGCTCCGGACGAAACGCCCGCGCGTCGGGAAAGTGCCGTTCACCCAGGCTGTCGTGCCGCATCACGCACCAGATCACGCTGTCCTTGGGCACACGCACGTCGCCGATCGTGGTGTCGCGCAACGCCTCGACGACCTGGAACGGCGCGACCGGCTTCAGCCGCATCGCCTCGTTCGCGCAGGCCTCGAGGTAGTCGAGCGCACCGATGCGCTCGGGGGTGAACTCGTCGAGGTTGCCGGCGACGCTGCGGACCTCGTCGCGCGCACGGCGCAACGCGTCCGGATGGGCGTGCAGCAGGTGCAGCAGCCAGGCGAGCGTGTTCGCGGTGGTGTCTTCCCCGGCGAGCAGCATCGTCAGCACGTTGCCGCTGACCTCGGCATCGGTGACGCTGCCGTGCGGCCCGCCGGTGTCGCTCTCGGCGGCGACGATCATCGCCTCGAGCAGGTTCGGCGGATGCGCGCGCCGCTCGACATCGGCCGTCAGGCGCGCCCGCGCGTCGGCGACGAAGCCGGCGATCGCCGCGTTGACCTCCGCGACGCTGTGCTCGAGCTCGCGATCACGTGCGCTGCGCCAGTAGCGCCAGATCGGAAAGACCGAGAACACGCGCCGGAACAGCGCCGGAAAGATCTTGTCGAGGTGACGCTGGATGATCTCGTCGTCGGACTCGAGCGTGTTGACGTCGGCGCCGAACGCCAGACCCGAGATCGCGTCCACCGTGAAGCGCATCAGCTCGGGCTGCAGCTCGATCTCCGCGCCGCCCTGCACCGCGCGCTGCCAGCGCCCGTGCAGGCGTTTGGCCACGCGCAGCAGCGACGGAAAATAGGCGCGCACGTGGCCGGGATCGAAGGCGCCCATCACCATGCGCCGCTGGCGCCGCCAGGCGTCACCGTTGGCACCGAACAGGCCTGGCGTCAGGCCCATCTCCTTGCCGATGCGCTCGAGCACGGTGCTGCGCCGAAAGCCGTCCGGCCGATCGCGCAGCAGCGCGCTGATCATCTCGTGATCGGCCACGCACAGGACCGGCCGGGGCCCGAACGAGATGTGGAACAGCGGGCCATGCTGCTCGGCCCAGCGCTCGACATCGCGATGGATCTGTGCGCGCTTGACCTGCAGGCTGTTCCCGACCACCGGCCAGCCGCGCGGGCCGGGCAGCTCGGCAATCTCGCGCAGCGTGGCGCCGGCGCTCATTCGGACTTGCCCGGTTTGGAGGAGACCTTGTGTCGCATCAGGCGCCCCTTTTCGCGCTCCCAGTCGCGCTTCTTCTCGGTATGGCGTTTGTCGTGCTCGGCCTTGCCCTTGGCGAGCGCGATCTCGGCCTTCACGTGGCCGCCCTTGTAGTGCAGGTTCAACGGCACGAGGGTGAAGCCCTTTTGCTCGACCTTGCCGATCAGGCGCTTGATCTCTTCCTTGTGCATCAGCAGCTTCTTGGTCCGGTCGGCCTCGGGCGTCACGTGGGTCGAGGCGCTGCGCAGCGCGTTGATGCGACAGCCGATCAGGAACAGCTCACCGTCGCGGATCACGACATAGCCGTCGGTCAACTGGACCTGTCCGGCGCGTATCGCCTTGATCTCCCAGCCGTGCAGCACCATCCCGGCCTCGTGGCGTTCCTCGAGGTGGTAGTCGAAATGGGCGCGGCGATTCTCGGCGATGGACATGTGAGGGGGATCTGAGGGCGAGGGGCGCCAATACAATTTCGGCATTGTGAAGCACGTCAAGAAGTCGGTCCTGCTCTGGTATGCGCCGCGCGAGATGTACGCGCTCGTGACCGATGTGAGCTCCTACCCGGTGTTCCTGCCGTGGTGCGACCGCGCCGAGGTCCTGGAACAGCACGACGCGGGCCTGACCGCGCGACTGCACCTGTCCTATCTCGGGGTGAGTCAGTCGTTCACGACGCGCAATACCCATCTGCCGGGCGAGAGCGTGCGGCTCGAGCTGGTCGAGGGGCCGTTCTCGGCCTTGACCGGGACCTGGCGCTTCATCCCGTTGCCTGCCGCGGAGGGCCCTGAGGCCAAGGCCTGCAAGGTCGACTTCGACCTGCGCTACGCATTCAAGAAGGGCGCGCTCGAAGCGCTGGTGAGCCCGGTGTTCGACCGGGTCGCCGACACCTTCGTCGAGTCGTTCGTCAAACGGGCGGAGCAGGTCCATGGCGTCCGCTGACACGCTGCGCGTCAGCGTCGCGTTCAGTCCGCGGGCCGGCGAGGTCGACATCGTCGACCTGCTGCTGCCGCAAGGAGCCACCGTCGAAGACGCGCTGCGTGCGAGCGCGATGCAGTCGCGCCACCCGGGGCACGCGCTGGAGAAGCTGCCGGTCGGCATCTGGGGCGCGTTCTGCGACCGCGGCGACGCGCTGCGCGACCAGGACCGGGTCGAGCTGTACCGGCCCTTGCGGGTCGATCCGAAGGAGGCGCGGCGCCTGCGCCAGCGCTCGCAGCGCGGCGCTGTCCGGCGCGCGCGCTGACCCTACGGGCGTGCCGCCGGCGTCGCGCTGCACTCCGAGGCGAGCGCGTCGCGGGTGCGCTGGGCCTCCTGGGCGCGGGCCTTGTCGTCGAGGAACTCGCGTTCGCCCTTTTCGTTGGTGCGCGCGATGCGCATGCCGCTGTCCAGCGAGCGCATCTGCTCCTTCGCGCGGGCGCAGTTCTCGGCACGCACCGCCGCCATCTTGGCGTCGTCGGCCTTCTTCTTCTCGGCAGCGTCTTGCTCGGCCTTCTTGCGCTTGGCCTCGAGCTCAGGCTCGCCCGCCGGCGCGGAGGCACCCGAGGCGGGGGTGGCCGCCGCCGTCGG
>Ga0209023_10004935_pt1 | contig 14859 bp, 14 predicted proteins | sample LakOneMetagenome_FD_187468 | JGI IMG/M metagenome (GOLD analysis project Ga0209023, IMG submission 187468) | Freshwater and sediment microbial communities from Lake Erie, Canada (SPAdes) (version 2) | ecosystem: Environmental > Aquatic > Freshwater > Lentic | place: Lake Erie, Canada... | reverse complement strand
CCGCCGTCAGCGCGCAGGATAGGGTGATAGAGAGGGTGCAACCGAAAACCATCTTGAAAAACATGTGTCGTCCTTTATTCATGGGAGGAAACGCCGATTCCCCAGCCGTGCGCACTGCGCGCCATGGTAGGCTGTTGGTATCCCGGCTTCTTGTTAATTCGTCAAACCATGCTGCTCAATACGCTCATCGTCGTGCTCACCGTCGTGTTCATGGAAGTCTTCTCCATCGTCGCGCACAAGTACGTCATGCATGGCTTCGGCTGGGGCTGGCACAAGTCGCACCACGAGCCGCGTACCGGCTGGTTCGAGAAGAACGACCTGTACGCGGTGGTCTTCGCCGGCGTCGCCATCGCCCTCATCTACGCCGGCACGCGCGGCTACCATCCGCTCGAGTGGATCGGCGCCGGCATGACGGCCTACGGCTTCCTCTACTTTGTCGCCCACGACGGCCTGGTGCACCAGCGCTGGCCTTTCCGCTACGTGCCCCGGCACGGCTACTTCAAGCGCCTCTACCAGGCCCACCGCATGCACCACGCGGTGGACGGCAAGGACGGCGCGGTCTCCTTTGGCTTCCTGTATGCCCCGTCGGCCGACAGCCTCAAGCAGCAGTTGCAGGCGCTGCATGGAGGCCGCCTGCAGCGGCGCCAGCAGACTCAGCAGCCGACTCAGCAGCAGGGCGCGTCCACAGCCGGGCAGGGCGCGGCGAATTCGTCGTCCGAATCCGTGAACTGAGCGCGTCGAACCCGCCGCGCAGCAGCAGCCACAGCTTGGTGAGCTTGCTCGTGCCGGCGCGCGTGTCCCAGGCGCGCGGCCCGCGCCGCTTCACCACGATGCCGATTTGCCGGTACACCAGGCGCGCGGTGGCAATTGCCCAGGCCGAGCGCAAGGGCAGCGCAGCCAGGCCGGCATAGGCCGATTCGTAGTAGGGCTCGGCATGGTCGACCAGGCGTGCGGCGATGTTCGCCAGCGCTTCACGGTGGCGCGGCAGCGCGATCTCGTCCTGCGGAATGCCGGCTTCGCGCAGCCAGGCCGCCGGCAGGTAGCAACGGCCAATCTGCGCATCGTCGACGATGTCGCGCGCGATGTTCGTCAGCTGGAAGGCCAGGCCCAGGTCGCAGGCGCGGTCCAGCACGGCCGGGTCGCGCGCACCCATGATCGAGGCCATCATCAGGCCAACCACGCCGGCCACGTGGTAGCAGTAGCGCAGGGTGTCCTCGACCGTTTCGTAGCGCGCTTCCTCGACGTCCATTGCGAAGCCGGCCAGGTGGTCGTAGGCGTGGCGCGGCTCGATGCCGTGCTTGAGCGCGACTTCCTGGAAGGCGGCAAAGGCCGGGTCGTGCATGCGTTCGCCGGCGTAGGCGCGGCGGGTCTGGTCGCGCAGCAGGGCCAGCTCCTTGACGGGATCGTGCCCGGCAGCGTGCGGCGCCGGCGCAGCGGCCGCAGGGGCGAACCCCAGCTCCTGGCCGTCGACCATGTCGTCGCAATGGCGGCACCAGGCATACAGCATCAGCACGCCGCGCCGGGTCTCGGCATCGAACAGTTTCGCTGCCGCCGCAAAGCTTTTCGACCCGACCGCTATGGTCTGGGTCGCATGCTGCATTAGCGCTTCGCTCATGCCGGCACCTCGCCCAGCATCAGGCCCGCAGTGGCCTTGGCCGAGCCGATCACGCCCGGTACGCCGGCGCCGGGATGGGTGCCGGCGCCGACCAGGTAGACGTTGGCCAGTTCGGCATCGCGGTTGTGCGGGCGGAACCAGGCGCTTTGGGTCAGGATCGGCTCCAGCGAGAAGGCCGAGCCGTGGTGGGCGTTGAGCTGGTCGCGGAAGTCGTGCGGCGTGAAGATGCGGCTGGTGACCAGTTGGCTGCGCAGGCCCGGCATATAACGCTTTTCCAGGTACTCGAAGATGCGGTCGCGGTACAGCGGGCCTTCGACTTCCCAGTCGATTGGCGCATTGCCCAGGTGCGGCACCGGCGCCAGCACGTAGTGGCTGCCGCAGCCGGGCGGCGCCAGCGAGGGGTCGGTGACGCAGGGCGCGTGCAGGTACAACGAAAAATCGTCGGCCAGCGATTCGCCGTTGAAGATGTCCTTGATCAGCTCGCGGTAGCGCGGGCCGAAGCACACCGTGTGGTGCTGCAGCTGCGAATGGTGGTGATCCAGCCCGAAGTAGAGCACGAACAGCGAGTTGCTGAAACGTTTCTTCTTCAGCGATTCCGCTTCGGCCGCGCCGCGCGCATCGTGGCCGAGCAGCTTGGCGTAGGTGTGGACCACGTCGGCGTTCGAGGCCACGGCATCGGCCTGGAACAGGCGGCCGTCTTCCAGGCGCACGCCGGTGGCGCGGCCGTCCCTCGTTTCGATGCGCGCCACCGGCGCGTTCAGTTCGAAGCGGCCGCCGATGTCCTGGAACAGCTTCACCAGCCCCTGCACCAGCGCCCCGGTACCGCCGCGCGGGAACCACACGCCCCAGCGCCGTTCCAGCGCGTGGATCAGGGTGTAGATCGAGGAGGTGGCGAACGGGTTGCCGCCGACCAGCAGCGAGTGGAAGGAGAAGGCCTGGCGCAAGTGCTCGTCCTGGATGAAGCGCGACACCATGCCGTACACGCTGCGCCAGGCCTGCAAACGCGCCAGCTGCGGGCCGGCCTGGATCATGTCGCGGAACGACAGGAAAGGCACGGTGCCGAGCTTGATGTAGCCTTCCTCGAACACGGCTTTCGAATACGCGAGGAAGCGTTTATAACCCTCGACGTCGGCCGGGTTGCGCGCGTGGATCTGGCGGTCCAGCGCTTCCTGGTTGTTCAGGTAATCGAAGTGGCTGCCGTCTTCCCAGCACAGGCGGTAGAAGGGCTCGACCGGCAGCATCTCGACGTAATCCTCGATGCGCTTGCCGGCCAGCGTGAACAGCTCCTCGATGCAGGACGGATCGGTAATCACGGTGGGGCCGGCGTCGAACACGAAGCCCTGGTCTTCGTAGACGTAGGCGCGGCCGCCCGGCTTGTCGCGTTTTTCGAGCAGGGTGGTCTGGATGCCGCGCGCCTGCAGGCGGATGGCCAGCGCCAGGCCGCCGAAGCCGGCGCCGATGACGACGGCGGTTTGTTGTTGGTTCATTCGGGGTTCCTGATCTGACGGGGGTGGATCTTGCGGGCCGCGGCAAAGGCGGCCACCAGGGGCACGGGCGGTTTGCCGCTGAGGATGCGCGCCTTGTCGCGCAGGCGCAGGCGGCCGGCGTAGAAATGGGCGATCAGGCGCGGCGACAGGCGGTAGAAGCGCCCCATCACGCGCCAGCGTTTGTCGGGGCTGCCGGCCAGGAACAGCATGCGGTTCAGCAGGCGGAAGAAGCGCTGGGCGCGCCATTCCTGTTGCGCTTCCTCGCGGATTGCGGCGAACAGGCGCGGGGCAGTGAAATCCGTGAACGATGCAATACGCTCGGCCAGGCGCACCGCATGCGGCAGCGAGTAGCCGGTGGTCGAGTGGAACAGGCCGGCGCGCAGGCCGGCGCAGGGCTGGCCATCGAGCTCGCGCCAGTAGGCGTCGAAGTCGCCGGCCAGCACGATGGGCAGCGAGCCGTGTTCCTCGCGCAGCACTTCCTCGATCTGCCAGCCGCGCGCCTGCGCATACTCGGCGATGTTGGCGCGCAGGCGTTCCGGCTCCCAGGCGCCGGTGTCGACGTAATGCGTGTCCTCGATCAGCAGCGTGTGTTCATCGAAGGGCAGGGTGTACACGAAGCGGTAGCCACCCTGCTGCTCGACGCTGGCGTCCATGATGATTGGGGCGGTAAGTCCGTGCGGCGCGGCCAGGCGCACTTCCTGGCCAAGGAAGGTCTGGTAGCCGAGCGCCAGGCGCTCCGACGCGCGTACACCGCGGCCGTCGATCACAGCGCTTGCATGCAGGACCTCGCCGCCGGCCAGCGTGACCGTGGTCGGGGTCAGCGCATCGATCCGCACGCCGGTGCGCAAGGCGGGGCCGAGCGCCGCGCCGATGACGCGCGCGAAGGCGTCGGAGGTAACGCTGGCATAGCCGCTGCCCAGCGTGCGCGCATAGTCCGGAAAGACCACGTCGTAGCGCGGCCAGCGTTTGGCGACGACAGGCGCGATCCAGGCATGCTGGTCCGGCGTCAGGTCGCCGTCGTGGAAGGACCAGGTGTGGTTGCCGCCGATGCGTTCCTCTGCTTCCAGCAGCAGGATGCGCAGTCCGGGGCGCTGGGCGTGCAGGCGCCAGGCGATCAGGCCATTCGCCAGGCCGCCGCCGGCCAGGATCACATCGTATTGCGTGTCGCTTGCCATGACGGGTTTATCCAAGGCTGGCCACACCGGTCTCGGCCGTTGCCGGCGGCCCTGCTTGCACCTGCGTCTGGACGGGCTGGCGCAAGGCGAGTCGCTGGCCCAGCGCCTCCTCCACCAGGCTGGCCGCGCGCGCGGCGCCGCCGGCGCGCGCCAGGTCCTGGGCCAGCGGCGCCATGCGTCTGGCGAAACCGGCATCGTCGAGCAGGCGGCGCAGCAGGCGGCCGATCTGCGCCGGGCTGGCAAAGCGCGGCGACGCCGACAGGCCGATGCCGGCATGGCGGATGCGCGCCGCCGCGCCGGGCTGGTCGAAGGCGATCGGCAGCGCCAGGATCGGCGTGCTGGCAGCAATCGCATCCATCACCGTGTTCGAGCCGGCATGCGAGATCACGACGTCGGCGCGCGCCAGGACTTCCTCCTGCGGCGCAAAGGCCACCACCCAGTCGGCGCCCAGTTCGCGCAAGGACTGCGCCTGGCGTTCGTCGAGGCCGCCGCAATGGGCGACCAGCAGCTGCACGTCCTGCTTGCGGCAAGCCTGCACGATGCGCTTGAACAGGCCGAAGCGTCCGCCCTGCAGGGTGCCGAGCGAAGCGAAGACGAAGGGGCGGCCGGGATCGACATCGGGCATGCGGCGGCCATCGTCGTGGATTTGGACGGCCTGCGTGGAGCGCAGCGGGCCGACATGGTGGAAGTGCGGCGGCAGCGCCTTGCGCGGGAAGTCGAAGCTCTCGACGGTCTGGCTCACCTCGACCAGCGGCGACAGGCATTCGTGCAGGGCGCTGCGCGGCGCCAGGCCCAGCCTGCGCGCCTGCGCCGCAATCACCTCGGCATGCGGCGACATCAGCCAGTCGTAGACGCGGGTGCTGCCCTCGACCATGTGGCGCGCGCGCTCGCTGTCCTCGAAGTCGAAGGGCATCACCGGCAGCGGGATGCCGGGCTCGCGGTTCACCGGCAGCGCGTTCGCCACCGAGGCGAAGGGCAGGCCCATGCCCTCGGCCACCAGGCCGCCGGCCGCTTCCATCTGGTCGCACAGCAGGGCGTCGATGCCGAGCGCCTCGATGGCGGGCGGCAGTTCGCGGCACAGCATCCCGGTGGTGCGCGCCATGTCCTGGATCACGCGGCGCAGGCCCAGCGGCCCGCCGGGATTGGCGGCGCGCTCGATGGAGGCGGCCAGCGTGCCGGCCGGGTGGGTGTCCTTGCCAAGCGCATGGAAGCCGAGGCGCGGGTCCTTCAGGTAGGCGCCGGCGTCGACCTGGTGCAGGAAGGTGATGCGGTGGCCGCGTGCGGCCAGTTCGAGGCCGAGCGCCGCCATTGCGTTGTAGTGGCTGTAGAACGCCGGTGCGACCACGCCGAAGTGGGCCATGCGCTGGATCCTTGGATTACACGGGTTGATTCGACGGGGTAGCTGGAGCCATGCTCAGTGGCGCACGGCATAGTCCGGCTGCTGGCCGGCGAAGTAATGCCCCGCACCGCCGCCGAACAGGCTGCCGACGAAGCGGCGCGTGCCCTGCTTGCTGCCGATGGCGTCGGTCAGGCAGCGGTCCGCTTCGTGCAGGTGGTCCATCAGGCGCCGGCGCGCTTCGTCGAAGCCGAGCGTGTTGATGAAGGTGGCCTTGTTGACGTCCTTGCCGGTGTCCTTGCCGGTGATGGTCGGGTCCATGCCGAGGCCGTCCTGGAAGTCGTCGCGCAGCTGGAAGGCGTGGCCGGCGGCCAGCGCAAAGGCGCGCAGCGAGCGGGCCACGCAGTCGTCAGTTTCGGCAATGATGGCGGCCATGTCGACCGCGGCGCCGAGCAGCACGCCGGTTTTCAATTCGTTGGTGGTGGCGATGTCCTCGGCCGAGCGGGCAGTGGCCTGCAGGTCGAGGAACTGGCCGCGCACCAGGCCTTGCGCGCCGATGGTTTCCGACAGCCGCGCCACCAGCCGCGCGCGTACCGGCGGCGGAATATCCTGGGCCGAACCGAGGATGCCGAAGGCGCGGCTGAGCAGGGCGATGGAAGCGAGTATGGCGACGTCTTCGCCATACTGCACGTGGATCGTGGGTTTGCCGCGGCGCAGCTGGGCGTCGTCCATGCAGGGCATGTCGTCGAGCACCAGCGAGGCCGCGTGCACCAGTTCGACGGCGCAGGCGACATCGATCAGAGCCGGCGAATCGCAGCCGAGGTCGCGCGCGACCAGCATCAGCAGCAGCGGACGCATGCGCTTGCCGGAACCGAGGGCGGCGGCGCGCATGGCGGCGGCCAGGCGGTCGGAACTCGGGCCGCTGTCGGCGAGCAGGGCGGCGAGGCGGTCTTCGAGTTCCTGGCGCACCATGTCCATCTCCGCGCCCGCGATGTCTTTCGGGGTGTCCATCTCGCGCCTGGCGAATCTTCGTGCCTGCGTAGTCATGCGCATACCTCCGCCAAATGTGGATGATCGAAAACTGATGAATTCGTAATGCATCATACCGGAATCTTAACTAAACAATAATTAACATCTTCAACGGTGTGCGGTATAGACAAGTTTGGCGTTTTGACCATGGTGCCGTCATTCGTGTGCACCAGGGCCGCTGACGGCAACTTTTCCATGGTTTGATCGCCCGGGGTGTGCCAGACGCGGTGAGTCGGTACGCAAACACTTCGAGACGCTGCGCAATGTTGCCGGGTTGTACGCGCCGAGAAATAGCGGGGGCATAATATCAACTCATCAATAATGATCCGGAGACCCTGTGAAGTTGTTCGCCAAGACCTGCCTTTGCCTGTCCGTGTTGTCTGCCGCCGTGCCGGCATTGGCAGCACCTGCCGCGCCTGCCGCATCTGCCGCATCGGCATCAGTGGCGCCGGCGGTTGCGCGCGTTGCCGTCGGCAAGCTCGAACGCCTGACGCTGACGCCGTCGAAGTTCGTCGAGGCGCGCCCGGTGGAAGTATGGGTGCCGGACGATTACGCCGCGAAGGTCCGCGCCGGCAAGCGCTTCCAGGTGCTCTACATGCACGACGGCCAGATGCTGTTCGATCCGTCCACGACCTGGAACAAGACCGCCTGGCATGTGCATGAAACGCTGGCGCGATTGAATCGCGAAGGGAAGGTCGAGGACACGATCATCGTCAGCGTCTTCAACATCGCGCAGAACCGCTATTTTGAATACTTCCCCGAGAAATTCCTCGATGAGATGACGGCCGAAGCACGCGCCGCTTTCGTGCGCGACGGCCTGAAGCACGCGCCGGAAGCCGACGACTACCTGCGCTTCCTGGTGCAGGAACTCAAACCGGCAATCGACGCCAAATACGCCACGCGCACCGATGCAGCCGGCACCTTCGTCATGGGCTCGAGCATGGGCGGCCTGATCTCGGTGTACGCGATGAGCGAATACCCACAGGTATTCGGCGGCGCGGCCGGCCTGTCGACCCACTGGCCCGGCACCGGCAAGCACAACGCCGCCTTGCCGCTGGCCGCCTACAACTACCTGCAGCACAAGCTGCCGCCGCCGCAGGGACACAAGCTGTACCAGGACCACGGCGGCGTCGGCCTCGACGCGCTGTATGCGCCTTACCAGACCTTCGTCGACCAAATCGTGCGCGACAAGGGCTATACGGATGCCCACTACCTGAGCAAGGTGTATCCCGCCGACGACCACAACGAAAAGGCCTGGGCCGCGCGGCTGGAAGTGCCGCTGGTGTTCCTGCTGGGTAAATAAACAGCCGGGGTCAAGTCTGACATCGAGACACGAGCTCTGCATTAAACCTCGGCAGGCTCCTGGTACGCCTGAGTTCGTGTCCGAATGTCAGACTTGAGGTGATCCGGATATCCTGGACGGTTATTTAGGCACACGGTATGCGGCGTCGACAGCAGCAGGCGTTTGATAGCCCAAGGTCTGATGTAACCGCCGCGTATTGTAATACTGCTCGATGTAATCACCGACCACTGCCTTGCCTTCGTCTCTTGAGGCAAAGAGGCGGTCGTACATCGCTTCGTTTTTCAGATTCGAGAAGAAGCTTTCTGCAACAGCGTTATCCCAACAATTGCCCTTACGGCTCATGCTTGGTCGCACGCTGTTCGCTTGCAGCAAATCACGGTAATCGCTCGATGCATAAACGCTGCCCTGATCACTATGGAAGATCAGGCCAGCATCAGGTTTTCGCTGCGCCAGTGCCATGTTCAATGCCGCCATCGGTAACGTCGTAGCTTGCGTGGTGTCGATCGACCAGCCCACGACACGACGAGCATACAGATCGATCACGACAGCTAGATGCAGCCAGCCTTCCCTGGTGCGCATGGCAGTCATGTCGCCGACCCAAATCGTGTTCGGCGCGCTGACGTTGAAGCCCCGCTTGACCAGATTCTCCGCCGGCGGCTGCACGCGCTGCATCGCGGCGGCGGCACGAAAGCGCCTGGTACGGGACGATTGGATGTTCTCCAGCTTGCGCAGCCTTCTCACACGGTGTTTGCCGCATTGGATGCCTTCGGCATGGAGCAAACGCCACATCTTGATCACGCCGGGCGCCCAACGATGCGCTGCATTGAGCCTGACAATATGGGAACGCAGGGCCAGGTCTTCCTGGCTATGCAGGCTTGGCTTGGTTTTCTTGTGCGCGTAGTACAGGCTGCGGCTGATATCGAGCTCGCGGCACAGGGATTTCACCGGATATTCGTTACGATGCTTGTCGATGAATGCGTACTTCACTTCTTTAGGTGAGTTAAGTACGCATCGAACTTTTTTAGGATGTCGAGCTCCTGTTCGGCCTTGGCCAACTTCAGACGCAACTGCTCGACTTCACTGAGCTCGCTTGTAGGCGGCCTGCCCGGTGAACGCAGCTTTTTGTCCGGCGCCTGTTTCGCGACCTTGTCGACCCACTTGTAGAGCAGGTTGCGGCGTATGCCCAGCTCGACGGCGAGATCGGTCGCGCTTTGCTCGCCAGAGCGTAGCCGTGCTACGGTCTGGCGCTTGAACTCGTCAGAAAACGTGGCACGCCGTTTGGGTGTGGAGTCGGTTGAAGCGGGAACAATCTCCCGCTTCGACGGCAACTGCTTGTTTGTCATGTAAATCCTCCAGGGACATATTGTCCACTATTTGGATGTCCATGAATCCCGGACCCTCTCAACTTGACCCCAGTTGTTTTTTGGCGATAGAGCGGCAAAAAAAATGCCGCCCGACTTGCGTGGGCGGCATGCGCGTATGCGCTAGCTGGTCCTGGTCAACTGTAGGCGGTCCAGGTCTGCGGAATATCGATCTGGCCGGTCTTGGCGGCGTTGGCGTAGGCGCGCATTTCGGCGACGACGGCTTCCAGCTGTTCGTTGCCCGGGTTCTGCAGGAACCCCTTCATGCGTTCGTGCAGCGCGGCTTGCTGGTCGCGCCATTCATAACGGGAAGTCTTGCTCATACAGCCCCCTTGCAATTGAACACTGTGATGTTCTTGTTGAGATCCATGACATCCTCCTTGATAAGGGAGTCAGGTTCTCATAAAACCGTGCACGGGTTCGGTGCGTTGCCGCACACTTGCTCAGCAGTATCCAGGGGAAAAAAACCTATCGCAACACGGCACGGTAGAACATGGCCAGCCGTTCATCGAGCAGGCGATGGGCCTCGGCGCTCGAGGGCTGGGCGTCGGGAAACACGAAGCGCTGCACGCTGTCGCCGGAGATGATGCTGATCAGGAAAGCCGTCAGCTGGCCGAAAGGTAAATCGTCGCGCAGCTGGGCGCGCACGTCGGCGCGGGCGAAATAGCGGTCGATCATTTCGCGCGTCAGGCGCGGGCCGGCGCCGTAGAACGTATCCGCCAGCTCCGGATTCCCGGGCGCTTCGGCGATCACCACGCGCTGCATCGCAATCAACTGGTCCTTGCTGAGTAAATCGAAGAACTGGTGCGCAAAGTCGCCGACCACGTCACGGAAGGGCCGCGTGTCCGTGTCCATGTCGCGCATGCGGAAGAACTGGTCGCGGCGCGCCACCAGCACCGCATTCAGCAGGCCGGCCTTGCCGCCGAACTTCACATAGATGGTGCGCACCGCAACGCGCGCGGCGCGGGCGATGGCTTCCAGGCTGGTGCGGGTATAGCCGTTGGCCAGGAACAGGCGGGCGGCGGCGTCGATCAGGTCCTGGGTGCGTGCTTCGACGTCGCCTGCCTTTGGACGGCCGGCGCTGCGTGGGCAGGCGGGCGCCTGCGCTTCCGGCGCTGCGAGTGCTTGCGATGGTTTGCTCATGCCGTCACTGTAAATCACCAACAAATGAAATGCAACCGTTTCATTTCTTGACGAACTTAGGCGAATGCCGAATAATGTAGGACAACACTTATTCCCTTTTCGGAGTTGCCTTCATGTCCCAACCGCAGACTTCGGGCCCGCAAGCCCCGCTCGGCGCTACCCCATCCGCTGCACCAGCCGGCGCACCTGCTGCACCGGGCAAGACCCCGCCCAACAAGCGCGTGCTGGTCGTGGTCGGCCTGATCGCCCTGGCTGCCATCGTCGCCGGCGGCCGCATGTGGTACCGCAGCCATAACTTCGTCGAGACCGAAAACGCCTACGTTGCCGGTCACGTGCACCCGGTCTCGGCGCGCATCGCCGGCGTGGTCACGCGCGTGCTGGTGGAAGACAACCAGCACGTGAAAGCCGGCGATCCGATCGCCGAACTCGATCCGGCCGACCAGCACGTGCGCGTCGAGCAGATCGAAGCGCAGATCGCCAGCGCCAAACAACAGGTGCTGCAGGCCGACGCCCAAGTGGCGCAGGTCAAGGCGCAGGCCGAAGCAGCCGGCGCCCAGGTCGGCCAGTCGCAGGCCCTGCTGGTGCGTGCGCGCCAGGACGCCGAGCGTTTCGGCCAGCTGTACAACACCACCATGAAGGCCGTCTCGAAGGCCGAAGTCGACGCCGCGAACGCCGCGCGCGCCGCCGCCACCGCCGACGTGGCCGCGCGCCGCGATACCGCGAACGCCGCCAAGGCGAACATCGCCGCCGCCAGCTCGGCGCGCGACGTGCTGAACGCACAGATCAAGGTGCTGCAGGCGCAATTGAAGGACGCGCAGCAGCAGGTCGGCTACAGCCGCATCGTGGCCCCGGTCGACGGCCGCATCGGCCGCCGCAGCGTGGAAGTCGGCGCGCGCGTGCAGCCGGGCCAGCAACTGGTTGCCGTGGTCGAGGACAAGGTCTGGGTCACCGCCAACTTCAAGGAAACCCAACTGGCCGGTTTGAAGCAGGGCCAGGAAGTGGAACTGGCCGTCGATGCGCTGCCGGACGAGCACCTGGTCGGCCGCGTGGAGAGCTTCTCGCCGGCCTCGGGCAACCAGTTCGCGCTGCTGCCGGCCGATAACGCGACCGGCAACTTCACCAAGATCGTGCAGCGCGTGCCGGTGAAGATTGTGTTCGACCAGAAGGACGTGCAGCGCCTGTCCGGCCGCCTGGTGCCGGGCATGTCGGTGGTGGCCGAGATCGACTTGCGCCAGAAGGCGGAAGCGACCCGCACTGCGGCCAAGTAATCGCCTGAGCCTAATCGCTTGAGCCAACACGCCAAGGACCACCCATGAGCACTACGACCAAGGCCGCCCCCGGCGCCTTCCCGGGCGCGCCGGCTGCCGGCGCCGCCATCGGGCTGCGCACCTGGATCGCGGTCGCCGCCGGCATGCTCGGCGCCTTCATGGCGGTGCTCGACATCCAGATCACCAACTCGTCGCTGCGCGACATCCTGGGCACGCTGTCGGCGACCCAGGAAGAGGGGTCCTGGATTTCCACCGCCTACCTGTGCGCCGAGATCGTCGTGATCCCGATGACGGCACTGTTCGCGCGCGCCTTCGGGGTGCGCAACTACATGATCGGCACCACCGCGCTGTTCCTGGTCTTCTCGACCCTGTGCGGCGCGGCCTGGAACCTGGAAAGCATGATCGCTTTCCGCATGATGCAAGGCTTCACTGGCGGCGCCCTGATCCCGATGGCGATGACCCTCGTGATGACGCGCCTGCCGTCGTCGAAGCGCGCGGTCGGCATGGCGATTTTCGGCCTTACCGCCACGCTGGCGCCGGCCATGGGCCCGACCCTGGGCGGCTACCTGTCCGAGCTGTACAACTGGCCCTCGATCTTCTACATCAACTGGGTGCCGGGCGTGCTGCTGATCGCCGGCATCATGTGGGGACTGGATAAAGAGAAGGCGCAGATCGGCCAATTGGTGCACGCCGACTGGCTCGGCATCTTCCTGATGGCGATGGGCCTGGGCTGCCTGACCATCTTCCTGGAAGAGGGCAACTCGAAGGACTGGTTCGATTCGAGCTTCATCATCAGCTTTGCCGCGCTGGCCCTGATCGGCATCCTCGGCTGGGTAGCGAACAGTTTTGTCCGCCAGCAGTCGTTCGTGAACCTGCGCCTGTACGGCCAGCGTAACTTCCTGGTGGCGACCGTGCTGTCGGCGGTCACTGGCATGGGTTTATACGGGTCGTCCTACCTGCTGCCGCTGTACCTGGGCCAGATCGCCGGCTACACGCCGATGCAGATCGGCGAAGTCATCGCTTGGGTCGGCCTGCCGCAGCTGATCGTGATGCCGTTCGCAGCGGCCCTGTCGTCGAAAGTCGACAACCGCATCATGTGCAGCTTCGGGCTGCTGCTGTTCGGCGGCTCCTGCCTGATGAACGCCTTCATGGACGCCACCACCGGCTACGACCAGCTGATGGTGACCCAGATCATCCGCGCCATCGGCCAGCCCTTCGTGATGCTGACGCTGTCGAACTTCGCCATGCAGGGCATCGCCCCGAAGGACATGCCGTCGGCCTCGAGCCTGTTCAACATGACGCGTAACCTGGGCGGCTCGGTCGGGATCGCGCTGCTGGCGACCTCGCTGACCAACCGCGAGCACTTCCACTCGGCGCGCATCGGCGAGTCGGTGTCGACCTACGCACCGGCGACCCAGGAGCGCCTGGACCAGATGACGCAGGCCTTCATGGCCAGCGGCATCGACCCGGCCACGGCCGCCAACCAGGCGCTGGCCGCGCTCGACCGCATCGTGCGGCGCGAATCGTATGTGATGGCCTACAACGACGGCTTCTGGATCGTCGGCCTGATCCTGATCTCGTGCATCGCCGTGGTCTGGCTCGCCGACAAGGTCAAGTCCCCCGGCGGCGCCGGCGGCGGTGGCCATTGAACCCTATTCGATTGAAGAGAAAAACGATGTTCGAATCTTTTGCCCAGAACCTCCCGCGCCGTGCCGCGCTTGCGCTCGCAGCTGCCTTGCTGGTGTCCGGCTGCTCGACGATCGGTCCCGACTTCGTGGCGCCGAAGCCTGCCGAAGGCGCGGCCTTCCGCCATGCTGACGCGGCCCCCGTGAGCGATGCTGCACGGCTGCCCGCCAACTGGTGGACCGTCTTCAACGACGCCACCCTGAGCGAGCTGGAAGCGCGCGCCCTGCGCGACAGCCCGGGCGCGAAAGCCGCGGCCCAGCGCCTGCTGCAGGCGCAAGCCCAGCTGGGCGTGGTGCGCGCCGGCCAGGCGCCGAATGTGTCGGTCAACGCCGGCATCTCGAACTCGCGCACCTCGGCCGAAACGGCGCAGGGCCTGGCCCTCGGCGGCCGCTCGATCGAAGGTAACAACTACACGGTCGGCGCCTCGCTGTCGTACGAGCTCGATATCTGGGGCCGCGTGCGCCGCATCGTCGAAGCCGCCGATGCCGGCGCACTGGCCGCCCAGGACGACCGCGACGCCGTCCTGCTGATGCTGACCGGCCAGGTGGCGCAGGGCTACTGGCAACTGCGCGGACTCGATGCCGAGCAGGCGATCCTGGTCGATGCCCTGGCTGCGCGGCGCGAAGCGCAGGAACTGATCGAGGCGCGCTTCAATGCCGGCTTGTCGAACGAGCTGGACGTGTCGCGTGCCCGCATCGAGCGCGCCAACGCCGAGGCCGATCTGCACGAAGTGCAGCGTCAGCGTAACGCGGTCGAGCATGCGCTGGCGGCGCTGGTGGGCGTCTCGCCGAGCACGCCGCTGGTGGCCAGCGCAGCCCGGGCCGCGCTGCCGCTGCCGCCGGCCATTCCGGTGGGGCTGCCGGCCAGTTTGCTGAGCCAGCGTCCGGACCTGGCCGCCAGCGTGGCGAACCTGAAGGCGGCGAACGCGCAGGTAGGCGTGGCCGAGGGCATGTTCTATCCGTCGCTGACGCTGACCAGCAACTTCGGCTACGCGTCGGAATCGCTGCGCGATTTGGCGGGCGGCAGCGCGCGCCAGTTCTCGGTGGGGCCGCTGGCCCTGTCGCTGCCGGTCTTCGACGGTGGCCGCAACCGCGCCAACCTGGCGCTGTACCAGGCGCGCTATGACGAAGCAGTGGCGAACCATGAGAACCGTTTGCTGACGGCCCTGCGCGAAGTGGAAGATGCGTTGTCCGACGTGCAGCAGCGCCAGAAGCAGGGCGACGTGCAGGCCCAGGCACAAGAGGCGGCGGCGCGTGCGCTGCTGGTGGCGCAGGCGCGCTACGAGCGTGGCGTGTCGACCTACCTGGACGTGATCGACGCCCAGCGCAGCACGCTGGCAGCCGACCGCGCGGCGGCGCAGATCCGGACCCAGCGCTTGCTGGCGTCGGTGGCCGTGGCGCGTGCGCTGGGTGGTGGCTGGGAACAGGCGCCGGCGCTGGTGACGGTGCGGTAAGGA
>Ga0209023_10004934_pt1 | contig 14860 bp, 8 predicted proteins | sample LakOneMetagenome_FD_187468 | JGI IMG/M metagenome (GOLD analysis project Ga0209023, IMG submission 187468) | Freshwater and sediment microbial communities from Lake Erie, Canada (SPAdes) (version 2) | ecosystem: Environmental > Aquatic > Freshwater > Lentic | place: Lake Erie, Canada | collected... | reverse complement strand
TTTGAAGGTTCTGTGATAAATTAATGGAACTTCTTGATCTTACTATGTAAGGAATGATAAAAGAGAAACCGGCTAAGTTTTTTTTGCGTGGATAATACTGAACGGATTCGCAGTATTTCAGCAATTCGGTTTGTTCTTTTCTGTCGGGACTGTGATAACAATGCAGGTGTATCTTAATTCCGAGCGCATGTAATGCTTTTATTTTGTAGAACAGGTCCACCACACCACCATAATCGGCAGGCCAGGGCACATCGTGCGTTATGATATGTAAATGTTTATCCAAAAATGTTTTTATAAAAAGCCAGTAATTTTTTTTCTTCCTGTTGCCAGTTCAGTTTCTTAGAAGCGGTATGACAATTTTCTTTTAGCCCCTGGTAAAATGTTTCATTCAACAATAATGAATTGATAGCGTTTTCGATACTTGTTGTGTTAAGATCATTGATAAGTACAGCGATCTTAAATTCATCATTTATATTTTTATACTCAGGAAAATTCATTGTAACCTGTGGTATACCGTTTTTAATAAAATCAAAGAACTTATTAGCCAGTGAATAGTATTGATTAAGCCCGGTGTTCTCCACTAAGTTGATCCCGATATAAGCATTCCTGGTAATTTTTTCCAGCGCTTCCGGAACCAGCTTACTTTTCATTAACACCTTATTTTCCAGATTGTTTGATTTAATGAGTGCTTTGGTTTGATCGACAAAATTCCCATCTCCATAAATATGTAAAATGGCATCAATGTTTTTCATGGCAGGGATAAGGAATTCAAATCCCCTTGCTTCGTTTACTGCACCCTGGTATAAAATTATTTTTTCCTTATTGTCCGGTTCAGGTTCTTTTTCTTCTTTTAACACTGGTAAATTCCTGATCACTTCATAATGAACCCCGTAAAGCTTTTTGAATTCATCACGAATGCAATGGCCAACAGTATAGCCCGCAGAAAATTTTGGCAAATATTTTTTTTCGATGCCATGCCATATTTTATAAACCGATGGCCTTGTAATGATTTCTTTTTGCTGGGAAAAATATTCATGTGCGTCATAGATCCTTTTTACCTTTTTAAATTTCGAAATATAATAGCAGGGGATAATGGTATCAAGGTCTATGGCGCATAGGGCATCCATTCTTTTGGTCAACAGAAAAATAAAGAGCCTGATATTGAATTCAGCATAAAATAATTTCCCTTTTTGAAACCAGCAATTGAGCCGCTTTTGTTTGTAGGGCTGAGAAATAAGGGGAACAGACCCATTCATTTTCCTGCCTGCTAATGTTACATCATACCCCGCTTTGGCCAAAGAAGTGCAAATGCGGATCATCCGCTGATCATAAGAAAGGTCGTTGGTAACTGTAAAATAGATCGCTGGCAATGAATGTGTTTTATTGGCAAATAAAGGGATTTTTATTGTATGGTTTCTTAAATAATCTGCCTATCCCGTGTAATTATAAAAATGTATTTCATCCACTTTTGCGGTACTTGTATTATTTCCCTAAATGTGAACCGTGATTTTTTGGGGTACCCCCTCAAAAAAAACTATTATAAAACAATTTTGGACGTGATTATTCCTTTAAATTACATCAGCATTCACAAACCATTAACAAAAATAACATGAAAAAGATCCTGCTCATTCTTTTTTTAGCGTTATCGTATAACGCTTTTACTCAACCTATAAGAAAAATAAATAATAATCAGGGAGCAGAGTCGGAGCGGTTTCAGCCAACTGCAATTGGCATTACAGGAGTTGTTACCAATAACACATGTTTTGATGCTTTTAATGGTTCGATAAATATTACAGTATCAGGTGGAGTAGCACCATATACTTACAGCTGGTTATATAACGGTCCTTTTGGAACTTTTGTCTTCGCAAGCACTGAAGATGTAAATGGACTTTCTCCCGCAACTTACACGGTAACGGTAACAGATGCAACATCAGCAACAGCATCCCAGGCTTTTACTGTTACCGAGCCGGCGCAGGTAACGGTTACAGCAGTTGGTACTCCGGCCCCATGTTATGGAGGGTTGGGTACAGTAACTGTATCGGCAACAGGTGGAACCCCGCCGTATACCGGCACTGGTGTATTTCAACTTCCCCAGGGCAGCCAGAATTTTACAGTAACAGATTCCAAAGGTTGCACAGGGTCGGCATTCGGTGGATTTATTAATCCTTCGGAGTTGATTGCATCTATTAATGCGAGTGCTATTCTATGTAACGGGGGAACAACAACCATTACTATAAGTGCTTCAGGTGGCACACCACCATATACAGGAACTGGTATATTTATAAGAACTGCGGGCACCTATGGTTTTACAGTAACCGACTCTCACGGTTGCACGAGCGTTACAGGTGTTACCCGTGACGAACCGCCGGCAATCACGGCTACAGCATCAGCAGGAACTATCTCCTGTTTTGGCGGAACAACCACGTTAACAGTAACTGCAACTGGTGGAACAGGTGCAAAGCAATATAGCCTTAATGGAGGTTCATACCAGGCTGGTAATACTTTCACAGTAAATGCAACAGGTTCACCTTACACTGTTACAGTAAAAGATGCAAATGCCTGTACAAAGACCAGCAACACTGTAACGGTAACGCAACCAGCACAATTAACAACAGGAACTTCATCTACTGCGGTATCCGCTCCAGGTGCTTCTGATGGAACTGCCACTGCCATTCCCGCAGGAGGTACTCCTGGTTATACTTATTCATGGAACAGCTCACCCGTGCAGACTACCATTACTGCTACAGGATTGCCTGCCGGAAGCTATACGGTTACAGTAACTGATTCGAAAGGATGCACAACAACAGCATCGGTAACTATCGGCGCTCCGGCATGTACGCTTTCGGCAAGTGCATCAGCAGGAACAATTCCATGTTTTGGAGGAACCACCACACTAACGGTTACCCCAACAGGCGGAACTGCACCGTTGCAATACAGTCTTAATGGCGGCACATATCAATCAGGAAATACATTTACAGTTGCTGCAGGAACTTACACGGTTACTGTGAAAGATGCAGTTCCATGTACAGTAACAACAAACAGCGTAACGATAACACAACCTGCATCAGCATTAACAGCGTCAGCCACAAATGGAACGTTAACCTGTGCAGGAACAGCATCCGTAACCGTTAGTGCATCAGGCGGAACTCCACCATATACAAATACAGGAGTTCAAACGGTTACTTCTTCAGGTACTTTTAATATAACAGTGACCGATGCAAATGGTTGTACAACCATTGCTACGGGTACAGTAGCGCCTTCATCAGGTTGCCCGACAATTACAGAAGTATTCTATCCTAAATATGTACAGGGAGTGGGCAGCGGTGTTCCTTCGGCAGACAAAAAAGTGCCTTATGCATGTCGTATGACAATAAGTGGCCTGCCCAACCCGAATACCCCTTATCGTTACTTCGCCAGCTTTACATCAACGCCTTCAGTTGGAGATAATGGATCGGGTGCATTTATTGATCCAGAACCATCTGGTTCCTTTGTACGGATAACGTCTCCCTCCATGTCAAGTAATTATGGAACTTTTACCACCGATTTCAGTGGTAATGCAACAGAATGGTTTATCATTGAACCTAACAGCGCCGCTGATTTTACTCCCGGTACACAGGTTTACCTGAGAATAGTATTGAATTCAGGTGGCATTACACCTAACGAAGCTATTCGTTTAACAGCTTCAAACCCTGTAACTGTATTAGGTTTCGGTTCGTCTTCTTCACAGGGAACCGGTTTAAGGTCAACAGCAGTTTCAGCTTATACAGCAAAGAACTTTGTAATGTTATATGATAATGAGGCCGGAACCGGAAGACCTCAATCAGGAACATTTATTGAAAGTGATGGAACAGCAAATGGCTCAGCAGAAAATTATGCACCATTCTATGCAAGCAATGTTGATGGGGTTGATAAAACATGGGGAACGATCATACCAAATAATCTTTCAACGGGTATCCGAAATGTATCGCAATTCAAACTTCTTGATGGGACACTTGTAAATAAATGCACTTCAGCAAACGGAACATTTGGGTCGGCAGTAACTGCAAATACTACCGGTGGACTTACAGAACAGGTAATGGGTTGCTCACCAGATGCGTTGCCACTAACCGTTACAGGGGTGGTTACACCCTCTACCTGTTTCAACAGTGATGATGGGTCTATTAATATCACTGTAACGGGCGGAACAGCTCCTTACACTTATAGCTGGGTATATACCGGATCTCTCGGAACTATAAATTGGGGCACTTCTGAAGATATAGGCGGCTTGTTAGTGGGGACTTATACAGTAACGGTAACAGATGCTGCTTCTGCAGTTAAAACAGTTGCTTTTAATACTACGCAGCCGGGTGAGATCATAGTTACAACAGTAAGTACCCCTTATCCATGTTATGGCGGAGGTGTCGTTGTGGTGGTAACTGCAACGGGCGGAACTCCTCCATATACAGGAACCGGTACTTTTCAACAATTTCAGCAGGGCTTTCAACAATATACAGTAACAGATTCTCACTTCTGCACAGGAAGTAAATTTGGTGGCGGTTTCAATCCTCCGGAACTTTTGATGAGTGCAGGCGCCGCACCAATTGCTTGTCATGGTGGAACAACAACAGTTACTGTATCTGGATTTGGAGGTACACCACCTTACTCAGGTACAGGAACATTTGTAAGAGGGCCGGGCGAATATGATTTCACGATAACAGATGCCAACGGTTGCTCACCAACTTTTAGTGCTCATGTATCTATTGTTGACCCTCCGGCAATAACAGCAACAGCATCCGCAGGTACGATAGCTTGTATTGGTGGAACAACCACGCTAACAGTAATGGCCACAGGTGGAACAGGTGTAAAACAATATAGCCTCGATGGAGGAACAACTTACCAGTCCGGAAATACCTTTACGGTTAATGCAGCAGGCTCTCCTTATACAGTAACAGTAAAAGATCAGAATGGCTGTACCACAACTACAAACACAGTTACGGTAACACAATCGGCAACTGCATTAACCGCAACAGCCACTTCTACAGATGCAACAACACCAGGTGGTTCTGATGGCACCGCTACTGCAATTCCTGCAGGTGGTACGGGCCCTTATACTTATTCCTGGAATAGTTCACCCGTTCAAACAACGATTACTGCAACAGGATTACCGGCAGGAATTTATACGGTTACTGTAACAGATGCAAGAGGATGTACAACAACTGCTTCTGCAACTGTCAGTTCACCTTCATGCACACTTTCAGCAAGTGCATCAGCCGGAACGATCAATTGTTTTGGGGGAACCACCACATTGATAGTAACGGTAACGAGTGGCACAGCGCCAATACAATACAGTCTCGATGGTTCAACATTCCAGTCTTCTAACACATTTACAGTTGTGGCAGGTAACTTTAATATTACTGTAAAAGATGCGAATGGTTGTACAGCAACGACAACAACTTCCGTTACGCAACCAGCTGCCGTTGTGGCAACATATACAAATACAGCTATTCTTTGCCATGGAGGAGCATCTACCGTTACCGTTAGCGGATCAAACGGAGTTGCCCCTTACACAGGAACAGGAGTATTTACACAATCAGGAGGAACCACTGTATATAATATAACAGATGCCCATGGTTGCCCGGGATCAGTATCGGTTACTATCACAGAACCGGCTACATTGACTGCTGCATCAACCGCACCACCTATTGCATGCAATGGCGGATCAACCACAGTAACGGTATCGGCTACCGGGGGAACTGCTCCTTACACAGGTACAGGTACATTCACAAGAAGTGCGGGCACATATTCATTTACAGTAACTGATGCCAACGGCTGTACCTCATCAACCGGTATTACCATTACAGAGCCAACGCTTCTTGTGGCTTCATCTACAGCAGGAATAGCAGTGTGCGGTTCAAATGGAAATGTGATCGTAACTGCAACCGGCGGTACTGCACCTTATACCGGTACTGGAACGATCAGCACACCTGTAGGCCCTTATTCGTATATCGTTACTGATGCCAACGGCTGTACTTCAACAACAACAGGTACGGTTACCTGCTCCGGCACTTTACCACTGGCTGCCACCATTATTAAGAATGATGTAAGTGTTTGCGGTGGTACCAATGATGGTGCTATATATGTAACTGCAACCGGTGGGATACCTCCGTATTCATATAGCTGGACAGGTATAACCGGTTCTAACCAAACGCCGTTTACAGCAGGTAACGTTTCATCAATCACAGGGTTGAATTATGGTTATTACAATGTAACGGTTACGGATGCGGCCTTGAATTCAGTTGTTATAAGTAACATTCATGTAATTAAAACATTCGCAGTTTATATCACAAACAGCGGAAGTTCTACCAGCAGTTGTGCTCCAACCGGTTCTATAATATTATATGGCAATTCCGGTGTTCAGCCTTACACGTATAGCTTAAATGGAACAACCTACCAGTCTGGTAATACATTTACCGGTCTTGCAGCAGGTAACTATACTGGTTATGTTAAGGACCTTGCGGGATGCGTAAGCAGTAAATCGATTACGGTAGGCTCAACATCTGCTGTAAGTATAAGCACTTATGCAAGGCCTGCAAGCAGTTGTTCAAATGATGGTTCCATTGAAATATATCGTTCAGGTGGCATTTCGCCATATACGTACAGTATTGATGGTACAACATATCAGTCTGGAAATGTGTTCAACGGTGTAGCTGCTGGTACTTACACAGCATGGGTGAAAGATTCCAAAGGATGTACTGCATCTCAATCGGTAACTGTAGGGCAGGGTGCATCGCTTTCAGTAACTGCCGCCAAAACAAATTCCAGCAGTTGTGTTAATGATGGAAATATACAGGTTTCGGCAAGTGGTGGAGTTGCTCCTTATACATATAGTCTGGATGCGACCAATTATCAATCCAGCAACATTTTCACCACTATAGGGCCCGGTACTTACACAGTGACAGTGAAAGATTTTAAAGGGTGTTTGGGTACAGTTAATGTAACAATTGCATCTAACCCTATAATAGTAACGGCCTATGCTGGTAATTCAAGTAGTTGCTCAACCAGCACCGGTTCTATACAGTTATTCAGAACAGGTGGTTACGGACCATATACATATAGTATTAATGGTACAACGTATCAGTCAGGAAACCTGTTCGGCAGCCTTGCATCAGGTACTTATACCGGGTATGTAAAAGACTCCAGGGCCTGTGTGGGAATACTGACAGGTATCTTGGTAGGACCAACTGGCTGCAGACCTGGATTTGCTGCTAATTCGAAAAATGCTGCTCCGATTTTACAGAACGAGAGTGCTGCGATAAATGTTCAGGCCTATCCGAATCCGAGTGAAAAAGATTTTAATCTTATACTCACAGGGTTCAGCACAACAGATGCCATTACTATTAAAGTTACAGATCTGTTGGGAAGGGTTGTATACCAAACAGCAGGTGCTGCCAAACTTCAATATAAATTTGGTGCTAACCTGATCGCCGGAATGTATAATGTCCAGGTTGTACAGGGTAATGTTCAGAAGAGTATTAAGCTCGTTAAGGAGTAAAATTTATATAATAAATATTTCCGGGAGCTGTCTTATGACAGCTCCTTTTTTGCGGGCAAACTGGGAAATAACTTACAATTTTTCCCTATAAAAATTCTTTGATCCTGTCTATATTTCAGTTTTTTATGTTACTTTTGCAGCCATTATAAAAGAAATTAAAACACAGGTTTTAAAAAAAACAAAGAAATGCCGTATTTAACAATCGAGAAAAAAGCAAACATTTTCGCAAATTTTGGTGGTAAACCCTCCAACACCGGGTCTATTGAAGGCCAGATAGCGCTGCTTACAGAGCGTATCAATCACATATCTAATCACCTTAAGGGCAACAAAAAAGATTTCTCTTCACAGAGGGGTTTGATGCAGATGGTAGGTAAACGTAAGCGTTTATTGACATACCTGAGCAAGCACGACCTTACCGGTTACAGGGCTTTGATTGAGAAATTAGGTCTCCGTAAATAAATCATTAAAGTATGTAGTCTGAATATTCCCAACTGTAATATGCCGTTGGGAATTATTCGTTATACATACAAACTTTTAACGCGACAGGATCCCCTGTTTCAAAAACATTTTACATGTCAGCATTACAACCGAAATCAGTTACGTTTGATATAGGCGGCGGCCGTATGGTAACGATCGAAACCGGCAAAATGGCCCGCCAGGCCGATGGTGCAGTTACAGTACGCCAGGGTAATTGTATTTTATTGGCAACAGTGGTTGCAACAAAGGAGCCTAAAGAAGGGCAGTCATTTTTCCCTTTATCAGTAGATTACCAGGAAAAATTCGGCTCTGCAGGCCGTATCCCGGGTTCATTCTTTAAAAGGGAAGCCCGTTTGAACGATTATGAAATTCTTACTTCACGTTTGATCGACAGGGCTTTAAGGCCTTTATTCCCTGAAGATTATTTATGTGATGTGCAGGTATTGGTATCACTGATATCATCTGATGATGAGGTTATGCCGGATTCTTTGGCTTGTCTCGCTGCTTCTGCAGCACTGGCCGTTTCAAATATTCCCATCCAGGAGATCATTTCTGAAGTAAGGATTGCACGTGTAAATGGCGAAGTGATCATCAATCCAACTCGTACACAATTGGCACAGGCAGATATGGAATTCATTATTGCTGCTACCAGCACGAATATCATGATGGTGGAAGGTGAAAGCAACGAATGCAACGAAGAAGACCTTATCAAAGCGATTGAAACAGCTCATACAGCAGTACAGGTACAGGTTAAAGCACAGGAAGATCTCAGGGATCTTGTTGGAAGCCAGACCAAAAGGGATTATACCAAACCTTACCGCAATGAAGAATTGAACGAAAAGATCATTGCATTTGCAAAAGATAAAATGTATGCAATTTCTTCAGCAGCTTCTGCCAAACATGAACGCTCAGATGCATTTGATGCGTTAAAGAAAGAAGTAAAGGAATTTTTAGGCGAAGAATTACCGGAAGCAGATGCCAAACTGGTTGGCCATTATTTCGGCGAACTTCAGTACAACGTTGTAAGGGATATGATCCTGAATGACCGTAAAAGACTGGACGGGCGTGGTACAGAAGATATCCGCCAGCTTACAATGGAAACTGATATCCTGCCAACTCCACATGGTTCGGCATTGTTTACAAGAGGTGAAACACAATCACTTACAACTGTTACTTTAGGAACGCCTTTAGATGAGTTATTGGTTGAAAGTGCATTTAAATCTGATTATACAAAATTCATTTTACATTATAATTTCCCTCCATTCTCAACTGGTGAAGTAAAAATGATGAGGGGTGTTGGCCGCAGGGAAGTTGGCCATGGCAACCTTGCTATGCGCTCATTGAAGAAAATGATGCCGGGTGCTGATTATCCTTATACCGTAAGGGTAGTGAGCGATATCCTGGAAAGCAATGGTTCTTCTTCAATGGCTACTGTTTGTGCAGGTTCATTGGCTCTGATGGATGCCGGTGTTCCTTTGAAAAAACACGTTAGTGGTGTTGCTATGGGACTTATCAAAAAAGATGATAAATATGCTGTGCTTACAGACATCCTTGGTGATGAAGATCATTTAGGAGATATGGATTTTAAAGTAACCGGTACGAAAGACGGTATTTGTGGTGTTCAGATGGATATCAAAGTTGATGGCCTTAGCATGGATATCATGAGAAGTGCATTGGAACAGGCCCGCAAAGGCCGTTTGCATATCCTTGATGCCATGTATGCAACTACACAGGCTCCGAGGGAAGATGTGAAACCACATGCTCCACGTATGGTTAAGATCACCATTGATAAAGAATATATTGGTGCTGTGATCGGGCCAGGTGGTAAAGTGATACAGGAAATTCAGCGTGAAACAGGCGCAACGATCAATATTGAAGAAGTGAACAATGCAGGTGAAGTAAGTATCTTCTCTAAAGAAAAAGCCGGACTTGACAGGGCTCTTGCCTGGATCAACGGATTGGTGGCAACACCGGTTGTTGGTGAAACTTATGAAGGAACTGTAAAGAGCATTAAAGAATTTGGTGCCTTTGTAGAATTCCTGCCTAAGAAAGAAGGGTTGTTGCACATCAGTGAAATAAGCTGGAAGCGTTTGGAAACAATGGATGGCATCTTCAAAGAAGGAGATAAAGTGAAGGTAAAATTATTGGATGTTGACCCGCGTACCGGCAAATTCAAATTAAGCAGAAAAGTATTAATGCCAAAACCTGAGGCACAACCAAAGCCGCAGGAAGGAGGAAAAGCGTAATATCATTTCCATAAAACAAAAAACGGCAGCATTAAAATCCTGCCGTTTTTTAATGCCATATAAAAAAATGCCAGGACAAATTTTTACGCAAATAGATTTCAGGAATATTACAGCTGAACAAAGAGATGTGCTGATCGCACTGTCTGCAAATATTGGCTACACAGGCTTTGAAGAGGAAGGCAATGATCTCAAAACATTTATTACAAAAGACCGTTTCAGTCAGCATGAACTTGATTCGATCCTGCAAGTTGTTCCTGTTGGTTTTTCAATTTCCGAGATCGAAGAACAAAACTGGAATGCGCAATGGGAGAGTAGTTTTGAACCGATCATCGTAAAAGATTTTGTAGCGGTCAGGGCATCTTTTCATGAAGCAGTTCACAATGTGAAATATGAGGTGATCATTACACCAAAAATGAGTTTTGGTACTGGCCACCATGAAACTACTTTTATGATGCTGGAAAGAATGCAGCACATAGAATTTGCAGGAAAAACGGTCATTGATTTTGGCACAGGTACTGGAATATTAGCCATCCTTGCAGCAAAAATGGGAGCTGAAAGCATTACTGCGATCGATAATGACGACTGGAGCATTGATAATGCACGGGAAAATATAAGCGCCAATAACTGTACAAACATATTACTGGTAAAGGCCGAAACGATACCCGGTACTGAAAATGCACCGATCATACTTGCAAACATCAACCTGAATATCATTGTATCAAATCTGGATGCGATCAAAAATGCTGCAATACCCGGCGGCACTATATTATTCAGTGGTATCATGCTGCATGATGAACCCCTCATCATTCAGGCCTTGAATGAAAAAGGCATTGAAATACTGGAGATATTCCGTAAAAACAACTGGATCGCATTATTAACAAAAGCCAGTTGATTGTGTATACTTTAAGCTCAGATTTGCCGTTTATTTCGTAGTTTTGTCACTTCAACTCACTAAAGAAATTAAATGAAAGAATTTATTCTTATCATTATTGCATATTTATTGGGATCAATTCCAACAGCATTGATAATCAGTAAAAAGTATTTCGGGATCGATATACGTGATTACGGAAGTGGAAACATGGGCGCTACCAACACTTTCAGGGTATTGGGGTCCAAGTATGGCACACTGGTGATGGTTTGTGATATCATGAAAGGAATGGCTGCGGTGATGCTGTATAATTTTCTTCCTCATTATTTGAACAATGAACTTGACCGTACCAATTTTATGATCGGCCTTGGCCTTGCTGCTGTTGTAGGCCATATTTTCCCTGTTTTTGCAAATTTCAAAGGAGGTAAAGGCGTTGCAACATTGTTTGGAATGATACTCGCCGTTCAACCCGTTGTTGCGGTTAGTTGTGTTGGGGTTTTCTTACTGGTGCTTTATCTCACACGATATGTTTCATTGAGTTCTATTTTAGGTGCACTCATGTTACCGGTTTCAGTTTTATGGATATGGAACGAACATGAGATCATGTACAGGATATTTGCATTGCTGGTAGCATTCCTTGTTATCATTACACACCAGAAAAATATCGGAAGGATATTAAGAGGTGTGGAAAGCCGCATTCCGATACTTAAATATCGTGACAGAAGAAAATCACGCCGCAACGAAGACTAATCCCTCCCTTATATTTTTTATTACTGGCTATTTTGAAGTTTTGGTACGCCAATTGTTTATAGCCCACGGAATTAAATCCCTAAACAATGAAGAAATTAATATTAGTACTATCAACAGTGGCTTTTATTGCAGGTTGTACTACCAATGCAGTTACCGGCAGAAAGCAATTATCCCTTATCGCAGAATCCTCTTTACAACAGGAAGCACTTTCACAATACCAGTCATTTTTAAGTCAGAATAAAGTAGTAAGCCAGAGCGCCAATAAAGATGCGGAAATGGTTAAGCGTGTGGGCACAAGGATCGCACAGGCCATCACAACTTATTACGGGCAGAAAGGATTGAGCAGTGAATTACAGGGCTACAACTGGGAATTTAACCTGGTTGACAGCAAAGAAGTCAATGCCTGGTGTATGCCTGGTGGTAAAGTAGTTGTTTATACAGGTCTGCTTCCCATTACGCAAAACGAGGCAGCTTTGGCTGTTGTTCTTGGACATGAGATCACACATGCTGTTGCCCACCATGGCAATGAGCGTATGAGCCAGGTAATGGTTGCGCAGGGACTGGAGATAGCAGGTAATATATTCACACAAAATAACCCAAAGACCAATTCTATTTTTAATAATGTATTTGCACCCACAGCACAGGTTGGTGTCTTGCTTCCAAATTCAAGGAACCAGGAATATGAAGCAGATCATTTTGGGTTGATATTTTCGGCGATGGCTGGTTACAATCCAAGAGAAGCCATTGCATTCTGGCAAAGGATGTCGCAGGCAGGCGGAAAAAGCGGCACACCTGAATTCCTGGCAACCCATCCTTCTGATGAGAACAGGATCGCAAAATTACAGGGTTACATGGATGAAGCCTTAAGCTACTACAAACCAGTAGGTAGTAAATAACATAATTATATAATAACTGTATATCTTATAAACTCTGCTTCCGGGCGGAGTTTTTTTTATGAATAAAATTAGTATCTCACAAACATAATCAGTAAATTTGCAGACTCAATAACCCTTTGCTTCTATTTCGTTACTTGTCCTTTAGGATTGAAGTTCGTTGCAGGAAGTAACCGTTTTTATCATTAAAACTTACACTACTTATGGCTTTACCAACAGTATTGGAAAAATTGCAACTTAAAGACGAAAAAAACATCCTGGTACAGGGCCTTCCTTCCTCGATAGAAAAACAGTTCATCAAATTATCATTCGCAAAAAGTGTTACTCCTTTGCTCAAAAGCAGGAGAATTGATTTTGCATTGGTATTTGCCATCAGCAAACAGCAGTTGTCGGGTATATTGAATGACGTGATCCCTGCATTGCATGATGATGCCAAGCTTTGGGTGGCTTATCCAAAAGTAACTTCAAAGATCGTTAGTGACCTTTGCCGTGATTGCAACTGGGATATGATCTCGTCTATGGGATTCGATACACTGGGCCTGGTAGAAATGGACAGTACCTGGAATGCCGTGCATTTCAAAAGATCTGAGGATACAACAAAGGCAAAAGCCCCGATCATTAAAGTAAAGACTACCGATTTCAAAACTACGCTTGTTCCGGGTTCTAAGGAATTAAAAACAGCGTTTGTAAGGAAATCAAAAGCTGTAGTTACGGCTGTTTCTTAAGATGTATGGTTGGTTATTTATAGATGACTGTGCCCACATCACGGGTGAGTTCTATTTCCATTTGTTTTAAATGCTGGTGCGTTTGAAGATAGATCATCTGGTCTTCAGGCTTAGTGGCTTTTTCAAGGTCTTGTTGATTTTCCTCGATCATTCTTTTTATTTTCCGCAGCTTAAGGTAATTCAAAGTTGATAACACTTCTTCTTTAAAAAGGTCTTCTCGTGTGGGGATATGTCCTTCGTAATGTTCTTTCCAGTTTGGACTGATCTCTGAATTCACATCCATGATGTTTATTACAAAACTGTGCAGTTGCTGATCTTCATGATATAAAAAATTCTTGGCATTGGGTTCCAATCCTTCATCATACCATTTCCTGTATATCTCAATAATATTGATCAGCGTTTTATTGTCGATCATTTTATCAAGTTCATTATCTTCAACCTGGCTGAAGATATAATCAGCCACTTTCTGGTGCTCATCCCATTGTTTTGTACCGAATTCCAGCAGGCTTCGAACCATGGCCTGCTCCTGCATTTCATCCTTGTTGAAGAGGTTCAGCACTTCTTCATTTTCGGTATTTGTTCCTGTTTCTACCGGTAATTCCACAGCCCTGTTGAACCTGCTCTCGTCCTTAGAAACTTTATCCCGGATAAATTTATTGACCAGTGCATTCAGGCCGGTTTCTTCAATCCTTAATATTTCTGAAACCTGTTTTATATAATCCTGTCTTCGTGTAAACTCTTCCGTTTTATTGATCCTTGAAATTGTTTCTGCCACCTGGTTAACGATCGCAGATTTTTTTGTGCTGTCATTTCCGGCGTCTTTCAATGATATTTCGAGCTGGAACAGAATGAAATCTTTTTTATTTTCAGCAATGAATTTTTTAAAAGCATCTGCACCGATCTTGTTTACATAACTATCTGGATCTTCTTTATCTGGTATAAGCACAAGCTTAACGTTCAGGCTTTCTTCCAGCGCAAGGTCAAGTCCACGCAATGCCGCTTTAATACCTGCACTGTCACCATCATAAATGATCGTGAGATTGGAAGTATATTTTTTGATGAGCCTTAGCTGATCGGGCGTTAAGGATGTACCGCCACTGGCAACTACATTTTCAATGCCGGCCTGGTGCAGGCTCACCACATCTGTATAACCTTCCACGAGCAGGCATTCATCAGCTTTATCAATGGCCATTCTTGCAAAATAAGAACCGTAGAGGATCTTGCTCTTTACGTACAATTCATTCTCAGGCGTATTGATATATTTCGGCGCTTTATCATTTGTTTTAATGATCCTGGCGCCAAACCCAAGCACTTTGCCGCTTTGGTTATGAACGGGAAAAATGATGCGGCCACGGTAATTGTCCATGAGT
>Ga0209023_10004933_pt1 | contig 14863 bp, 11 predicted proteins | sample LakOneMetagenome_FD_187468 | JGI IMG/M metagenome (GOLD analysis project Ga0209023, IMG submission 187468) | Freshwater and sediment microbial communities from Lake Erie, Canada (SPAdes) (version 2) | ecosystem: Environmental > Aquatic > Freshwater > Lentic | place: Lake Erie, Canada... | reverse complement strand
CCGCACCGTGCGTGCCGCAGCCTCCAGGTTGCCCGCCTGCCAGAACGACAGCGTCAGCAGCCGGAGCACGCTGATGTTGCTCGGCTCGGCGTCGCGGGCGTAGACGAGCCGCTGCGCGGCGAGCGCGTAGTCCCCGTCGTGCAGTGCGTGCTGGGCGGCGTTCATGAAGCGCTGCACGCGCTCGTGGCCAGGATCCGGCTTGGAGAAGTCCACGAACTCCAGCGAGCCGGCCGGGATCGTGCGCACGCCGGGGCTGAAGCGCACCCGGGCCCACTGCTGGATGTCATCACCGCCGCCGGTGAAGTAGATGCCCGAGACCTCGCCGACACCCCATTCCGGGTACGACAGACAGCGGGCGTAGCGATGCACCACCGAGTGGTCTGGAACCTGCGAGGCAAACGGATCGTGTTTGGCCTGCTCGGCGTTCTGGGCCTTCTGGCGCTCGGCCTCTTCATAGGCCCTGCGTCCCTCTTCGGCGCGCGCCGCGCGGGCTGCCGCAGCACTGACCTTGACGGCATTCTTGGTGACGCGGCCACCACGCGAGCTCTCGGCGATCGCCTCCAGCTGATCGGCCGCACGGTTGATCGCCTTCAGGTGCCGTTCGTGCTCGTGCTGCTTGCCGGGAGGTGCCAGGTCCGGGTGCCAGATCTTGGCCTGCCGACGGCGCGCGAGCTGCACGTCGCGCTGCTCGAACGGCGGTTCGAGCTCCAGCAGCATCAGCGACTGCTCGATGTCGAGGATGGCGACGGACACGTGCGTGCCAGGGTATCTGCCGTTAGGGTTGGGGCCCGCATGCCGCCGCTTCTGCTCGCCGATCACACCACCTTGCGCCTCGGCGGCCCTGCGATGTCGGTCACCGAGGCGACGACCGACGACGAGCTGGTGCGCGCCGTCACCGCGGCGGACGACGCCGGCGAGAACCTGCTGCTGCTGGCGGGCGGCTCGAACCTCGTGATCGCCGATCAGGGCATCGCCGGTCCGGTGGTCCTGATCCGCACGTCCGGGGTCGAGATCGACCCCGACGATGACGCGATCCTGCACGTCGCCGCCGGCGAGCCCTGGGATCCCTTCGTGGCCCGCTGCGTGGAAGAAGGACGGCCGGGCATCGCCTGCCTTTCGGGGATCCCCGGATCGGTCGGCGCGACGCCGATCCAGAACGTCGGCGCCTACGGCCAGGAGGTCGGTGACGTCATCACCGAGCTGCGGGTGCTGGACCGGCGGCGCAGCACGATCGAAACGATGCGCGCCCGCGACGCCGAGTTCGGCTACCGGCGCAGCCTGATCAAGCGATCACCGGGGCGCTTCGTCGTCCTGCGCGTGACGTTCCGCCTGCCGCGAGATCCGAACGGCGCGGTCGTCGGGTACGAGGAGCTGGCGCGCACGCTCGGTGTGGCGATCGGCGAACGGGCGTCGGCCGACGCCCTGCGTGCGGCGGTGCTGCGGCTCCGGTCGGCCAAGGGCATGGTGCTGGACCCGCGTGACCCGGACACGGTCAGCGCCGGATCGTTCTTCATGAATCCGATCCTCGACCAGCACGACTTCTTCCTCTTGCAGCGCCGCGCCCAGGCGAAGTTCGGTGACGATGTCTCGCCGCCCGGCTATCCAGCAGGCGCCGAAGGGCGGATGAAGACCTCCGCGGCGTGGCTGATCGAGCGCGCCGGGTTCAAGAAGGGCTACGGCCGCGCCGACGGCATCGCGATCTCCTCGAAACACGTCCTCGCGTTGACGAACCGCGGCAGCGGAACGTCCGAGGAGCTGCTCGCGCTGGCCCATGAGATCGCCGACGGCGTGCGCATGGAATTCGGCGTGAAGTTGCACCCCGAGCCCGTCTTTGCGGGCTGCAGCTGGTAGCGGCTAGGCTGGCGCCATGAGCGTCTTGTGCTGGGCGGATCTGCTGGTCGAGGACAAGGACCGAGCGGCCGGATTCTATGCCGGCCTCGTCGGCTGGGAGGTCGGCGACCCCGGCGCCGAGATGGGCGGCTACTCGATCATGGTCGTCAACAACGGCGCCGCCGCCGGCGTCATGCCACCGCCGCCGGGCCGCGATGACCTGCCGCCACCCTGCTGGACCGCCTACCTCAACACCGCGGACATCGCCGCCACGACAGCACGCGCGGTTGAGCTCGGCGGCCAGATCCACCTGCCGCCCCACCAGGTCGAGGGCCGCGGCTGGTTCGCGGTGATCGCCGACCCCAGCGGCTGCGTCGTCGGTCTCTGGCAGCCCGACGGCTTCGAGGGGTTCGGCCGCTGGAACGAGACCGGTGCGTTCGCCTGGGGCGAGGCACAGACCTGGGACGCAACCGGGACGCGCGATTTTCTCTGTGCCCTGCTCGGCCTCGAGTGGTCCGCAATGGAGGGTCCCGGCGAGATCGAGTACTACCTCGTCAACGCGCCCGGTGAACCACCGGCGTTCGGCGTGCTCGGGCTCGGCGCCCAGGTGCCGAAGGACTACCGCGGCCAGTGGAAGCTGTACCTGGCGGTCGACGACGCCGACGCAGCGCGCGCACAGGTGATCGCGCTCGGCGGCGACGCCCAGGGCGAGCCCTTCGACACCCCCTTCGGCAGGATCACGTTCGTCACCGACAGCGAGGGCGCGGCACTCGGCCTGATCGCCCTCGCCGACACTCGCCCCACCGCCTGAAAGGTCACCGATGCGCCGCCTCGCCCCGCTCCTGCCGCTGATCCTGCTGATCGCCGCCCCGCATGCCGCGCAGGCGGCGAAGAAGAACGCGTGCACCAGCGCGAGCGGCAAGAAGATCGTCAAGCTCGACGGCAAGGTGCTGCAGAGCCTGCGATCAGGGCAGTACTACGCCTACCGCCATTCGGGCGGCACCTGGACGTTCTGCAACAGCAAGGCCGGTCCGAAGACCGCGTTCAAGAGCTTCAACTTCGACCTCAGCGGCCAGAAGTACACGGGCGTCAAACTGCTCGCCCGGCCCGGCAAGTGCGTTGCCCTGCAGCTGCGCCCACAGAAGGGCGGTGTGCCGGCGGTGCCGACGATCGATTGGCGCGGCGCCGGCGAGGCCGGTTCCAGCGTGCACCAGATCGAGTTCACGGCGCCCGGTGCAACGATCACCAAGGTGGAGCTCTCGTCGACCTGCCTGCTCGGCATGGCCTACGTGTCGGCGGCGGGATCGCGCGCGATCCAGCTCAACCCGGTGATTCCCCCCAACGTGCTGCAAGAGACGATCCGCCTGAGTGACAAGTCCACGGACGCTGATCTCCGGGCACTGAAGCTGGCCGGCGACACCGTCTCGTGGACCGACGCCGGTGAGAAGCAGACGAAGGTGTACAGCGGGCTCGTGCAGCGGTAGATTCCTGCCATGCGCCGCTCACTGCTCGTCCTCGCCACCGCAGCCACGCTGACACTCGTTGGCTCATCCAGCGCCCAGGCCGCCACGTCGTGTGGTCAGGCCAGCGGCAAAGCCGGCTCGAAGACCTACATCTTTGCGACCAAGATCACCGCCAGCGGCCTCGGCTGCAGCGACGCCAAGAAGTTCTGGATTGCGTTCGCAACCGGGCCGGCGGGACCTGCGGGCACCGAGAAGCTGCGCACGAGCTGCAAGCTGAAGGGCGGCACCAAGGCGGAGAAGAAGGCCGCCAAGAAGCAGGGCCGCGCGATCTACAGCTGCAAGAACGGCTCGATGTCGACGACGGCCTGGGTCATCGCCGGCGGCTAGCACGACCCGCCGGCCGCCGAACAGGCGGAAGTGTTGGCCTGGGCAAACACTTCCGCCTGTTCGGCGCGCCGTTCTATCCTGAGTCGGCACATGGCTCCTCAGTACATCTTCCAGATGCAGCGCCTGACCAAGAAGCATGGTCCGGAGAAGGTCGTCCTCAATGACGTCTCGCTGTCGTTCTACTCCGGCGCGAAGATCGGCGTGCTCGGCTACAACGGCGCCGGCAAGTCGACGCTGCTGCGGATCATGGCCGGGCTCGACACCGAGTTCGAGTCGGGCGAGGCGATGATCGCCCCCGGCGCGACGGTCGGCATGCTGGAGCAGGAGCCGCACCTCGACGAGTCCAAGAACGTACGCGACAACGTGCTCGACGGCGTCGCGGAGGTGCGCGACATGATGGAGCGCTTCAACGAGCTGTCGATGAACTACTCGGACGAGATCGCCGACGAGTTCGCCGAGCTGCAGACGAAGATCGACGCCGCCGACGGCTGGAACCTCGACACGACGATCGAGTACGCGATGGACGCCCTGCGCTGCCCGCCGGGCGACGCCGAGGTCGCCAACCTGTCCGGCGGCGAGAAGCGCCGCGTCGCGCTCTGCCGCCTGCTCCTCAGCAAGCCCGACCTGCTGCTGCTCGATGAGCCGACCAACCACCTCGACGCCGAGTCCGTCGGCTGGCTGGAGCGCCACCTTGCCGACTACGAGGGTGCGATCGTCGCCGTCACCCATGATCGCTACTTCCTCGACAACGTCGCCGGCTGGATCCTGGAGCTCGACCGCGGCCGCGGCATTCCGTATGAGGGCAACTACTCGGCCTGGCTGGAGCAGAAGCAGAAGCGCCTGGAGATGCAGGAGCGCAAGGACGCCGCGCGGGAGCGCGTGATCAGCGCCGAGCTCGAGTGGGTCCGCAAGAACCCGAAGGGCCGCCAGACGAAGCAGAAGGCCCGCCTTGCCAACTACGAGGCGCTCGTCTCCGAGGAGAAGAACATCCGCCTCGACGAGGTGCAGATCTACATCCCGGTCGCCACGCACCTCGGCAACGTCGTCGTGCAGGCCGAGCACCTGCAGAAGGCCTTCGGCGACAAGCTCTTGTTCGACGACCTGACCTTCGACCTGCCGCGCGGCGGCATCGTCGGCGTGATCGGCCCGAACGGCGCCGGTAAGACGACGCTGTTCAAGATGATCGCCGGCCAGGAGACGCCGGACTCCGGCACGCTGCGCCTCGGCGAGACCGTGCAGCTGTCCTACGTCGATCAGTCGCGTGACGCGCTCGATCCCGAGAAGACCGTCTGGGAGGAGATCTCCGGCGGCCTCGACCAGATCACGGTCGGCGACCGCGTGATGCCCTCACGCGCCTACACCGCGGGCTTCAACTTCAAGAAGACCGAGCAGCAGAAGACGATCAAGATGCTGTCCGGTGGTGAGCGCAACCGCGTGCACCTCGCCAAGCAGCTGCGCTCGGGCGGCAACCTGTTGCTGCTCGATGAGCCCACGAACGACCTCGACACCGACACGCTGCGTGCGCTCGAAGAGGCGCTGCTCAACTACACCGGCTGCGCGGTGGTCATCTCCCATGACCGCTGGTTCCTCGACCGCGTCGCCACGCACGTGCTGGCCTTCGAAGGCGACTCCAAGGTCACATGGTTCGAGGGCAACTTCGACGCGTACGAAACCTGGCGCCACGAGATGCTCGGCGACGAGGCCGACCGCCCGCACCGGATCACGTACAAGAAGCTGACGCGGTCCTAGCGCCGGCCGCCGTAACTTCCGCTACCCGGGGCCGTTCAGGCCTCACGCATGCGCGCTTCCCGAACGGTCCTCGTCACCCTCTTGGCATCGCTGCTCCTGGCGCCGTCCATGGCGCACGCCAAGGTCGCCGCCAACAGCTGCACGTCCGCCGCGACGATGAAGCTCGTCCGGCGCGCGGGTCCGGTCCTCCAGCGCATGCAGGCCGGGCGGTACGTCGCGTTCCGGCACCGCAGCGGCAACTGGACGCTCTGTGACCGGCAGCTTCGCGGCAAGCGCGCGCTCGCCCGGACCGCGCTCTTCCTACCCGATTCGAAGCAGATCGGGCTGACGATGTCCGCGCAGGACGGCCGCTGCGTCGCGCTCCGCCTCGGCCCGACCGCTGGGAAGACCGGGCCGTCGGTGCTCGCGCTCGACGTGCGGCAGCCGGGCCACGTAAGCACCGAGCTCCACCCCCTCGACCTCAATGATCCGAAGGCACCGGTGGTCAAGGTGGCGTTGTCGTCGACCTGCCTGCTCGGCATCGCGTACCGGTCAGCCGACGGCACCCCGCACATCGAGTTGGACACCGTTGCGCGAACCCCCGTAGCCCGGCGGCAGATTGACCTCTCCGCCGCGGCCACCGATGGCGACCTCGCGTCGCTGAAGCTCGACGGAGACAACGTCAGCTGGACCGATGCAGGGACGCCCATCACCGTGGTCTTCCCGAACACGCGACTGAAGCCGCCGCTGCGCAACCCGGCGAACGCCAAGCGGTACAAGACCATCGCCATCGTGGCGAGGTGGACCGACAGCAGCGATACCGCGCCGTTCACGATCGACGGCGCAGCCGACCTCGTGTACGGAAACGACAACTCGGCGGCGCAGTTCTTCCAGCGAGCTACGCGCGGCTACGTCCAACTCGTCGGGGCCAGCGGACCCGTTCCGGACATCGTCGGCCCCTGGACGCTCGCAGGCACCACGCCGAACGTGCCGAACTGCACGAACCGATCGCAGGCGATCAACGACATCCGATGGGGGACCCCTGACGCCGCGCGAGCCAACGGCGTCGACCTCGCCGCCTACGACCTGGTGCTCGTGCTCGTGCCCGAAATCCCCGGCTGCCATCGATTCCCGACGGGGCTGGGCCCAGACCTCACGCTCCTTTCAGAACCGGGCCGGGACGGAAACAACAGGACGCTCGCCCACGAGCTCGGACACAGCCTCGGGCTTGGCCACTCAGGCCGCTTGAACTGTGACGGCCCGTTCAGCCTGGCAACGCGGTGCACAGTGGTCGACTACGTCGATGACGACATCATGGGAGACGGGACCCCTGGCTTCATGGACGAGCCGCTGAACGGCTATGAACTGCGCAAGCTGGGGGCGCTCACGGAGAGCGAGATGGCGATGCTCCCCGTAGGCGCGACCGGTCAGTACCACCTGGCGCCGCTCTCCGGTCCAGATGATGCCCGCAAGGTGCTCTTCGTTCCGCGCCCGCAGCGTGGGTCCGGGCCCGAGCTGACCTGCGGCATTGATCCGCTCACCTGCATCCTGCACCCACGCATGAGTGAACTCGCGATCGAGTACCACCCGAAGCAAGGAGTGCAGGTGCGCCTCGTTCCGCCGCTCGGCCCCCTCCAGGAGCCGACGATGCTGGTGCCGTTCGACTCCGGGGCCATCGCCGGACACGCTGGGGATACGGTCACCGACCCGGGCAGCGGACTGACGGTGCGCGTCGACGCAGCCACCCCGACGCAGGCCGACATCACCCTCAGGACGCCGTAGCCAATCGCCGAACGCCGCGGCCGGCGGCAGACAAGCCGGCAGTGCTCCGTAACCTTGTCTCTGGAAGACCGTTGTCGGTGTTCTATGAGCCTCTCCTCAGCGGTACGTTTCTGCGTCATCGTCCTCACATCGATCGTCGGCGCGGGCGCTTTTGCACCCGCGGCCAGTGCCGCGGTCCAGTACAAGACCGCCGTCGTCGCCGTCCGCTACAACGACAGCTGGAACGCCGACCGCGTGGCGACCAGGGCCGAAGCCAAGGCCGCGATCTTCACCAACGCCGCCGGGCCCGCGAAGGTGTTCTCACGGGTCACCAACAAGGCGATCACCTTTGCGGGAATCTCCAGCGCATCAGGCGACGCGTTCGGCACCTGGACGCTGCCGATTGCGGGCGCTCCGAAGCAGTGCGACCTTCTCACGGCCATGGCCCACGTGCGCGCGACGCTGGCCGCGACCTACCTCACCGGCCTCTTTCACGGCGTCAACTTCAGTGACTACCAGAAGGTCATCGTGGTGCTGCCCGAGACCGACGCGTGCGGCGAATCGGGCGAGGCGGACTACAACGCGAACTGGGCCGTCGTGCACAAGGGCGACGTCCCCGGCGACACCGCAGCAGTTGCCACCCACGAGATGGGGCACAGCCTCGGCCTCTTCCACGCCGGCACCGCTGACTGCAACGGAGCCCAGTTCGATCCGGTATCGAAGTGCTCGATCGATCCGTACCGCGACGACCTCGACGCGATGGGCGGGTCACGCGCTTCTGCGGCGCAGACGACGCCGCTGCAGGCCTACAGCCTCGCCCGCCTCGGCGCGCTCGCACCGACTGCGATCAAGACCCTTGCGACGGGGGCACGCGGCACCTACAGGCTGATCGCTCCGGAGTCCACCGGCAGTGGCACGAAGCTCGTGATGATCAATCGCAGCGGCACCGCCAAGGCCTACCCGTCACTCACCTGCAGGCCGTGGTGGGACCCGCAACAGGGCTGTGACCAGCCGACGTCGGACTACCTGACGGCCGAGTTCCACCGCACCGGCGACGGGCCGAGCGTCGTGTTCCATCTCACACCGGCCGTCAGCAAGGCCGGTCCGACGATCCGCGTGAACACCGACGACGGGTCGATTCGCGCCCTGAACGGCCAGAGCATCACGGACCCGGCAACCAACACGCGGATCCGCGTGACGTCGCTCTCCTCGACTGCGGCAACGATCGCGCTGGTCGATCCGACGGAGCTGACGCCGCCGACCCCGGCGGCCAACAGCTGGCGGCTCACGTGGCCTCGCGTCGAGGGCGCTGATCACTACGACGTATACGTCGACGCTGGCGACGGTTCCGGTGAGCAACAGACGTGGCAGGGGCCCCAGTGCAGCGCCGTCTGCGCGACAACGCAGCTTGGCGGCAAGGCAGCGGCGCCGACAGCCCGCGCCCGGGTCGTAGCAGTGGATGCAACCGGCAATCGATCAGCCCCGAGTGCCTGGGTCAGCCTCTACGAGGAGGGCGCTTGGCCCACGCTCGGGGGCTTGAAGTCCGCGACGATGATGCGGGCCAGTGACCTGACGCCGATCCGGGTCACCACGGGAACCGTGAGCATCCGGCCAGGTCTGGTCGGTGGCGTGAGCGTGACGCAACAAACAGGCCTCTCCGCCCCCATCACGACCTTCCCATGGCACCTTTCCGACGGTCCGTTCGCCGAACCCCTCCCGCTGACGCTGACGAGTGACATCCCGCAGGTCTACAAAGCCAATGCGACGAACGAACCGCCGACAGGCACGAGCCTCGGCGCCACGGCGACCTATTGGTCGGGCGTGACGTTCGCGACGTCGATGAAGGAGGTGCCGACCACGACGACGGACGCGACGCCGCCCGCGAAGCCTGCGATCGAGTTCCACGGCCACACGGTCCAGATCAGACCCGCAACCGGAGAACCGGTGGCCGGCTACCGCCTCTTCTTCACCCTGGGTGGAGACAGCTTCCCCCTCGACATCTCCCACGGTGAGGACATGACGATCGGCGGCGAAATCCTGCCGGGCTACCCGCTCCCTCAAGGACTGGTGTTCGTTGTGGCCTACGACGCTGCCGGCAACTGGGCCAGCAGTGACTCGGTGACGTACACGCCCTAGCCCGGAGGCCGCCTCCTGCGCGGATTGTCAGCTCGAGGTCACGCGCTCACGGACCTCTTCTTCGCGGGGCCGGACTTGCCCTGTTGCTCGAGCGTCTGCCCGACACTGCGCAGGTCGCTGCCCTGCTCGCGGATCTTGCGCCCCGCGCCCGTTGTCCGCTGATCGATCGCGTCGCGTGCCTGGTCGGCGATCTGCCGGCCCTGATCGCTGGCGCGGTCTTGCCAACGCTCCCTCCTCTCTGCCGCTCCGGAACGTCTCACTGCGGCTAGCTCAGGTCCGCCAACGCGTCGGCGATGCCGCGATGGAACGTCGGGTAGGCGTAGATCGCGGAGCTGAGCGATGTGATCGGCACCTCAGCATGCACGGCGAGCGTGATCGCGCCGAGGATCTCGCCGCCGGCCGGGCCCATCGCCGTGCCACCGACGAGCACACCGCGATCGCCGTCGGCGACGAGCTTGATGAAGCCCTCGTTGCCGAGCTTGTGCATGTAGCCGCGGGACACCGACGGCATCTGCACCTCGCCCGTAAGCACGTTGGTGAACGCTTTGCGGGCCTGCTCCTCGGTCATCCCGACCGAACCGACCTCCGGCTCGGTGAAGGTCACGTGCGGCGTCGCGCGGTAGTCGGCGGCCGGATGATCCTGGCCGAGGATGTCAGCGACCACGATCGCCGCCTGATACATCGACACGTGCGTGAACGCACCCTTGCCGGTGATGTCGCCGACCGCGTACACGCCGTCGGCGATCTTGCAACGGTCATCGACCTCAACGGTCCGCGCGTCGGCCGGCACACCGACTGAGCCGAGGCCAACGGCCGCCAGGTCAGACTTGCGACCGGCCGCCACGAGCAGCCGCTCCGCCGTGAGGACCGTGCCGTCCTCGAGCCGCACGTGCACCTCGCCGCCGGCCTGACCAACGTTCACGGCACCCGTTCCTGTGTGCACGTCGATGCCCTCCGATTCGAACACGGCACGCAGCTGCTCACCCGCTTCGGGGTCCTCGTTCACCAGCAGCCGCGGCGCCGCCTCAACCAGCGTCACCCGGGTACCGAAGCGCGCTGCGACCTGACTGAGCTCACAGCCGATCGCGCCGCCACCGAGCACGATCAGCGACGCGGGCAGCTCCGTCGCCTCGATGATCTCGTGGTTGGTCCAGAAGCTGACGTCATCGAGACCGTCGATCGGCGGGATCGCCGGCACGGTGCCGGTGTTGACGACGATCGCGCGACGGACCTCGTGGGCCACACCGTCGATCGCGATCGTGTCGGCGCCGGTGACCACGCCGGTGCCGCGGATGAACCGCCCGCCCTTCTGCTCGAACCGCTTGACCGCCGCCGCGTCGTTCCAGCTGTCGGTCGCCTCGTCGCGAATCCGCTTGGCGACGATCGACCAGTCCGGCACGACGTCACCGGTGCTGCCCGCCAGTTCGGGCACCCGCCGCGCCTCCGTCAGGGACACGGCCGCGCGAATCATCATCTTCGACGGCACACAGCCCCAGTACGGGCACTCGCCGCCGACGAGGCGGTGGTCGACGCCGATCACGTCGAGACCGGCCTCGGCGAGCCTGCCGGCGACCTCCTCACCGCCGGGCCCCAACCCGATCACCGCAACATCGCAGGACGTGTCAGCTGAGCTCATCGTCTGACCGTACCCACATACGCGTGCTCGACACGTGGAGTGATCCATCGCTCCTCGTACCCTCACCAGCGTGAGTTACAACGCGACCGAAGCCCGGCAGGAACTGCTCGACGCGATCGGCGACGCCGCCGACCGGCTGGGCGACGCGATCGGCAAACTCGGTGACGCCTACGAGCACCTCGACGATGCCACCGCCGACACGCTCGAAGAGCAGCTCTTCAAGCCGATCCAGACGGCCTACGGCGTCGCCCGCCGCACGCACGGCGGTTTCGCAGAGCGCTTCGGCCTGCCGACCCGCACGTTCGCCGTCGGCGAGCCGGGGCACACGCACAAGACCGTGAAGGATCTCGTCAGCGCCGCCGTCGACCAGGTGTCGCACGCCGACGCGCTGCTCACCGAGCTGCAGGACTCGATGCGACCGGTCGAGGTCGGCGACGCCGAGCTGCGCGCCGGACTCGCGCAGGTCCGCACCGCGCTGAGCGACGTCCGCGGGCGGGCGACGAAGCTGCTCAGCCTGCTGGGACGCTGAGCCGCGTCTGCGACCGCACGCCCGCGCTCGCGACCTCGTTGTCGCAGAACGGCGGGTCGACCCACTGCTTGTTGGCATAGAGCTTGAGCTGATCGGTCGCCAGCGGCCAGCCGCCGCGCCCGCTGCGCTCGGATCCCAGCAGCAGTGAGCGGTCGTCGACACAGCCGCCGGTGAAGCTCGTGACCATGATGAAGCTGGCGCCGCCGTCGTTCTCGTCACTGCCGCCGCCCATCTCGTAACCGGTGTTCTTCCAGCGCATGTCGATCACGTTGAACGCACCGTTGGCGGCGCTGCCGCCGTGCACAGGCGTCTTGACACCGCCGTAGATGCTGTAGCTCGAGGCCCGCAGGGTCGTGTCGAGCGGCAGCCCGACCCAGCGGAACTCGTTCACGGTTCGGGCCAGCGCGATCGGGACGTTCCACGCCGCGGTGTTGAGGCCGGTCGGCGTCTCCACCGGATGGTGCACGTCGAACGGCACGCGGTAGTAGCCGGGCGGATCGGCGCCGACCGTCGCGCTGATCACCTCGAGCGACGTGAGCACGTTGTCGAGGAAGCGGTTGGCGAGCACCGCCCCCTTGCTGTCGAGGTTGTTGGTGCGGTCCCAGCGCGACAGCACACCGCAGGCCTCGCGCACGTCAGCGACCTGGAAGGTCAGATCGATCAGCAGCGGGTTCTGCCGGCAGTAGGCCACGAGGTCATCGATCCACTCCTCGCCGAACAGGTTGCGATCACTGAACAGCAGGTCCTGCGCGCCCTGACGCGAGACCCTGCCGGCGGCAAGCGCGTCGCGCACCAGCTTCAGTCCCATACGGGTGCGGGAGTAGCGCGCGGTGCGCTCCGGCCCGAAAATCCGCGAGTAGCCCTCGAGCGGCTGCCGCGGATTGGTCAGCCAGGGCCCTTCGTTGGAGTTGGTGGCGTAGTCGCGACGGATCAGCCAGGGCTGTTTGCTCGCCGGCATGATGTGCGGGCCGACCGAGTCGGCGTCGGTCGGCACGTCACAGGACGGGCGGCCGCTGTCGAGCACGGCGAGGCCGAGCAGCGACCACAGCGTGCGCCCGAGGTCGGTGTTGCAGCGATCGGCGAGCGCGTTGGACACGTTCGGCACGGCACCGCCGTCACCGAAGTAGACCTCCCCCTGGTCGTCGACGGCGGTTTCGGTCGCCCAGGGATTGGCCGAGTACTTGTCGCTCGCCGCCTTGAACTCGCGCACGTTGCGCGCGGTGTTGAAGGCGAAGAACTGGTTGAGGATGCGGGCGTTGTCCTGTGCGGCGTCACGCACCGAGTACACGTCACCGAACGTCCACGGCAGCACGGGGAGTCCGAGGATGCCGTTGGTGATCGGGCCGTAGACCGTCTGGTAGATGCGCCGCGTCCACGGCTTCAGCGTGCCGTCCTTGTCGCGGAACCTGATCGTGACCGGCACCGCTTCGATCGTGCGGACCTGGCCATCCACCGTGTACTTCATCGGATCGCCGGCCACCAGCGGTACCCGCACCGCCGCGGCGCGGCGCGCGGCGGACACGGTGGAGGTGAACGCCACGTGCTCGTTGTGCCCCATCAGGACGAGCGGCAGACCGAGGAACGTGGCGCCCGAGCTGTGCAGGACACCGGGGATCTTCACGTGGAACTGCCAGAAGCGATCGAGCCCGTCCCACGTCCAGTGCGGATTGCCGATCAGGATGCCGCGCCCCGTCGTCGTCGCATCCGAGCCGAGACCGACCGCGTTGGAGCCCTCGTGCGCCGGCGCCTCGGCGAGCCGCTTGACCAGCTGCGGAATCAGCGCCGGTTGCGAACCGAAGGTGAGGTCGCCGATGCTCGGCGGCGCCGCCTGCGCGATGCCGGTCGCGCCGAGCGCGCGGCCGGCCCGGTTGATCAGGTTGTAGATGCGCCGCTCGATGTCCAAGCGGCTGATCGGCCGCACCCACGCCTTGCCGCGGCAGCGCGCGTCCGGGATCTGATCGATACCGGTGCGCTGCAGGTAGCCGTTGTAGCCCGCGATGTAACCGTCGATCAGCTGGAGCATCTCCGGCGCAGGACCGTCGGGCGCCGGACGGTCGAACATCTTCTCGATCCCGGCGGTGCGGTTGAGGTAGCCGTGGTAGAAGTCGCTGTCGATGTTCGACGGCGTCGAGGCCGACCAGAGTCCGTCGGCCTCCTTCGTGAAGTACTCCGAGCGGCGACCGTCAAGCGTCGTGAAGATCTCCGCCAGCTCACAGATGTTGTCCTGCGCCATCGCGTAGCCGACGCCGTAGCCGGCGCCGCGGAAGTCGGCAGCGACGATCGTCGGAATGTCTTGCGCGGTGCGCGTGACGGTGACGCGCGACGCGGCATGCGCGGGCGCGCTGCCGAGCGCCGCAGCGATCGTGACGGTGAGGGCGACGGCGCTGCGCCGCAGAACTTCAGGACCGGTTGACACGTTCTCCCCTTTTCCCAGCTTTCAACGATCGACCTTACAGATTTTCCGCCTCGCGGATGGCCCCGAGGGCACGGCCTACGGTGGAGCGATGACGGCTATCGCCCATGTGACGCACTACACCGATCCCGGCTGCCCGTTCGCCTGGAACTCCGAGGGGATGCTGCTGCATCTGCGGTGGCGCTACGGCGATCAGCTTGACTGGAGCACCGTGATGGTGGGGCTCGCCGACAGCCCCGAGGTCTATGCCGAGAAGGGCCTCACGCCTGAGCTGATGAACGCTTCGTGGCTGGACTTCGCCGAGCACTACGGCATGCCGATCGATCCGGCGCCGCGGGACCGCGTCGGAGCAACAGGTCCCGGCTGCCGCGCCGTCGTCGCCGCCCAGCTGCACGCGCCAGAGCAGGCCGAGGCGTTGCTGCGTGCGTTGCGCGTCCGCTTCTTCTCAGAGAGCTACCTCGATGATCCAGCATTGATCGCCGCGGCGGCCACCGATGCGGGCATCGATCCTGCCCAGCTCGCGAACTGGATCGGCGGTGATGACGTGTCGTCGATCTACGCCGATCAGACCCAGCGCGCCCGCACCCCGACGCCCGAAGCGCTGGCGCAGGACGCACGCCTCGCTGACTGGCCGGGCGGCCGCCGCTACACCTGCCCCTCGCTCGAGGTCACGCGTCTGGACGGCACGCGGCTCTCGGCCCCCGGCTACCAACTGTGGAAGAGCTACGAGTTGCTGTTCGGCAACCTGCTGCCGACCGCCGAGCAGCGGGCCGATGCCGGCAGCGTCAGCGAGATCCTGACCTGGGCGCCGTACCCGTTGGCGACCGCCGAGGTGGCGCAGATTCGCGGCATCGGTCGCGATCAGGCGCGCGACGAGCTCACCGCGGCAGGCGCCACCGAGCGGCCGATGGGATCCGACGGCTTCTGGGAGGCCTAGGCCAGCGCGGCCAGCGCGTCAGGCAGCTCAGCGAGGTGATCGA
>Ga0209023_10004932_pt1 | contig 14868 bp, 14 predicted proteins | sample LakOneMetagenome_FD_187468 | JGI IMG/M metagenome (GOLD analysis project Ga0209023, IMG submission 187468) | Freshwater and sediment microbial communities from Lake Erie, Canada (SPAdes) (version 2) | ecosystem: Environmental > Aquatic > Freshwater > Lentic | place: Lake Erie, Canada... | reverse complement strand
TTCTTCGCCTCCACCGCGAATTCCATCGGCAATTCGCGGAAGACCTGCTTGCAGAAGCCGTCGACGATCAGGCTGACCGCGTCTTCCTCGGAAATCCCGCGCGAGCGGCAGTAGAACAACTGGTCGTCGGAAATCTTCGAAGTCGTGGCTTCGTGTTCCACCGTCGCATCGGGGCGCTTGACCTCGATGTAGGGGAAGGTGTGCGCACCGCATTGCTTGCCGATCAGCAGCGAATCGCACTGGGTGTGGTTGCGCGCGCCCTCGGCGCTGCGCTCTACCTTCACCAGCCCGCGATAGCTGTTCTGGCCACGGCCGGCGCTGATGCCCTTGGACACGATCTTCGATTTCGTGCGCTTGCCGACATGGATCATCTTGGTGCCGGTGTCGGCCTGCTGGCGATGGTGGGTCAGGGCGACCGAGTGGAATTCGCCGACGCTGTCGTCGCCGAGCAATACGCAGCTCGGGTATTTCCAGGTGATCGCGGAACCGGTTTCGACCTGGGTCCATGTCACCTTGCTGCGCGCGCCGCGGCATTCGGCGCGCTTGGTCACGAAGTTGTAGATGCCGCCGACGCCGTTCTCGTCGCCGGGATACCAGTTCTGCACCGTCGAATACTTGATCTCGGCGTCGTCCAGCGCGACCAGTTCCACCACCGCCGCGTGCAGCTGGTTCTCGTCGCGCATCGGCGCGGTGCAGCCTTCGAGGTAGCTCACGTGGCTGCGCTCCTCGGCGATGATCAGGGTGCGCTCGAACTGGCCGGTGTGGCCGGCGTTGATGCGGAAATAGGTCGAAAGCTCCATCGGGCAGCGCACGTCGCGCGGGATGAACACGAACGACCCGTCGGAGAACACCGCGGAATTGAGCGCGGCGAAGTAGTTGTCGCCGGTCGGGACCACGGTGCCGAGGTATTGCTTCACCAGCTCCGGATGTTCGCGGATCGCTTCGCTCATCGAGCAGAACACGATGCCTTTCTCGGCCAGTTCCTTGCGGAAGGTGGTGCCGACACTGACCGAGTCGAACACCGCGTCCACCGCGACGCCGGCCAGCTTGGCGCGTTCGTGCAGCGGCACGCCGAGCTTGTCGTAGGTGTCGATCAATTCCTGCGGCACTTCGTCCAGCGAGGCGTACTTCGCCTTCGGCGCGGAGTAGTAGCTGATCGCCTGGAAGTCGATGGGCCCGATCCTGAGCTTGGCCCAGTGCGGCACCGGCATGGTCAGCCAGTGGCGATAGGCCGCGAGCCGCCACTCGGTCATCCACTCCGGCTCGCCTTTCTTCGCCGACAGCGCGCGCACGATGTCTTCGCTCAAGCCCGGCGGCAGCGAATCGGATTCGATCTCGGTGACGAAGCCGGCGTCGTAACGACGGCCGAGCTGTTCGAGGATTTCAGGGTTCTTTTCGACGGCGGTTTCGACGGTCATGGTCGCGTTCCTCAGGCCGTCGCCAGCGTGGCGGGAATCGTGCGCGGCGCGCGTCCGGCCGGAGCCAGCTGCGTGTCGTTCAACATCTGGGCCAGCGTCACCTTGCGCAGCGCGTCGGCGACCACGTCGTTGATGCGACGCCAGTTGGCGCGCACGCCGCAGCTGCTTTCGATGCCGCAGGCGCCGGCATGGACGCTGCATTCGGTCATGCCGAGCGGGCCCTCCAGCGCCTCGACGATGTCGACGAGGGTGATGCGTGCGGCGGGACGGGCGAGGCGGTAGCCACCGCTCGCGCCACGGAAGCCTTCGACCAGCCCGGCCTGCGCCAGCGGTTTCAGCACCTTGGCCACGGTCGGCGCTTCCAGCCCGGCCTGTTCGGCGAGGCCGGCCGCGCTCAGCACCTCGCCCGGCCGCGCGGCGAGCACGGTCAGGACCAGGGTGGCGTAGTCGGTGAGCTTGGTGACGCGGAGCATGGCGGGGACCTTGAAACCGTACCGAAATTGTACGCTTTCGCCATGACCCGCTCAAATCCACGGGTTCATGGCCGCGGCCGGCGGCGGATGACAGCCATCACCCGCGATGGCTGACGGCTGCGAATGGTGGGCGCAGGGGCGTTGCGGAGAATCGCCTCCGTCCCTTCCGGACCAAGGAACCGCGATGAATACCCAAGCCCGCAGCCCGTTCGGAACATCCCTGCACACCGCCGCCAGCCAGTTGGTCGAACGCGCCGCGGCGTTGCCGGCCGAAGCCGGGCGCCCGCAGGTGCTGCGCTGGCTGCTGGCGATCGGCGCGCTGTTCATCGCCTGGCGCATGTGGCGCGGACTGAAACCGTTCCTGTGGGCGCTGTTCGGCCTGGCTGCGGTGCGCTGGTTCCTCGGCGGCTGAGGCGCGGCTCAGGCGTCGCGCAGCAGCAGCACCGCGCGCAGTCCGCGCGACGCGTTCGGCAGCAATTGCAGTTCGCCGTGGTGCTGGCGCGCGATGCGCTCGACGATGGCGAGTCCCAGGCCGGTGCCGCCGGCGCTGCCGTTGTGCACGAATGGCCGGCGCGCGCGCCGCGCGGCATCCGTGGACAGGCCCGGCCCCTGGTCGGAGACCTCGATCCGCCAGGCATCGCCGGTGCGCGACAGGTTCAACGCGAAGGTCGGCTCGCCGTGGCGTTCGGCGTTGACGAGCAGGTTCTCGATCGCGCGCAGCAGCGCCATCGGCCGGCCACGCATCGGTGCCTGTGGCGGGATCCCGGCCTCCCAGTCGAACGCCGCGGCCGCGAGCGCATTGCGGCAGGTGGCCGCGAGGTCGATGGTCTCCACCCCCTCGTCGCGGCCGTCGCGCGCATAGGCGATGAACTGCGACAGGATCGCGTCGATCTCGTGGATGTCGCGTTCGATCCCGGCGCGCAAGCCGGGATCGGTGCCGGGCAGCATCTCCAGCGCGAACTGCACCCGCGTCAGCGGCGTGCGCAGGTCATGCGAAATCCCGGCCAGCATCAGGTTGCGTTCGGCCGCGGCCTCGCGCACTTCGCCGCTGGCGCGCAACAGCACCGACTGCAGTTCGCGAACCTCGCGCGGTGCGCCGGACGTGGCGAGGCCGACATCCTCGCCGCGCACCAGCGCGGGCGCTGCGGCCGCCAGTTGCTTCAGCGGCTGGGTCAGGCGGCGCGCGAAATATGCCGCCGCCAGCAACACCAGCAACGCGCAGCCGGCCAGCAGCAGTACCGAGAATTGCCGCGCACCCACGCGCGCGCCCTGGGCGAAGGCCACCCACAGCGGTTGCGTGGTATCGAGCCTGAACCACAGCGCATCGCCTTGCGAACTGCGCCCGGCGATCACTTCGCGGTCGCCGAGCACGCGCCGCGCACGGCCTTCGATCAGCGAGAACCACGGCGAAAACCCGTCCGGTTCGACGACCGGCGGCTCAGTGCGGACTTCAAGGCCATTGCTGCGCAGCAGTTCCAGCGTGTGCGCCCCCGGTTGCGCGCGGTCGAGCGCTTCCACCGATTCGGCGAAGGCATCGAGGCTGCGCAGCAATTGCACCGTCGGCGGGCGGGTGGTGAGTTCGCGGCCGAGCAGCACCGCGAGGGCGACGGTGCCGACCAGCACCAGCACGATCACCAGCGCGAGTTGCGCGAACACGCCGCGCGCGGTGCGTTTCATGCCTCTTCCTCCGGCGGCACGTAGACGTAACCCACGCCCCACACCGTCTGCAGCATGCGCGGCTGCTTGGGATCGTCTTCGAGCAGCTTGCGCAGGCGCGCGATGGTCACGTCGATGCTGCGTTCCAGCGCCTCGTGCCCACGGCCGCGGGCGAGGCTCATCAGCCGGTCGCGGCTCAGCGGCTGGCGCGGATGGCGCAGCAGCACCGACAGGATCGCGAATTCTCCGCCGGTGATCCGCAACGGATCGCCGGCGCGGCTCAACTCGCGGCGGCCGAGGTCGAGCACGAACGGGCCGAAGCGCACTTCACCGCCCTCGGCCAGCGGCGCGCCCGGCGCCGGTGGCCCGCTGCGGCGCAGGATCGCGCGGATGCGTGCGAGCAATTCGCGCGGATTGACCGGCTTGGGCAGGTAGTCGTCGGCGCCGATCTCGAGCCCGACGATGCGGTCGATCTCGTCGCCCTTGGCAGTGAGCATCACCACCGGCGTCGCATCGCCCTGGCCGCGCAGGCGGCGGCAGATGTCCAGCCCGCTTTCGCCCGGCAGCATCAGGTCGAGCACGACCAGGTCGTAATGGCCGCGGTCCAGCGCCTGTTGCATCTGCTCGCCGTCGCCGACGCCCCTCACTGCGAAACCCTGCGATTCCAGGTAGCGCTGCAGCAATTCGCGCAGGCGCAGGTCGTCGTCGACCAGGAGGATGGTGGGCGGGGGGGCATCGGTTGCCATTCAGCCACTATCGCGGTCGTCGCGGCCTTCGTGCAAATCCCCGGGAAGCCCCCGGGACGCGATTTGTAAACGTTTGTTTCGCTCATGCCCGGCAGACGCATCTGCTCGCAGGCGGGCCCTGTCGCGTACATGTGGCATACATCCGGCCGGCGCAAAGTGGTCGTGTCGCCGCTCCCTTCCCCCGGCGGCTTCTTTCCCTCCACGAGGAGTACAACATGAACAAATCCATCCTCACTGCCATCATCGCCACTACCCTGATCGCCGGCTTCGCGACCAGCGATGCTGGCGCCCGCGAGCGCGGCCGCAGCATGCAGCGCACGGGGAATGTGCACGAGGGCAGCGTGTCGAGGCAACGCGACAACGCCCGCCTGCAAAGCGATCGCGAACGGCAGTGGCAGCGCGACGGCCAGGGCAACGCCAGTGGTTCGACGAGCCACACCGTCACCGGCGCCAATGGCGGCAGCGCCGAGCGCCAGGGCAGCTACTACCGCAACGACGACGGCAGCGCCGGCCACCAGGGCAGCATGTCCGCGACCGGCAAGAACGGCGGCACGATGGAGAGCAGCGGCAGCACCACCCGCGATGCCGACGGCAACGTCAGCGGCAGCCGCGACACCACCGCCACCGGCAAGAACGGCGGCACCTACACCGGCTCGACCAGCTGGGACAACGGCCAGGTCACGCACACCGGCACGGTGACTGGCGCGAACGGTGGCACAGCCGAGGTCAACGGCGCTTATACCCGCGGTGACGACGGCAAGTTCGATGGTAGCCGCACCACCACCGCGACCGGCGCGAAGGGCGGCACCTACACCGGTTCGACCACGCTCAACGACGGCCAGGTCACCCACACCGGCACGAGGACGGGTGCGAACGGCGGCACGGTCGAGGCCAACGGCCAATACACCCGCGGCGAAGATGGCAAGGTCGACGGTTCCCGCACCACCACCGCGACCGGTGCGAAGGGCGCCACCTACAACGGTTCGACCACCGTGAGCGATGGCCAGGTCAGCCATACCGGCACCTGCACCAACGCCGCCGGTACCGTCGTGGATTGCCCGCAGCGCAAGGACGACGGCAACTGAGCCAGTGGTCGAATATTCCCGATACCCGATCCGTAACAGAAAGAAAGCGCGCCAGGGATGGCGCGCTTTTTTTCGGGCCGGCTTCTTCAGCCCGTCGTGGCCGGCGGCGCGGGTGGCAACACCATCTGCATGTAGGGCAGGGGCGGCTGCTTGCCCGGTGGCAGGTAATCCGGGGCCTTGTTGCCGGCGGGGCCGAGCGAACGGATGAAACGATAGACGGCGCGGCGGTCGACTTCGTTCATGGCGCGGACGTTGTAGTCCGGCATGATCGGGCGCGTGTGCAGGTCGCCCGAAAACTCCAGCCACGCGGCTTCGTCCATGTCCGCGAGCTTCAGCCGCAGGTTCGCGGCATACGTCGTGCCCCACGGGCCGTTGAAGCCGAGTGGCGAACCGACCAGCCACTGCTGCTTCGGCACGTCGCCGCCCTTGTCGCCATAGCCCGGCGTATGGCAGTCGTTGCAGCCGGCGATCCTGACGAGGTATTCGCCACGGGCGACGAGGTCTGCATCGCTGGCCGCGGCCGCGGCCGGGCTCACAGTAGCGGGCGCGCCCGGGGCTGCGGAACAGGCGGCCAGCCCGAGGCTGGTGGCAAGGAGCAGGAACCGGTGGAAATCGCATCGCATCGTGGTATCGCCATTGGGGAATGGGCCTGATAACGGAGCATGGGGCGGGGACCGGACATCGCGGTGACGCGCCGTCGCGGCTTCGGCGACAATGGCCGTTCCCCAATGCAGGTCCGAGCGATGCCGAAGAAGAAGATCGAAGCCCGACTGTCCAAGATCCACGGCAACGGCGTGTTCGCCACCGAGGCCATCGCCAAGGGCGAACGCATCGTCCGCTACAAGGGCAAGCTCCGGACCCACGAGGAAGTGGACGAGGAATACGGCGACGACGACGAGGATGGCCATACCTTCCTGTTCACCCTCAACGACGACTACGTCATCGACGCCAACGTCGATGGCAACATCGCGCGCTGGATCAACCACAGCTGCAAGCCCAACTGCGAGTCCGAGATCGAGGAAGACGCCAGGGGCAAGCGCGGAAAGGACAAGGTGTTCATCCACGCCCTGCGCGACATCAAGCCGGGCGAGGAACTGACCTACAACTACGGCATCGTGCTCGACGAGCCGCACACCGCGAAGGTGAAGAAGCTCTGGGCGTGCAAGTGCGGCGCCAGGAACTGCACAGGGACGATGCTGCAGCCCAAGCGCTGACGATTCGGATCCGCGGGCGCGATGCCGCGCCCCTGCCTTTGGTTTACGTGACTTGTGCCAGTCGGCGACGCATGTCGCCGGCGCTACCGTGCGCGCCGTCGGGATCGGAGTCCCGCGGGAACCCGCGCATGCGCCTCGCACGAACCAGCCTCGCACTGCTGCTGTCGCTGCCGGCCGTGCCCGCGTGGGCGATCGACGTCGACGGTCGGATCGACCCGGCGGAATGGCAGGGCGCGCAGCACGTCGCCGATTTCCGCCTGACCCAGCCGCTGTCGCGCGCGCCCTCGCCGTATCCCACCGAGGCATGGATCCTGGCGACGCCCGAAGGCCTCGCGGTCGCCTTCCGCAATACCCAGCCCGCCAGCGTGCCGCGGACGCGCCAGGTGGTGCAGCGCGATGCCGGAGGCCCCTACGATCGCGTCAACCTCTACGTGGACTTCGATGGCGAGGGCCGCACCGGCTACAACTTCATGGTGCTGCTGTCCGACAGCATCCAGGACGGGACGATCACCAACGAAAACCAGTTCAGCTACGACTGGGACGGCGCCTGGCAACACGCGGTCTCCGAGGACGGCGATGCCTGGTCGGTCGAGATGCTCATTCCCTGGTCGATCGCGCCGATGAAGGACGGGCAGGACGGAAAGCGCAGCATCGGCGTGCAACTCGATCGCGTGGTCGGCGCGACCGGCGAACGCGTCGGCTGGCCGGCGATCTTCGGCGGCGAGCAGCGCTTCCTCGGCCAATTCTCCAAAGTGGAAGTGCCCGAATACAGCCAGTCGCTGCTCGCGGTCACGCCCTACGTGTCCGGGCTGTACGACAACATCGACGGGAAATCGAATTTCGACGGCGGCGTCGACCTGTTCTGGAAACCGAACGGCAAGTTCCAGTTGAGCGCGACGCTGAACCCGGACTTCGGCCAGGTCGAGAGCGACCAACTGGTGGTGAACTTCAGCGCCACCGAAACCTTCTTCAGCGACAAGCGCCCGTTCTTCACCGAAAACCAGTCGTTCTTCGACGTGCCGTTCGGATCGCTCAACAACGCCAACCGCCTGCTGTACACGCGCCGCGTCGGCGGCTCGGCGGACGACGGCAACGGCTCCGGCGACGTGACCGCGGCGGTCAAGCTCAACGGCAGCGCCGGCGGCTTCAACTACGGCATGTTCGCCGCTACCGAAGCGGACGAGGTCGGGCGCGATTTCTACGCGTTGCGCGGAACGCGCGATTTCGCGACCCAGGGCATCGGCGCGATGTTCACGCGGGTCGAACGCCCGTTCCTCGACCGCGAAGCGAACGTGTACGAATTCGACCATCGCTGGACGCCGAACCCGAAACTCTCGGTGCGCACCACCCTGGTCGGCAGCGACGTGCGCCAGGCGGGCGACACCACCCGCGACAGCGGCGGCCAGGTGCTGGTCGATTACGACCACGGCAACGGCTGGCGCCAGCAGGGTTACGCGCTGCACCTGGGCGACGCGCTTCAGCTCAACGATTTCGGCTACCTCGAGCGCAACGACTTCAACTACATGCGCTACCAGGTCGCGCAGCGCGTGACGGACCTGCCGCAGGATTCTGCCTATTCCGCGCACGACTGGCGCTATGCGGTTTCGCGCCGCACGAACGACCACGGCGTGCACATCGCGGATGCATTTTCGATCGACATGTTCAACGACCTGCGCAATGGCGGTACTTCATGGTTCGGCATCGCCGGTTTCGGGCCGGGCCACGACGACCTCGTCACCCGTGGCAACGGCGTGGTCGACATGCCTTCGAAGGCATACCTGAATTACGAGCATTTCCGCCCGCGCAAGGGGAACTGGTCGTTCTACGGCAACGCGCAATACGCGGCCGAGGGCCTGGCGGGGCCGCGGCGCGGGGCGATCTCCTTCGATTTGAACCCGACCTATTTCGTCAACGACAACCTCAGCTTCTACGCCGAGCTTTACGCGCGCCACAACCCGGACTGGCTGCTGTGGTGCCCGGTCGGCGGCGGGCCGTGCGCGGGGCAGGGCGGTCGCGACCTGCTCGGCACGTATCGCGCGAACCTGCTGCAACTCAACGGCGGCATGCAGTGGATCATCAGCGCGAAGCAGGAATTGCGGATCAAGATGGAAACCATCGCCCTCGACGCGCATGCGCTGCAGGGCTGGCAGCTGGCGGCGAACGGCGAACCGCAGCGCGTTGCGGACGGCCTCAACGACTTCAGCCTGCGCAACCTCGGCTTCCAGATCCGCTACCGCTACGAACTCGCGCCGCTGTCGAACCTGTACATCGCCTACGTGCGCGGCGGCTTCGGCTTCCAGGACGAAGGGCAGGGCGTCGGCGGCCTGCTGGGAGATGCGTTCTCGCTGCGCGACGACGAGCAGCTTTTCGTGAAGCTCAGCTACCGCTTCGAGCTGTAGGGTTCACAGGTCGTCCTCGCCGGGGAACGACACCGATATCCCGCCGACGACGAGGTCGTTGCCGAGGTTCGGGTATTTCGCATCGTCGCTCCGGAATTCGACATCGCCCATCGGATACGGCCGATCGCCGATGTCCGCGCGCGCATCGAGGGTGATGCCGCGCCGAACGGCATCGTTCTTCGGATCCAGGCGCCCGCCGCCCCAATCGGTGATGGCGCCGCCATAGTCCCAGTCCAGCCCCAGGAAGCGGATCGGCCTGCCGTTCATCGCGACCAGCTTCGACAACGGCGTGCCGAGGCCGATGCCGTTGTCGAGATGCCAGCGCGAGCCGCTGTCGAACACGCGCACCAGCGACAGGCCGGCATTGCGCTGCGCGTCCTAAAAGTAGAGGTAGGCGCGGCGGGCGGCATCGTCGGGAAACAGGGTCACGTCGTCCACGCGTTCGCCTTCGGCGCCGGGCACTTCGCCGATGCGCACGTTGTCCTTGCCGAATCGGCGTGCGAGTCGTTCGACATCCATGTCGGGCGCGAACGCCCCGGGCAGCACGTAGCTCGCGTTCGCCGTCGCCGCGTCCGTCGCCGCGGCGATCGAGGCCGTGGTCGTCGCGGGCGGATCGGGAGTGGCTTGCATCGGCGTATCCGGTTGCGATCGCGATCCGCAGGCACAAAGCGCGAGCGGCAACAGCAGCGCCGCGCAAGTCCGCATCACGGCGTGGTTTCGCGCAGTTTCGCCGAATGGATGCGCCACGCGCGTTGCTCGGCGCTGGCGCCGTCGACCACGGTGCGATGCAGCGTGTAGCTGCCGACGTAGCGATGCCGGCTGCCGTCGGCGTGGGTCGCGGTGACGGTCACCGGCACTTCGATGTAACGCTGGCCGGCGCCCGCGTCCTCGTCGCCGGGCGTGCCGATGTCGACGCTGACGCCGGTGGTGTCGGCGAATCCGTTCGCGAACTGCTGCGGGCTCTGGTTGCTGGCCGCGCCGTTTTCCGACCACAGCCTGTAGGCGCCCCCGTAATCGCGTGCGTTGATCGCCGCGTAGTAATCGCGCACCAACTTCACTTCATCGCCCGGGGCGGGTTCGGGGGCGTTGCCGGCCGCTGGCGCGGAGGGATTCGGTTCGCCCACGGCGATGTCCTGTGCCTGGTCGGGCGGAAGCGCGGCATCGTTTGCGTTCGCGCCCGCGATGGTGGATGGCGTGGGCGGCACCGGCGTGCCGATCGCGCCGGGGCCGGGCTTGTCCGGCATGCCGGTGACCGATCCCTTGCCCGCGTCGGGCGCGGGCAGGGTCTCCGCATCCTGTTGCGCGGCTGGTTGCTTGTTTCCGCAGGCGGCGAGCGCGAGCGCGCATGCGGCGGCGAAGAGCGTCCGTTTCATGTCATTGCCCCAGGTGCACGACGACCTGGCCATTGTCGATCGTGGTGGAATCGATGCGCCGCGCGCCGATGCGTTCGACCAGGCTGTCGTCGAACCGGTAGACCGGTTCGTTGCGCGCGTAGTCGTCGAGCCAGCGGTTCACCAGCTCGCGGCCGGTTGCGTTCATCGCGCCGCCGAGGCCGGGGAAATCCGCGGATTCCAGCGTCGGCTGGTCGAGGTGCAGGCCGTGCGTGCCGGTATCGAAACGCAATCCGCTGGCGACGGACATGTGCCCCGACGGCGTCGGCTCGCCGCCGAGCGTACCGAGGCCCACGTCGAAATCCAGGCGCAGGCGATGGCTGCCTGCGGGAATGCCCAGGCGCGGGTTGATGATGCGCAGCGTCACCAGTCCGTCGAGCTTCTTGTAGTCGCGCGGGAAGCGGCGGTCGAGCTGTGCCTGCAGTTGCGGTGCGGTGAAGGCGAGTTGGTTGCCCAGCATCGCCGCGACCGCGCCGAGGCTGGAACAGGCGGCGACCAGCAATGCCGTGCACGCGACGGCGAATGCAGCAGCGCGGGACAGGGATCGCTTGCGATGCATGGAGATGCCCTCGATGGCCTGCGCGCCACCTTGCCCCGCGCCGGATGAACGCAGGGTCACGGGCCGGATCCGGGATTCACAGGGTCTTGCGCGCAGGATTGAGCCACGCCAACAGCAGGCCGAGCAACAACATCGCGATGGTGCTGAAGATCATCTGCTTGTGCACCAGCGCGGCCGGCAGCGGCTGTACCGCGTAGTAGATGAGGTAGCCGGGGATGGTCGACATCACGGCCACCGCTGCGCCGAAGGACAGGCCCTGACCCAGTACCGAACGACCCGCCTGCATGCCCTTGCGATACAGCCAGGTCAGGCCGAAGCCGATCAGCAGGTGCGCGCCGAGCATGTACGGCATGTAGGCGTTTGCGTCTTCCGGCCCGCGGTAGAGGCCGTTCGGCACCAGTGCGGCGTAGTCGGGCTGCAGCAGCACGCCGTGGACGAGGAAATCGAGCAGCAGCGCTGCGACCGAGACCACGATGCCGCAGATCCAGAAGCGCTTGTCCATGGTTTCCCTCCGAATGCGGGACGATGCTAGCGCGGTCGCGCGCGCTTTGCGATGGCCAAGAAAAAGGCCGGATTCCCTGCGGAATCCGGCCTCTCGGCTTGCGAAGCTGGCGCTGCGATCAGGCCGCGGCATCCTTCAGCTTCTTCAGCGGACGCACCTTGACCTTGACCGAAGCCGGCTTGGCCGCGAACCACTGCTCTTCCTTGGTGAAGGGGTTGATGCCCTTGCGCTTCGGCTTGGCCGGCACGTTCACGACGGTGATCTTCAGCAGGCCCGGCAGGGTGAAGCTGCCCGCGCCCTTCTTGCTGACCGAACCGGAGACCGCGCCCTCGAGGCCCGCGAGCACGGCACGCACGTCGCGCGGCGCCACGCCGCTGGCGTCGGAAATGTGCGCGACCAGGCCGGCGCGGTTCAGCGCGGTCTTGATCGCCTTCGGAGCGGCCGGCTTGGCGGCGGGCTTGGCGGACTTCTTCTTGGCAGCGACTTTCTTCTTTGCCATGTGCGTGTGATTCCCTCGTCGTGTTTGGTGTGTAGTCCGGCGTCGGTGCCGGCGCCAGCGCAATGTATTGCAGAAAATCCGCGGCGCCAAGCCCCGTGTGCGCTTTTTTTCAGGGGTTTTCGCGGGCATCGGGGATGCGTTCCCGCCGGTGGGATGTCCGGCGGGAAATTGCCGGTTCGGATCAGTCTTCCTCGTGGCGCGGCTTCCAGGACTCGACCAGCTTCTGCTGTACTTGCGCAGGAACCGGTTCGTAGTGGCTGAAATCCAAGGCATAACGCCCGCGCCCGGCGGTCACCGATTTCAGTTCCGCGGCGTAGCCTTCCAGTTCCGACAGCGGCACCTGCGCCTTGACCACGATCTCGCCGCCGCGTTCGGAATCGGTGCCGCTGATCCGCGCGCGCTTGGACGAGAGGCCGCCGCTGATGTCGCCCATGTGCTGTTCCGGCGCGTGCACCTCGAGGTCGACGATGGGTTCCAGCACCTGCGGCTTCGCCTTGGCGATGGCGTCGAGGAAGGCCTTCTTGCCGGCGGCGACGAACGCGACTTCCTTGCTGTCCACCGGATGGTGCTTGCCGTCGTAGACGATGACGCGCACGTCCTGCAGCGGATGCCCGGAGATCGCGCCACCAGCCAGTACCTGGCGCACGCCCTTTTCCACCGCCGGCATGAATTGCCCGGGAATCGTGCCGCCCTTGACCTCGTCGACGAACTCGAAGCCGCCGCCGCGCGGCAATGGTTCGATGCGCAGGAACACTTCGCCGAACTGGCCGGCGCCGCCGGTCTGCTTCTTGTGCCGGTGGTGGCCCTCGGCCTTGGCGCCGACGGTTTCGCGGTAGGCGATGCGCGGCGGGTGGGTCTTCACTTCCACGCCGAAACGCTGCTTCAGCCGGTCGAGCATGATCCGCAGGTGCAGGTCGGAGAGGCCGCGGATGACGGTCTCGTTGAGCTCGGCCTGGTGTTCGACCGCGAACGCCGGGTCTTCCTCGGCCAGCTTGTGCAGCGCGGTCGAGAGCTTCTGCTCCTGGCCCTTGCTCGCCGCCTCGATCGCGAGGCCGAACATCGGCCTGGGGAAGTTCGCCGGCGCGAGGTGGATCTGGTCCTCGTCGTGCGAATCGTGCAGCACCGCGTCGAAGTGCAGTTCCTCCACCTTCGCCACCGCGGCGATGTCGCCGGGCACCGCCTGCGCGATCTCCACGTGCTCCTTGCCCTTGAGCTTGAACAGGTGGCTGACCTTGAACGGCTTCTTGCCGTCGTCGATGAACAGCTGCGAATCCTTCTTCACCGTCCCCTGGTAGACGCGGAACACCGCGAGCTTGCCGACGAAGGGATCGTTGACGATCTTGAACACGTCGGCGATCACGTGCGCCTTCGGATCGGGCCTGGCGTCGAGCGGCTTCGCATCATTGCCGCTGCCTTTCACGAACGCCGGCGGATTGGCCTCGCCCGGATGCGGGAACAGGCGTTCGGCGACGTCGAGCAGTTCCTTCACCCCGACGCCGCTGCGCGCGGACACGAAGCACACCGGCACGAGGTGGCCTTCGCGCAGGCATTGCTCGAAGGCATCGTGCAGTTCCTGCCCGGACAGCCCGCCCTCGCCGAGGTCGAGGTAGTGGTCCATCACGGTTTCGTTGATCTCGACCACCTGGTCGAGGATCTTCTGGTGCCATTCGGCGACCGGCCCGAGGTCGCTGCTTTCATCGGTATTTCCGCCATTCCCGCCGGAAAAGCAGTCGACGACCTTCCTGCCGCCGTCCGCCGGCAGGTTCACCGGCAGCACTTCCGGCCCGAATTCGTCGCGCAACTCCTGCAGCACGCGCGCGCAGTCCGCGCCGTCGTGGTCGATCTTGTTGACGATCACGGCGCGGCACAGGCCGCGTTCGGCGGCGCGTTCCATCATCCGCCGGGTGCCGTATTCGACGCCGGCGTCGGCGTCGACGACCACCGCCACCGTTTCCACCGCCGACAGCGCGGACAGCGCCGGTCCGCGGAAATCCGGGTAGCCGGGCGTGTCGACGAGATTCACGTGGATGCCTGCGTGGTCGGTGCTGGCGATCGCGGCGTCGATCGAATGCCCGCGTTCCTTCTCGATCGGGTCGAAATCGGACACGGTGCTGCCGCGTTCGATGCTGCCTGCCGCCTGGAGTGCGCCGCCGGCCTGCAGCAGGGCTTCGAACAACGTTGTTTTGCCGGCGCCAGGGTGGCCTGCGAGGGCCACGTTGCGGATCTGTTCGGTCGAATAGGACATGAGCCCGTTCCTCCTTCGCGTGCGGATGGACGTGGCGTCATGGCTGTCCGCGCTTCGCGCCGGAGCGTGGGGCGCTCGGCGGGCGGTCATGGCGGGAAGCCACCTTATCCCGGTCGCGCGGCGCGCGGCAACGGCTGTCGCGCAGGTAAACGCCGCGTGACGGCGCCGGCCGGGTTCAGCACGGCTTTACCGGCTCGACCCGAGGATGCTCCCGCGCCATCCCGGCGTCCGGAGCACACACATGAAGCGTCTTTCCGCCTCGCTGCTCGCCATCGGCCTCGTCGCCAGCAGCGGCCTCGCCACGGCGCAGTCCTATGGTTCGTACGTTTCGAACGGTCGCTACGACGACCCCGCGTACCGCAACCCGAACGAGGTGCAGCCCGCGAATGGCGGCTACTACGACTACGCCCGCGTGGTGCGCGTCGATCCGGTGATGGGCGCTGGCTACGGCAATGCATCGTCGCAACGCTGCTACAGCGAGAGCGACCGCGGTTACGCGCGGGACGGCTATTACGACCAGAACGGCAACTATCGCAGCAACGGCTACAACTCCAGCCAAGGTAACGGCGGTTACTACGACCAGTATGGCAACTACCGACAGAACGCCGGCAGCAACGCCGGCCGCACCGTCGCGACCGTGATCGGCGGCATCGCCGGCGCAGTGTTGGGCAGCAAGGTCGG
>Ga0209023_10004931_pt1 | contig 14875 bp, 12 predicted proteins | sample LakOneMetagenome_FD_187468 | JGI IMG/M metagenome (GOLD analysis project Ga0209023, IMG submission 187468) | Freshwater and sediment microbial communities from Lake Erie, Canada (SPAdes) (version 2) | ecosystem: Environmental > Aquatic > Freshwater > Lentic | place: Lake Erie, Canada... | reverse complement strand
CACATACGGCGTTGGTAGTTTCATGCCCTATGCCATCCCCGTGCTTGCCGCGCCCCTGTTGATTGCCGGCTACCTCGCAATTGTTGTGCTCGGCCCGAGGTCAGTGAAGGCGGATGTTGAGCCGGGCGTGGTCGCCGAGAGCACGGTTGACCAGGCGCCGTCTGCCATGACGGACGAACAAATTGTGGGATCGATGCACCGCATGAACGCAGCCGGCAAGACCGAACAAACCGTCATGGTGAAGAGCGGGCGATTGTCGCCGAGGCTCGTCGCCGCGGATTGATGCGCTAAGGAGAACCATGAAGACCTTTACCAAAATTGGCGACTGGCTCCCGGTGAATGCTTGGCTTGAAAAAGCCAAGGCTGACGCCTTCGAGAAAGCAGGGCGCCACGATGTTCCAAAGCAAGTGCAGGCGGTGGACCTGGACGGCAAGCCCGTCATGGTTCCGCTGATCGGCAGCGATGGCGTTCCAGTCAAGGAAGCTGATGGCTCCATGAAACTGGTTCCGCGTATGGTCCCAGTGAAGCCTGACCTTCGAGACGAAAGGAGCCGGTGGTGGGGCGCTCCGGGTGGTGGCCGCTTGGCCGGTCAAGTCCTATTGGACGACCTGGCGCAGGGCTCGCACAGTGCTGCCATTCCACTCCTCCGTGGCATCGTGATCCTGCTTGCAGTGATGGGGGCCGTGGCCAGTGTGGTTGCCGGCGCCATGAAGATTGCAGGGCATGACCATCTCGCCACGATCGGTTTGAGCGCGGTGGCCCTGGCGTTCGTCGGCATCTTTGCTTGCCTTTCCGTGCTCTGGCACGGAATTGGATCGAAAGGCGTGATGGGATCTTTCGGCTGGGATGTGCTCCTGCCGTTTTTCGGTGTATCCATCTCCATGTCTGCCATCACTGGCGCAGCGGGGTTGATCCCTGCCACGTTGGGAATGGGAGGGATGTCGTTCGGCGGGCTGAGTATGAAGGGCGTGATGATGTGGCTGGCCACGCCAGCTCTTCTGTTCGCCGTGATCTTCTGCGCCGTGTTCCTTTTCACGGGAGAGCGCGACAAATCGAAGTCCGCGGCACTGGGCTTTGCAAAGATGATGACGCTGCTCGCCGTATCCCTCGCCGTTTGTGCCTTGGTATTACCTGGGTTCCTTCAACCCCTCTATTGGGTGTGGCTAGCATCGATGGGCCCCTACATGTGGGTTCGCAAGCAGAAGAAGATCCGTGCCTACAACCTGAGCTACATGTCGGCCAACTTCGGTGGGGATGATGGGCGACTGGGAAATACCGATCTGCGAGAGCGCATCAAGCAGGCGGAAGCCGCCGAAGCTGACAAGTCGGGTTTCATTGCCTACGGCATCGCAATGGGCATCTTCACGAAATACGGCGATGGCTATGCGCCCGACAAAGGGCTCATCGTTGGTCAGTCGCCAGCTGATCTGAGCACTCATAAGCACATCTGCGGCAAGACCGGCTCGGGCAAGTCCTTCAACGAGATGATGACCACGGCCTACGGTTGGATCCTGGATAACGCCGGCGGAATGCTGATCCTGGATGGCAAGGGCACTCTTCCGGAGGAGGTCCTGAAACCCTTCCTGGGTCTTCCCAATGTGCTCCTGATCATTCCAGGCGTGCAGCTCGGACTGCTCCAAGGCCTGGGCCCGGAAGTTGCGATGACGGCCATCTCGGATTTGGCGGGCGCTGGTGCCACTAAACAAGAGCAAACTGCTGATAGCGAACAGTTCTTCAACAGTTCGGGCAAGACGTTATTGCTCAACGTCAATTTGATCGTCTGCGCTCTAGTCGAATACGGCAAGCTGATGGAGAAACAGGGCGATGCTCGCATGTGGCATTGGACCTTGGAGCAGGTCGATTTGATGAAGACCCTGATCAAGGATAAGAGCGATGACGCCGAAAAGATCTTGCAGGCTGTTGAACAAGTCGTTGACATTTTGCCCGCAGATCTTGGTGTGGGCGATGGTGCCAATCGTCGCCCCATGCTTAGTGCAGCGCTGCTTTACTTTCCCCACAAGCTCTGGACCATGCCAAGCGATACGCGCGGATCGGTCGTAAGCGTCGTGGAGACCTGGATCGACCCGTTGATGCGTAGCCCGGAGCTTCGTCCTTGGGCCTGCACCGAAACGGGCGAGGATCCAACCATTTGCCTGCGTGGCGGCTATGTCGGGATGAGCCTGCCGGAGTTTCAGTATGGCGAAGCTGGCAAGCTCTGCCAAAACCTCATCCGCCATCGTGTCATGTCAGGAGTTCGTTGCCGTAAGAACACTAAGTGGTGGGAAGTAGGTCAAACGCGAGTGTTATTTCTCGTGGACGAGGCGCAAGAAATGGTGGGCCTTGAAGACCGCAAATTTCTTGGCGTTGCACGATCCCATGGGGGCTGCTGCGTGTATGCCACGCAGAACGCTGAGGCATACCTTGCTCGAATGGGACGCGAAGCTACGATCAACTTCTTCGATAACTTCCTGTCCAAGGCCGTGCTGGTGTCCAGCCATGGCACCTACGAGATCTTCTCGAAGGAGCTTCCGGAAGGGAAATACATCTCCTGGAAGGGTGCCGGCGAGCGGGTTATCGGCTTCGTGCAGAGCCTTCGTAAGCTTGGCAGCCATACGGTGTTCGACGATAACCACGAACTGGCCAAGGAAATGCGGTGGCTGCGTCGCAATGGCGCTGGCAGGCTGGTAGTGCCCGATCGTCGCAAACTGATGCTGTCTCACTCTCAGATCAGTCAGACGGCATACGACAGCTACCATGATATGGACACGATCGCGTCCATGGACAAGATCACCACGGCCGCTGTTGTTAGTGGTGATGGAACGGGAACTCCAAGTGTTCGCCCGCTGTTGACCATCGAGGATTGCAGCAAACACTTGAAGAAACAGACGGCTGTCGTGAAGCTGATGCGCGGAGGCGTGCCCAGGTGGGATTTCATCGAATATCCGATCTTGACTGAGGCGGATATCGAAGCTCGCAATGTGCGGGTTCGTGATGCCATCAAGGCCAACGAGATGCTGGCGGTGATCCGCGATCAGATCAAGGCGGAGTGGGTTGCCGCCAAGAACGAAAGGCCGACCAAGCAGCAGATCCATGACGGGTGCATGCACTTCCTGGCATTGCTGGCAAAGGATCGCTCAGTTCAAGCCTTGGAAGGAGAGGCGTTGTTCTATGCGCTGGGTCGGGTGCCTGCCGACGCAATTGCCGAGCTCGAAGACCGTGATTATCGAAACCGGGTGCTGGCCAAAATCTGGGAAGAATTACGGCCAGCCCTTGCGGAAGCAGCGTAATCAGTGAAGTGATCGGGCCCCTTCGGGGGCCCGTTTTACGTTGACGCAAGCCGTCGCTGCCTTACCGTGAGGCTAACCATTCACGGAGAACGTTATGGATCTAAGAGAACGTCTTGCAAAGCGTCGCGAACAGCAGCACGCCGGACCTGGCCCAATCCCGCGTCAGGAAATGAGTGATGAGGTCCAATTCAAGGGCCAGCAATTCGATCGAACTTCGCTTGCCGAAGATCGAGCCAGGGAAGCGCAATGGAACGCTTTCACGGCAGCAAATGGCCGCTATCCGCAAGGCGACGAACTTCCCAAGTGGGCTGCCGAGCAAGAACGGACTAAGGATCAAGTGGCGCCGAGCAGGGTAAACGACGCGAAATTCGACCTGGCACTGTCTGCCAATATCGAGCGGGAAAGAAATGGAAAGCAACACATTGAAATGCCCAAGCTAATGGATGCTCTCGACAGGGCAGCCATGAGGCGGCAGGACGAAGCCAAGAAAATGGAAAGGTCGCCGGATCTCAAAGCTCAGGTGCCACGCCTGACCAAGTAATCGAGATTAAAGTCTCTCAGACGGCCCTTCGGGGCCGTTTTTGCATTCCGAAACCTTGACGCGCGCGGAATGTGGATTTTTCTGGAAGGAAGGGCAGTTGCGCTGCTCCAACATCACTTCCAAGGATCCATCCATGCTTCCATCCCTACCACCACCAAACCCGATCCACGACGCCGTTCCGCAGCTTTCAGAACCTGCAGCACAAAGAGCCAAGTCAGCGCTTCTCTGCGCCCGTGCAACAGGTCAGAAGGTCGAAAAGTTCCTGATCTTCGATGCGTCCATGAATTCAAGCGAGAAACGGTTATTCGTTCTCGATGTCAGCCGAACCCCGAAACTACTGTTCTCCGATTGGGTAGCGCACGGCGCTGGATCTGATCGGAACCACGATGGGCAAGCTGACTGGTTTTCCAATGCGCCAAACTCCAATGCTACAAGCCTCGGCTTATATCGCGTCTCGGAGCGCTATGTAGGCAAACATGGGTGGAGCTATCGCCTAGACGGCCTGACGCCGGGCTTCAACGATCAAGCGAGACAGCGGGCAGTAGTGATCCATTCCGCGTCCTATGTGGCCCCTGGTCACGTCGGGCGTTCTTGGGGCTGCCCTGCGGTTCGACCGGAAGCATTGAACCGGCTGGACATCCTGGGCGTGTCGAACGCTTTGCTCTGGGTCGACGCCGAGGGTCAGGGATTTGAAGCGCTGATCGGAAGTTGCCGGGACATCTTGGAAGATTAGGTCCGGCGCGGCCAATTCTAACCGTCTGAAATAACGTGAATTTCTTCTACTGCCAGCCTGATGCCCAGTCGCTGTATTAGGCGGTAGAAATCGCGTGTCCGGTGCCTATTCTCTTGCGCGTTTAAGCAATCAAGCCACCTACGAGGGATCGCTATGGCTACCGGCAAAGTATTTCAGGGGATTTGGAAAGCTCGCGTTCTTTGGCCGATCGCATTTGGTGGGACGTTGCTTCTGGCGAGCTGTCGCACGGTTCCTGACCGAGCTTACGCTGGAACGTCCGAGCCGGTGCATTTGGGCTCCGGATCGGAGTTGTTCCTGATTGATGTTCGACAGGATGGCGAATTGTCGTGTGCGGGTGAAAATGGCCCCATGCCGTGCAACACGCGACTTGAACGCATGGATAAGTGGCTTAGGGATGAGTCTACTGAGCCGCCAATTATTTTGTTTGTGCATGGCTGGCACCATAACGGCGATCCCGGGGACAAGAACCTGAAAGGCTTTCGAGATTTTCTTGTGAATTTAGAAAATCGAAGGCGCGCTTCTGGTGCATTGCACCCAGAAGTTGACGGTATCTATGTAGCTTGGCGAGGAGATAGTAAACAACTCTTGGGGCCATCCTGGCTGCAAACACTAGACTTCCCTACAATCTATTCAAGAAAGAGAGCATCGATCGCTGTCGGTTCTGGTGGACTTAAACAAATTATCGAACAATTAAAGACATACCAGCATCGTGCTGTTGTCGTCATGGGGCACAGTCTCGGAGCATCAGCGGTTTTCTATGCTGTAAAGAATGAGTTGGATGAGCCTACTCTTGATGGGTATGAATTCATCATGATGAACCCGGCAGTTGCAGAAAGAGAATTCGATGATCTGCGAAACGATTTGATTTCTCGTAGAAATGTAGAAAGTGCCGACGCTGGCGTGAGCCTTCAATTAAATTTTCAACGACATCGCCGCAGATTGATGGTTCTTCAAGCGCTAGGAGACTCAGCTGTTGGCTGGGCCTATAAAATAGCTTTTGCAGGAACGCCGGTGGGTTTTTCTGGTCGGCAGACACACAATGCATCTGTATGCACCGACGATTGCCCGCCTCCTCCACAGGACATGATCCATACTTGCTATCAACGGCTTCCATTTGATTCGACACCTGCAATGCTAATCACAGCAAAAGGGTCGAAACCTGAATGCTATGACCAGATGAATAAGGAAATATGGGTTGTGACTGGTAAAGCGGCTGTATCAAAAAGTCACAACGACATATTTAATGGAATTCAAGCCGATGCCCTCGCTGCGCAAGTAGAACAAGACATCATTACCGCAAAGACGAGAATGCAGCTGAAAGCATCACTGAATACAGCAGACGGAGCTCAATAGCCCCGTCTCTGGTAAACGATAGAGATCGCTATTACGGAAGCGTGTAAGAGAAGCCGGCCCCGATCATCAGCTTTCCATCGCCGCTACCCGTTGACGAAATCCCGATGGAAGCAGAAGAGCGTTCCGTCATCCGAACTTTGGCGCCGACCGCGAAAGCCTTGGCGCTCCCATATTGTCCGTATCCAGCATTGATGGAGACCTTGCCAACCGGCATGTAGCTTCCAGCGCCCGACATTTGGGCCATGGCCGCTGACTGAGCGCCAACAGCATCCAACCCCTTCTCGAAGCCATCCATTCTGTTGTTGATCTGGATCCAGCGGTCAGAGTTGTCTTGTTGCAGAGCCCAAATCTGCCCGCCGTTTACGGCATCGGTAGAGCCCTGTTCAATACGCCCGTCAGCCACGCTGGTAATGCGCCGGTTGCCGGCGTCGATGCCATTGATGGTCATCGACGGACCGCCAGCGATTGACACGCCGTTGGCGTCCACAGTGGTCGAGCCGACTTTCAAGCTGCCTTGGTCCGATAACTGGATGTTGTCCGAAAGCGAAACGGTCTGTGTGCCATCGTCGTTATCGGAAACGTCGATGTTTCGACCGCCTGCAACGCGCGAACCGGTGCCCGATCCATCCTGGCCGTCCTGACCAGCCGGGCCATGCAGACTTTCCAGCCACTGTTCTTCGGTGCCGACGTAACCGTTTTGAACCGCGACTTCGTATGCCGACAGCCCATTTTCACCAGCAGGGCCAGCGGGACCAGCAGGGCCCGTGCCGCCACCTGCGTTTCCAATTGCATTGTCCAGAGCAAGCAAAGCGTCATAGACATTGTTGTAGGTGCCCATCGAAAGCGCATAGTCTGGCGCGGTCATGGTGCCAGTGATGGGGTCATAGAATGCGCCGCCACCGAGTCCGGTCACGATCCCGTTAATCGCAGGGATCACTTGGGCAACAGCAACTGCGTCGTGGTCAGCAGTGCCAAAACCAACATTGGTTATACGGCTATACCACTGGATGCCATCGCCATCTAGGTCATGGCCTACTGACACCGTTCCGTTCTGGTTGCAGTAACCAAAAGCTACAAGCGTTGTGCAATTGGCATCCGAAATGCCTCCGCGTCCCAATACAATGCTTCCGTTGGCATTGCCGAGGCCGCCTTCGCCTAGGACAACTGCGCCCTCTGCTCCAACAGCGGACTCTGCACTCGCTCCCCAAACTACCGAACGCTCACCGTATCCCTTCGCGAAATCACCACCAACAACGGCTCCGTCTGCGGCCTCAACCTGCTGACCAATACCGATCGCGAACTCGCCGGTATTCGTGTAGTTGCCGAGATTGACGGAGAATTGTCCGGCGTCGCCTCGCATTCCGATTTTGATACCACCTGGTTGCGAAGACGCGCCGCCGCCGATCGTGATGCCTTGGTTGGTCGTGGAATCATCGCCAATCACAATACCGTATGTATCGCGAAGGGCCGGATCGTCAATGATCTTGCTGTTGTTGCCGAATGTAATATTTGACTGACCGTAGATTGTGCTTTCTGTGCCAGGGTCGGCACCGTCTCCAAGCGTGATCACTGTGGCGTTAGCGGTGGACATGCACGCAAGCAACGAAGCGGTCAGCAAGGCGCGAGAGAGGCGTTTGTTCATTTTGTCTCCTTATTCATCTGAGATAGGTTGAGGCGGTGGTCGCATACAACGCCGCCGTCTTGGATGTGGAGTTCCATACCTCGCGGAACGAACAGATCGCTCACGACACGTTCTTGAAACACCATGGGTTTTCCTGCGTAGGGAACGGAGGCCGAATACACGCCGTTCTCATTCGTCTTGACGTAGATCACTTCGCCAGATTGCACGTTGATGAGCGCGCTTTTGGCTCCTGGCACCGGCCCGTTTTGCCAGACAGCTCCACGAACATGGCACTTGTTGCCTTCGACAACTGCCAATGGACGCTCAGCCAGCGAATAAATGAGCTGCGCTTGTTCCTTGGTTAAAACCGTCGGTTGAGCCGGGTTTCCGTCTGACGTGTCGGCACTGGCGTTTCCAGCAGCCGAAGCCATGGAAACGAGTAGAAGAAGTTGGTGTTTCATGGATTGGTCCTCAGTGATTAATTGCTGCTATTCATCACCGATAACCCGAAATCCGCGCGCGTCAACGTCTGACGTTGACGCCAACCAATCTTTTGTTTTGCTGGTGCAATGGATACCTATGCACTCATCGATGCCGTTGGTCGCGGTTCCCTCGACGATCTCAACGACTTACTCGATGCCGGCGCAGATCTGACCGTTGCGCTCCCCACCGGGGAGACGGCACTCCATCTTGCTGTTGCGGCCAGGCGTCCTGATCTGGTGTGCGCCTTGCTCTTCGCTGGGGCCGATGTCGAGGCACACGACAACGCCGGGAGAACCCCTCTCGATATCGACCGAGAGCTTCGCTATGGCTGGTAAGCCACGCGACATCCTGGGATCGAGCGATGCTGCGCTAGCCAGCGCATCGGAAATCGTTCGTCGATGGGATATCGCCTTCGTCTCTGGCGTATTTGCGCTTGTCGTGGTGTCGGCACTGTCCATCGCCGCGTTCTGGGCCGTAGGGCAGCCTGAGCTCACCCGCATCCAATCGCTTCGCTTTGGGGCGTATGCCGTCAATGAGTTGGCCGTCATGGGCAAGCACGGATGGGTGGCCTGGCCATGGTTCTACCGCCATCCTGGCATCGCCTTGCGACTGGGTGCCGTGTTGCTGCTAGCAGGAGCAAGCAGTTCGTGGGTGTTCTGGCAGTCGGTCAAACCCACCAATCGCGTTCGCCATATCGAAGGCGATCGGCTGCTTGAAGGTAGAGAAGCCGAGCGTGGGGCCAGGACGCGAAGCCCTGCGAAGCCTTGGGCCTTCCTGCATCCGCTTCTGGGCATGGCCAAGAAGCAGTTCACCATGCATGGCCTGATCTCGGGTGGGCCTGGGTCTGGCAAGACGCAGATCTTCTGGACACTGATCGAGCAAATCGCCATCCGGAAGAATCGGAAATCCATCATCTACGACATCAAGGGCGACTTCACCGCGGCAATGCCCGATGCCATGTTGATCAGCCCATGGGACGCTCGAAGTGCTTTCTGGGATATCAGTGCCGATATCCGAACTCCCCAAGCCGCCGAGACCTTGGCCCAATCACTCATCCCGTCCAAGGACGGGGAGTTCTGGGGGCCGGCTTCGCGCGCGGTGGTTGTAGGCGTGTTGATCTCGCTCATCTACGAGCGCGAGCACAACGGCAAACCTTGGGGCTGGCGCAGCCTTGCGGACCGGCTGATGGCCTCAGACCCCTACGAACTTCACGATCTCATGTCGACCTACTATCCGCCCGGGCTTCGGATGCTCGCCGATCCATCCAGCACTACCGCGTTGAATGTCCTGCAAACCGTTGCCGCTCACACACGGATCATCGACCAGCTCGCCGTAGCCTGGGGTAATGGGGAAGGCCGGAGAGGCTTCTCCGTGCGCCGCTGGGCGCAAGATGGCTACAAGGGGCCGCGCCAGGTGATCTTGCAAGCCGGACCCGATCGCGAGCTCACCTCGCGCTACATCGCCGCGATGATCAATACGCTGGTGCCGCATGTCACAAGCCCGGCACTGGAAGACCGCGAAGAAGCCCGGACACTGGCGTTCTTCATCGACGAATTCGCCAGCCTCGGCCGGATCGACGACATCGCCAACTTCATCGACAAGGGCCGCTCAAAGGGCTGCACCGTCTGGCTGGCCTACCAGTCGATTGAGCAGATCAAGGAGCGCTACTCGCCGCACTTCGCCTCCAACCTGATGTCGATGGTGGCCACCCATATTGTCTGTCGTCTTTCGATGGGTGAAACGCAGACGGCAATGGCGGGACTGTTCGGCAAACGACGGGTGGCCGTTACCAGCCACAGCCATGCGCCAGGGACGGTCGGACCGTCCATTTCTCAGCATGAGGAAACCCGCCCGGTGGTCTTGCCCACCCAGATCGGCGCCTTGGGTCCGGTATCGAAGAAGAACGGATTTGTGATCCGTGCCATCGTGAAGATCGCAGGTTTCGGAGACCCGCTTTTGCTTGAATTTCCCGGCAAACCATTGCCGAAGCTGCGGCCTGCATTCGTGCCTGCGCAGTGGACTTTGGGTGTTCCGAAGAACACCAAGCGTATTAAGGCAGAGGCCGAAAATGAAAGCGCGGGAGGGCAAGGCATAGGTGGCGTGGAGATACGGCATGAGCAGCGCCATGATCAGTTCATCGAAAACAAGATTGATCCACTCGATGGCCTATTGGACACGCGTTCCAAACGTTGACGCGCGCCGCCGCTGGCCTAGTTTGGAAGCAAGCCATGCGGAGCGATTACATGTCGACAAATTCACAGCAGGAACGCTTTCAGAACCAGTTCGGCGACTACTTGTATCGTGGGCCGGATAGGGAGGGGAACACGGCCTTGCATAAGGCTGTATCGAATGGCTTCGATCAAGTAGTGGAAGACCTGGTCGCCAAGGGTCATGACATCAACGCAGCAAACTCCTACGGCGAGACCCCGATGCTCATGGCAATCTCACCCATTCGTTATCCGGAAGGCGATGAGCGTGCTATCCAGCAAATTCTCCTCAACGCTAGCCCAGACCTGACAGTTCAGACCAACTCCGGCCAAGGCTTGCTTCACATCGCGGCCATCGCCAACCACGACTTGATGTGCGAAAAGATGGTTCGTGCTGGTCTGGATGTCAACGCTCGGGATCAGGCTGGCGCTACGCCACTCCATGCAGCATCTGAGATTGGAAAGGCCGACGCCTGCAAGGCTTTGCTCAATTGTGGCGCTGACCCTTCGATAGAGAACAATCAGCGCAAAACGGCAAGAGATATCGCCTTGGGCCTATCGGCCAATGTCTTGGATCAGCACTTGGTCGAGAAGCGCCTACGGGAACGATTGAACCAAGTTCACATCCCCGACCCCAAGCACGCCATTTCAAGCTTGAATTTGACCAAGCGCTCTCAGGAGTTTCCGAGTAGGGCAAGGGCGCTATGAGCCAGAGTTTGGCCGATGAGGACCTTCGCGCAGCAATGTTTTCTGGTGCCGGCGTTGGCGAGGTGCTGGCATGCCTGGATGCCGGTGCGGATCCGAACCAACGGTTTATCCATGGTTCTACGCCAATTCTTGAAGCGGAGACATTCGAGGTCGCCAGCTTGCTATTGGATCGCGGCGCGGAGGTCCATGCGGAAGACGACTACGGTCGCGGAGTTTTTCATGTTCTGGGCTACACACAAATGCCCTACGAGCTCGCCCGTCTCTACCAATGGACCCGCGCCGACTTGGAAGGGCGCGACTGCGACGGCCGCACACCGCTGCTGCATTGCTTAACCATTCCGCAAGGCCACGTGTCGGCACCCCACGCGCTGCTCTTGATATACGCCAACGCCCACGCGATCGACGCGCAGGGCAACAATGCGCTTCATTGCTGGGCTATGGGCCGCGCCCGGGTTGAAATCGGCGAGCGGCTACTGTCCCTAGGCGTGGATCCATGCGCCCTCAATCGCCTTGGCCAATCGGTTGCTGACCTACTGGCCGACAACCACCACGAAGGCTCCGGCTACGAACTCATCCGCTCGATCGTTGAGCACGAGGTGCTGGCCGAGAGCACGGCTCCTGTTCTCCGCTCTGCGGCACCGAGGAGGGTCTGATGATTGCGAACATGACCCGCCTCAATGGTCGTGGCGTGGACACCCGCAACGGGGCCGCGGTGCTCGAATACATGAAGCAAACCGCCACCGAGTATTACATCGGGACAGATGGCAAGGAGAAGTCATCAAGCCGATGGATCGGCGATGGCTCGGCCATCTTGGGCCTGGCGGGCAATGTCGAAGTCAAGCACATGGAGATGCTGGCGAAGGGTATCGCACCCGATGGCACGAAGCTACGCCAGAACAGCGGCGATGCCACGCGCATGGGCTGGGACCACACGTTCTCGTCGAACAAGTATTTCTCCCTCGCTGTTGCAAGCCAAGATCAAGCAGGGAAAGAGAAGGTGATGGAGGCCCACCATTCCGGCGTTGAAGCGGGGATGGATTACTACTCCGGCATCATGCAGGTGCGCACTGGCAAGGCGGGGATGGGAGAGAAGCTCGATATTCAGGGCGTGGTGGCGTCAGCGCATACGCACTGGTGTTCGCGGTCGCATGACATGCAGATCCACACCCACGTTCTGCAATACAACGTAGCCCAAGGCAGCGACGGTAGGTGGCGCGCCCTGGATACTGAGGTGGCCAAGGATCACATCAAGACGGCGGGCGCTTTGGCGCGCGTGCAGGAGGCGTGGGTCTTGAAGCAGCAGGGCTTCGGGATTATCAAGGATCGCGAACTCGATGCCGATGGCCGCGAGACGGGGAATGTCTTCTACAAGATCGCCGGCATCTCCGAGGAGTTGTGCGACCGTTATTCCAAGCGCAGGAACGAGATCCTCGAACACCAGATGAAGAACGGCGGATCGGCGGATGAAGCATGCTTGGCAACCCGCAGAGACAAAGACGAGCCCACCTACGAAGAACTCACGAAGATTTGGGACCAGAGCCTGTCCCAGCTACGCAAGGAAGAGCCCGGGTTGTTCTTCGACAGTGTCGAGAGCTTGAAGGGTCGGGGTGATCAGCTTGACCAGTTCACCGATCACGACATCTTGAAGCACCTGCATAAACACGAGTCGCATTTCACGATGGCACAAGTCATCGAGCGCGTGGCGGTGGAGAACATCGGGCGCATGGACGCCAAGGGGGCGTTGAAGGAAGTCGAGGCTTTCATGCTGCGCAACCAGATCGTGGAATTGGAACCGCCCAAGCGGGGACGGTTATCCAACGACGAGCCCCGGTTCGCAGCGCAGTGGATGATCGACATGGAGCAGCGGATCAAGACACGCGCCGAGAGTCGGATTGAAGATCGGTCCGTTCGCCTTGACCCGCAACTTGTGAAAGATACCATCAAGCAGTGCGAACAGGATCAAGGGTTCGCGCTCACGCCCAACCAAAAAGAAGGCGTGATGTTCCAAACCTGCGGCTCAGGCGGCACCTGCGTCATCGAAGGGAGGGCGGGCGCAGGGAAAACCACGCTCTCAAAGCCAGTGGTCGAGGCTTTTCTCAAATCGGGCTTCCAAGTCATCGGCGTCTCCACTTCCTGGGATGCCGCGTTGAAGCTGCAAGCAAGCGCCGATATCGAGAGCTTTTCTGTTGAGAAGCTTTTGAATGATCTGGACAAGGGTCGGCGGCAGCTGTCCAGCCGGGACGTGATTGTGTTCGATGAGGCTGGCATGGCCGGCACCGAAGCCATCGATCGGATCCAAGCTCACGTCGACCGAGTGGGCGGAAAGCTGATCCTGCAAGGCGACGAGAAGCAGATCCCACCCGTGGTCGCCGGCAACCCCTTCGTATCGATGAAGCAAAGCGTCGGGTCGGTTGAGATCACTGCCATCCAGCGGCAAAAAACCCTGGCCGATCTGCAAACGGCCTATCTGATGTATTCAAACATTGATCGCATCGGCGCGAGCTTCATGCGCAAGCTCCAAGAACAGGGTCAGATCAGCTCGCACGAGACCCGCAAGGAAGCCATTACGAAGCTCGCACATGACTATGTGGCCAACCCCCGCTTAGAAAGCGAGAAGCTTGTGGTTGGCGGCACTAATGCCGAGGTGCGTCTTCTCAACGAAGCCATCCGCAGCGAGAAGGTCCTGGCCGGGCAGTTGGGGGCAGAGGAAGCACGTTTCACGGGCAAGGCCGGGGGCAAATGGCATGACCTGGCGCTTTCCACTGGCGATCGGGTGCGCTTCTCCGCCCGAGAGAAGGACCTGGGTGTGGTCAATGGGCTTTATGGCGTGGTGGAAGGATTGGAGAAGGGTAGGGAGGAGGGCAGCTGGCGCTTGGCGGTTAGGACTCAAAGCGACTCAGCGATGCTCGATGGCAAGCTTGTTCAGTTCGATACCGCCGACTTCCATTCGCTGAATTATGGCTACGCCGGCACGGTGCACAAAAGCCAAGGTCAGTCGATCGAAGACGTCTACCAGCTCGCCAACCCCAACATGACCGATCGGAACATGCAGCTAGTGGCCTTCACCCGAATGAAAGAGAAGTTCCGGATGTATGGCTCGCAAGATGACCTTGAACAAATGGGGGCACGTATCAGCGAGGTTCGACCCAAGCTCAATGCCATGGATCAGCTGCCGAAACCGAAATTGCCGGCTCAGATCGAAGTGGTCAGCGGCCCGAACAAGGAACTTGGAAGGCGGATGGGTAAGGTTGTTCGCGAGGAACAGCTGCGGATGAAGGGCAAGGCGCTTCGCCGCTAACCTGTGATCAAGGACAACGAGGTTTCGCTATGCGGGTGCCGAAAAACCATAGGTATGCGTGCTTGTGCACGAAATACCCATAAGCGTGGCCAGAACAATCGCACCAGTCCAGGTCCTGAGAGTGAAGTCGATATTTGTCTTCTTCATGGTCTTGGTCCTCTGGTTGGTATTGCTGTTGCTGGTATTTTCTCCATCGCTTGCCGTGTTGGTTAACGGCTGGACTACGGTTGTGGTGCTGGTTTCAACGACTGCTTTCGCTTCTATTGCTGTTTCGAACGCGATTGCGGAAGTCTGGACCGATGCCTTGCCGAGCCACGCATGCCTATGATTTTTCGAAAAGTGATTTTACCGCGATTAGAGAATTAAGAGTCAGACAAACTGATGCCGGAAGTTGATCTCATATCCAGCCATTTGGCTGGATCCTGATGGATTAGCCAATACTTGGGCGTCCACAAGGCGTCCATAGAGCGGTTCATACTCGCTTATACAAATTAAATGCTATAAATGCAGCTATAAAAAACAAAAAGTAAAATACACGCAAATACTGCTTCATCAGGGGCGTGTGTTCGGCGGACATCGGCGAAGGCGGGCGGGCTGGCCCGGTAGTGTGCCCGAACCGACTC
>Ga0209023_10004930_pt1 | contig 14877 bp, 13 predicted proteins | sample LakOneMetagenome_FD_187468 | JGI IMG/M metagenome (GOLD analysis project Ga0209023, IMG submission 187468) | Freshwater and sediment microbial communities from Lake Erie, Canada (SPAdes) (version 2) | ecosystem: Environmental > Aquatic > Freshwater > Lentic | place: Lake Erie, Canada... | reverse complement strand
TAGGAGGGTGGAGTCCATCACATTACGGTGGGCACGCTGTGCCCACGCGGAACGTGCCTCATTGTTGGCCGAATTATTTCGTTGCCGCCCGATCAAATGCGCGGCATCCAGAAGCACATCCGTGGCTTCGATTAAGTTAGTGACTCGTTCCGAAGCCGCTAACGTCAGGCTTATTTATCGTTACAAACACCGATAACACTGCGGCGCGTTCCGCGTGGGCACAGCGTGCCTAGCGCGGCCCGGCCCACCCTACGGTCGACGCCGCAGGCTTCGGCTCTTACACAGGTTCCTTGGCGATCAAGGGTGCTGCGTCCACTACTTCCTCATGCCCCTTGGCAAACCACCGCTTCGCCCGCTTGCCGATATTGTCGAGGTAGCTGTACGCCACCGGCACCACCACCAGGGTCAGCAAGGTCGAGGTAATGACCCCGCCAATCACCGCCCGCCCCATCGGCGCCTGGGTTTCGCCGCCATCCCCCGCGCCGATCGCCATCGGCAGCATGCCGAAGATCATCGCCAGCGTCGTCATCAGGATCGGACGCAGGCGCACCTGCCCCGCTTCCAGGATCGCCGCGAATTGCGCCAGGCCCGCACGCTGCCCATGGTTCGCAAAGTCCACCAGCAAGATCGCATTCTTGGTCACCAGCCCCATCAGCATCACCACGCCGATCACCGAGAACACGTTCAGCGTGCTGCCCGTCACCAACAGCGCCACCAGCACGCCGATCAGCGACATCGGCAGCGACATCATGATGGCGATCGGCTGCAGGAAGCTGCCGAACTGCGACGCCAGCACCAGGTAGATGAAGATGATCGCAATCACGATCGCCGACAGGAAGTTGCCCATCGTCTCAGCCATCTGCTGGGCATCGCCGCCGACGTCGAAGCGCACGCCTTCCGGCAACTCGATTTCCTTCATCGCCTTGTCGATGTCGCCGTTCACGTCGCCCGACGGACGGCCCTCGACCCCGGCATAGATCGCCACGCGCCGCTCCAGCGCCTGGCGTTTCAGCACCTGCGGGCTGAACGACGGCACGAACTCGACCACCTGGCGCAGCGGCACCATGATCGGGTTGCCCGATGCATCCAGGCGCGAGGACGCCAGCGACAGGTCGGCGAGATCCGCCACCTTCTGGCGGCCATTCCTCGGCAGCTGCACATTCACCTGGTAGTTCTGTCCATCCGGCGCCAGCCACTGGCTGATCTCGTCGCCGGCCACGAACGGACGCAGCGCCGCGCCCACTTGCTGCACCGACAAACCAAGGTCGCTGGCCAGCTCGTTGTTGATGCGGATGACGGTCGCCGGGTTCGCGCCTTCCTGGCTGTACTCGAGGTCGGCCACGCCCTTGATGGTGCGCATCTTGTCCATCAGCTTGTGGGCCACCGCATCGAGCTTGGCTTCGTCGCGGCCCAGGATCGCGATGAAGATCGGCTTGTTACCGACCGACATCGTGATGCCGGCAATCGAGGACAGGCGTTCGCGGAACACCGTCTCCATCGTTTCCTGCGAGCGGCGCCCGGTCTTTTTCGCATCGGTCAGCTTCAGCACCACCTGGGCGCTGTTGTGGCCTTCGTACACGCCGATGGCGCTGCTGATCGCGTCGACTTCCTTGTACTCGCGCAGGATATCCTCGACCTGCTTCACCTTGGCGTCGGTATAGGCCAGGCTCGATCCCACCGGGGTCTTGAAACGCATCTCGATGAAGCCGTTGTCGGTCTTCGGCGCGAACTCGCCGCCGATCATCGGCACCAGCGCCAGGCTGCCGACGAACACCGCCAGCGCCAGCGCCAGGGTCGATTTCCGCCAGCGCAGGGCCAGCGCCAGCACCTTGCCGTACCAGACGTGCACGTGTTCGATGCCATGCTCGATGCGCGCCATCGCGCGGCCCAGCCACGGCAGGTACTTGAAGCGGTCCTTCACCGGATCCGGCCACACCGACGACAGCATCGGGTCGAGCGTGAAGCTCACAAACAGCGACACCAGCACGGCGACCGCCACGGTCACGCCGAACTGCAGGAAGAAGCGCCCGATGATGCCGTCCATGAAGGCGATCGGCACGAACACGGCCACGATCGCAAAGGTGGTCGCCATCACGGCGAGACCGATCTCGTTGGTGCCGTCTTCGGCCGCTGCGTGGTGCGACTTGCCCATGCCCAAGTGGCGCACGATATTCTCGCGCACCACGATGGCATCGTCGATCAGCAAGCCAATGCACAAGGAGAGGGCCATCAGCGTCAGGAAGTTCAGCGTGAAGCCGAAGTAGCGCATCGCGATGAAGGAAGCCAGCACCGAGATCGGCAGCGTCAGGCCGGTGATCACCGTGCTGCGCCAGGAATGCAGGAACAGGAACACGATCACCATGGTGAGAATGGCGCCTTCGATGATGGTGCGCTTCACGTTGTCGAGCTGCTGCTGGACCGTGGTCGACTGGTCGTCCATCACGCGGAAGTGGATGTCGGCGGGCAGGGTCTTGCGCATCTCCTCGACCATCCTGATGATGCCGGTGCCCACCTGCACGGTGTTCGCGTCCTGCACCTTGGTGATGTCGAGCGAGATGGCGCGCTGGCCGTTCACGCGCGAGATCGAGGTCTCTTCGCGCTCGCCGTCGACCACATCGGCCACCTGCGACAGATACACCGGCCCGCTGGCGCGGCGCGCCACGATGATGTTGTTGAACTCGCGCGCTTCGCGCATCTTGCCTTCCACGCGCACCAGGCGCTCGGCGGCGCCGTACTGCAGGTTGCCGGCCGGGAGATTGGCATTCGTCGCCTGGATCGCGCGCAGCACTTCGTCGATGCCGATGTTCTGGCTGCGCAGCTGTTCCGGCTTCACGTGGATCAGGATCTGGCGCGTGGCCACGCCGCCGGTGCGCACTTCGCCGACGCCGGCCACGCTTTGCAGGCGTTTCACGATCACCTGTTCCGCCAGCGTCGACAGCGCGCGCATGTCGCGCTCGTTCGAAGTCACCGACAGGCGCACCACCGGCTGCTGGTTCTCGCCGTCGGCGCGGATGATGAAGGGTTCCTTTACCTCCTTCGGGAAGCCGGGACGCACGCGCGCCACCTTGTCGCGCAGGTCCTGCATCGCCTTGTCCATGTTGGTGGCGATGTGGAATTCGACCGAGACGCCGCTGCGGCCTTCCCAGGAATTGCTGCGGATGGTCTTGATGCCGCTGACCGTGTTGATGACTTCCTCGATCGGCCGGGTGACGTCGTTCTCCACCTGCTCGGGCGAGGCGCCCGGATACTGGGTCTCGACCCAGGCGAACGGCAGGTCGACGTTCGGCATGCTCTCCACGCCCAGGGTGCGGTAGGAGAACAGGCCGAGCACCATCAGGCCGACCATGATCATGGTCGCGAATACGGGGTGGCGGATGCTGACTTTGGTGATCCACATGGCTCAGTCCTTGTTCGCGACGACAACCGCTTTATCAACGGACTTCGCATCCGGCTTCGGCGCTGCGGCGCCTGCCAGTTTCACCTGCGCACCCGGCTTCACGCCGTCGAGCGGCACGTTCAGCAGCACGGCGCCGGCATCGACGCCGTGGGTCACTTCGGCCATGCCTTCGTCCTCGTTGCGCATGCCCAGCTGGACCGGCTGCGCGACCACCTTGCCGTTGTCGACGCGGTAGACCACGTCGCGCTCGCCGTCCTTGCGCAGGGCCGCCAGCGGCACGATCGGGCGCGCTTCGGATTTGTCGGTGGTGATCTGGCCCTTCGCAAACATCCCGGCGCGCAGCAGCCCGTCGGTATTCGCCACGCTGATGTACACCAGCATCGCACGCGAGCCGGCTTCGGTGGCCGGATTGATGCGCGCCACCTTGCCGCTGAAGTCGCGCGCATCGAAGCCGTCGACGCGGAAGTGCACGTCCTGGCCGACCTGGATGCGCGGGATGTCGGAGGCCGGCACCTGGGCGTCGAGTGTCAGGTGCTGCAGGTCGACGATGGCCATCACCGGGCTGTCGGGCGACAGCTTTTCGCCGGCTTGCACGAAGCGCTTGCTGACCACGCCCGACAGCGGCGCGCGGATCACGGTGTCGTTCAGGGCGATGCGCGCCAGGTCGAGCTGGGCGCGCGCGGCGTCCACCGCTGCCTGGGCCAGCTCGACGCTGTTGCGCGTGGTGTCGAAGGAATTCTGCGAGATGTAGTTCTGCTTGAGCAGGGCCTGGCTGTTGGCTTCGTTCTTGGTGGCCAGCGCCAGGCGCGCGTTGGCTTCCTTCAGCGCCGCCGCGTACTGGGCCACGCGGGCGCGCGCGTCGGCGTCGTCCAGGCGCGCGATGACCTGGCCGGCGCTGACGTTCATGCCTTCGCGCAGGCCGGTTTCCAGCACCACGCCGGAGACCTTGGATTTCACCGTGGCCTGGGCCAGCGGCGCCAGCGAGCCCGAGAGCGGCAGGCGGCGCGCCAGTTCGCGCGACTCGACCGTGACCACGTCGCTGTGGGAGAGCTCGAACACGGTGGGCTTGGCTTCGGCCTTTGCTGCGGGCGCGGGCGGCGCGGATGTGCCCTTGAAAGCGAACCAGCTGCCGGTGACGCCAGCAACGGCGACCGCCACGGCCAGCGCGATCGCCGGTGTGCGCCAGCGGCGCTTGGTGGAAAGGGGGATCGCGGGCGTAAGCGGCAAGGTCTCGATTTTCATGGCGGCCGTTGTTTGTCTTGTTGGGAAGCGGATGAGCGGTAGCGCCCGTGCTCCACCTTCCCGGGAAGACGGAGCTACTTGCGCATGGTCGAGACTATAGAAATTGGCAACATCGACCGCCATCGGAATGCGACAAGCAGCCGAATACGGACGATGAAGTGCAGAAAAGCGGGACGGAACGCAGCGCGTCGGAGGGTCTCTGATGAAATGCCGGCGCATGACAATGGTAGGGTGGGCGCCCCGTGCCCACGCGTGAACGGCGAGCATTGTTGGCCTGATTTCGGTGCTCCACTGCGCATACTTCACGCGTGGGCACGGGGCGCCCACCCTACCTGTTCATGCGTTGTGTGAACGCTCGGAGGGCGCCTAGACTCCGCCGTCGCGCAGGCCGTGGCTTTCGTCGAACAGGCGGATGCGCGCCAGTACCTGGCCGTGGTCCGAGGCTTCGGGCAGGGCCAGGTCGAGGTGGTCGTTCAGGTAGAGCACCTCGACCACTTCGCCGATCGCGCTGGGCAGGGCGGCATTGAACTCTTCCGACACCAGGATGTGGTCGATGGTCGAGTAATGCCCCTCGTGGACGCAGGAAAAGCCGAGGTGGCGCACGTGGTCGGCGCGGCGCTGCACTTCGCTGGCATCGTACAGGCGGTCGGCCATCGGCGCGCCGGCGCCGAGCACGATGCCGGTGGTGACCGAGTCGGCCACGTCGTTGAAGTCGCCCAGCACCACGCGCGGGCGGCGGTTGGCGCGGCCCATCTCGGTGAGCAGTACGCGCAGCGCGGCGGCCTCGGTGCCGCGCCGGATCAGCGAGCGCAGGCAGGCGAGGGCATACAGGGCCGGGTCTTCGCCGGTGTCGCCGGTGCGGTAGTCGGGCCTGCGCGACTTCAGGTGCACCACGATCACGTCGACCGCGACGTCGGGCGAGACCTGCACGATGGCATGCAGCGGCGCGCGCGTAAACCGGGCGGCGTCGCGGCTGCCCTGGGGCAGTTCGATCCCGTGCGGGAAATCCTTCATAGGCTGGGCCGGCACCACCAGCGGCAGGCGCGAGACCAGGGCTACGCTCGGGGTCAGGCGCAGGGCGGCCGGGTCGGGATCGAAGCCGGCATGGAAGGCTTCGCGGTAGCGCCGCGTGCGCGCCAGCACTTCGCGCAAGGTAGCCTGCGAGAAGATTTCCTGGAAGCCGATGACGTCGGCGTCGAGCAGGTCGATCTGGTGTGCTGTCCAGTCCAGCTTGGCTTCGTATTCTTCCCTGGTCGTCGGCAACAGATTGTCGTAGAGCTTCACGCCAGGCGGCGCCAGGTTGCAGACGTTGAAGGTCGCAAAACGTAGCTCTTGCTGTATCAGTTGCTGCATAATAGAAACCCCTTTATTCCAGTGTTTAGCGTATCACGCATGGCCAAGAAAGAGCACGTCTCAGAAACGCCCGCTACCGCCTGGCTGCGCAAGCACGCCGTGGTGTTTTCCGAGCATCTCTACGCCTATGAAGAACATGGCGGCACGGCGGTATCCTCGCGCGAACTGGGCGTGCCCGAACACGACGTGGTCAAGACCCTGGTGATGCAGGACGAAGCGGCGCGCCCGCTGATCGTCCTGATGCACGGCGACCGGAAAGTCTCGACCAAGAACCTGGCGCGCGCCATCGGCTGCAAGGCGGTCGAACCGTGCAAGCCGGAGGTGGCGCAGCGCCATTCGGGCTTCCTGGTGGGCGGCACCTCGCCCTTCGGCACCAAGAAGGCGATGCCGGTCTACGTCGAGGAGAGCATCCTGGCGCTGGAAAAGATCTATATCAACGGCGGCCGACGCGGCTACCTGGTCGGCATCGCGCCGCAGGTGCTAGTGGATGTGCTCGGCGCGAAGCCGGTGCAATGTGCGCTGGCTGACTGACTATCTTCGCCCGGCCGGCTAGTGTATATTCACGCTCGCTTTACTTGTAGGAAATAACAGAGAGACAACATGAATACACTGATCGCCGTCGTTGCGGCCTACCTGATCGGCTCGATTTCCTTTGCCGTGGTGATGAGCCGCGTGTTCGGCCTGTCCGACCCGCGCACCTATGGCTCGAAAAACCCGGGCGCCACCAATGTGCTGCGCAGCGGCAGTAAAAAGGCGGCGATCGCCACCCTGATTGGCGACGGCGCCAAGGGCTGGCTGGCCGTGTTCCTGGCAGTGCATTTCGGCCCCGACTTCGGCATCGACGAGACCGGTATCGCGCTGGTGTCGATCGCGGTTTTCCTCGGCCATTTGTGGCCGGTGTTCTTCCGCTTCGTCGGCGGCAAGGGCGTGGCCACCGCGCTTGGCGTGCTGCTTGGCCTGAACGTCTGGCTCGGCCTGGCGACCCTGGTCACCTGGCTGGTGGTGGCCTACGCCTTCCGCTATTCCTCGCTGGCAGCCTTGATCGCCGCGGTGTTCGCGCCGTTCTACTATGGCCTGCTGTTCGGCGTCGATCCGATTCTGTTTGCCGTGGTGGCGATGAGTTCGCTGCTGCTGTACCGCCATGCCACCAACATCGGCAACCTGATCGCCGGCAAGGAGTCGCGCATCGGCAGCAAGGCGGCGGGGGCCAAGAAGAAGTAAAGCTTGAAAGTCATGCGACAAGCTTGAATCTATCGCAAGCATGCCCATATGGGTGGACAGCCGGCGCATCCTGCGCCGGTATTCATTTCAGGAAGGCGGTGTCGCGTGAGCAAGCAATTGAGGATTGATTTCGTATCGGACGTGTCGTGCCCGTGGTGCGCGATCGGCCTCAAGTCGCTGGAGCAGGCCATCGAGCGCGTGGCGCCGGACGTGGCTGTCGACCTGCATTTCCAGCCCTTCGAGCTGAACCCGGACATGGGTCCGGAAGGCCAGGACATCGTCGAGCACATCACCGAGAAGTATGGCGCTCCGCTCGAGCAGCAGATCCAGTCGCGCGAACAGATCCGCCAGCGCGGCGAAGCGGTCGGTTTCACCTTCGACATGGCGCGCCGCGGCCGCATCTACAACACCTTCGACGCCCACCGCCTGCTGCATTGGGCCGAAGAGCAGGGCCGCCAGCACGCGCTGAAGCTGGCGCTGTTCGAAGCCTATTTCACCCATTGCGAAGACCCGAGCTCGCGCGAACTGCTGGTGCGCGTGGCGGGGCAGGTCGGGCTGGACACGACCGAGGCCCAACGCGTGCTGGAGTCGGGCGAGTATGCCGACGAGGTACGCGAGACGGAACACTTCTTCCAGAAGGCGGGGATTCGTTCGGTGCCGGCGATCATCATCAACCAGCGGCATCTGATTTCGGGTGGGCAGCCGCCGGAGGTGTTCGAGCGGGCCTTGCGCGAGATTGCGGCGCAGGGGCAGCAGGCGCTGGGGTGATGTTCGGCTGATCTACTGGATGTGCCGCGGGCCGGTTGGCGGTGCGGTGGGAATCAGGCCAACATGGCGGCGCGTTCCGCGTGGGCACGGGGTGCCCACCGTACGGGTTCTGGCAACTCCAGGAACCACGGCATCTATTTGCACACGCACCAATAACCGTACGGTGGGCACCCCGTGCCCACGCGAAAGCCGGTATCACGTTGGCTCTGCATACGATCGCACCGCCGGCATCTCGCCACCGTATCGAAAGATCACCCACTAACGCTCACACCAGATCGAGCACAATCGGCTGATGATCCGACACCCCCGTCTCCGACTGCACCTCCACCTCAGCCACTCGGGGCAATAAATCCTCGGTCACAAAGAAATAGTCATAGCAATCCGGCTTCTCCGGCCACGCAAACCCATGCAGCCCCGCCGTCGGCGCCCGCGCATGATCCGGATGCCTGGCCCGCCACGCATCCACCAGCGCCAGCTCCCCGGATAACGGCGGCGCCAGCAGCGCTTCGTATTCCTCCGACCCCGGCTGCAAATTAAAGTCGCCACAATAAATCGCCGCCGCCGGCAATTCACCCAGCTGGAACGGCGCATCCATCTCCGGATTCGGCTGGAACGCACGAGAACGCGCGCAGGCCTGCGCATGCAATTCGCGCAGCCGCCCGACCTGCGCCGCACGCTGCAAGCGCGAATAATATTCAAGGTGGGTGGTCACCACCCGCAGCTTGCCGCGCGGCGTATCGAGCACCACTTCGATCGCGCCGCGCGGCATGCCCGGCGACACAGGGTCAAACGGCCAGGGCAGGGAATGCCGGTGGGCCTGGGTAATGCGGTATTTGGAAAGGATCAGGTTGCCGAACAGGCGGGGAACATTGTTGCGGTAGATTTCGCTCGGGGCGTAGTCGATGGCGTGGTAGCCGCCAAACGCGCCGGCCAGTTGCTTGAACTGGTTCGCCGTCGCGCTTCCCTCGAGTTCGGGGTGGTTGGCTGCTACTTCCTGTAGGCAGATGACGTCCGGATTTAATTTGCGCAGTACATCGATGATCGCGTGGATACGGATGCGCCCGTCTCTCCCACAGCCCCAATGGATGTTCCAGCTCACAACGCGCATGTAGGACCTCCGAAAACTGAACCGTCAAAGTGTGCCATTCTTTGGCGCACGGCGGTCACACGGTAGGATCGATGTCAGCGTTGCAAGTTCACCCGGACACGGTGATGAATCAGGCCGCTTCCAGTTCGTCCAAAGGCCAGCGCGGCCGCACGTTGAAGGCGTAATCGCGCACGGCCAGCGCCGGGTTTTTCTCCAGGCGCATAGCGCCGGCAAAGGCGATCATCGCGCCATTGTCGGTGCAAAATTCCAGCTCCGGATAAAACACGCGGAACTTGCGCTTGGCTGCGGCCGCATTCAAGGCTTCGCGCAACTGCTTGTTGGCGCCGACGCCGCCGGCGATCACCAGCCGCTTCAGGCCCGTGTGGCGCAGCGCGTTCACGCACTTTGCCACCAGCACGTCGACGATCGCATCCACGAAACCGCGCGCGATATTCGCCTTGTCCTGCTCGCAGATATTCGCGATCACCTTTTCGTCGTGGTTCTTCACCACGGTCAGCACCGCCGTCTTCAGACCCGAGAAGCTGAAATTGAAATCCTTCGAGTGCAGCATCGGGCGCGGCAGCGTATAGGCGGTCGGATCGCCGAATTCGGCCAGGCGCGAAATCGCCGGCCCGCCCGGGTAACCCAGGCCGAGCAGCTTGGCCGATTTGTCGAAGGCTTCGCCGGCGGCGTCGTCCAGGGTTTCGCCCAGCAGCGTGTAGCGGCCGACGCCGTCGACGCGCATCAGCTGGGTGTGGCCGCCCGAGACCAGCAGGGCGATGAAGGGAAAGTCGGGACGCTCGCTTGCCAGCAGCGGCGACAGCAGATGGCCTTCGAGGTGGTGCACGCCCAGCACGGGCTTGTCCAGCGCCAGGCCCAGGCTGCAGGCCACCGAGGAACCGACCAGCAGCGCGCCGGCCAGGCCGGGGCCTTGCGTGTAGGCGATGGCGTCGATGTCGGCCTTGGCGATGCCGGCTTGATCCAAGGTCTGTTCGAGCAGGGGCAGGGCGCGGCGGATATGGTCGCGCGACGCCAGTTCCGGCACCACGCCGCCGTATTCTTCGTGCATGGCCACCTGCGAATGCAGGGCATGGGACAGCAGGCCGCGCTCGGTATCGTACAGAGCCAGGCCGGTTTCATCGCAGGAGGATTCGACGCCGAGAACAATCATGGGAACAGAGGAAAGGGGAAAGCGGAATCCGGTATTGTAAATCAGCCAGAAGGGAAGCGTATCGGCCGTTGTAGGGTGGACACCCGTGTCCACGCGGTATGACCGATTGATCATCGGCGAACTAGCTGGACTTGCGGTATGCGAACAGCGCCACCATCCTCCACCACGTGCGCACTGACAGTCGCCGGCCTCAGTTCCTTTCTTCTAATATTTGTAGATACAATAATTCATTGACCCGAATGTTTTTTGTATCTACAATAATTTGTGTGGAAATCGCATTCGACACCACCAAGGACGCTGTCAACCTTGAGAAGCACGGCGTTTCGCTGGCAGCGGCCGCAATGATCGAATGGGAAGATGCCCTGACGTGGACGGACGACCGCCACCACTACGGCGAGGCGCGCATGTGCGCAATCGCCTATATCGGCGACCGTCTGCACTACGTTGTGTATGTGGACCGCGCCGAAGCGCACCGGATCATCAGCCTGCGCAAGGCCAACTTAAGAGAGGTAAAACGCTATGCCGAAGCTTAAACCGGGAACGGTTCTCCCCACTGCCCAGGAAGATGTCGCGATCACCCAGTCGGCAATGCAGGATCCGGACGCGCGGCCCTATACCGATGCCGAGTGGGCCGCCGTCAAACCGGTCCGAGGCCGCGGGCGACCGGCAGGAAGCGGGACCAAGGTCGCGACCAGTCTCCGGCTCGACCGTGATCTGCTGCAGGCTTTCAAGGATACCGGTGATGGCTGGCAGACGCGCCTGAACGATGCCTTGCGGGAGTGGGCCAAGGACCATCGCATGGTAGCCGGGTGAAACCGGCGTCATGCGGACAGCGCTGCCAATAGCGGGCGCCGCGCGCCCGCTATTGGCGATCAAGGACGCTGCAGCAGCTCTTTATGCGCGCTACGCAGCATCGCCACCGTATCGTCCCAGCCGATGCAGCCGTCAGTCACCGAGCAGCCATACTTCAGTTGCGATAGATCCGACGGAATCGGCTGGTTCCCCGCCACGATATTCGACTCGATCATCACGCCCACCAGCGAGCGATTGCCGTGTTTGATCTGCTGGATCACGTCCGACATCACCAGCGGCTGCAATTCCGGCTTTTTATAGCTGTTCGCATGCGAGCAATCGACCACCAGGTTGGCCGGCAGCTTGGCCTTGGTCAGCGCCTGCTCGGCAATCGTCACCGACACCGAATCGTAATTCGGCCGGTCGCCGCCCCCGCGCAGCACCACGTGGCCATAGGCGTTGCCGCGGGTACGCACGATCGATACCGTGCCCTTGTCGTTGATGCCCAAAAACGCATGCGGATTGGCCGACGACAGCACCGCATTGATCGCGATGCTGACATCGCCATCGGTGCCGTTCTTGAAACCGACCGGCGTCGACAAACCCGACGACATTTCGCGGTGGGTCTGCGATTCGGTGGTGCGCGCGCCGATCGCGGTCCAGGCGATCAAGTCGCCCAGGTATTGCGGCGAAATCGGATCGAGTGCCTCGGTGGCGGTCGGCAAACCGAGTTCGCACACGTCCAGCAGGAACTGGCGCGCGCGTTCCATGCCGACGTCGACCTGGAAGGAATCGTCCATGAACGGGTCGTTGATATAGCCCTTCCAGCCGGTGGTGGTGCGCGGCTTTTCGAAATACACCCGCATCACCAGCAGCATCGTGTCGGCCACTTCTTCCTGCAGGGCTTTCAGGCGGCGCGCATAATCCAGGCCCGCTTCCGGATCGTGGATCGAGCAGGGGCCGACGACCACGAACAAACGCTTGTCCTTGCGGTCGAGGATGTCGCGCAGGGCGGCGCGGCCGGCCATGACGGTGGTGAAGGCGCGCTCGGTGAGCGGCAGCTTGGCGTGCAGCTCGGTCGGGGTAGGCATGCGCCCGAACGAGGTGACGTTGGTATTTTCGATATCTGGTGTGATCTGCATGGTGCGTCCGTTGGGGCAAAAGTCGGATCGGCCAGTGTAGCGCCAAAAATGCCAATTTGCACAAGACAGGTCAAAAGCGGGTTGTCATCACTCCGGTGTAAGCTAGCGCGTATGCAAACTCACCACGACCCATTCCCCGCCGCCCGCTTCATCAAGGAGATCGGCCGCGGCGTCAAAGGCGCGCGCAGCATGTCGCGCGAAGACGCAGCTTCCCTGTATGGCGCCATGCTCGATGGCCGCGTTTCCGACCTCGAACTCGGCGGCATTTTGCTCGCCATGCGCATCAAGGGCGAATCCGTCGACGAGCTGGCCGGCTTCATGGACGCCGCCGAGCGCTCCTTCGCGCCGCTGCCCAGCCCCGCCGGAGAATACGCCCCGGTACTCATCCCCAGCTACAATGGCGCGCGCAAGCTGGCCAACCTGACGCCCCTGCTGGCGCTGCTGCTGGCGCGCGAAGGCGTGCCGACGCTGGTGCACGGCGTGCGCACCGACCCGGGCCGCGTGACCACCGCCGAAATCCTCGGCGAGATAGGCCTGGCCGCAGCCGGCTCCAGCGCCGACCTCCAGGACGCCTTTGCCGCCCGCCGCCCGGCCTTCATGCCCATCGAGACCCTGGCGCCGGCGCTGGCCCACCAATTGTCGCTGCGCCGCATCCTGGGCGTGCGCAACTCGACCCACACCCTGGTGAAGATCCTGCAGCCATTCGAAGGCCCGGCGCTGCGCCTGGTCTCGTACACCCATCCCGAGTACCTGGAAACCTTGGCCACGTACTTCACCACGGCCGCGCCGCACGAACGCGGCGACGCCTTCCTGATGCGCGGCACCGAGGGCGAAACCGTCGCCAACCCGCACCGCGCCCAGCAGATCGACTGGTTCCATGCCGGCGCGCGCACGCTGCTGGTCGAGCGCGATGCGCCGACCGACGATTTGTCGCAGGTGCCGGAAGCGCGCGATGCGGCCGCCACCGCAAGCTGGATCGCAGCCGCCCTGCGCGGCGAGGTGCCGGTGCCGCGTTCGATCCTGAACCAGGTAGCGGAATGCGTGCGTGCTGCCCGCGCTTTGCGGACCTGAGTTGGTCATGATGGCTTGACAAGAACGTCGCATCGCCGCGGCGTTTTTGCGGTCTGCTCTCGGAATTGCTTGCGCGAAGCGGTAAAATGGCCGGTTTGGCGATTCGGTTCGAAGGGCACGGCAGCAGCATGGCAAAACAATTCGATGTAGCGGTAATCGGCGCAGGCGCGGCCGGGATGATGGCTGCGGCCGTGGCGGGCCAGCGCGGCAAGCGCGTGGTGCTGATCGACCACGCCGAGAAACTCGCGGAAAAGATCCGCATTTCCGGCGGCGGGCGCTGCAATTTCACCAACGTGAACGCCTCGCACCAGAATTATCTGTCCGAGAACCCGCACTTCTGCAAAAGCGCGCTGTCGCGTTATACGGCCCAGGATTTCGTCGCGCTGGTCAAGAAATACCGCATCGCCCACCACGAAAAGCACCGCGGCCAACTGTTCTGCACCGAGTCGGCCGAGCAGATCATCGATATGCTGAAATCGGAATGCCTGAAAGGCGAAGTCGCCTGGCGCATGCCGTGCAAGATCGAATCGATCGAGAAATTTGAAGACGGCTTCTTTATCGCCACCGACCACGGCGACATCGAAGCGGCCAGCGTGGTGATTGCCACCGGCGGCCTGTCGATTCCAAAGATCGGCGCCACCGATTTCGGCTACCGCATTGCCACCCAGTTCGACCTGAAGGTCATCGAGCCGCGTCCCGGCCTGGTGCCGCTGACTTTCGACGGCCCGAGCTGGGAAGCATTCGCACCGCTGGCCGGCATCGCGCTGGAAGTGGAAGTGTCGGCCGGTTCCGGCAAGGGGAAAGGAGCTAAAAAAGGCTTCTTCCGCGAAGACCTGCTGTTCACCCACCGCGGCTTGTCCGGCCCGGCGATCCTGCAGATTTCCAGTTACTGGCAACCGGGCACCCCGATCGTGCTGAACCTGCTGCCGGAAATGGACGTCGCCGAAGAGCTGATCGGCTCGAAAACCACGGTCAAGAAACAGCTCGGCAACGTCCTGTCGCAATGGCTGCCCGCGCGCCTGGCCCAGGGCCTGCTCGTTGCCAACGGCTTCGCTCCAGATGCGCGCCTGGCCGACATGGCCGACGCCAAGCTGCGTAAACTCGGCGACGCCATCAACCGCTGGGCCATCGTCCCGACCGGCTCGGAAGGCTACCGCAAGGCCGAAGTCACTCTGGGCGGCGTCGACACCCGCGAACTGTCCCAGCAAACCATGATGGCGAACAAAGTGCCCGGCCTATACTTCATCGGCGAATCCGTCGACGTCACCGGCTGGCTCGGCGGCTACAACTTCCAATGGGCCTGGGCCTCCGGCTTCGTCGCCGGCCAGAGCGTATAAGTAGCAGGACAGGTTTTCGTTATCGAAGTCCGCGGCTTCATCCGTAGGGTGGGCACCCCGTGCCCACGCGGATCAAACAAACCAATAACAGAACAGGCAACAGCCCCAATACAGCATGCCATCCATGCCGATGTAGCAAATTCAGCACAAGAAGGTAAACTCTTCCCCAACTTGTCAAAACCTGCTAGACTTTCGTTCTTCCCTAAATCCAACGGTTTGATTTTTACATGACCACTATCCGCCTTAAAGAAAACGAGCCGTTCGAAGTCGCTATGCGTCGCTTCAAGCGCACTATC
>Ga0209023_10004929_pt1 | contig 14877 bp, 11 predicted proteins | sample LakOneMetagenome_FD_187468 | JGI IMG/M metagenome (GOLD analysis project Ga0209023, IMG submission 187468) | Freshwater and sediment microbial communities from Lake Erie, Canada (SPAdes) (version 2) | ecosystem: Environmental > Aquatic > Freshwater > Lentic | place: Lake Erie, Canada... | reverse complement strand
TTGGTGAGCTCGGCGCCAGCCTTGCCGCGATCGGTCAGGAAATGCCCAATCTGCCCGACATCAACAAGCAGACGCTAGCGGGCGCGATTGCCACGGGTACTCATGGCACCGGTCACGGGTTGACGGCGATCCACGGCCAGTTGCTCGATCTGTCGCTGATCACGGTCGAGGGTGTGCCGATGACGCTGAGCCGCGCCGCGAACCCCGAATTGTTCGATGCGATGCGCGTCAATCTGGGCGCGTTCGGCATTGTGACGCGCATGACGCTGCAAAACCAGCCGCTGACGCGCGTCAAAAAAACCGTGTCGATGGTCGATAGCGATGTGTTGATGCGCGACTGGCCGCAGCTGCGCACCGCGCACCGCAACGCCGAATTCTACCTGATCCCGTTTACCGGCCGCGGCATTTTGATTACCCACGACGAAACCACCGATCCGGTGCGGCCGCGCGGCATTGATCATGATGATGAAGGCGTCAAGCAGTTGCGGCAGGCGCGCGACCTGCTCGCCTGGTCACCGTGGCTGCGCCGCAAGATCCTGTCGGGTGCGGTCGCCGACGCACCGCCCGAAATCGCCGTCGATCAGGGCTGGAAACTGCTGTCGAACGTCCGTGGCGTGCCGTTCAACGAAATGGAGTATCACCTGCCGCTCGATGCGCAGATTCCGGCGCTGCGCGAAGTCATCACCGCGATCGAGGAACGCCGCCCCGATGTGTTCTTCCCCATCGAAGCGCGCATCATCGCGCCGGACGATGCGATGCTGTCGCCGTTCTACCAGCGCGAAAGCGGCTCGATCGCCGTCCATGCCTGGTTCAAGGACGATTACAGCTTCCTGTTTGAACTCATCGAACCGATTTTGCGCCGCTATGGCGGACGGCCGCATTGGGGTAAGCTCAATTCGCTGAGCGCCGCCGATTTCCGCGCGCTGTATCCGCGCTTTGATGATGCGGTAAAGTTGCGCAAACAGCTTGACCCCAATGGCCGCTTGCTCAACCCCTATTTGCGCAAGGTCTTCGATGCCTGAAGAGGAGAAAACCGGATGGGCGCGACGCAGCGTTTTGATCGGCGGCGGCATCGCGGCAACTGCGGCCGTCGGGGTTGCGGTAGCCAATCGCATGGCTGAGCCAGCACCCGCTGACAGCGGCTATTTCGATGCGCTTTCCGCCGCGCTCAAGCGCGCCGGTGTCGGCGCGCCGGTGCTGGTGATCGACCGCGCGCGTCTCGATGCCAATGTCGCGGTGGTCAAGGCCAAGCTCGCCGGGCGTAGCCTCGCCACGCGCATCGTCGTCAAATCACTGCCCAGCCACGATCTCATCGCGGCGGTAGCGCACGGTAGCGCCACCAACCGTTTCATGGTGTTTAACACCCCGATGCTCGCCGAAATCGCCGCCAAAACGCCTGACGCCGATGTGCTGATGGGCAAGCCGCTGACCGCGGTGGCGGCGGCGCACTATTACCAGTCGAGCCGCCTCAGCCCGCAATGGCTGATCGACACCCCCGAGCGGCTCAAGCAATATGCCGAACTCACGGCGGCGGCGGGCGTGCCGTTGCGCGCCAGTCTCGAAATCGATGTCGGGTTGCATCGCGGTGGCTTCGCCGATAGCGCCGCGCTCGCCGAGGCGATCGACCTCGCCGCCACACTCCAAAATGTCGAAATCACCGGCCTGATGGGCTATGACCCGCACATCGCCAAAGTCCCCGACCGCGCCCGCGCCTTTGCACGCATGCTCAAGACCTATCGCGACGCACAGGCCGTGCTCGAAGCCAAACGCCCCGGCGACCCGGCGCGCTTTACCTATAACAGCGCCGGCAGCCCGACCTATGCGCTCCACGCCAGCGAAACCGCCGCCAACGAGGTCTCAATCGGCTCGGCCTATGTCAAACCCACCGATTTTGATCTCGACACGCTGGCACACCATGTCCCCGCCGCGTTTATCGCGACGCCGGTGCTCAAGGCGCTCGACCGCATGCAGGTCCCCAGCCTTGAAAAACTCACCGGGCTGTTTTCGCTCTTCGACCCGTCGGTCGCGCAGGCGTTCTTCATCCACGGCGGCCATTGGCTGGCGAAACCGCACCACCCCGCCGGGCTCGATTATTCAAAGCTCTATGGTCGCTCGTCGAACCAGGAACTGCTGACCGCCAATAACAAGGTCAAACTCGTCCCCGACGATTTCGTCTTCCTGCGCCCCACCCAAAGCGAAGCGGTGCTGCTGCAATTCGGCGACCTTTTGGTCTATGAATACGGCGAAATCACCGAACGCTGGCCGACCTTCCCGATCTCGGCCTAGGGCTTTGGCGGCATCGGCACAAACCCCGAAGTCCGCCGCACATAATCCGCATAGCCCGGCCGCGAGCGCTTGAGCTTGCCCTCGACCGTCGGCACGCCGCTCCACTTGGTCAGCAAATAGGTCAGCAGCAACGGCCCCGCCACCGACCACATCCCCGGCACCGTTTCGGCGGCCACCAGGAACAGTCCCCACCAGGTGCAGGCATCACCGAAATAATTGGGGTGCCGCGTATAGCGCCACAGCCCCTTGTCCATCACTTGCCCGTTGTTGGCCGGATCCGCCTTGAACCGCACAAGCTGCGCGTCGCCGATCGTCTCGAACAAGATGCCAACGACCGCCAGCGCCGCGCCGATCCAGCCGAGCGTGCCGATCGCCAGCGGCGCGGCGTCGATCTGCCCAAGTTGCACCGGCAGGCTGACCACCCACAACAACGGCGCCTGCAACGCAAACACCAGAATGAAGGTCGCTTTGGCAAACCCCCAGCCGCGGTCGCTCTGCGCCTTCGCCATGATCTTGACATAGCGCCGGTCGGCACCGTGCTTGTGGACGCGCCATAATAGATAGCCGCCCAGCCGCACGCCCCAGATGCTGCACAGCCCGACCAGCAGCAACCGCCGCGGCGTCGCATCGCCCACCTGCGCCAGCGTCACCCACGCCAGCACCACCATGCCGAGCGCCCAGAACGCATCGACATGGCTCGGGTCGCGGCGCCACAGCCCGACCAGCCACAGCGCGACAAAGAGCGCGAACGCCACCACAAAATTGGTCAGCAAAATTGTTGCAAGTGAACTCATCGTGGCTTCCCCCTGCCAGCGCATCTTGCTGCCCTGCTGGCCGCGCGCTAGCCTTGGCCAATCATACGACATCTGCCGCACGCGGCAACAGGCGAGGACTATCATTATGGCGTCCGGAATCCGAAATCGCGCTGTCACGCTGCTGCTTACGGCACTGCTGGGTGCAGCCCCGGTGCTGGCCGCCGACACCCTGCCCGATGCCGCGTCTCTCGTCGCCGGTTTGGGCGGGCGCTGGACGGGAACACTGAGCTACCGTGATTATAGCAGCAATGCACAGGTGCAATTGCCGATGGTCAGCGAAATTGTGGCGCTCGCCGACGGCGCAACGGTGATCAGCATCAACCGCTTCGCCGATGGCCCCAAGGCGGGGATTGTCACCGCCACCGATGTCTCGCTGTTTGATAACGCGGCAAGCAGCGTTACCAGCGCGGCATTCCGTCGCGGCAAGGCGGTCAGTAGCGAAACCAGCACGACGCAAGTCGCGCGCTATAGCGACAGGCTGCACTGGACGATCATCTATACGCACGACGGCAGCGACAACGGCCAGCCGGCGCTGATCCGTTTGACCCAATCGCGCGACGGCAACGCGCTGACCGCGCGCAACGAAGTTCAGCCCGGCACTACGCCAGGGGTGTGGGCGTTGCGTAGTGGCAGCGATCTGACCCGCGACGGCGGCGAAACGCTGCCTTCCAAAAAATGAATCCGGCGCGAAGGCTGCCAAGAAAGAACTGTAAAATCAGCCCATTAAACGCGGTTTCATTCATCAAACCTTCACATATTTGGGGCAAAGAAGGTCCATCGCACTTGCCTAGCGGGGTCAGATTCGCCTGTGCGATCGAGCATTTAGATCGAGGCCCTCCCCATGCGATTTTCGCTGATTCTTTTTCTGGCGCTTTGTGCGCTGCTGCTATTCTGGCTCAACCCGACAATGACATTGCTCGGCATTCCGGCCGTGGTGCCGTTGCTGGCTTGTGTAGTGATCGTTGCGTTGATCCGTCGCCGCTTGCCCCCGCCGGGAGTAAGCCACTAGTCTCAACGCGCCTGCCCCGCCGAGGTAAAGTTTCTTTGCCAGCTTTGGTACGGTAAATGAAAAATTCATGTGCAGTCGTGTCTTGGCTGTGCGAGGGGCAACGCAGCCCTGACAATTTTTCGGAATCGATTAGCCGCGCAATGAGATTTCTGACGAACGCCTCCCCAGCGTCAACCGGCGCCGTGCTGCGGTTTGCGCTGCCGTTTTTGCTGTCGCTGACGCTCGCCGCTTGCGGCAGCGATGACGCCGCGAACCGGCCCAAGCCGCCAATGCTGGTCACCACTGAAATCGCGCAGCTTGCCGATTATGTGCCGCGCCTGACGGTGCTTGGCACGGTAACGCCGCTACAATCGGTCGCGGTGCGGTCGCGCGTCGATGGCCAGATTACTGCGGTGCTGTTCAGCGAAGGCGCCAATGTCCGCGCCGGCCAGCCGTTGTTCCGGCTCGATGACCGCGCGCAGCGCGCCAGCGTTGCACAGGCGCGCGCCGCGCTCGCCAGCGCCAACGCCAACGCCGTTCAGGCCAATGCCGATTTTAAACGTGCGCAGTCGCTCGTCGGTTCGGGGTTCATCTCGGGCGCAACGCTCGATCAAAAGCGCGCCGCCGCCGACAGCGCGCAGGCCGCCATCGGTGGCGCTCGCGGCGCCTTGTCGGCGGCTGAAACCGGGCTATCGTATCTCAGCATCAATGCACCGGTTTCGGGACGCAGCGGCGAAATCGGCTTCAAGATGGGCGCGACGGTCAAGGGCAATGACACCACGCCGCTGGTCACTATCAACCAGCTTGCGCCGATAACCGTGCGCTTTGCGGTGCCGCCCGATCGCATCCAGGCGCTGCGCGACCGCTTCGCCGCCGGCCCGGTGTCGATCTCGGCACATAGCCGGAGCACTGCGGGCAATAATCCGGGTACGCCCGGCGGTGTCGTGGCCATGGGCAAGCTGGTCTTCCTCGACAACAATGTCGATCCGCTAAACGGCTCGATCGCCGCCAAAGCTGAATTTCCGAACAGCCAGGATGAACTCTGGCCTGGTGCGCTGGTCGAACTCGATGTGCCGCTGGCGCTGCCGACGCGGCTCATCCGGCTTCCCGAATCGGCGATCCAGAACGGCCAGGATTTCAGCTATGTCTGGACAATCGACAAGGATAGCAGCGCCGTGCTGACCAATGTGACGCTTGCCGGCCGCATTGATGGCTATGCCTATGTCGCGTCGGGGCTGACGCCGGGCGTGCCCGTGGTCACCGATGCGCTCGCCAAGCTCAAGGCTGGCGGCAAAGTCAAAACGCGCGGTGAAAAGGCGGGGGGTGAAAAGGCGGGCGGTGACAGGACGGGCGGTGCCAGCAAATCCGCACCGAGCGCCGGATGAACTTCGTTCGCGCCGCTGTCGAACGGCCAATTGCGACGGTCCTGCTGACCATCGCGATCGTGCTCACCGGCATGTTCGCCTATCGCCAACTGCCCGTCGCGGCGCTGCCGCAGGTCGATTTTCCGACGATCCAGATTTCGGCAAGCCTGCCCGGCGCCAACCCCTCGACGATGGCGAGTGCGGTGGCAACGCCGATCGAGCGCCAGCTTACCAGCATCGCCGGTATCGACCAGATCACCTCGACCAGTTCGACCGGCAACACGCAGATTACCGTGCAGTTCAATCTCAACCGCAACATCGATGCCGCCGCGCTCGATGTGCAAACCGCGCTGTCTGCGGTGTCGCGGCGGTTGCCCAAGGAAATGCCGTCGCCGCCTTCGTTCGAAAAGACCAACCCCGCCGACCAGTCGGTGTTGATTCTGGCGTTGCGCGATCCGACGCGCTCGCTTTCGGACCTTCAAACGATTGCCGACACGACGATTATTCCGCAAATATCGACCTTGCCGGGGATTTCGCGCGTCGAAACCTATGGTGCGCGCAAATTCGCGGTGCGCATCCAGTTTGATCCGCAGGCGCTCGCGGTGAGAGGCCTGACGCCGGAAGATATTCGTACTGCGGTGGCTAACGCCAACAGCAATTCGGCGGTCGGGGTCATCGCCGAAGGGCCGAGCAGCTATATCCTCGATGCGACGGGCACGATGAAACGCGCCAGCGATTTCGCCAACGTCATCATCGGCTATAAAAATGGCCTGCCGATCCGTGTTTCGGACGTCGCGACCAGTCTTGATTCAATCGAAAACATGCGCGGCGGCACCAAGTTCAACGGCGTCACCTCGATCACTTTCGGTGTCAAGCGCCAGCCGGGATCGAATGTCGTGGCGCTCGTCGATAGCGTTGTCGACCTGCTCCCCAGCTTGCGCGAGGGCCTGCCGCCCAACACCGAACTCGTCGTCATGGTCGATCGTTCGGAATCGATCCGCCATTCGGTGCGCGACGCACAAATGACCCTCGTCGGCACGGCGTTGCTTGTCGTGCTCGTCATCTATCTGGCGCTCGGCGACGCGCGCGCGACACTGATCCCGGCGGTGGTGCTGCCCGTCGCCGCCATCGGCACCTTTGCCGGCATGTATGCGCTGGGCTTCAGCCTCGACAACCTCAGCCTGCTCGCGCTGACTTTGGCGACAGGGTTTGTCGTCGATGACGCGATCGTTGTGCTCGAAAACATTGTGCAAAGGGTGGAAAAGGGCGAAAAGCCACCACAGGCGGCGGTCACCGGCACCAACGAAATCGCCTTCACGGTCATCTCGATCTCGGTCAGTCTGGTCGCGGTGTTCATTCCATTGCTGTTCATGGGCGGTATCGTCGGGCGCTTGTTCCGCGAATTCGCCGTCACGCTGACCATAGCCATCGTCGTTTCGGCAGTGGTCTCGCTGACCTTGACGCCGATGATGGCGGCGCGGCTGATCCGCAGCGGGCATGAACCGCCCGGCCGCGTCGGGCGCTGGTCGACCCGCACCTTCGAACGCGCCGGCCGCGCCTATGCCAAGGCGCTCGATCTGACCTTGCGCCACCGCAAGGGCGTGCTGATTTTCGTCGCGGCGTCGCTAGTGCTGGCGATCTGGGGCTTCACCGCAATCCCCAAGGGCTTTTTCCCGACCGAGGACACCGGCGTGATGTTCGTCGGCACCGAAGTCGCGCCCGACGCCTCCTATTCGACCTTGCTCGCCAAGCAGGACAAGGTCGCCAAAATCCTGCTCGATGATCCGGCGATCGTCCGCGTCAATTCGATTGTTTTCGGTGGCAATTCGGGGCGGCTGTTCGCGCAAATGGTGCCGCGTTCGCAACGCGACGGCGCCGAAGTCGTGCAAGCGCGATTGCGCAAAAAGCTCAATAGCGTGCCGGGGATTTCGGCGTTCCCCAATCTGCCGCAGAATCTGACGCTCGGTGGCCGCTCGTCATCGACCAACTATCAGTACACGCTGGCATCGGTCGATCAGGACGCACTCTACAAACTCGCGCCGCAGTTCGAAGCCGCATTGCGCGCTACGGCGGGGTTCGAGGATGTGACTTCGGACTTCCAGCGCGGCGCAAGGCAGGCGCGCGTCGAAATCGACCGCGATGCCGCCAGCCGCCTCGGCGTGCCGGTGCAAGCGATCCGCGACACGCTCTATTCAAGCTTTGGCACGCGCCAGATCTCGACGATCTACACCGATGTCGACAGCTATGAGGTCATCCTCGAAATCGATCCCAAGCTGCAAATGACCCCCGATACGATTGCGTCGCTCTATGTGCGCGGTGATACCGGCACGGTCGTGCCGATGTCGGCGGTCACGCACACCGTCATCGAAGGCGTGCCGCTGTCGGTCGCACATCAAAGTCAGCTTCCCGCAGTGACCATCAGCTTCAACCTTACCAAAGGCGTGCCGCTCAGCGCGGCGCAAACCAAAATCGAAGCTGCGCTTGGCGATTTGCGCGCGCCATCCACCGTCTCGGGCTCGTTCCAGGGCAATGCGCAGGCGTTCGAAGCGTCGAACAAGGGCATGGGCTGGCTGTTCCTCGCCGCGGTGCTCGTGATCTACATCGTGCTCGGCGTGCTGTATGAAAGCTTCATCCACCCGATCACCATCCTGTCGGGGTTGCCCGCTGCCGGCATCGGTGCGTTACTCGCGCTGTGGACATTCCAGATGCCGCTCGATGTCATCGGCATCATCGGCGTCGTTCTGCTGATCGGCATCGTCAAGAAAAACGCCATCATGATGATCGATTTCGCGTTGAGCGGTATGCGCGCCAACAACTGGCCCCCCGAAAAGGCCATCCGCGAAGCCTGCCGCCAGCGCTTCCGGCCGATCATGATGACCACCTTCGCCGCGCTCGCCGGCGCACTGCCATTGGCGCTCGGCATTGGCGCCGGTGCCGAATTGCGCCAACCACTCGGCGTCGCGGTGCTCGGTGGCTTGCTGTTCAGCCAGTTCCTGACGCTGTTCATCACGCCGGTGATGTTCCTCGCTCTGGAAGGCGTCGCACAACGCCGCCGCGATATGCGCGACACCCGCCGCAACCGGCAAATCGCCGCCTGACCCAGTTCATCGTGGCGCAAGCCGCGCTATGTCATTGCTCAAACGCTAAGGAGTGATGAATGAAAGCACGCTGGTTGACGACGACACTAATGGCGCTGGGCCTCGCCGGCTGCGTCGACGCTTATGGTGCTCCACCCGTCTATCCGGTGCAAGCACCCTATCAAATCAACACCATCGATCAATTCTATCCCGCACTCGCGCCGTTCGGTCGCTGGATCAACTCCCCTTGGGGTGTCGCCTTCGCTCCCAATGTCGCGCCCGACTGGCGCCCGTACACCATCGGCCAATGGGTCGATAACCAGGGCCAGGGCTGGACCTGGGCGAGCGATGAACCCTGGGGCTGGGCGACCTATCACTATGGCCGCTGGGGCTTTGATCCGAACCTCGGCTGGCTCTGGGTCCCCGGCCTCGAATGGGCGCCCGCCTGGGTCGCGTGGCGCGAAGGCGGCGATGTCATGGGCTGGGCGCCGCTGCCACCGCAAGTCGCCTATAGCTATGCCTTTGGCGTCGACGCCGCGTTCAATAACTGGGGCTATGACCAATGGTACGCGCCGGCCTGGGTCTATGTGCCTCGCGCCAGCTTCAACCAGCCATGGCGCGCCCGCCAGACCTTGCCCGCACAACACGGCCGCGACTATTGGAACCACACCCGCGGCGCGAGCAACTACGCACGCCACGACGGCCGCGTCGTCAACCGCAGCCTGAACACCCCCCAGCCCGACCGCCACGACAACAACGGCCAGCGCGCTGGCACATCCTATCCCCCCGGCCAAAACCACAACGCCCAACCCCGCCCCGGCCAGCCCCAAACCGGCCAATATCAGGGAAGCCAATATCAGGGTGATCGGCACCAAAATGCCCAAAACCCCGATGGCGCCTCCCGTTCCGGTCAAACGCCACGCGGCCAAAGCCCGCATGGTGCCGGTCAGAACGGTCAAAACGCTGGCGGTCAAAACGCTGGCGGTCAAAACTATGGCGGTCAAAGTACTGGCGTTCAAAACAATGGCGGCCAGCGTCAGGACCGCCAGAACGGTAATCGCTATCCACCCCAAGCCGCGCCCGCGCAACCTGTCCCCGCAGCAACCGCCCAAACCAATACGGTCAACCGTAACGGTACCACGCGCAACACCACTCCCCCGGGGTCCGTCGCGCCACGCCCCGCCGCGCAAGGCGTCGCACGCCCGACCGCTCCCGTCGTCACAACACCGGCCGCGCCACAACCCGCCACCAAACCCGCACCCCCCGAACACAAGGCGCCAGCCCGCGAACAGCCCGATAAACAACCCGAATAGCGCTCAAACGCTTCGCACCCGCGCGCCGGCGCTTTGCAGCTTTTTGCGCTACACCGCCTAAACCGCTTGCGTGTTTCTTCCGCACTGCACAATATGCTCCCGACAACGCGGGGGTATGATTGCAACCAACACCGGCCTTTGACGAAATGTTCGGCTTCGAAGCCGCCGAACCCGTTGCCGATCGCAGTGTGCGCCCCGCCTATCAACCGATCCGCCATTGGCTCGAATCGAGCCCGCGCGAATTGATGGAAACCCGCCGCCGGCAGGCCGAACTGTTCTTTCGCCGCATCGGCATCACTTTCGCGGTCTATGGCGACCCCGACGCTGCCGAACGGCTGATCCCTTTCGATATCATCCCGCGCATCCTCGCGCGTGAGGAATGGAGCGCGCTCGAAGCCGGGCTCAAACAACGCGTCGGCGCGCTCAACGCCTTTCTCGCCGACATTTACGGCAAGCAGGAAATTCTGCGCGCCGGGCTCATCCCGCCCGAACTCGTGCTGCTCAATCCGGCGTATGCGATCAGCCAGATCGGCAAGCGCCCCGTCGGTGACATCTGGTGCCAGATCGCGGGCATCGACCTCGTGCGCACCGATGCCAACCAGTTCTTCGTGCTCGAGGATAACGCCCGCACCCCTTCGGGCGTCTCTTACATGCTTGAAAACCGCGAAGTCATGCTCAAGCTCGTCCCCGAACTGTTCGCCGACCTCCACGTCGCGCCGGTCGAGGCCTATCCCGAAAAACTCCTCGAAACGTTGCATTCGGTCGCCCCCAATCGCGGTTCAGGGGAGCCGGCGAGCGTGCTGCTGACGCCGGGCCAGCACAACAGCGCGTTTTACGAACACAGTTTCCTCGCCGACAAACTCGGCATCGAACTCGTCGAAGGCAACGATCTGTTCGTCCGCGACGATGTCGTCTTCATGCGCACCACCGAAGGCCCCAAGCGCGTCGATGTCATCTACCGCCGCCTCGATGATGATTTCCTCGATCCGATCGCCTTCAACCCCGAATCGCGCCTTGGTGTCCCCGGCCTGATGAGTGCCTATGCTGCGGGTAATGTGACGCTCGCCAATGCTGTCGGCACCGGCGTCGCCGATGACAAGGCGATCTACAGCTATATGCCTGAAATCGTGAAGTTCTACACCGGCGACGAACCGTTGCTGTCGAACGTCCCGACGCACCGCTGCCGCGAACCCGAAGCGCTCGCCTATGTCCTCGATCACCTCCCCGAACTGGTGGTCAAGGAAGTCGATGGCTCGGGCGGCTACGGGATGCTCGTCGGCCCGCACGCCTCGCGCGCTGCGATCGAGGTATTCGCTGCCAAACTCCACGCCCACCCCGAAAAATTCATCGCGCAGCCGACGCTGGCGCTGTCGACTTGCCCGACGCTTGGCGACACCGGCGTCGCCCCGCGCCACGTCGATCTGCGCCCCTTCGTCCTCACCGGCACCAACGGTGTGCAAATCGTCCCCGGCGGCCTGACCCGTGTCGCGCTCACCGCTGGCAGCCTCGTTGTCAACAGCAGCCAGGGCGGCGGCACCAAAGACACCTGGGTGCTTGATGACTAGATTGGTATGCATCAGGGGTGACGCGGCAAAGCCGCGCTGTCGGACGGGTTCGGCGCCAGTCGGCACCACCCCGCCGGCCGGGCTTGCGCCTGTCGGCGCGCGGCCCGCGCGCACGCGACGCTGGCGCCCATGCTAAGCCGCTCCGCAGGCAACCTCTACTGGCTCGGCCGCTACCTCGAACGCGCCGATTATCTGACGCGCCTGATCGAAGCGACGCTGCGTCTCGCCGCACTGCCCTCGAGCTATGGCGGTGCCGGCAACGCCTGGGACAGCGCGCTCGCCGCGGCGTGGATGAAGCCGCTGCACGAAGAACTCGGCCGGCCTGGCGACGAAGCCGGCGTCGCAGCATTCCTCACCGTCGATCCGCTCAACCCAAGCTCGATCCGTAACTGTCTCGAAGCGGCACGCGCCAACGCCCGTGCAGTGCGCACTTCGCTGACGCTCGAAGCGTGGGAGGCGATCAACGGCGCTTGGCTCGATATCCAGAAATTCGGCACCCGCCTCGAAAGCCGTGATGCGCTGGTGACGCTGCTCGATACGGTTAAGCAGGCGATGCTGGTCTTCGACGGCGCCGCGCATCGCGGTATGCTGCGCAGCGATTCCTACTGGTTCATCCAGCTTGGCGCCGCCATCGAGCGCGCCGACAACACCGCGCGGCTGCTCGATGTCAAATATCACCTGCTGCTGCCACACGGCGAAAGCGTCGGCGGCAGCCTCGATTATTTCCAATGGTCGACGATCCTGCGCACCGTCTCGGCGCTGACCGCCTATCGTTGGGTCTATCGCGAGGCGGTGCAACCGTTGCGCGTTGCCGATTTGCTCATCCTCAACACGCAACTGCCGCGCAGCCTGACGAGCTGCTATCAGGAATTGCTGCGCCGCCTCGATCAACTCGCCGCTGGCCAGGGCCGACGTGGCCCGGCGCACCGGCTCGCGGCGCACGGACTGTCGCAACTTGAAGGTGCGCGCATCGAAGCCATTTTTACCAACGGCTTGCATGAATTTCTCGGCAATTTCATCAGCGAAAACAACCGGCTCGGCGATGCCATTGCCGAACAGTATCTGTTTTAGGGGCGGGGCTCATGCGTATCCGCATCGATTATCAAACGCGCTATGATTATGCGCTGCCGGCGACCAATGTCGTCCAGTTGCTGCGCGTCCAGCCGCGCGCCACCGAGGACCAGCACATCCTGACATGGCGCATCGAAGTCGATGCCGATGGCAGCCTGCGCACCGGGTTCGATGTTTACGGCAATGTCACGCACATCTTCTACGCCGAACGCGGTATCGATTCGTTGACCTTGCGCGTCACCGGCGAAGTTGCCACGCAGGACAGCCATGGCATCGTGCGCGGCAGTGTCGAGCCGCTGGCTCCGCTGCTCTATCGCCGCGGCACCGCGCTCAGCACCGCTGACGCTGCACTCTGCGCGTTCGCCGCCGAACAACAGCGCGACGACCGGCTGTCCACCCTCCACGCATTGCTCACCGGTATCCACGGCGCGATGACTTTTGACGCCGATGTCACCGGCACCGGCACCGATGCGATAACCGCCTTCGGTCTCAAGCGCGGCGTCTGTCAGGATTTCAGCCATATCTACCTCGCCTGCGCGCGCCATCTGGGGATTCCGGCGCGCTATGTTTCGGGGCATTTCGTCCATATCGATGGCGGCGCGGTCGAACCCGCCGGCCATGCCTGGGTCGAAGCCTGGGACGAAACACTCGGCTGGCTCGGCTTCGATCCGACCAACGGCATCGCCGTGACGCCGTCGTATATCCGCGTCGCGGTGGGGCATGATTATCTGGCCGCCGCACCGGTGCGCGGCGCAAGGCGCGGCGGCGGCGACGAAACCATGACAGTATCGGTCAGCGCCGTTGATGTCGCGGCAATTCAGTCACAAAGCCAGTCGCAATAGTCGCCGCAGCCCCGGCAGCGCGGCGCCGCCACATTCAGCTAAACGGGACACGAAGCGATGACTTACTGCGTCGGAATGCTGGTCAACGACGGGCTGGTGATGATGGCCGACACGCGCACCAACGCCGGGGTCGACAACATCTCGACCTATCGCAAGCTGCGCATCATGGAGACCGAGCCCGACCGCGTGATGATCATCGCCAGTTCGGGCAGCCTGTCGGTGACGCAGGCGGCGATCAACCGCGTTGTCGAAGGCCGCCTGACTCCGGGCGAGGCCGAAGAATTGCGCGAAACACTCGATACCGTCCCCAGCCTGTTTCGCGCCGCGCAACTCATCGGCATCGCGCTCCACGAAGCCAAGATGGCGATCGACGCGACGGTCGGCGAGGAGCAGATTTCGACCGACGCGTCGTTCCTGTTCGGTGGTAGTATCGGCGGCCGCAAGCCTCGGCTGTTCCTGATCTATGGGGAGGGCAATTTCATCGAATGCCAGCCCGATACGCCGTATCTGCAAATCGGCGAGCGCAAATATGGCAAGCCGATCCTCGACCGCATGATCCGCTACGACACGCCGCTCGCCGAAGCCATCAAGGTGGCGCTGATCTCGTTCAGTTCGACGATGCGCTCGAACCTCGCGGTCGGGCTGCCGATTGATCTCGTCAGCGTGCGCAACGGCGTTTCGGCGCCCGAAATTGACGTGCGCATCTCCGAAGATGATTCCTATTACCGCGAACTTAACGAACGCTGGTCAAACGCGCTGCGCCTAGCCGCGGCCGCGATTCCGTTGCCGCCCTATGGCCAGGATTCGGGGCAGGCGAGCCTCGTTTGATGCGCTGGGACAAATAATCGCCGCCATTGACCCAAGCGCGGGTCTTGCCACGGCTGACGTCAGTTTTGTGACCCATGGCTCATGGTGCGAAGCCACAACAAACCGATCACCAGCACGCCGGCGCCCGCCACCCCGGCCATCGCCAGATAGCCTTGCACCCCCCACCCAAGCTGATACATCAACCCACTGATATAACTTGCAAAAGCCTGCGCCGGTGCCGTCGCCAGCGCCATGAACATCATCTGCGCTGTCGGCGTCCGCTGGTGCCCCCATATCGACATAATGCCGCGCATCGATCCCAAAAAAGTTAGCGCAAAGCTCGCCGCATGAAGCAGTTGCAGCCCCGCCAAAAGCGCCAATCCCGGCGCCTGCGCCATCAGCGACCAGCGCAAAACAGCGCCACAACCTCCTAATATTATTAATGTTTCTGGCCGAAAACGTTGCAACCATCCCGCCAGTCCGATCAACAATCCCGCCTCGGCAATCACCCCCAAAGCAAACAGCCATCCCGCCGTGGCCGCTGACATTCCGGTCGCATCGATCCATAATTTGGTACCAAATATGTAATAATATTGATGCGACGCCTGAATCAGCCCGCAGCCAAAGATCAAAAGCGCAAAGTCCACCACCCGCAGCATCGCGAGTCCCGACCCCAGCCGCGCCCCATAGTTGACCCCGACAGCCCGCCGGATTGGCTCGGCGGGCAGCATTGTCACTGCCAAAATCAG
>Ga0209023_10004928_pt1 | contig 14878 bp, 12 predicted proteins | sample LakOneMetagenome_FD_187468 | JGI IMG/M metagenome (GOLD analysis project Ga0209023, IMG submission 187468) | Freshwater and sediment microbial communities from Lake Erie, Canada (SPAdes) (version 2) | ecosystem: Environmental > Aquatic > Freshwater > Lentic | place: Lake Erie, Canada... | reverse complement strand
CGTGGCCGCGGAACGCGCCTTCCAGCTCCTGGATGATCTTGCCGTTGCCGCGCACCGGGCCGTCGAGGCGCTGCAGGTTGCAGTTGACGACGAACACCAGGTTGTCGAGGCCCTCGCGCCCGGCGACGCCGATCGCGCCGAGGGATTCGGGCTCGTCGGTTTCGCCGTCGCCGAGGAAGCACCACACCTTGCGGTCGGTCTTGGGCATCAGCCCGCGCGCTTCCAGGTATTTCCAGCTGCGCGCCTGGTAGATCGCCGCGAGCGGGCCCAGTCCCATGGACACGGTCGGCGTCTGCCAGAAGTCCGGCATCAGCCACGGGTGCGGGTAGCTGGAGATGCCCTTGCCGTCGACTTCCATGCGGAAGTGGTCGAGCTGCGATTCGCTGATGCGGCCCTCGAGGAAGGCGCGCGCGTAGATGCCCGGCGAGCTGTGGCCCTGGATGTAGAGCAAATCGCCCGGGTGTTCGGCCGAGGGCGCGCGCCAGAAGTGGTTGAAGCCGACGTCGTACAGCGTGGCCGACGAGGCGAACGAGGCGATGTGGCCGCCGAGGTCGCCCGGCTTGCGGTTCGCGCGCACCACCATCGCCATCGCGTTCCAGCGGATGATCGAGCGGATCCGCCATTCCATGTGCGCGTCGCCCGGCATCGCCGGCTCGAGCTGCGGCGGGATGGTGTTGATGTACTCGGTGGTCGGCGCGAACGGCAGGTGCGCGCCGGCGCGCCGGGTCAGCTCGACCATGCCTTCCAGCAGCTGGTGCGCGCGGCCCGCGCCATCGGCGTCGATCACCGCCTTGAGCGATTCGATCCACTCCCGGGTTTCGGTCGGGTCGGGATCGTTCTGCAGCAGTTCGTTGAGCCAGTTCATCGCGCGCTCCGGGCCGGTTCCGGGCCCGAGTCTAGCAGCGGCGCGCGGCCGCCCCCTTATCACCCGGACGAAAATGGACGAAGCCCTTTCGCGGCCCGCGTGAGGCGCTCTTCACCGCGGCTGGGTATGCTCGCGCGCCCGCCATCCCAAGCGGCCGTGCCGGAGCTTCCGCCGGCACGGATCCGGGCACCGCCGTTCCCTCTCCAGCGAGCCCATGCCCGAATCCGCCTTGTCCACCCGCCAATCGCTGGCCGTGACCGCGCTCGGCGTCGCCATGGTCCTGCTGATCGTGGTCGCGCCGTTCCTGGTCGTGCGCGACGCGCAGCGCAAGAGCCTGGCCGCCTCGGCGATCGTCGACCATTCCTATGAAGTGCAGGCCTCGCTGCGCGGCCTGATCTACGACCTGCGCAACCGCGAGTCGGCGGTGCTGGCGTATGCGTTCGGCCACGATTCGCCCACGGTGCGCGCGCGCCTGGAGGAAAGCCGGCGCGAGATCCCGGCCAACCTGCTGCAGCTGCGCAAGCTGACCGTCGACAACCCCGACCAGCAGGTGCGGATCGGGCAGCTGGATTCGATCATCGCCCAGCGGGGCCAGATCGCCGCGGGGATCCTCGCCAAGCCCAGCGGCAATGCCGATCCGCGCGACATCGAATGGCTGCTCGACCGCAACCCGATCCGCGGCGTCAGCCAGGAGATTTCCAGCGCGGAGCAGGCCCTGCTCGACGTGCGCCTCACCGAGGCCGCGGCCTTGCGCCAGCGCAGCGCGGTCGCGACCTGGGTAGCCATGGGCCTGCAGATCCTGCTGCTCGGCGCGCTCGGCCTGTTCCTGCGCTGGCAGTTGCGCACCCGGCGCGCGGCCGAGGCGCTCGCGCTCAGTTCCAGCCTGCGCGCGCAGGCCGTGCTGCAGACCGTGCGCGAGCCGGTGGCGCTGGTCGACGGCGGGCTGCGCGTGGTCATGCACAACCCGGCGTTCGCCGAGGTCTTCGGCGTCGGCGACGGCGGTGTCGGCGCGCGCCTGGACGAGCTCGGGGGCGGCGCCTGGTCCGGGTCGGAAACCCGGCAACGCCTCGCGGACGTGCTCGCCCGCGGCCGCGAACTCTGGGACCACGAAGTCGCCTGGCGCGGCGCCGACGGCCGCGAACGCACGCTGCTGGTCAATGCGCGCCGCATGGTCCTGCCCGACAGCCAGGACGAGGTCGCGCTGGTGACCGCGAACGACGTGACCGCGCAGAAGACCGCCGAACGCGAAGTGCACGAGCTCAACCGCCAGTTGCTGGGCAAGGTCGACCAGGTGTCGGAGGTCAATCGCGAACTCGAGGCCTTCAGCTATTCGGTGTCGCACGACCTGCGCGCGCCGCTGCGCCACATCGGCGGCTTCGCCGACAAGCTGGGCCGCCACCTCGGCGACCGCAACGACGAGAAGACCACGCATTACCTGCAGACGATCACGCAGTCGGCCAGGCGGATGTCGCGCCTGATCGACGACCTGCTGGTGTATTCGCGCCTGGGCCGCAGCGCGATGCGGCTGCAGCCGGTGGACCTGCAGTCGCTGGTCGAGGAAGTGCGTTCGATGCTCGACGCCAACAACGCGCAGGACCATCCGGGCCACCGCATCGAATGGCGGATCGCGCCGCTGCCGATCCTGGTCGGCGACGAGAACATGCTGCGCCAGGTCTGGCTCAACCTGCTGTCGAACGCGGCCAAGTACAGCGCCGGTTCCCAGCCGGCGCGCGTGGAGGTCTCGTACCGCCGGCTCGACGATGGCGACTACGAATTCACCGTCGCCGACAACGGCGTGGGCTTCGACATGGCCTACGCGGGCAAGTTGTTCGGCGTGTTCCAGCGCCTGCATTCGGTCTCCGAGTTCGAGGGCACCGGCATCGGCCTGGCCAGCGTGCGCCGCGTGCTCGGCCGCCACGGCGGCAGCATCCGCGCCGAATCCGCGCCCGGCGCTGGCGCGCGTTTCACCTTTACCCTACCCGCATCCGGCGACGCGCCGACAAAAGGACCCGCATGACCCCCGCCATCCGTTCCATCCTCCTCGCCGAGGACACCCCCGCCGACGCCGAAATGGCGATCGATGCGCTGCACGAGGCGCGCCTCGCCAACCCGATCGTGCATGTGCTCGACGGGATCGAGGTCATGGACTACCTGCTCATGCGCGGCAAGCACGCCGACCGGCCCGAAGGGCTGCCCGCCGTGCTGCTGCTCGACATCAAGATGCCGCGCATGGACGGGCTCGAGGTGCTGCGCGAAGTGCGCAACCACGAACACCTGCGCCAGCTCCCGGTGGTGGTGCTGACCTCCTCGCGCGAGGAAACCGACCTCGCCCGCAGCTGGGACCTCGGGGTCAACGCCTACGTGGTCAAGCCGGTGGATTCCGAGCAGTTCTTCAACGCGGTGAAGACGCTCGGCAAGTTCTGGGCGGTGCTCAACGAAACGCCTCCCGCCGACTGAGGCCGCGATGCTGCGCCTGCTGCTGCTCGAGGATTCGGACGACGACGCGGAGCTGGTGCGGCTCGAATTCGAGCACGCGGGCGTGGCCTGCGAACTGCGCCGCGCGTGGTCCGAGCCGACGCTGTTGCAGGCGCTGGAGGCGTTCGCCCCGGACGTGGTGGCGAGCGACCTCAACCTGCCCGGGTATTGCGGCCTGGACGCGCTGCGCCTGGTGCAGCGGTTGCGCCCGGCCACGCCGCGCATCCTGCTCAGCGGCGATCCCTCGCGCGTGCCCGCCGACATCGACGCACGCGTGCTGGACAAGCGCGACCTGTCGCGACTGCCGGCGCTGGTCGCGGCGATCGCGGCGCGCGCGGCGACGCCCTAGCGCTGCGCCGCGCGGATCTGCGCCTCGACCGCGGCGACCGCGGTCATGTTGACCACGCGCCGCGCGGTGGAGGCCGGGGTGAGGATGTGCGCCGGCTGGTCCAGGCCCATCAGGATCGGGCCGATGGCGACGCCGTCGGTCATCACCCGGACCATGTTGTAGGCGATGTTGGCCGCGTCGAGGTTCGGCATCACGTAGAGGTTGGCGCGGCCCTTGAGCGTGGAGTTCGGCATGATCCGGTCGCGCAGCGCCTCGTCCCAGGCGGTGTCGGCCATCATCTCGCCGTCGACGTCCAGGCCGGGCACCCGCGCGATGACCAGGTCGCGCGCCCTGCGCATCTTCGCCGCCGACGCATCGGCGTGGCTGCCGAAGTTGGAATGCGAGGTCATCGCGACCCGCGGTTCGATCCCGAACAGCTTGAGCCGGTAGCTCGCCTGCAGGGTCGCCTCGGCGATCTGCTCGGCCGACGGGTCGAGCTGCACGTGGGTGTCGAGGAAGAACCACGCGCCCTTGTCGTTGAGCACGCCGGTCATGGCCGCGGTGCCGGTGACGCCCTTGTCGAAGTCGAACACGCTGCGCAGGTAGCCGAGCTTCTTGTGGAAGCGCCCGACCAGGCCTGAGATCAGCGCATCGGCCTCGCCGCGCTCGACCATCAGCGCGGCGATCAGCGTGGGCCGCGAGCGCAGCAGGTTCTTGGCCGCGTCGGGGGTCACGCCCCGGCGCTCGGTCAGCGCGTGGTACTGCTGCCAGTATTCGTCGAAGCGCGGGTCGTCGTTGATGTTGGTCAGCTCGAAATCCACGCCCGGCCGCATGCGCAGGCCGAGCTTGGCGATGCGCTTTTCGATCACCTCCGGCCGGCCGATCAGGATCGGCCACGCCAGCTGCTCGTCGATCACGGTCTGCACCGCGCGCAGCACCGTGTACTCCTCGCCTTCGGCATAGACCACGCGCTTGCGGTCGGCGCGCGCGCGCTCGTACAACGGCTTCATCATCAGCCCGGTGCGATGGATGAACTGGCCGAGCTTCTCGCGGTACGCGTCCATGTCGGCGATCGGGCGCAGCGACATGCCCGAATCCATCGCCGCCTGCGCCACCGCCGGCGCCAGCATCGTCAGCAGGCGCGGGTCGAACGGGCGCGGGATCAGGTAGTCGGCGCCGAAGGTCGGCACCTCGCCGCCATAGGCCGCGCCCAGGTCGGAGGATTCCATCCGCGCCAGCTGCGCGATCGCGCGCACGCAGGCGAGCTTCATCGCCTCGTTGATCTCGGTCGCGCCGGCATCGAGCGCGCCGCGGAAGATGTAGGGGAAGCAGAGCGCGTTGTTGACCTGGTTCGGATAGTCGCTGCGGCCGGTGGCGATGATCGCGTCCGGGCGCACCTTCTTCGCGTCCTCGGGCAGGATTTCGGGCCACGGATTGGCCAGCGCGAGGATGATCGGGCTCGGCGCCATGGCCGCGACCATCTCCGGCTTGAGCACGCCGCCGGCGGACAGCCCGAGGAAGATGTCGGCGCCATCGACGATCTCGGCCAGCGTGCGCTTGTCGGTCTCGCGCGCGTAGCGCTGCTTGTCCGGGTCCATCTTGCCGCGGCCGGCGTAGAGCACGCCCTCGCGGTCGAAGGCGAGGATGTGTTCGGGATTCATCCCCAGCGCGACCAGCATGTCGAGGCAGGCGATGCCGGCGGCGCCGGCGCCCGCGGTGGCGAGCTTCACGTCCGCGATCTTCTTGCCGACGATCTCCAGCGCGTTCAGCACCGCGGCGCCGACGATGATCGCGGTGCCGTGCTGGTCGTCGTGGAACACCGGGATGTTCATCCGCTCGCGCAGCTTGCGCTCGACGATGAAGCATTCCGGGGCCTTGATGTCCTCGAGGTTGATGCCGCCGAAGGTCGGCTCCATCGCCGCGATGATGTCGACCAGCTTGTCCGGGTCGCGTTCGTTCAGTTCGATGTCGAACACGTCGATGCCGGCGAACTTCTGGAACAGCACGCCCTTGCCTTCCATCACCGGCTTGCCGGCGAGCGGCCCGATGTCGCCCAGGCCGAGCACCGCGGTGCCGTTGGTGACGACCGCGACCAGGTTGCCGCGCGCGGTCATCTGGCTGGCGGCGTTGGGGTCGGCGACGATCGCCTCGCAGGCGTAGGCCACGCCCGGCGAATACGCCAACGCGAGGTCGCGCTGGGTCACCATCGGCTTGGTCGCGACGACCTTGATCTTCCCCGGCGGCGCGTGCCGGTGGTAGTCGAGGGCGGCCTGCTTCAGTTCGTCGGACATGGCGTCGGTGGCTGGCATGCGTGCGCGTCGCGGAACCGCGATTCTACCCCTGCGCCGCGAATTCCCCGCCTCCGGGGCGCGCGAGCGCGGTCCACGCGGGGATCGCGCACAATGCGCGCATGCAGGCAGGGACGCTGACGACCGAACCGAATCGCGGCGCTGCGCATCCGCGCTGGCGCGCGTGGACGTGGTTGCCGGTGTTGCTCGCGGCCTTCGCCGGGCAATGGCTGCTGGTGGCGAATCCGGGGTATTTCAGCCATGACGAACTGCAGTGGGGCGCGTTCGCACGGCAGGTCCCGCCGGTGCCGTGGGTGTCCTGGACCGATGTCGGTACCTTCCAGTACCGGCCGCTGACCTTCAACCTGTGGCTGTCGCTGTCGCGGCTGCTGTTCGCGCAACCGGTCGCGTTCCACGCGGCGATGGTGGCCTGGGGCGCATGCAATGCCGCGCTCGCCTGCGCGCTCGGCCGCCGCTTCGGCATGACCGCGGCCACCGCCGCGGTCGGTGCACTCGCGTTCGCGCTCGGTCCATTCGCGGCCTACACCGATGGCTGGGTCGGCACCATCGGCGACCTCGCCTGGGTGAGCTGCGCGCTGCTGGCCGGCCTGGCGTGCCTGCGCTGGCCGCGCCCGCTGCCGGCGGCGATCGCGGCGGCGGCGTTCACCGCGCTCGCCTTCTTCGCCAAGGAAGCCGCGATCTCGATCCCGGCGTTGCTCGCGCTGGCGTGGTGGTTCGACCGGCGCAGGCGGCACTGGCTCGCGGCGACGCTCGCTGCGTCCGCGGTCGCGCTCAGCTACCTCGCGTTGCGCGCCGGGGCACTGCTGCACGGCGCGCCCGAGGGTTCGCAATACGTCGTGCACGCGTCGCACGTGCCGATGCGCTGGCTGGAATACCAGCTGTTCCCGTTCATGCCGTCGGAGTTCGAGGCATTCTCGACCCTGGCCTTCGGCATCCATCGGCCGCAGTTCGTCGCCGGTGTCCTGTGGCTGGCGCTGGTCGCGGCGCTATGGCGCAGCGGGTCGCGGTTCGCGCTGGTGTTCCTCGCCGGCGGCTTCGCCGCGCTGGGCCCGGTGCTGCTGCTCGGCATGAGCGCGAACCAGTACGGCTACGGCTTCGCCGCGATCGGCGCGATGGCCGCGGCCGCGGCATGGCCGCGCGCCCCGGCCTGGGGCCGCGCGGTGCTGCTGGCGTGCGCGCTTGCGATCGCCTGGCACGGGATCGCGACGATGCGCTCGATGCGGCACGTGGGCGAGGTGCAGGCCGTCTTCTCGCCCGCGCTGGCGGCCGCGCTGCGCGACCACCCCGGCGCGCATCTGCGCCTGCGCCCGGTCGTGGCGGGCGAATCGTGGATCTACTCGCGGCTGACCTTCAACATCCCGAGCTACGACGGCGTGCCGATGGGCGATCGCGTCGAACTCATCACCGGCGACGCGCAGGCGGACTTCCTCATCGCGCCGGACGGAACCTTGCGGCGCGTGCCCTGATCCGCGCCCAGCGGCGCTTCACACGTCGGCCAGGTGCAGGCTGTCGGTGATCCGGTCGAGGCGGATGCGGTTGGCGAACAGCGAGAACGCGAGCACCCCGGCCAGCCCGTTCGCGCGCGCCACCCAGTGCGGGAGCCAGCGCGGGGCGGCGAGCGTGCCGTCGGCGAACAGCGGCTCCAGGTCCTGCACGTCCTCGATCGTCATCTTCCCGGCGAACAGCATGCGGCACAGGCGCAGGCGGTCCTGGCGCAACGCCCAGCGGAAGAAGGTGTGCACGCCGATCAGCCCGCGCAGGTACACGGTGTCCTTGGTGAAGGCCGCGCCGCCTCCGGTGGGTACGCCGCGGAATACGCGCTGCGCGGAAGCGAAGCTCTCGACCTCGTTCTGCCCGGCCTCGAGGAAATACCTGAACACCTGGATGAAATCCGCGCCCTCCATCGCCATCGCGACGGCTTCGATGCGCAGGCTCACGCGCTTCATGCGCTGGATGTCGGTGGCGCCGGTGATCTGCTCGGCGAAGGTCGCCAGTCCTTCCTGGGTCGCGGTGGTGCGCGGCGACGGCAGCTCCATGCTGCGCAGCACCGGCTGCTCGCGCCCGTTGAGCGCGGTCAGCGAATGCACGAAGGCCTCGTGCTGCAGCAGCTGGTCGCGGTCGTAGTCGTTGAACACCGCGCCCTGGCGCAGGCGGATGCGGGTCGCGCCGGCGGCGGCCTTGGCGATCAGGTCCGGATCGAGTTCGACCGTGATCATGCGCCCGTTGAAGAAGTCGTCGAGCGCGGTCTGCAGCTGCAGCTGCAGCGCGATCGCCGAGATCGGCACGGTCTCCGACGGGGCGAGCAGTTCGCCGTCGAGTTCGCTGGCGATGCCGATGAAATGCCGGGCCGCGTCGCGGGTGCTCGGTCCGTTGCCGGGCAGCGGTTCGTCGGGGCGGCCGAACAGGCGGATCGAATGCGCCATCACCTCGGCGGTGCCGAGCGCATCGAGCAGTTCCGCGGCGATCGACCAGTTGCGCGCCGAGGCGGCGATGTAGCGGCCGAGCGGATGCGCCGCGTCGGCTTCGGCGGCGATCGCGTCGAGTTCGCGCCTCGCGGCAGAGGAATCCTGCTTCTCGTATTCCACCCGCGGCAGCTGCGGATTGCCCTTGCGCCAGCCTTCGAGGAACGGTTCCTGCAGGCTCGCCGGCCAGCTCACCGCGCTGAGCAGGCGGATGCCGCGCGCGACCTTGACCATGCGCGCGTCGAGCGCGGCGTGGTGGGCGATGTCCGGATGTTCGATCACGACCCGCTCCCTGCCCACCCTGCTCCCGCTGGCGCGAGAAGGGTCGGAATCAATGCTTACCGTACTTCTCGTCCAGGCGCTTGTTCAGCGCCTTGCCCTGCACGCGTGCGTTCGACTTCTGCGCGAGGCGCGCCGCGAGCTGGCTGGATGCGACCGCGACCTCGTCGCGCAGCTTGAGGAAGTTGCCCACCCGGCCGGCGTCGAGTTCTCCCCGTTCCAGCGCCGCGCGCACCGCGCAACCGGGTTCCTGCGCATGTTTGCAGTCGCGGAACCTGCAGCCTTCGGCGATGGCTTCGATGTCGGCGAAGCTTTCGGCCACGTCTTCCTCGCCGGTGGGCTTGAGTTCGCGCATGCCGGGCGTGTCGATCAGGCAGGCGCCCGAGGGCATCGCCAGCAGCGCGCGGTGCGTCGTGGTGTGGCGGCCGCGGTCGTCGCCGGCGCGCACCGCGGCGGTCTTCATGCGGTCGATGCCGAGCAGGGTGTTGCTCAAGGTCGACTTGCCGGCGCCGGAACTCCCCACCAGCACCACGCTGCAGCCTTCGCCCAGCCATCCGGACAGCGCATCGACGCTGTCGCGATCCTTGGCGTTCACCGCGACCACCGGCACGCCCTGCGCGAGCGTCGCCGACAACGTCCGCATCGCGTCGTCCGGATCGGCGCCGTCCTTGTCGGCCTTGGTCAACACCACCACCGCTCCGACCCCGCCCTGGGTGAGCAGCAGCAGGTAGCGTTCGATCCGGCGCGGGTTGAAGTCGGCGTCGAGGCCGCAGACCACGAACGCGGTATCGATGTTCGCGGCGATCAGCTGCTGCCTGTAGTGCTCGCCGGCGGCGCCACGCTTGATCGCCGAGAAGCGGGGCAGCAGGGCGACGATGCGCGCGGAATTGCCGGCGCCTTCGACCAGCACCCAGTCGCCGACCGCGGGCCGCTGCTCGGGCGGGCATTTCGCGCGCTGCCAGTCCGGCAGCGATTCGGGCGAATAGCTTTCGTCCGGCGATTCGGCGACCACGTAGCCGGAGCGATGCTGCTCGGTGACGCGGGCGGGGCGCGCGTGCGGATGCGCGGAGATGGCCTGGGCCCAGGCCGGGTCCGTCGGCGGCCCCGCGTAGGGCCAGCCGATCGCGCGCAGGGGCGTCATGCGGGGCGGAGGAGCGTCATGGCGCGATTCTAGCCTGCGCCGCGACCTGCGATCCGCTAGGCTTGCAGGCCCGTTTTCCCCCGCATTTGCGCCGATGCCGCCGCTCAAGACCCGCCAGCGCCTGTCCGAAGTCCGTTACGAAATCCGCGGCGAACTCGCCCGGCGCGCGCGCGAACTGGAAGCCCGGGGCCGGACCCTGGTAAAGCTCAACATCGGCAACCCCGGCGCGTTCGGTTTCCGCGCGCCCGAGGCGCTGCAGCACGCGATCGCCGACCGCATCGCCCGCACCGATCCGTACACCCACCAGCAAGGCCTGCCGGAGGCGCGCGAGGCGATCGCCGCGTTCCATGCGAAACGCGGCACGCCGGACGCAAGCGCGGAGCGCGTGTTCGTCGGCAACGGCGTGAGCGAGCTGATCGACCTGTCGCTGCGCGCCCTGCTCGATCCGGGCGACGAAGTGCTGCTGCCCTCGCCGGACTACCCGCTGTGGTCGGCCGCAACCATCCTCAACGACGGACGCCCGGTGTATTACCGCTGCCGCGCCGAGGACGGTTTCCTGCCCGATCCGGAGGAAATCGAATCGCTGGTGTCCTCGCGTACCCGCGCGATCGTGCTGGTCAACCCGAACAACCCGACCGGCGCGAACTATCCGCGCGCGCTCCTCGAACGCATCGTCGCGATCGCCGCACGCCATGGCCTGCTGCTGATGTGCGACGAGATCTACGACGGCATCCTCTACGACGGACAGGCCTTCCAGCCGGTCGCGCCGCTCGCGGGCGACGTGCCCTGCCTGAGCTTCGGTGGCCTGTCGAAGGTCCATCGCGCCTGCGGCTGGCGCGTGGGCTGGGCGGTGCTGAGCGGGGATGCGGCGGTGGTCGGCGACCTGCACCACGCGATGGACCTGCTCGGCGCGCTGCGCCTGTGCGCGAACGTGCCGGGGCAGTTCGCGGTCGAGGCCGCGCTCACCGCCGACGATTCCATCCGCGCGCTGACCGCACCCGGCGGCCGGCTGCATGAAACCCGCAAGGCACTGGTCGAAAGTTGCGCGGCGAGCGAACACCTGCAACTGGTCGCGCCGGCCGGCGCGCTGTACGGCTTCCCGGCGGTGGTCGGCGACGCGGCGAAGGGCTTCGACGATCACGCCTTCGCGCTGGAACTGCTGGAAACCGAGGATGTGCTGATCGTGCCCGGTTCCAGCTTCAACGTGCCCGAGCGCCACTTCTTCCGGGTGACGTTGTTGCCGGAGGCTCCGGTGCTGCGCGAGGTGTTCGCGCGCATCGAGCGCGTGCTGTCGCGCCGCGCGGAGGCGGCGGCCAAGGTGGTGCCCCTGAAGGCGAAGTCGGCTTCGGCGGCGTGAGCGACATCTACCTCGCCCTCGGCGATTCCTACACCATCGGCGAAGGCGTTCCCGAAGCGGATCGCTGGCCGGTTCGACTTGCGGCACGCCTGCGCGATGAAGGCATCGCAATCGACGACCCACGCATCATCGCGACGACCGGCTGGACCACAGACGAGCTTGCAGCCGCGATGGACGCCGCCGAACCGCTGGGCGAGTGGGACTTCGTGTCGCTGCTGATCGGGGTCAACGACCAGTACCGCGGTCGCGACGTGGACGATTACGTGGGCCGATTCGCATCGTTGCTGCAGCGCGCGATCGCGCTGGCGGGCGGCCGGGCCGATCGCGTGCTGGCGCTGTCGATCCCGGACTGGGGCGTGACCCCGTTCGCGCGCGATTCCGGCCGCGACCTCGCACGGATCGCCGCCGAGCTCGATGCCTGCAACGAGGCCGCGCGCGAAATCTGCGCATCGCTCGGGGTGGCCTTCGTCGACATCACCGGCATCAGTCGCGATCGCGGTGGCCAACCCGACATGCTTGCTGGCGACGGTTTGCACCCGTCCGGCAAGATGTACGCGCGCTGGGTGGACGCAGTCTTGCCGCTGGCGCGAGGGATGCTGCGGCGGCAGCCTTCGTGAACAGCCACGGTACGATCGCGGACGCGTTCGTCGAGCCGAGCTGGCCGCCGCGCCGCTACCACTACTACTACGTGCGCGGGAAGCTCGCGAGCGACCCGCTGTATCCGGGCGTGGTCGCCGCGCTGCGCGGCTGCGATGCGCCCTTGCTCGACCTCGGCTGCGGCATCGGCCTGCTCGCGCATGCATTGCGCGCCGACGGCCAGGCGATGGACTACCGGGGCGTGGATTTCGACGCGGGCAAGATCGACACCGCGAACGCGGCGGCGGCGCGCGCGGGGCTCGGCGGCGTTGCGTTCTCGACCTGCGACCTGATGCGCGAACGTCCCTCGCACCGCGGTTCGGTCGCATTGCTCGACATGCTGCAGTACCTGCCCGGCGACGCGCAGGAACGCCTGCTCGGCGACGCCATCGCCATGCTCGTGCCCGGCGCGCGACTCGTCGTCCGCAGCGGCCTGCGCGAAACCGGCGCGCGCAGCCGCACCACCGGCATCGTCGACCGGCTCGCGAACGCCGTGGGCTGGATGCGCAGCGCGCCCTTGGTGTACCCGACCCGCGAGTGGTTCGAGCGCACGCTCGCCGACGCCGGGCTTTCCGCCGAGTGCCGCCCGTTGCACGGGCGCACGCCGTTCAACAACTGGCTGATCGTGGCGACGCGCTGAGCGTCGCGGGTTCCGCTTCCAGCGCTTCGGGCAACACGCTGCGGTAACCGAGCGCGTCGAGCCGGTCGAGCACCAGCGAGATCGTTTCGACGTTGCGCCCATGCGCCGCGCCTTCGTGCAGCAGCACGATCGCGCCCGGGCGCAGCCCGCGTTCGATCCGCGCGACCACCCTCGCCGGGTCGGCGACCACCGCATCGTAGCCGCGCGCGGTCCATGCCGTGCGCGCCAGGCCGAAGTCGCGCAGCGGCGCGGAAACGAAGGGATTGGCAAGGCCCACGACCGCGCGGAACCAGCGCGGCGCGACCCCGGTGATCCCGTGCAGGACCTGCTGTGTGCGCGCGATTTCCGCACGCATGCGCTTCGGGCCCAGCGCCCAGAACATGCCCGACGGATGGCTGGCGCTGTGGTTGCCGATGCCGTGGCCGCGGCGGGCGATCTCGCGCACGTCGTCGGGGCGTTGCGCGGCGCGCTCGCCGACGAGGAAGAACGTGGCCTTCGCGCCGCGGGCATCGAGCAGGTCGAGGATGGCGCGCGTCTCGGCGGACGGGCCGTCGTCGATGGTCAGCCAGGCCAGCTTCTCGCACGTCGGCAATCGCGACAGCACGGGCGAGTACAAGCGCGACTGCGGGCGCAGCACGCCCCACCAGGCCAGCGCATGGCTGGCGAGCATCAGCGGCAAGCCCGCACGCGTGCCGAAGCGCCACCAGATCCACGCCACGAGCGCCTGCGAGGCCAGCAGCAGCGGCCACCATGCCTGCGGATGGCGCGGAATCCGATGCAGGGTTCGTCGTCCTGGAGCCGCGGTCCTTGCCATCGCCGCATGATGCCACGGCGTACACTGCGCGCCTCCCACGCCGACCCTACTCCGATGTCCCTCGATCCCGTCGTCCGGCAGCGCATCGCCACGCTGCTCGAAACCCATCCCGTCGTGCTGTTCATGAAGGGCACGCCGAACGCGCCGCAATGCGGCTTCTCCGCGCGCACGGTGCAGGCGCTCGCGGCGGTCGGGCTGGACGAATACCACGCGGTGGACGTGCTCGGCGACGCCGACATCCGCGAAGGCATCAAGCTCTACGGCAACTGGCCGACGATCCCGCAGCTCTACATCCGCGGCGAACTCGTCGGCGGCAGCGACATCGTCGGGCAGATGGCGGATTCGGGCGAACTGCAATCCGCGCTGGGCCTGCCGCCGCCCGATCGCACCCCGCCGACGGTGGAGGTGACGCCGGCGGCGACCGCAATGTTGCGCAACGCGCTCGAACAGGCCGGCGACGGGATCGCTGTGCAGGTGCAGGTCGATCCTCGCTACCAGGCGAAGCTGCAGCTGGTGCCTGCCGACGCGAAGGCGATCGCCGCCATGGTCGACGGCGTGCGCCTGCAGTTCGACCTCGCCTCGGCGCGGCGCGCGAGCGGCCTGTCCATCGACTGGGCCGACGACGAACGCGGCCGCGGACTGCTCGTCATCCATCCGCTGGCACCGGCCCCGGTGCGCGCGCTTTCGCCCGCGGCCGCGCGCGACCTGCTGGCGAACGGCACGCTGACCCTGGTCGACGTGCGCCCGGCCGAGGAACGCGCGATCGCGTCGCTGTCGCAGCCGTTCCGCGATTTCGACCACGGGATCGATGCGATCGAAGCGTTGCCGAAGGACACGCCGATCGCGTTTCTCTGCCACCACGGCGGGCGCAGCGCGCAGGCGGCGGAACATTTCCGCGGGCTTGGGTTCCGCGAGGTCTACAACGTCACCGGCGGGATCGATGCGTGGGCGCAGCTGGATCCGGCGATTCCCCGGTATTGAGGATGGCGTCGGTGGCGGAACCGCGCCACGACTCCCGTTGAAGGGCGATTCCCGCTCCCGGGAAAGACGAGGATCACGCCGGCCATGACGATTCCCGCACCCGCCGAGCAGACAGCGAACACGCGCAGCGTTCGAACGCGCTGCTGCATCGTCGGCGGCGGACCGGCCGGCATGATGCTCGGCCTGCTGCTCGCGCGCGGCGCCGTGCCGGTGCTGGTGCTGGAGAAGCATGCCGATTTCCTGCGCGATTTCCGCGGCGACACGGTGCATCCCTCGACGCTCGACGTGTTGCGCCAGATCGGGTTGCTCGACGCGTTCCTCGCCCTCCCGCATCGCAAGGAACGCACCATCGCCGCGCGCTTTGCCGACGGCGACCTCACCCTCGGCGATTTCCGCGGGATGCGCCCGTTCGACTACCTCGCGCTGGTGCCGCAGTGGGACTTCCTCGACCTGCTCGCCGATGCGGGCCGCGCGTTGCCTAGGTTTTCGCTGGCGATGCGGGCCGAGGCGACGACCTTGCGCCGGGACGCGCAGGGACGCGTGACCGGTGTCGTCGCCAGCGACGCGCACGGCGAGTTCGCCATCGACGCC
>Ga0209023_10004927_pt1 | contig 14880 bp, 12 predicted proteins | sample LakOneMetagenome_FD_187468 | JGI IMG/M metagenome (GOLD analysis project Ga0209023, IMG submission 187468) | Freshwater and sediment microbial communities from Lake Erie, Canada (SPAdes) (version 2) | ecosystem: Environmental > Aquatic > Freshwater > Lentic | place: Lake Erie, Canada... | reverse complement strand
GGCAGGGGTACCAGAAAACGGGATTGGACGTACTGATCGATCTGCAGGAGACAAAGAGCATTTCTAAAGTGACCGCAGGATTTTTACAGGATACAAGGGCATGGATCGTAGTGCCAAAAGAATTCATTGTGGAAGTATCGGCCGATGGCAAAAACTTTACAAAGGTTTTCCAGGGCGAAAACTTTTTACCCATCGACAATCTGAAAGTACAGGTAAAGAATGTAGAAGCTGCTTTTGCAGTTGTTACGGCAAGATATGTGAGGGTCAGGGCCCTGCAGTATGGTAAGCTTCCGGCATGGCACGAGGGCGCCGGGGGCGATACCCATATTTTTGTAGATGAGATCAATATTGAATAAATATAAAAGTCCCCCGGAACTCCGGGGGACTTTTTATATCAAAATGAATTCACTGACTATTTGCCGGGGTTTCGCAGCTTACTGTGATTCTTGCTGTAGAGGAAGTAGATAATAACTCCGATCACCAGCCAGCCACCAAGTCTTAACCAGTTTGTCCAGCCCAATCCGAAGATCATCGCACCACAAACAATGATGCCCAGTATAGGAACGATAGGAACAAGCGGCGTTTTGAATGCCCTTGGCATATCCGGGTCGGTCTTTCTCAATATGATCACAGCCACACAAACCAGCATGAAGGCAAATAAAGTTCCGATACTTGTCATATCACCCACAATATCACCCGGAACAAATGCTGCAAATGCACCAACCACACCTAAGAATATAAGGTTTGCTTTGTATGGGGTTTTAAATTTAGGATGAACATCACTGAAAATTTTTGGAACCAGGCCATCACGGCTCATGGAATAAAATACACGGCTTTGTCCAAGTAACATCACCAGGATCACAGAAGAGAAACCGGCAAGTATAGCTACCGTAACTAATTTAGCAAGCCATTCGTAACCCGGCATGAAAGTATTGATCGCCATGGCAACGGATGCTTCTTTTCCGGTTGTCCTGAAAAATTCAACAGGAGCAAGTCCGGTCAATACGTGTGCGAATAAAATATAAAGAACAGTACAAATTGCCAATGATCCTAAGATACCAATGGGCATCGACTTCTTGGGATTTTTTGTTTCCTGTGCAGCAGTACTCACAGCATCAAACCCGATAAAGGCAAAGAATACAACACCCGCAGCCCCAAGTATTCCCATGATACCGCCATAACTATGGCCAATACCCTGGTGGTCGGTATAAGTAGAAGCATCGGGAATGTAAGGGGTATGATTCGCACTGTTTATAAATCCCCAGCCCAATACAATGATCAGTATTACAATGGCAACTTTTGTGATTACAATAATACCATTTACAAATGCAGATTCTTTGGTTCCTTTTATCAATAATAAACTCAGTAAGGCAATGATACCAAAGGCAGGTAAATTCATTATCCCGTGTACACCATCAAGTGAATGTTCAAAAGGTGAATGGCACCATTCATACGGAATGGGGTTTACGTGTAAAACATTTACCAGCAGGTTATTCAGATATTCACTCCAGGCAATGCCCACAGTGGCTGCACCTACAGCATATTCAAGCATAAGATCCCAGCCAATGATCCATGCCATGAACTCGCCCATGGTGGCATAGGTATAGGTATATGCACTTCCTGAAATTGGTATCGAAGAGGAAAGTTCAGCATAACACAATCCCGCTAAGGCACAACCTATTGCTGCAACTATAAATCCTAATGTTACGGAAGGGCCGGCATTTTGGGCTGCTGCCGCTGCTGTTCTTACAAACAAACCTGCACCAATAATAGCACCTATTCCAAGCGCTACAAGTGCACCGGAGCCCAGCGTACGCTTAAGTCCTTTCTCCGAATCGCCTGCATCAGCCATTAACATGCTTAAAGGCTTTTTTACAAATAAACTCATATCAATTGATTGGTTTTGGTGAGTAATAGATTGGAAAAATAAGCAATAAATTCTTAAATAGCGCACCATCCGTACTTTTTTGAAGGCAGGGTATTGATAACAGGTATTAAATATTATATTGCGTTACTAATTGGTCAAACATGGAAATAGCACATCAACCCAATAAAAAAAGCAGGTTAACACTGTACATATTGTTTGGAATGATATTAGGTATCGTAGCTGGCTATTATGTACATGAGAATTACAAGCCTGAAACAGTTAAAACCTTTTCAGATAATATAAAACTGCTGACTACCATCTTCTTAAGAATGGTACAGATGATCATTGCCCCCATCGTTTTTTCCACACTTGTTGTAGGCATTGCCAAACTGGGCGACCTGAAATCAGTAGGAAGGGTTGGAGGAAAAGCCATGCTCTGGTTCGTCAGCGCTTCTCTTATATCACTCGGGCTTGGACTGATCCTGGTAAATATCTTTAAACCGGGAGTTGGGGTCGACATTACCAATACCGACATGGCCGGTGTACAGGACCTGCTCGAAAAATCAAAAGGCTTCTCCCTTTCAAAATTCGTAGAACACGTAGTACCCCGCAGCGTTGTGGAAGCCATGGCCACAAATGAGATACTGCAACTGGTGGTATTCTCCGTTTTCTTTGGTATAGCCCTCACCGCAGTGGGTAAAAAAGGTGAACCCATTATCAATGCGTTGGATTCACTGGCCCATGTGGTTTTAAAAATGGTTGGTTATGTGATGTACGTAGCACCCTTTGGCGTATTTGGTGCAATGGCTGCTGCTATTGCCAAAAACGGCCTCGGTATCCTGTCTACCTTTGGAAAATATGTAGGCGAATTTTACCTCGGGCTGTTCATACTCTGGTCATTACTGCTCTTTGTAGGCTACCTGATCCTTAGAAGGAGACTGCCGCAATTATTAAGAAGGATCGCAAACCCCATGGCCATCGCATTCAATACAGCAAGCAGTGAAGCCGTTTATCCCAAACTCGTGGAAGAAATGGAAAGATTCGGCTGTAAAGACAAGATCGTTTCTTTTGTTCTGCCCCTGGGCTATTCCTTCAACCTCGACGGCAGCATGATGTATATGACCTTTGCCAGCATGTTCATTGCCCAGGCATTCAATATAACTTCCATCACCGGCGACGTAGGGCAGCAGATCATCATGCTGCTGGTATTCCTGGTTACCAGCAAGGGGATTGCAGGCGTACCCCGGGCTTCACTGGTTGTGGTACTGGCAACGGGAGCCATGTTCGGCCTGCCTCCTGAAGGGGTAGGACTGATCCTGGCCATTGATGTGTTTTGCGATATGGGACGTACCATGACGAATGTATTGGGAAATGCACTTGCTACCGCTGCTGTAAGCAAATGGGAAGGGCAACTGGAACATCCTTAATTTTATCATTCGTTAAACTTTATAATGTTAGATTTTATTCTCCTTGATTTTCACTGGACACAATTGTTGCAGCCGCAATGGTATATAGAAAACGGCGGGCTCTGGTTCGTGGTGTTTGTGGTATTTGCGGAAACAGGATTGTTTGCAGGATTCTTCCTGCCCGGCGATTCACTGTTGTTTGTTACCGGAATATTCAGCAACGATCTTGTAAAAGCCGGGTTGGGATTCAACACCAACAGCTCTTTTTTGAACCTGCTGGTATTGGGTGTTGTTATTTCCATTGCCGGCATACTCGGCAACAGGCTTGGGTACTGGTTCGGGAAAAAAAGCGGCCCCTTCCTCTTTCACCGCAAGGATACTTTCTTTTTCAAAAAGAAATACCTGCTGCAGGCCCGTGACTTCTATGATAAACATGGCGGTGGCGCCATCGTGATGGCCCGGTTCCTCCCGATCGTAAGAACCTTTGCACCCATTGTGGCCGGTATTGTGGAAATGGACAAAAAGAAATTTGCTTTCTATAATATCATCGGTTGTGTATCCTGGGTATTCACCATGCTTTTTGCCGGACATTACCTCCAGGCTCTTGTACTGCGATATTTTCATTTCGACCTGAAAGACCACCTGGAAGTTATTGTGATCGGGATCGTACTGATCACTACCGCCCCCCTGTTGATCAAATTATTCACGGGCAGAAAAAAAGATACAAAGACCGGTACCGATAATTGATTTTTTCATGCAAAAACAATCCGCTTCCATATTCAGTATTGCAGTGGTGGTAGCCGCACTGGGTTACTTCGTGGATATTTACGACCTGCTGTTGTTCAGCATTACACGTTTGCCAAGTTTAAGATCACTGGGCCTCAATGATGCCAGTATCCTGTCCGAAGGCGAAAACATCATCATGTGGCAGATGGTGGGCCTGCTGATCGGGGGCATCGTATGGGGGGTAATGGGCGATAAAAAAGGAAGGTTGAGTGTGCTTTTTGGTTCCATCATTTTGTATTCACTGGCCAATATAGCAAACGGATTTATTCAAACAGCCGACCAGTTCAAGATCGTACGCTTTATTGCAGGCATCGGGCTGGCCGGTGAACTGGGGGCAGGCATTACCCTGGTATCTGAACTGACTCCAAAAGACAAACGGGGCATCGCCACTTCTTTGGTGGCGGGTATCGGGCTCACGGGCGCAGTTGTGGCCTTTATCATGAAGGAGAATTTCGACTGGCGTACCTGCTATTTCATAGGTGGGGGACTGGGTTTGCTTTTGCTGCTGCTGCGCATATCTGTTTTCGAGTCCGGGATGTTTCACGAGGTGAAGAAAATGAATGTGCAAAAGGGAAATTTCTTCATGCTTATCAATAACCGGGAAAGACTGGTGAAATACCTGTGCAGCATACTGATTGGTTTACCCACCTGGTTTGTGATCGGCGTATTGGTTACCTTCTCTTCCGAGTTCGGCAAACAAATGGGTATCGTCGAAAAGATCGATCCCGGCAAGGCGATCATGTATGCCTATGCAGCAATTTCTATCGGTGATGTTTTGATCGGCTTCATCAGCCAGTGGTTCAGAAGCAGGAAAAAAGCGCTCTATCTATTTTATTTCATTACCGCCGTATTCATGATCCTGTTCTTTACCATACAGTGGAACGGCACCGCGGCCAAAATGTACTGGATCTGTGCAGGACTTGGTTTTGGTACCGGCTTCTGGGCCATATTTGTAACCATGGGTGCCGAACAGTTCGGCACCAATATCAGGGCAACCGCCGCCACCACCATTCCCAATATGGTACGGGGTATGCTTGCCGTAATGATATTGCCCCTGTTCAAACTCTTTCGCGGGATGACCGACTACGTGACCGGTGGCTGGATCACTGCAATTGTGATCATGGTGATCACAGTGGCAGCTGCAATACTAACCAAAGAAACCTTCCACAAAGACCTCAACTACATCGAAGAATAAAACCGGCTGGGAAGGCAACAAAACAATGGCGAATAAATTCCTTATCATACGATTCTCTTCCATCGGCGACATTGTTTTAACAACGCCGGTGATCCGGTGCCTCCGTAAAAAATTTCCGGATGCCTTGATCCACTTCCTTACCAAACAATCCTTCAGGGGAATACTGGAAAACAATCCCTACCTGGATAAAGTGCATACTCTGGGCGACAGTTTTGACCTGATGCTGCATGAATTGAAAACTGAGGAGTATGATTACATCATCGACCTCCACCACAACCTCAGGACCCTGCGCATCAAAAAATTCCTTAAAAATGTAAAAGCATTCTCTTTCAATAAACTGAATATTGAAAAATACATGCTCACCGCTTTTAAGATAAACCTGCTGCCCAAAAAGCATATCGTAGAACGCAACCTGGAAACCCTCAGCTCACTGGGGGTTGAGGATGATGGTATGGGACTCGATTACTTTATACCCGACAGGGATATTGTAAAGAATGAAGATATACCTACTTCACATGTGCATGGTTATATCTCGCTCGTGATCGGCGCAGCCCTGGCCACTAAAAAAATGCCTGTTCATAAATTGCAGGAATTGTGCAGGGCCATTGACCATCCCATAATTTTACTTGGCGGGAAAGAAGATTATGAGAATGGTAAAGCCATCGCTTCAACCGACGACATCAAGATATACAATGCCTGCGGTAAATTCAGCCTGAATGAATCCGCAGATCTTTTGCGAAGATCAAAACTCGTGATCACACACGATACCGGCCTGATGCACATCGCAGCTGCACTGCAAAAACCGGTGATATCGGTATGGGGAAATACAGTGCCGGCCTTTGGCATGTACCCCTTCTATGGAAAATATTCGAAACAGCATTTCGACATTGTTGAAATAAGCAAACTCCGCTGCAGGCCCTGTAGTAAGATCGGTTACAATAAATGTCCGCGGAGGCATTTCAAATGCATGGAAACCATTCCTGTTAATGAAATTGTAAAACTGGTAAACCTCCGGCTGCATTAAAAATAACTGTTGTTGTTTTGGGTTGTTATTTGATACCAGTATGAAATACATTCTTGCATTTTTTCTTTTCGTCAGCAGTACTGCCTTTTCACAGGTAACTACAAGTATTGAATGGCGCCAGGGGCTGCCGCCCGAAAAAGGCGATACCATTTTTTATAATGCAGGAAAAAAACTGGCGTGGAAAGATTTCCAGGGAACCCCTGATAACAGGAGTATTGCAGCAGCCATCACCAGTTCGGGTTTCGGATTTTCTATGGAAATGAAATCAAGGAATCATAAGACCATCTTCAGTATTTCCGTGTATTGCTTTTACAACAAATCAAAATCATGGGTAAAACCGGGCATGGCAACTGATTATGCGTTGCTCCACGAACAGCACCATTTTGATGTTACCTATATCGCTACCTGCCTTTTCATTCAAAAACTGCGTGCGGCATCATTCACGCTCGAAAATTTTTCAGACCTGGTAGATAAGATATACACCGAGAGCTACGACGAACTTGAGAGAATGCAGAATGATTATGACGGGCAGACAAAGAACGGCCAGTTGAAAAATATCCAGGCCGAATGGAATATTAAGATCGACAGGCAACTTGCTTCTCTCGCTATAAATTAACGATCAGTACCGGTATTCTTAATTCGTGCCGTACGGTATTCACTGTTTCCCCGTAAATAAAATCTTTTAGCCCCGTATGACCGTGGGCGCCCATGATCAGCATATCTGCCTGCACACCCTTTGCAAGACGGGCTATTTCTTTCGCCCGGTTCTTATAGCCCAGAAAACCTTCAGTGGTATAACCAAGTTGTTGCAATTGTAAAACATAATTGTCCATTCTTTCCTGGTCCTTCCTGGTTTCATAATCATCACTCTGGTTGCCCAGCAATACGGCAGAGGCACTTTCCACCACGTGGATCAGCAGGTAATGTGAATTTTCCCTGCCCTGTCCAAGCGCATAGGCCAGTAATTTTTCATCACTGTCGCTGAAATCCAGTGCAACCGCGATCTTTGAAAAAACCGGGATATCAAATTGCTTTAATATGCCTGCAGTGGGATGCATTTGTATAGAAGTGCTTTTCTTTGTTTTTTTAAGCCAGGGATGTATCGTAATATAAAGTAAAACAAAAAGAAAGATCAGTCCGGCTAAAATGATGATTATTTTGGGCAACAGCGACGGTGCTTCAAAAACACCTGAAGCCTGGTTCACCAGCATCCTGAGGTTGAGGTAAATCAGCACAGTGGCAATGGCCCATGCCATTATTTTTACTGGAAGTTTTATGGCATATGCGCCCATTGTTTTTTTATCGCTCACAAAATTGATCAGCGGAATAATGGCAAAACCCAGTTGCAGGCTCAATATCACCTGGCTGAAGATCAGCAATGCATCTACGTTCTTTTCACCATACACAATGATCACGATCAGCGCAGGAATAATAGCCAACAGCCTCGTCATGAGGCGCCTGAGTAAGGGATTGATACGAAGGCTCAGGTAACCCTCCATAATGATCTGCCCGGCTAAAGTGCCAGTGATGGTACTGCTTTGGCCGGCGGCGATCAGTGCCACCGCAAAAAGCACCGGTGCTACATTTCCCAGGAAGGCGGGCAAAAGGCGGTGTGCTTCCTTGATCTCGGCCACATGTGAATTTCCGGATGTAAAAAATACCTTGGCTGCCAGCACAAGGATCGCGGCATTTACAAAAAATGCCAGGTTGAGTGCAATGGTGGTATCAATGCGGTTAAACTTAATGGCCTGTCTTATCCCGAAATCCGTGCGGTCGATCTTTCTTGTTTGTACCAGGGCAGAGTGCAGGTATAAATTATGCGGCATTACCGTAGCCCCGATGATCCCGATGGCAATGTACAATGCTTCCTGGTTCATGGTTCCCGGAATAAATCCCCTGGCTACATCCACCAGCTGGGGTTTGGCCATCACGATCTCTGCCAGGAAAGACAAGCCGATGATGCCTACCAATGTGATAATGAATGCTTCCATTTTTCGCATTCCCAGTCTTTGCAGGTAGAGTAATAAAAAAGTATCCAGTACTGTGATCGACACGCCCCATACCAGCGGCATGCCGGTCAATAATTGTATACCGATGGCCATCCCCAGTACTTCGGCCAGGTCGCATGCGGCAATGGCGATCTCTGCCATGATGTATAAAATGAAATTAATAGCTTTAGGGTATTCCTCCCTGTTAGCTTGTGCCAGGTCGCGGCCTCTTACGATTCCAAGCCGGGCAGAAAGCCCCTGCAACAGCAAAGCCATCAGGTTGCTCATCAGTAAAACCCAGATCAGTGTATAGCCAAACTTGCTTCCGCCTGCAAGGTCTGTGGCCCAGTTCCCCGGATCCATATAACCCACACTTACCAGGTAGGCGGGCCCCAGGAATGAGAATATCCTTCTCCAGGGCGTTTTCTTCCCGGTGGTATCAATGGTTTCGTGTACCTCACTTAATGAAGCCTCATTTTTGTGTCTATTTTCCATGGTGTACAAAAACATTTTTTGCTACCTGTTCACTGATGATGCAGGAAGGCCGTTTTAAAACTTTGATCTCGAGTGATCCGTCAAATTCAAATTTCCGGGTAACGCTTAGTTGTGAGCCAATGCCGATATGATAATGTTTCAGCATCTCAAGCATCTGGGGCGATTGGTTGCTTACAGAACTCACCGTTACTACCTGCTTCAGTGGCAATGCAGAAAGACTCTGTTGTTTGATCACCGGGATCCTTCCGTTGCTGTCGGGGATGGGGTCTCCATGTGGGTCGAAGGAGGGGTTACCAAGGAAGTCCTCCAGTCGCTTTATGAGTTCATCGCTGCTGATGTGCTCAAGTTCCTCGGCAATGGGATGCACTTCGTCCCAATCAAACCCAAGTTTCTCTACCAGGAAATATTCCCAGAGCCGGTGCTTCCTCACTACACCCAGCGCCACTTTTTTACCGTGCTCATTCAGTTTAAACCCCTTGTAGGGTTCATACTGGAGTAATTTTTTTGTCTTTAATTTCTTGAGCATGTCGGTAACCGAAGCCGCACTGGTTTGCATTTCTGCGGCCAGGGAGTTGGTATTTACCATGCTGCTGTCCTTCTGCAGGTGGTAGATGCTCTTGATATAGTTCTCTTCGCTGGTTGTGAAATTCATTGGGTAAAAAAATTAAATTTAGACAAATCTAAAAATTATTTTTAATAACTGGAAATTTTATCGGCACCGGTTGCAGCAACAAAGGCCAGCGCCCGTTTTCAACGGGGCGGGGGAAAGCCTTTTCCGGCGTAAACCGGAATATCAACAGGGCGGTATTAAATGTGTATAACTTACACAATATTTGCCTGGACCTGTTTTTTGCATGATATTTCCTTTTATATTGCGCCTTCAAATAACCAAAACTGCTATGAGTTTTTCTTCTTTTCAAGTTCCATATCCTGTAGACGAACAATTTGGTAAGCGCATTGCTTATTTCAGTATGGAGTTTGCCGTACACCAGCCATTGAAGATCTACAGTGGCGGACTGGGATTTTTAAGCGGTTCCCACATGCGCAGTGCCTATGAATTGCGGCAGAACCTGGTGGGTATCGGTATCTTATGGAAATATGGCTATTACGACCAGGCCCGTAACCAGGACCAAACCCTGCAGGTGCAATGGAATGAAAAGATCTACAATTTCCTGGAAGACACCGGCATCAAATTCCAGATCGACATTCACGATCACCCGGTTTGGGTGAAAGCCTGGTACCTGAACCCCGAAACATTTAAAAGTGCACCGCTTTTTCTGTTGAGTACCGACCTGCCCGAAAATGATTATGTTTCGCAAACCATTACCCACCGCCTCTACGATGCCAATGTGGCCACCAAAGTGGCCCAGTTCATCCTGCTGGGCGTGGGCGGCGCAAAACTGATGGACGAGATCAATTTCAACCCCGAACTCTATCACCTTAATGAAGCGCACGCCGTGAGTTCTGCATTTTACCTCTATAAGAAATACGGCAATGTAGAAGAAGTGAAGAAGCGGCTGGTATTTACCACCCATACACCCGAAGAAGCCGGTAACGAAAAGCACGATATCTTTTTATGCGAGAAGATGAATTATTTCTGCGGCATGAAACTGGATGATGTGCGCAGGATCACGGGTATGGAAGGAGACCTGTTTAATCATTCCCTTGCAGCATTGCGCTTTGCAAAACTTGCCAATGGGGTAAGCCAGTTGCACGGTGAAGTAAGCAGGCAGCTGTGGAAAAAATATGATGACATCTGCGAGATCAAGGCCATTACCAATGCGCAAAACTGGCATTACTGGGCCGATAAGCAATTGTACCGGTCGATGGAAGACCACAATGACGCCGCATTCGATGACCGGAAGAATTTTCTGAAGAAGAGGGCATTTGATGTGGTGGCCGACCAGACCGGGAAACTCTTTAAGCCCGATGTGTTCACCATCGTATGGGCCAGGCGTTTTGCCGGGTACAAAAGAGCCGAACTCATCACCCGCGACCTCGAAAGGTTTGAAGCATTGCTGAACAGCAAAAAATACCCCGTACAGATCATCTGGGCCGGGAAGCCCTACCCGGTCGACTACCCCGCAATCAGCGACTTCAATAACCTGGTTCATCTGAGTAAGAACTACGACAATGTGGCCGTATGCACAGGATATGAACTGACACTGAGCAAAAGGCTGAAACAGGCTTCTGACCTGTGGCTCAACAATCCGCGTGTACCCCGGGAAGCCAGTGGTACCAGTGGGATGACCGCGTCGATGAACGGCTCGGTGAACTGCAGCACAAATGATGGCTGGATCTGTGAATTCATCAACCATGGCAATAATGGATTCGTGGTTCCCCCGATCGATTACAGTGCCATCAGTGTTCACGAACAGGACGAGTACGACCTGGAAAAGATATACGAGATACTCGAAAACCAGGTATTGCCCCTCTACTATGAGAACAGGGATGTGTGGAGGCAGATCATCAAGAATGGCATGCGGGATGTTCGCTGGCAGTTCGACAGCAACAGGATGGCGAAGGAATACTATGAGATATTGTATAAATAAGGATAAGATTTATCAGTTCCGCTCAAAGCATCCCGGCCCGCCGGGATGCTTTTTAATTTACATTTGTAACAGAAACTATTTATGAACAGCTATTCAAAAGCAATCGAGATCCGCTGGGCCGACCTTGACCCCAACTTCCATGTACTGCATTCGAAGTATTATGATTATGGTGCTTACAGCCGCATGAGTTTCCTGACTGAGCATGGCATCTCGGTACAACTTATGCAGGAACTGCATGTGGCCCCCATTATCTTCAGGGAAGAATGTCTCTTTAAAAGCGAGATCAGGTTCGGCGATACGATAACGGTTACGCTTATGCTCGACAAGGTTTCTGAAGACCACCGCAAATGGACCATGGTACACGAACTGTGGAAGAACGGGGATACCCTTGCTGCTTTAATTACCATTGACGGCGCATGGATGGATACGAAACTCAGGAAAGTAACAATACCTCCGGCTGTTTTTCTTACAGGTTTTGATGCCATTCCTAAAACAGAGGGATTCCGGGTGATTCCAGGATCTTAATTTTCTTAACCGCATTACCCTTCAATTTTTTACATCATTTATGATCGGCGCCACCATCAATTTATATAGGGACGCATACAGCGGCTTAACCAGGAGGATGTGGCTCCTGGCAGTTGTGATGCTGGTAAACCGCTGTGGTACGATGGTGCTTCCTTTCATGACATTATATTGCAACAGCAGGGGCTATACCGCCACGCAGGGCGGTCTGGCGGTTGCCATATATGGCATCGGGGCTGTAGTGGGCGCATTCTTTGGCGGAAAACTGAGTGATAAATACGGGTTTTACCCGCTGCAACTCATGGCCCTTTGCGGGGGAGGTGTCATGTTCATCATATTAGGGCAAATGGATTCTTATCTTACCATCTGTATCTGCATCTTTTTTACAAGCATGATCAATGAATCGTTCCGGCCTGCTAATGCCACTGCCGTAGCCCATTACAGCACACCCGAAAACCGCACACAGTCTTTCTCACTTGTGCGCCTCGCCATCAATATGGGCTGGGGCGTGGGAAGTGCGCTGGCAGGTATCCTTGCTTCCATCAGCTATCACCTGTTGTTTTGGGTAGATGGCTTTACAAATATTGCTGCAGGCATTTTACTTCTTCTCATCCTGCCAAAAGTAACAGTGGCACAGCAACAAAAAAGTATCCATGCAAATACAGAGAAAGCAGTATCCCCTTACCGCGATAAAACCTTTATGATCTTCATCGGGTTCATGCTGCTCTTTGCTTTGTGTTTTTTTCAGTTGTTCACTACCGTTCCGCTTTACTTTAAAGAAGGATTGCACCTCAACGAATTCTGGATCGGTGTGGTGATGTCGCTGAACGGGATTTTAATTGCATTGTTCGAGATGGTGATCGTTTTTAAACTTGAAGGCACCAGGCCATATTTAAAATTCATGACCTGGGGCACTTTGTTGATCGCCCTGTCTTTTTTTGTCCTTAACCTGCCACTGGCCAGCGGTTTTATCATTGCCCTGGCGGCAACGCTGATCATTACAGTAGGAGAGATCGTAGGCATGCCGTTTATGAACAGCTATTATATTTCAAGAACCACGCCCGGAAACCGCGGGCAATATGCCGCATTGTTCACCATGGCATGGAGTGCCGCACAGGTGATCGGAAGCTTGTCGGGAACACAGGTGGTACATGCCCTTGGCTTTTCTTATTTATGGTGGTTCATTGGGGGGCTTTGCCTGGTGACTGCCCTTGGGTTTAACTATCTTCAAAAGAGACCACAATAAAATTTCAGGGCAGGGCAAAAAATAAGGGCTACACATCGGTGTAGCCCTAAAAGGTTTTTGATAATGAGGTTTTATCCTATTACTTTCACATTAACTGCGTTCATGCCTTTTTTACCTTCCTGCAGGTCAAACTCAACTGCGTCACCTTCTTTGATATCACTGATCAGTCCGCTCACGTGTACAAAAGTTTCTTTGTTAGAGTCATCATGCTTGATAAAACCGAATCCTTTTTCAGAATTGAAAAACTTAACGGTACCTTGTTGTTTAGTGTCCATTTTTTAAATTGTATTGTATTGTAAAATAATATGCAAAGGTACATTTATTTTAATAATATAAGCGATTTGTTTTTTCTCAGGGCTTTAATCGTTTGATTTCCAATACTTCAACATCAAAAATTAAAATACTATTGGGGGGTATTATGCCCAGGTTCCGGATGGTATATGCCATTGAGGAAGGGATCATCATGCGTATTTTTCCGCCCTTCCGGCAATGGGGTAGCCCTGCCTGCCAGCCCCTGATCAGCCGTTTTAAAGGAAATGTTGCCGGTTTTTCTTTGGTTTCATCAAATACCGACCCGTTCATCAGCATACCCTTGTAATGTACCACAACGGTATCGTCTACACTCACCGCATCACCATCTCCTTCTTTCAATATCTTATAAAATACCCCGTTGGTGCTGCCCGTAGTATCCATTTTTCCCAAGCGTATGGCTTCCAGCATAAGCGCTTTTTCTTTTGCCAATTCAATGGCACTGTCTGCATTCTTATAGAGATCGGCAACTGGTTTTATCCCATTTGGCTTTCTTGCGAATACCTGGCCATAATGTGCCGTGGCTGAACGAAACCCGCCATTCCAAAGTTCAAACCTGTTGTTGCTGTCGATACCGGCCCCGTAATCTATCCGGTCTCCTGCCTTCCCGGTGGCATCATAACTGAAACTGCTTTCCGTGATCTCCTTCCATTCCCCGCTTTCTCTCCTGGCCCAGGTATTGCCGAAATAAGCCTTCCGGTAAAGTTGCCCGTTATTGCCTTCAAAATTCTCAACAAAAGAATAGAGATGCCTCAGCGGTTTGCCGTCTTTCGGCGCTTTGAAACAGGCGATCAGTTTCCATTTTTCTGTCTCCGGCGTAAAGAAATAACCGGCATAAGTGGTACTGTTCGATGCACTGTCTGTGACTGCAGTAACCAGGAATTTATAGGTTACGCCCGTTTTCCAGTTGTAAACCCAATGGCTGTGGCCACCGGTACCCTCATTGCCAAAGCCGTCTGCAAAAACATCTTCTCCTTTTGCAATAAGCTGTACTTTGTTCTCCTCGGCCACTTTATTGCGGTCATCGGCTTCGGTACCCGCATCCCAAACAGAGAAGATCACCCTCCTTTCGGTATTGCTGTTTACCTGTATCCCGAAATAGCCTCTTGCAAACCCGCATGCCATATAGTAACTGTGGAGCATGTCCGCATCCTTGGGGATGGTCACTTCGTTGTAAAAGGAAAGGGCTTTCACGCTATCGGGCAGGGGGTAAAACAAATGTACCGAGGCCGAATTTCTTCTTGTCTTCTGGTTGAAATGGATATTTTGTACCGCAGGCCCACCCAGCTCCAGGCTCCTGATATCGGCTATAGTATTCCCTCTTTTTGCAATTGCTGAAAGGCGCAGCGAATAAAAACCCGTATCCCTGATCTCTACCGAACCCAGGCTGAGCCGCCTGAATCCGCCTGAACGGGGAACGTTTATGATAAATGTTTTCCCGGCAATCGAACCACGCAGCTTATTTCCACCTTCATTGTTTTTTATAAGCA
>Ga0209023_10004926_pt1 | contig 14881 bp, 14 predicted proteins | sample LakOneMetagenome_FD_187468 | JGI IMG/M metagenome (GOLD analysis project Ga0209023, IMG submission 187468) | Freshwater and sediment microbial communities from Lake Erie, Canada (SPAdes) (version 2) | ecosystem: Environmental > Aquatic > Freshwater > Lentic | place: Lake Erie, Canada... | reverse complement strand
ACCGCATCGACGTCGACCTGGCGCCGAACTGGGTCGACGGCGACCCGACCCGGCTGGAACAGATCGCCACCAACCTGATCGACAACGCCCTGAAATACACCCCGAGCGGCGGCAGCATCGACATCCGCATCGGCGCCGAGGATGACGAGGTACTGCTGACGGTGAGCGATACCGGCGTCGGCATCGGGGCCGATCTGCTGCCGCATGTGTTCGACGTGTTCGTCCAGGGCAGCATCAGCCTGGACCGCGCCCAGGGCGGGCTGGGCATCGGGCTGTCGCTGGTGCGCCGCCTGGTCGAGCTGCACGGCGGCAGCGTGTCCGCCACCAGCGCCGGCGGCGGCGCCGGCAGCTGCTTCACGATCCGCCTGCCGCGCGCCGAACCGGCGCAAGCCAGCGTCCCGGCCGCAAGCGTGCCGGAAGCGGACAGCGCGAAGCCGGCCGTGCTGCTGATCGAGGACAACGAGGACGGGCGCGAAATGATGGCGACCATGCTCGACGTGTATGGCTACCCGGTGCTGCAGTCGGCCGATGGGCTGGACGGGGTGCAGCAGGCCATGGCGCAATTGCCGAAGGTGGCGCTGGTCGACATCGGGCTGCCGGGGATCGATGGCTATGAAGTGGCGCGCCGGCTGCGGGCGAATCCGGAGACCCAGGCGATGCGCCTGATCGCGCTGACCGGGTATGGGCTGGCCGAAGACCAGCGCCGGGTGCTGGAGGCGGGGTTCGACATGCATCTGGTGAAGCCGGTGGATATTGCGCAGTTGCTGGGGGCGCTGGGGGAGCCGGCGCCATTGCGGGCCGCCGCCGGGTGATTTGTAGGGTGGGCACCCCGTGCCCACGCGGAAGCTTGCATGGTGACAGCCGCGCCAACGGAGCATCGACGGCTTGTCTGGAGGGAAACACGCTGTATCATTGATTGAACATCGGCGACGCAGCTTTGGCCGGGGCGCTACCCTCCAGATACGCTATCGGCCTGCCCTTGGCGCGGCTGTCACCATGCCGGCTTCCGCGTGGGCACGGAGTGCCCACCCTACCCTCCCTCCAGACGCGCCGCGGGGACACCGCGCGCGCCTCCGATACGGCCGTCACCATGCCGGCCGTAACCGGGCCGATCCTTACATCGACGCTTCGATCTCTTCCTGGCGCTTCTTCATCTCTTCCCCCAGCACGCCCAGGTCCAGCTTCAGCTTGCGCGTTTTCGGGAACATTTCCTTCTCTTCTTCCTCGACGTGGTGGTCGATCATTTCCGACAGCACCTTGACCTTGGCGTCGTACAGGTCGTCCTCGGGACTCATTTCCCGGATCTGGGCGATCAGGTCCTTGGCCGAGGCGTGCTCGACGATGGCCTCATCGACCATGTCCTCGGTCTCCTCTTCTTCGCCGCCGGCCGCGCGGGTGGCCGGATAGAAGATCTCTTCCTCGATCATGGTGTGCATGGTCAGGGCATTGCAGATCTCGTCGGCCAGCTGTTTTTTCTTGTCCTTGGCGTTGTCGCCCAGTTTGTCGAATTGCTCGAACAGCTCCTCGACTTCGCGGTGTTGTTTGGTCAGCAGGTCGACGGCGTCGATGGTGCCGGTGGTCGGTTTGGTTGCCATGTGAGCTCCTTGTTGGTGATCAATATAGTAATTTTGACTACACCTCCAGCCTGATCCGAAATGCGCAGCCCTACTGTTCGGAAGCGCACGCTGGACGTCAACGTGGCGTCAGTGCGCGCTTCCCGGGCGACTCTGTTGTATGATTTGGGAAACATTTAACCGAGCCGACGATGACCGCACCGGACCCGCACCACCCCGACCCGGAACTGGATCGCAAGGTGGCCGAACGCACCGCCGAACTGACCGAACTGGTTGGCCACCTGATGAGCTGCTGGGACGAGGAGCGCCGCCTGCTGGCGCGCAAGCTGCACGACAGCCTCGGCTCGTCGATGACGGCGCTGACCATGCACCTGGGCCTGCTGGCCAAGAACCTTACCGAAGACAAGGCCAGGGACCGCGCCGCCCAGATGAAGGGCTTGCTCAACAACATCATCGAGACCAACCGCAAGGTGCAGCTGGGCCTGTGGAACGACAAGCTGGAATTCCTGGGCATCAAGGCTGCACTGACCGAACTGGTGGCCGAATTCGGCCAGGAACATGGCCTGCAGGCCAGCGCCAGCCTGCCCGACGACGACGACGGCTATGCGCGCCCCCAGGGCGTGGCCCTGCTGCGCTGCGCCGAGGAAGGCCTGCGCAACGTGCTGCAGCATGCCCGGGCCGGCAAGGTCGAGGTGATCCTGGACGACGACGGCGAGCAACTGATGCTGACCGTGCGCGACGACGGCATCGGCTTGCCGCAGGGTGCGGCGCCGTCGGAATCGCTGAACTGCCATGGCCTGCGCCTGCTGCGCGAGCGCGCACGCGTGCTCGGCGGGCGCCTGACGCTGGCGCCGCGGCCGGAGGGCGGCACGGCGCTGACCATGGTGTTGCCGCGGCAGCTGCCGGGCGCGTAAGAAGCAAACGCAAAAAAGGCCGGCATTGCCGGCCTTTCTTCTTTGCGGGATGCGGTATCAGTGCAACTTGACCAGCGGCGTGGTGCGCCGGATCAGGAAGCGCGCGATGGCCAGCACGCCGGTGCGCATCGAGCCGAGCACGGCCTGGTGGTGCATCAGGTGCAGGCTGGTGTACATGAAGCGCGCGATCATGCCTTCGACGAACCAGCTGGTCCCGCGCAGCGAACCCATCAGGTTGCCGACACTCGTCGTCTTGCCGAGCGATACCAGCGAGCCGTAGTCGCGGTAGCGATACGGTTTCTCGTCGACCGGCTTGCCGGCGGCGCTGCGCAGGAAACCCTTGAGCAGGTAATCGGCCTGCTGGTGCGCGGCCTGGGCGCGCGGCGGCACCGGTTTGCCGGATTCGTCGATGCAGGCGGCACAGTCGCCCAGCGCGTACACGCCGGGTACGCCCTTCACCCGCAGCTGCGCATCGACCTCGATCTGGCCGCCCTTGTTGGTCGGCAGGCCCAGCGTACCCAGGAATTCCGGCGCGCGGATGCCGGCGGCCCACACCACCAGGTTGGCCGGATACACGTTGCCGGCGTTGTCGAGCACCTTGTCCGGATCGATCTGCGTGACGCGGCAATCGGTCACCACCTGGATGCCGCGCTCGCCCAGCAGTTTCAAGGCCGAGGCCGAGACCCGCTCGGGCAGCGGCGCCAGGATGCGCGGCGCGCCTTCGAGCAGGGTGATGCGCACGTCGCGCTTGACCTGCAGGCGCGAGAAGCCATAGGTGGCGTACACGCCCGAGGCTTCGCGCAGCTCGGCCGCCAGCTCGACGCCGGTGGCGCCGCCGCCGATGATCACCACGTCGAGGGCGGCCACCGCGTCCGGACGCTCCTCGCGCGCCTGCTCGGCCACCGCCATCAGGCGCAGCAAACGCAGGCGGAAGCGCTCGGCGTCCTCGGTGGCGTTCAGCGAGATCGTGTGTTCGCGCGCGCCCGGCACGCCGAAATAGTTCGAGGTGCTGCCGACCGCCATCACCAGCGAACCATATTCGATGTGGCGTTCGTGCAGCACGTCTTCGCCATCGGCCGCCCGCACGGCGCCGACCGTGATGCGGCGCGTGTTCGTGTCGAGCGCGGTCATGGGGCCGTAGACGAAGGTGAAGCCGTTATCGTGGGCCAGCATCTGGTAGGACAGGCCTTCCTGGTGGATGTCCAGGGTGCCGGCCGCCACCTCGTGCAGCGAGGGCTTCCAGATGTGATACAGCCGGGTATCGACCAGCAATACCTTCGACGGCCCCAGCTTGCGCCCCAGTTTGCAGGCGAGCTCCAGCCCGCCTGCCCCACCACCCACGATCACGATTTCACTTTGCAAAACTAACCTCCAGTCCGTATGTACCTTGTTACGGGCGCAAGTCTACACCGGCAGGGGAAATCGCGTGGCGCGCACCCCGAAATCGGAGGTCATGCGGAGAGTCGATGCGTGGGCTTGTCCGCTCCTCAACGGCCGTGACCGTGGCCGCGGTCGTGGCGGTCATGGCCGCGGTCGTGTCGATCGTGGCCGCGGTCGTGTCGATCATGACCGCGGCCGTGGTGGTCGCGGCGGTCATGGTGGTCCGGGCGGCCGTGGTGGTGTTCCGGGCGGTAGTGGCGCTCGCGCCAGCGCGGTGCATAGGTGTTGGTGTACCAGTCGTCGCGCACGAACATCACCGGGCGGCCACAGGCGTCGTAGCGGCCGCAGTAGCGCTTCCAGTTGCTGCGGTGGCCGGCCGGCACGCGCAGGTAGATCGGCTCGACGCGTACGTGGCGCACTTCGCGCACGATCACCGGACGTTCGTAGATGACGGGCGGGCGGCCATAGTCGGCGATGTCGAGACGGCCGTAGAAGCCGGGCTGGCCGATGTTGATGCTGACGTTGGTGGCGGCCAGGGCCGGCAGTGCGGAAGCGGCCAGGGCGACGCCGGCGACCAGGAGTTTGAATGGGGAAGTCATGAGCGGTCCTCTTCGATACTTTTGTAAATGAACTTTATCAGCTGAAACGTAACTTCTTGGTACGCTGAAACACACATTTACACATGCCGCGCGGAATTCGCGCTGTGGTACGGATGCGACGGGAGCATCGCTAGAATCGGCCCAACGCATTCAGCATGGAGGATGTCATGTCGCACCAGCGTCTTAGCGTGACCCTCGCCGGTCTGCTTGCCGGCCTGCTCGCCGCAGGCAGCGCCCAGGCCCAGGTCGGCGCCTCGCTCGACCTCGGCAGCACCGGCGTCGGCGCCCACCTGGCCTTCGGCTTCAGCCCCAGCCTCAACGGCCGCCTCGGCGTCAATTACTTCAAGCACGACTTCACCAAACGCTCGGGCCGCATCGAGTACGACCTCGACGGCAAGCTGCAGAGCGTCGACGCCCTGCTCGACTGGTATCCGCGCGCCGGCAGCCCTTTTCGCATCACCGGCGGCGTGTTCTACAACGATACCCGCTTCGACGCCCTCGCCACGCCGGACCTGAACGGCACTTTCAACCTGAACGGACGCCCGTACACGGCGGCCGAGGTCGGCGTGCTGGTCGGGAAGGTCGACTTCCGCAAGGCCGCGCCCTACATCGGCATCGGCTGGGGCAATGCCCTGGCTACCGAGCGCGGCTGGAGCTTCGGCGGCGACCTTGGCGCCTTTTACCAGGGCAAGGCGCGCGTCAGCCTGCGCAGCGTCAACTGCACGGTCCAGACGGCCCTGTGCAGCCAGCTTGCCGGCGACGTGGCGGTGGAGGAAGCACGCCTGGCCGACGAAGCCTCGGACTACAAGGTCTATCCGGTGCTGCGCGCCAACCTGTCGTACCGCTTCTGAGCGGGCGTGCGCGGCCGGCGGCTGAAACACCGTATGATGGGCGCCAAGGAGATCGCCATGAAAATCCCTGTCCTGCGCTGGTCCGCCCTCGCCCTTGCCTGCCTGCTTGCCAGCGGCTGCAAGGACCGCCACGAACCGGTGAAGCCGACCGCGCCCGCCGTGGTGGACCGCTTCCTGGATGTCTAGCACCGCCTTCGCCGCGGCGGATTCCACGCGTTGTTACGCCGGCCGGCGCCCGGCACGGTAAACTGTCGGCTATTCACAATTAGCCCAAGGTTTCCATGTCGTTTGCCTCGCTCGGCCTGATCGATCCGATCGCCCGCACCCTCGAAACGCTCGAATACAAGAACCCGACGCCGGTCCAGGCCCAGGCGATTCCCGCCGTGCTGGCCGGGCGCGACGTCATGGCCGCGGCCCAGACCGGCACCGGCAAGACCGCCGGCTTCGCCCTGCCCCTGCTGCAACGCCTGGTCATGGAAGGCACGCCGCTGGCCGGCAACACGGCGCGCGCGCTGGTGCTGGTGCCGACGCGCGAGCTGGCCGAGCAGGTGCACGACAGCTTCAAGGCCTACGGCGCCAGCCTGCCGCTGCGCACCATGGTGGCCTACGGCGGCGTCAGCATCAATCCGCAGATGATGCGCCTGCGTAAGGGTGTCGATCTGCTGGTGGCCACGCCGGGGCGCCTGCTCGACCTGCACCGCCAGAACGCGCTGAAGTTCAACGCGACGCAGATGCTGGTGCTGGACGAAGCCGACCGCATGCTCGACCTCGGTTTCTCGCGCGAGCTCGACCAGGTGCTGGCAGCGCTGCCGAAAAAGCGCCAGACCCTGCTGTTCTCGGCCACCTTCTCGGACCCGATCCGCGCCCTCGCCGCCAAGCTGCTGGTCGATCCGGTCAGCATCGAGACCGCGCCGCGCAACACCACGGTCAAGGCCATCAAGCAGTGGGCGGTGCCGGTCGACAAAAAGCGCAAGCCGGAACTCTTCCTGCACCTGCTGAAAAAACACGGCTGGGGCCAGGTGCTGGCCTTTGCCAAGACCCGCCGCGGCGTGGACGAACTGGTGGCCCTGCTCGAAGCGAAACGCATCGCCGTCGATTCCATCCACGGCGACAAGCCGCAGCCGGCGCGCCTGCGCGCACTCGAGCGCTTCAAGGCCGGCGAAGTGAAGGTGCTGGTAGCCACCGACGTCGCCGCGCGCGGGCTCGACATCGACGACTTGCCGGTGGTGGTGAATGTCGATTTGCCGATCGTGGCCGAGGATTACGTGCACCGCACCGGCCGCACCGGGCGTGCCGGCGCTTCCGGCGAAGCGGTGTCGCTGGTCTGCGCCGACGAAGTGCAGCAGCTGGCGGCGATCGAGATGCTGACCAAACAGAACCTGAAGCGGGTCGAGGAAAGCGGCTTCGAGCCCGACCACCGCGTGCCGGAGACGAACGCCAGCGGCCAGGTCGTCAAGAAACCGAAGAAGCCGAAGAAACCCAAGGGCGATGCGCGCGGCGAGCAGCGCGTGGTGACCGAGGACGTGCGCTTCCGGCGCTGAACGCGGCGCAATGAAATAAAATTTCACCGCAAGGCATTTGGTGAAATTTTATTCCAGCGGCAGCCGCAGCTTGCGTACGCCCTCTTCCCCGGTCGGCGTCACCTCGAAGCCGAGTTTTTTCACCAGCCCGATCATGCGGCTGTTCTGCGGCAGCACCTCGCCGACGATTTCGCGCGTGCCGCGCGCACGGCAGTAGGCGATCAGCTTTTCCATCAGGATGCGGCCCAGGCCCATGCCCTTCAGGTCGGAGCGCACGGTGACGGCGAATTCGGCCGAGGTGTTGTCCGGATCGGCCACCACGCGCCCCACCGCCAGCGTCTCGGCCTGGCCGTCCGGCCCGGGCCGGGTGGCGATGAAGGCCATCTCGCGGTCGTAGTCGATCTGGGTGAAGCGCGCCAGCTGCGAAGGCTGGAGTTCGCGGATGCGCACGAACATGCGGTAGCGGATGTCGTCGGGCGTCAGCGCATCGAAGAATTTCAGGTGCGCCGGCCCGTCTTCCGGCCGCACCGGACGCAGCAGCAGCGAGCCGCCCTGCCAGGGGATGGTCTGCTCCAGCTCGCGCGGATAAGGGCGGATCGCCAGGCGGTCGAGCGTGCTGCCGGAACGGTCGGCCATGGCCAGGCGCATGCGCGCGTCCAGCACCACGGCGCCGGCAGCGTCGGCGATCAGCGGGTTGATGTCGAGTTCGACGATCTCCGGAATGTCGGACACCAGGCGCGCCACCTGCACCACGGTGGCGAGGATCGCGTTCATGTCGGCCGCCGGGCGATTCCGGTAGCCGGCCAGCAGGCGCGCCACGCGCGTGCGGTCGACCAGTTCGCGCGCCAGCACCGCGTTCAGCGGCGGCAGCGCCACCGCGTGGTCGTCGGTGACTTCCACCGCCACGCCGCCCTGGCCGAACAGGATCACCGGACCGAACACCGGGTCGGTGGCCGCGCCCAGAATCAGTTCATGGCCTTCGGGCCGGCGCGCCATCGCCTGCACCGAAAAGCCCTCGAAGCGCGCGTCGGGCCGCAGCTCGGCCAGCTGGCGCCGCACCCGTCCGGCCGCGGCGCGCACGGCCTGCCCGGAATCGAGGTCGAGGGCGACACCGCCGACATCCGACTTGTGCATCACGTCGGGCGAGAGGATCTTCACGGCCACCGGAAAGCCGATGCTCTTCGCGGCCGCCACCGCTTCATCCACATCGCTCGCCCTCCGCGTTTCGACCAGCGCCATGCCGTAGGCGCGCAGGATGGCCTTGGTCTCGGGGTCGGACAGCAGGTAGCGCCCCGCCGCCAGCGCCTCGCGCACCAGGGCGCGCGCGGTGGCGCGGCCCGACTCCAGCGTGCGCGAGATCGAGGGCGGCACCTGCATCAGCAAGTTCTGGTTCTGGCGATAGTGCACGATCTGCAGGAAGCCGGCCACCGCGTCCTCGGGCGTGTCGAAGGTCGGCATGCCGGCGCTTGACGCGATCTCGCGCGCCGCGCTCACCGAATCGCCGCCCAGCCAGCACGAGAGCACGTTGCGCGAGCTGCCGCGCGCCAGCGGCGCGATGGCGCGCGCGATGTCGGCCGGGTCGACGGTGGCGGTGGGCGAATGCACCACCAGCACCGCATCCGCGCCCTTGTCCTGCAACAGGATCTCCAGGGCCTGGCGGTAGCGTTCCGGTTCGGCGTCGCCCAGCAGATTCACGGGATTGGCGCGCGGCGGGCTGGCCGGCAGCAGCGCGGCCAGGCGCTCGACCGACTCCGGCGACAGCCCGGCAGCAGTGCCGCCGCCGCACACCAGGGCGTCCAGCGCCAGCACGCCGGGGCCGGCGCCGTTCGACAGGATCAGCAGGCGCTCGCCATACAGCGGCTTGGCGTGGGCCAGGGTCTCGACCGCCGAGAACAGCTGCTCGGTGGTGAACACGCGCAGCATGCCGGCGCGCCGGATCGCGGCATCGAACACGTCGTCGGCGCCGGCCAGCAGCCCGGTTTCGCTGGCGGCGGCGCGCACGCCGTTCGCCACCCGGCCCGCCTTCAGCACCAGGGTCGGTTTGCTGCGCGCCGCCGCCCGCGCCGCCGACATGAACTTGCGCGCATAGCGCAGGTGTTCCACGTACAGCAGGATCGAGCCGGTGGCGCCGTCGCTGGCCAGGTAATCCAGTACGTCTCCCAGGTCGACATCGCTCGAGTCGCCCAGCGCGATGAAATGGGAAAAGCCGATGCCGCGCGAACGGGCGCGGTCCAGCACCCCGTTCATCAGGGCGCCGGACTGCGAGACAAAGGCGATCCGCCCCGGCAGCGCGCCGCTGTGGGCGACGCTGGCGTTCAGGCCGAGGGCGGGCGACAGCAGGCCGGCGCTATTCGCCCCGAGGATGCGCAGCAAATACGGATGGGCGGCGTCGAGCATCGCCTGCTTCACCGAGCGGCCGCGCTCGTCGCGCGCTTCGGCCAGGCCGGCGCTGAGCACGATGGCGGCGCGCGTGCCCTGTTCGCCGAGCTGGCGGATGATCGCCGGGACGGTGGCGGCCGGGGTACAGATGATGGCAAGGTCGGGCGCGGCCGGCAGGTCGGCCACGCTCGCGTACACCGGCTGGCCGTTCAGTTCCGCGTACTTCGGATTGACCGGATACACCGGGCCCTTGAAGCCGCCCGCGGCCAGGTTGGCCAGCAGCGTGGCGCCGAGGCTGCCCGGCCGCTCCGAGGCGCCGATCAGGGCCACCGAGCGCGGCGCGAACAGGCTGTGCAGGTTGCGGGTGCTCATGCGGCGCTGTCCTCGCGCTTGGGCAGGGACAGGGGCGGCGGGGCAAGCGTGCCCGGCGAAACCGGCGAATTGGCTAGACTGGGCTTCACCACCAACTTGATCTCCTCATCGCAGCAACATCCATGTCCGATAACAAGAACACCGCACCCGCCACCGACAGCCGCAAGGTCATCTACGCCGCCATCGTCGCCAACCTCGGCATCGCCGCCGCCAAGTTCACCGTCGCCGCCGTCACCGGCAGCGCCGCCATGCTGGCCGAGGGCATCCACTCGGCGGTCGACACCGGCAACGAACTCCTGCTGCTGGTCGGCGAAAAGATCGCCGGCCACAAGCCCGACGCGCGCCACCCCTTCGGCTACGGCAAGGCCGTGTATTTCTGGGCCCTGATCGTGGCCCTGTCGGTGTTCACGCTGGGCGGCGGGCTGTCGATCTACCACGGCATCCACAGCCTGCGGGAACCGGCGCCGCTCGAAGACCCGTTCTGGAACTACGTCGTGCTCGGCGTCGCCTTCCTGTTCGAAGGATACAGCTGGAACGTTTCGCGGCGCGCACTGAACAGCAACCGCCTGCCCGGCGCCACGCTCTGGCAAACCGTCAAGGCCAGCAAGGACGCTTCGGTGTTCACCGTCTTCATCGAGGACAGCGCCGCCCTGATCGGCATCCTGGTGGCGGCCGGCGGCATCTGGCTCGGGCACCTGCTGGACAATCCGTATATCGATCCGGCCGCCTCGATCGCCATCGGCCTGCTGCTGGTGGGCGCGGCCTGGACCCTGGCGCGCGAGACCGGCGGCCTGCTGGTGGGCGAAAGCGTGGGGGTGGAGCAGACCGGCCAGCTGAAGGAATTGTTCCAGGCCGATCCCGACCTGGAAACCGTGGGCCAGCTGATGACCATGCAGCTGGGGCCGGACGACGTGCTGCTGACGGCCGCCGTGCGCTTCCGGCGCGGCATGCGCATCGACGAAGTCGACCTCGCCATCGCCCGCCTGGAACGCGCGGTGCGCGCTGTCGATCCGGCGATCCGGCGCGTTTATTTCGAGGCGGCGGCGCTGCGCTCGGCGAGCCGGTAGCGGCGCTCGGGCAAGGCCCGCAGCAGCGCCGACTGCGCCAGCAATGCGGCCATCAGTTCCTCGACCAGCAGCAGGACATCGTGCTGGTGGAAGGCAGCCAGCGCCGGCAGCTGCGGCACGCCTGCCTGCAGCGCGTGGGCGCCCGACAGCGTAGCCACCGGCACCGCGGCCAGGGCGCCGCCGCCGGGCAGGTTGCCGCTCACGAAGCGCACGCGGTACTGGCGGTCGACCAGCATGGTGCCGCCCAGGAAGCGCTCGATACCCATGTCGAACAGGACGTGCCGCACCACCTCGACGGCGCGGTCGGCGAGTTCGCGCCGGTTCTTGCGGCGGCGCGGAATCAGGAGCTGGGCGATCCAGGCCATCTGCGTGGTCCTTTGTTTAACAGGTATTGATCAACAGGCAACATGTTAGCAGCCTGTATTTATGCTGACAATCGGCAACTATCGACAAAGGCGCTTGCCGTCGTATCGATGAGACAGCGTGCTAGAATAATCGCGTGAATACCCTCTTGCGCACCCTGACCCTGTGGCTGGTCCTGCTGGCGGTTCCCTTCCAGGGAGTCGCCGCGGCGGCCATGCTCGGCTGCGCAACGGGCCACATGCCGCCGGCGCCGCCCGTTGCCATTCCGGCGGACGCCGGGCAGGCCCATCACGGCATGCCCGGCGGCGAACACCACGCCACGCCTGCCGCCGATACCGGCGCCGGCCACCATGCGATGCAGCACCATGGCACCGCCAAGTGCGGCGCCTGCTCGGCCTGCTCGATCGGGGCGGCCATCGCGCCCGCGCCCGTCCTCGCCCTGCCCGTGCACGCGCCGCCGCGCCTGGCAGCCTTCTTCTCCAACAGCCTGCTGCCCTCGGTCGACCTGGCCCTGCCCGAACGGCCTCCCCGCTTCGTCCTCTCCTGATGTGCCTGTTGCCGCGCCGATCGACGCGCGGCCCTGTCATTTGTCACCAGAGAGGATTCCATGTCATTCGCCATCTCGCGCAGCGCGCCTGCCTGCGCGCTCCTGAGCTGCCTGCTGGCCGCTGCCGCGCACGCCGGTAGTCCGCATACCGCCTTGCCCGCCGCCAACCCCAACGCGCCGGTGCCGCCGACGCAGTACCAATCCAGCGCCGCCTACCAGCCGCTCGCCGCCGAACCGGCCACGCCCGACCAGGCCTGGCGCGAACAGAACCGCATCGTCGGCGCCGGGCCGGGGCGCGATCACACAACGCATGGCCACGCCGGGCACGCCATGCCGCAGGCGGCGCCGGTTGATCCGCATGCCGGCCACGCCATGCCCGCCGCCGCTGCCGCCGATCCGCACGCCGGGCACACGATGCCGGTCCCTGCGCCTGCCCCGGCCCCGGCACAGGCCGATCCGCATGCCGGCCACGCAATGCATCATGCGGCGCCGGCTCCGGCCGCCCACCAGCACGAGGGGCGCCACTGATGTCCGCCTCCCTTCTTATCCGCAGCGCGCTGGCAGCCGGCGCCGCGCTGCTGGCCGGCTGCGCCGGGGTGGCGCCGGATGGCGGATTCGCCGCCGTCGCCGACAGCGCCCGCGCCCGCAGCGGCGCCGAGGCGAAGCTGGTCCGCAGCGAGGCCGACGAGCGCGCCGTGGCCGACACGGTCCGCTCCCTGCTGGCGCAGGCGCTCGGCCAGGACGCGGCGGTGCGCATCGCCCTGCTGAACCATCCCGGCCTGCAGGCCAGCTACTGGGAGGTCGGCATCGCCCAGGCCGACCTGGCCCAGGCCGCGCGCCTGCAGAATCCCGGCTTCGGCTTCAAGCGCACGGCCGGCGGCGGCGCCGTCGAGATCGAGCGCACGCTGACCCTCAGCCTGGTGCAGGCGCTGACCCTGCCCCTGTCGCAGCGCCTGGAGCACGCGCGCTTCGAAGCGGCGCAGCTGCGTGTCGGCCTTGCCATCGAACGCCATGCCCTGGAAACGCGCCGCGCCTGGGTCGAGGCGGTGGCCGCGCGCCAGGGCCTGGACTACGCCCGGCGCGTGAACGCCGCCGCCGAGGCCAGCGCCGCGCTGAGCATCCGCATGCGCCGCTCCGGCAACGCCAGCGCCCTCGACAGCGCGCGCGAGCAGCTGTTTTACGCCGAGGCCGCGGCCGGCGTCATGCGCGCCGAGCAGCAGGTGGTCGCCAGCCGCGAACGCCTGGCGCGCCTGCTCGGGCTGTGGGGCGAGCAGGCCAACTACACCCTGCCCGAACGCCTGCCCGACCTGCCCGCTGCGCCGCTCGACGCCAGCGAGACCGAGCGTCTCGCTGTGGAACGCCGCCTCGACGTGCAGGCGGCGCGCCAGGAAGCGGCGGCCCTTGCCGCCAGCCTGGGGCTGACCCGCAGCACGCGCTTCGTCAACGTGCTCGACCTCGGCCTTGAACGCAAGAGCGAGACCGGCGAGCCGCGCGCGCGCGGCTATGAAGTGTCGCTGGAACTGCCGCTGTTCGACTGGGGCGACGCGCGCGTCGCCCGCGCCGAAGGCGTCTACATGCAGTCGCTGCGGCGCTTCGCCGAGACCGCGATCAACGCGCGCAGCGAAGCGCGCGAACGCTACCTGGCCTACCGCAACAGCTGGGACCTGGCGCGCCACTACCGCGACGAGGTCCTGCCGCTGCGCAAGAAGATTTCTAGCGAAGTCCTGCTGCGCTACAACGGCATGCTGGCCAGCCCCTTCGAACTGCTGGTCGACGCGCGCGAGCAGGCCGGCGCCGTGAACGCCGCCATCGACGCGCTGAAGGATTTCTGGCTCCAGGAAGCCGAACTGCAGCTGGCCCTCGGCGGCCCGGTTGCACCACATCAGGAGGAACACGCACCATGACCACCCGCAGAGCATTCCTCGGCGGCGCCACCACCCTGGTCGGCGCGGCCGCCGTCAGCCGTGCCGGCGCCGCCGGCCTGCCCGAAGCGCCCTATCGAACGCAAGGCGCCACCGCCGCGCCGCTGGCGCCGCCGAACGGCCGCCCCTACAATCCGGTCGTCACCCTGAACGGCTGGTCCCTGCCCTGGCGCATGCAGGACGGCGTCAAGGAATTCCACCTGGTGGCCGAACCCGTGGTGCGCGAGCTCGCGCCCGGCATGCAGGCGAACTTGTGGGGCTACAACGGCCAGAGCCCGGGCCCGACCATCGAGGTGGTCGAGGGCGACCGCGTGCGCATCTTCGTCACCAACAAGCTGCCCGAACACACCAGCGTCCATTGGCATGGCCAGATCCTGCCCTGCGGGATGGACGGCGTGACCGGCCTGACCCAGCCCGGCATCGCCCCGGGTAAAACCTTCGTGTACGAGTTCGTGGCGCGCCATGCCGGCACCTTCATGTACCACCCGCATGCCGACGAGATGCAGCAAATGGCGATGGGAATGATGGGCTTCTGGGTCACCCACCCGAAGGACCCGCGCCAGCACGCGGTCGAGCGCGACTACGTGATGCTGCTCGGCGCCTTCGACATCGAGCCGGGCAGCTACACGCCGCGCACCAACACCATGCTCGACTTTAATTTGTGGACCATGAACAGCCGCGTCTTCCCCGGCGTCGACCCGATGGTGGCGCGCCTGGGCGACCGGGTGCGCATCCGCGTCGGCAACCTGACCATGACGAACCACCCGATCCACCTGCACGGGCACCGCTTCGAGGTGAGCTGCACCGACGGCGGCTGGGTGCGGCCGGAGGCGCGCTGGCCGGAAGTGAGCGTCGACGTCGCCGTGGGCCAGATGCGCGCGATCGAGTTCGTGGCCGACAATCCGGGCGACTGGGCCTTCCACTGCCACAAGGCGCACCACACCATGAACGCCATGGGCCATGAGGTGCCGAACCTGATCGGGGTCGACCACCGCGGCGTGGCCGAGAAGATCAACGACCTGATCCCGGGCTACATGGTCATGGGCGACAAGGGCGGGTCGATGGGCGACATGCAGATGCGGCTGCCCGAGAACACCCTGCCGATGATGACCGGGCGCGGCCCCTTCGGCAACCTGGAGATGGGCGGCATGTTCACGGTACTGAAGATCCGCGAAGGCCTGGCACGCGGCGACTACCGCGATCCGGGCTGGTACAGGCACCCAGCCGGTACCGTGGCGCGCGAGTGGAGCGGCGCAGTGCCGGACGCGCCGCAGGCACCCGGCACTGCCGCCGTGCCTGCGGACGCGGCGGTATCGGCGCGCAAGCCGCAGACGCACCGGCACTGAGCTGATTTCGGCGCGTTTTCGCTAGGGAGACGCTGATTAATTCGACC
>Ga0209023_10004925_pt1 | contig 14882 bp, 10 predicted proteins | sample LakOneMetagenome_FD_187468 | JGI IMG/M metagenome (GOLD analysis project Ga0209023, IMG submission 187468) | Freshwater and sediment microbial communities from Lake Erie, Canada (SPAdes) (version 2) | ecosystem: Environmental > Aquatic > Freshwater > Lentic | place: Lake Erie, Canada... | reverse complement strand
ACAACTGGAGCACTTCTGCAGAAACCAAAAACGACGAAAACATTTTGATTGTACACGATGCCAACATCACCAATCAATACTACCAAGCGTTTGTGTATTTATTCGGACAAGCCGGTGGTGTATTACAGACTAACGAGAATGCAATTCCTCAAGAGACTTTAGTGGCGTATCCTAATCCTACCAAGGGCATAGTATACCTTTCAAGTACCGAAGACAACCTGATAGACAGCAGTACCATACGCGTTTATAACGTATTGGGAGAAACCGTAATAGAACAAAAAGCCACCAACACAACTCAGGAACGTATTGATTTGACCAATCAAGCCAGCGGAATGTATTTTGTAGAGGTGCTATCCCACGGAAAAGCGCTGCATTACAAGATAGTGAAGAATTAATCAACTTCAAAATTCAAATTCAACTTCAAAATTCAACTTCAAAATTCAACTTCAACTTCAAAATTCAACTTCAACTTCAAAATTCAACTTCAACTTCAAAATTCAACTTCAAAATTCAACTTCAACTTCAAAATTCAACTTCAACTTCAACTTCAAAATTCAACTTCAAAATTCAACTTCAACTTCAATTTCAAATTCAAACTTCAACATTCCAAGTTGAATATTCAACGTTCAAAAACTTCAACATTCAAAAACTTCAACATTCCTAATTCCTAATTCCCAAAAACTTCACTATCCACCAAATCACAACCATAGGAATCATAACCAACAAAGCTACTACCCCTAAACAACCTCTAGAAGTTTTGTTGTACACTTTGTTGTAAACAAATTTTTTCGGATTAGTAACCCAACCCATGCCTCGTGGTGCTTTTAAACCTAAATTCTGAAGAATAAAGCGAGCCGGCGAGGTGCGTGCCGCAATACGTTTAGTTAAAGAAGGAACTCTAAATCCGAATTTCATAGTTTATGTTTTTATATTAAAAAGGTTAGTACTATTATTTCAAATCTACTTCAGTAACCTCAAGTACTTTTGCCCATTCGGTATAATTAATGTAGTCTTTATTAATGGTAAGTTCTTTTATGATAACCATGGTTGAATATGCAAAATCGGCATGTACATAAAGAGGGTATAACTCTAAAAGATGTGGATAAGCCTTTAACATTCTAAAAAATGCCTCAACATAAGACATCGAATAGTTAGAATCTTTAATAACTCCAGGCACTTCATCATCCAGTCCCATATCATTAACAGAGTAAATATACCAATCGTGGTCTTTAGCATCAAAAACCCGATACATAGTGATGGATCCTCCTTCGGCTCCAATTTCTAAAACTTTAGTTTTGTTTGTCATTTCTTTATTTTTCCAAATTGAACCTCATCAAAGAACCCCATTAAATTAAATGGGCATATCTCACTCTTTATCCATTGCTTTTTATAGTATTTGAAACCATAAGTAGCTCTATTGATATCATCGTTATTATTAAAGACAAGTTCCAACACATCTTTAGCTTTAAACACCATTGGAACATCAAACACATCACCCTCATTAACTCTGTTTTCTAGTGTGGCGTAATTCTTTTTATATTCTTTTGGATGAAAATTCTCAAAAGAAGGAAGCATTACTTGCCCAACAATTATTTCATTTTTGTCTTTATTTCGTCTGTGCAACACCCAATAGTTTTGCAACCTGTCCGTTGAAGACGCTTTGCAAGTGCAGAGTTTTATTTTATCTGAAATACTACACATATTTTAAATTTTATTGTAAAATATTTATTAATTCCGTCTTCAATTGTAATCGCACACCTTCAAAAACGTCACTCAATTTTTTTGTATTCAAATCATCTATTGATAATTCATTATCTAAAATTGTAACCTGATGGGCTTTAATAGTTATCTTTTCTCGGTTTGCTAATTCATCAATGATTTCAATAGTTTTTAAATCAGTAGATGTAGTTCTATTTACGGTATTAGGATAAAATAATTTTATATCAGTTACTTTGAAACGAATAGCATAGGCCACCATTTGATACAAATCGTTTTGTGAAATACCTTTTTTGTTGTCTAAACTATCAGCATAAACCATTTTGTATTTGGTATCGGCTATGATACTACGATCTTTTAAACTCAACAATAAATCAGGTTTTAAACCGAAATGCTTTTCTTCATCCAATGCATATTTTGCTTGACTTTTTGCTTTCACATAGTCCAATTCCTTATCAATAAAGCCATAGATAAAATCCTCAAAAACATATTCCATAGGAAGGAGGAAGGCAAAGAGTTTTAAATCATTTTTATAATTGAAGGAGACGCTATTCTCTAAAAACAACACACAATAATCCCTTACTGTTTCAAAGTCTTTAAACATTGGATTGAATTGGATGCGTTTACATTCTTCTGAAGCAATAGTAACATCCGATACTTCATCCAATAAGAACAAAATATCATTTAAATTTCTTCGATTTTGTTGGTCTTTAGTTGCTGTTAGTAATAACCTTGTAACCGATTTTACGCATTGGTTAAATGGATTATCCATTTCAAACGAATCATAACGACAGTTTACTTTGTGGTTTCTACCTCGTGCCAGATTCTGATTGATGTACTCACTAAAGTTGATGCTTCCTTTTACAAACGACAATTCGTTTTCAACTTCAATATATTTTTGATATACAGCGGAATTCAGTAATTCTTTAGTGTATTTACTAAACAGATAAATGAGTATTTCAAAAAAGTCCGCTTGTTGCGAATTCAAACCCGAAAGGTAATTTGGAAAGCGCAATTTTCTGCAATAACTCAACCACCAAAGTATGTGCGAATTAATTAGTTTAACTTCAGTTGAGGTGGCTTCTGTTCCTTTGAAGAATACTTTAGGTAATAAGTTGATGGTTTGGTTTTCAAAGTGAATTACACCTACAAACTTATTCGATTTTAATTCTTTGTTCTTATGTAAAAACTGAATGAAGTGCTGTACTTCCTCACGATTTTCATCTTCATTATAATAGGATGATTTTTCTCTTTTACTCCAAACAGCATCCAAGAACACTTCGAGGTTATCGAAATGCACTTCAGGGAACGCTACTTTATTTTGGTATTCAAAGAGGTTAATCATCTATTAAATCATTTTTAATGGCCAATCGCCAATCGTTATTCCTGCTGCTTGTAAAATAGCAATCACTTCTTTTTCATCATTCATAAAATATTCTAACAATAATGGAATGACTTTATTGTTTATGGTTTTCTCTTTGGAGTATTTATCACCCATAAAATAGGCGTGACCTATTGTAAAATCATGATTTTTTCTACTTAAAATGGCATCATTAATTTTTTGCAATAGTTCGGCATCGTGAATTGGTTTTTCTAATCCACCATATAGCGGATACATGGGTTTGAATTCAAAACGTCTTCTTAAGGCAACATCTAATAAAGCAATAGATTTATCAGCGGTATTCATAGTGCCAATGATATATAAATTAGACGGAACAATAAACGAATCTCCCGAAGGTAATGTAACTCGCATTGGAATTTCACCCTCAGAACGTTTATCTTCTTCAATCAAAGTGATTAACTCACCAAACACTCTAGAGATATTAGCTCTATTGATTTCGTCAATAATGATGACGTAGTTATTTCTTGGAACTGCAGTTACTTGACTTTTTCCTTTTTCTAAAAGTAAATCTAGAATAGGGTTATAATAAGGCTGTAAACCTCCCAAAATGATTTCATTCACTCCTTTATCATACATTTTATGTAAGGTGTTGATACTTAATGTATGCTCAGAGTCTCCAATATTTTTTCTAAAACCAATTGATTTTTCGCCAACTTCAGTAATATAAAATGAAGACTTTTTCATTTTAATTTCAATCTCTTCCGCATCTCCATCATTCAAAGGTTGAATAAGCTCTTGAAAAACTACATCAAACTCTTTCTTAGCACTTGCAGGATTTTTTGAAGCTTCCAAATTCTTAAATGCTCTATCCGCAATGCGTTTAAAAACACCATCCTTTTTCTCAAAACTCAATGTAGTTCCATTCTCTGTATCAGGGCGTAAACCTTGAATAAAGTCCTCATAACTGTAATTCTGATGAAAAGTAATAAACTCAATTTGGGTATCTAAATTGGTTTTAAAAACTGCTAAAGCCTCATCATAACTGATATGTTCATTTCTAGTTACTATTTTAGCAGCTTCTAAAACAGTGTTGTAGGTTTTTCCAGTTCCTGGTGGACCGTAAAGAATTTGATTTAAAGGAAAATTATTTGGCATTGGGTTTTCGGTTTTTATTTCAGAAGTAGTTCCTAAAGCATAATTGAAAGTATAATTCTCAAATTCTTCATCGTTGTGGGTTCTGTAGCTAGATTTTCTAGTTCGATTTAGTTCGGATATAAACCCTTCAAGTATAGACTGTCTTTCTTGTTCTGAAATAATGAAATCATTAAAATAAGAGCCCCAAGGCAATGGTGTTGCTCCTTTATATTGTGAACTTGATTCATTTAATTTATCGTTTGATAGCGCATAAAATTTTCCCTTTTTTTCCGATAAATTTAATATCCAAGCTATTCGCTGTCCAATAGTAAAATGCAATCGTTTCTCTCTATAGCTAAAATGCAATCGTTCATCTCCTTTTTTAAGATTAAGCGTTGTAATGATGTATTTAAAAAAATCAAAATAAGTAGTTACATCTTTATCGTCAAACTTTTTTAAGAAAGTTAAAAAGTCTTCTTTACTTTCGTCAACATCATTATATTTTATAAACCGGTTGTTCATTTTTTCAATCATAGATTTAAAAACAGGAACAGTTATTCTATTAGCAACAAAATCTTTATTTTTAGCTTTTTCCCTTTGTATAAACTCATTAACAATAGACAGTACTATGGCAATGTCTTTATCTACAAATTCTAACATTTCCTCTATTGTATCATAGCTACTCTTATGTGTTTTTGTTTTTAAAGTATACATTTTATTATCAGCAGAGGTCACACTCTGCAGTCCTATTTTTTCCTCTAATACTGGCTTCATACTTTCAAGAAGCGATAAAATAGATTGATTCTGAGCATTATGTGGTGCATTAGTTTGGGTAAACTCAATAAAATAATTATACCCAGTTTTGGTATAATGAAATATCAAACCAATATTGTCTCCTGAAGAACCAGGATAAGAACCAGGCAAAGTCCAAAATGTAGTTGAAAAATATTTAGATTTTTCGGTGCCAATGAAATAGTCTTTCTTAGCATCGCCAACACCGTTTCGGCGCACTGAAAAGGTAAAAGAAGTATCATTTTGATGCTTGGTCATTAACCAATCGTATACTTTCTTTTCGTAGTCTTTGTAGTTTAATAACATAATTTAATTCGATTATATATTTTCTCCTCTAAAAGAGAATTCTTTATTTCCTTTCATAATTTAAACAGATAATTTAATTTCAACTTCATCCTTAATTTCTTTAATAATCAATTTAGATAAATTATGGTTATTTAAATAATCAGTCATTAATTTGTCATCTACAATTGGTTCATATGCAATCATGTCATAAAACTTGAAAAAATCTTTAAAAACATTATCACTATCATCTTCATCAGTGTTAATGAACTTAAAGAAGCTATATTTCTCTAATAATGGTTTGAATTTTTTATTTCCATAATAATAAATGCAATTAAAAAATAAGACTTTTAATTCTGCATCTGATAACTGTGATCTGATAATAGAAGAATATGAATATTTTATTTTGAAATCTTTAAGTTTATCTTTCGAAAATTCCATTGAATCTATATATTTAATTATTCTATATAAATTTCTAAAATAGTGACCAAAATCAGAACTGATTGTATTATATACAAGAGCATAAATTGATGGAAACCTTGAAATCAAAGAATATTCTTCATAAGTAATTATATTCTTTATTTTAAATATTTTTTCAAATTTAATAATATCATTACCAAATGTTTCCAAATCAACACCATTTTGTATTTGTAAATCAATCCATATTAAGTAATCCAGTAAATTAAAATAATAATTAAAAACATCTCTGCTAGAGTAGTTACCCTCATCTATAAGATTTTTAGTATATGATGAATTCATAAATTCATTTTCTTTTAGAAAATTTTTCAAATCATTTTCAAAATGATATATTTTTTTTACATCAATATCAATATCTGAAACTATTTGGTGATGTATATTAATTAAATTAAAAAATATATTCTCGAAATTCTGTCTGTAATCTTTTTTTTCTTGTTTTTCAAACTGCTCTTGTACTTGCATATTAGCTTGATATTGAGCATAAAATGCAAAACCAGCTGCAAATACTGCAAATACTGATATTAATGGATTTATTACTCCACCTATATAATCACCATAGGGCCCAATTTTTGTAAAATCTGTGTTATGTTCTAAAACTTTTATGCTATCATTTAAAAGAAAACCAAGAAAAACAAAGAATATAATAATGAAAACGATACCAATATTTAAAAGATTACTCTTGTCTTTCGTTTTAATAAAAAGACTTCTAAAAAGTAAGACAAAAAGCAAAACTAATGCTGAAACAAATATTATTGTAACTAATGCCATATTTATATTTTATTAATAAAGAATTTTTAAAGAATACTATAGAATAAATTATATAAATTTGTCCCAAAACCATTCTTCATCAATCCCATTCTTTCCAAGTTCCGTTTTTAACAAGCTCAATTCCCTTTCGGTATCTTTCTTGAGCTTCTTTTCCATCATTATAACCGTCAAGTAATCGCCGTATTTCAAGTATTGTTGCAATTCTTTCGGACAATTCGTCTCCTCCTTGTACATCTCTATTGTTAACTCTTTCAACAGTTTGTTTGTATCTCCTCTCAAGTTCGCTTCGTATTGAGTTCTCAAGTTGCTCTCTGTCTTTTTTATATTCAGCGTGTTTTGTAATAATGTTCTCTCTTTCTCTTTTAAATCTAAACTGTTCTTCTTTTTCAAGCTGTTCAAATTCTGCTCTAAGGTTTCCTTCGTTTCTGAAAAAGTTTTCCTCAAATTCTCGGTTTTCTTCAATAGCTCTGATAATTCTTTGTTCTTCTGTTCTAGTAAATCCCGATTCGTAATCACATTCTGCCACTTCATCGTGATATCTTCTTTCATTACTTGCATATTCTCCTCGAAGCTGGTCTTCAGTTCGTTTAAATCTAGCTCTAATTTCTTTTTCAGCTGCACTAATATTGTGTCTGGACTCAAGTTGTCGGTCAGTATACTCTTGTTCTGTTTTAATTTCGCTTCTTTTTCTAAGATATCGTCTTTCCAAACCATCAACGTATTGTTGAAATTGGTCTCTTCTTTCGTCAAGTTCGTCTCTTCGCTCTCCAAGTTCTGAATGTATTTCGCTTTCAATTCCAGCTTGTATTTCGTCCAATCTTGATTGATGCTCTCTTGTAGCTTTCTCAATTCGTGATATTTCTTGTTCAAAGAGGTGTTCAACTCTTCGGTACGATTGAGATGCCACGTTTCGTTTAATAGCGTGTATAAGGTTGTTAAGCTGCGCTCTTCGGCATTTGTAAGATTCTTCAAAAAGCTTTCTTTGCTCTTCATCAATAAATGGAATTCCTTCTGTATCTCCTGAGGAAACTGGTATGTATTCGGTGTTGGATTCGATTTCATTGTATGTCCATTTTACTTTTGATATACCACTTATACTTTTTTCTAACTCGGCTTCGGGTAGTTTAGGAACTATGATTTGAACTGTATTAATGCCTAAACGCTGCAATTTATTTAGCTTATCTATATCAGGTTTATGAGTAACAACAAACTCTAAAAATAGAATTGGTTTATCATGTTCATCATAAAAAACAGCATCGGGTCGTATCCATAAATAGCGTTCATCAACTTTGGCATTTTTACCACTATGAATAGTGCCTTCTTCATCTTCAAAGAAGGTTACTTCTCTATCCACTCGATGCGCAATTATCGTTTTAGCTTCTTGTAAAAGTATTGGAATTCCTTCTTCTCCTTTTGGTGGATATTTATAAACAGCAGGTACTTTTATTTGTTTAGTTCGCATAAAATAGAAATACGCTAACCGTTCTCTATATTCTTTACTTGCATGAACACATTCTATTTTGCTTTTATCGGAAACTTTAACAAGATGCCTAAAATAGTGTTTAATAATATGTCCTTTTGCTGCTAACATTTCTTTATCACAACCTAAACAAAAATAGTTATTTGCCCCACTTTTTGCTTGGGAAATATGGATATATTCGCCTTTTATATCTTTAGCCCAGTCATTATCTTGTTCGTTAAATGGTAAACTAGTGTTCATTAATTTAACTTTTATTTATAAAGTTTTTTTTTACTTATTTTCCAAAATCTTAATATGTTTAAAACTATCTCTTTTTAGGCTCTAATCCAGTTAGAATTTTAAGTTCATCCTTATATGCCATAAAAGGTTCATATAATTTGTTGAATGCTTTTCCTACTGAACCTTGAAACATTAAAACTTTTGGATTATCATTGGGATTAATTCCACTTTTTAAAATATGTTTTCCTGCAATTCCTGGGTAGGGATCAATATAATACACATTTTTTATACCTAATTGAAAAGCTTTTTTAGAACAAAGTTCACAAGGGCTGGCAGTAGTAAATAAGTTTCCTCCTTTAACACCTTCTGAACCATATTTAACTAATTGCATCATAGCATTTTCTTCGGCATGTAAAGAACGTGTATGAACTTGATTTTTTTCACCTTCGTAAGTGTTTATAGAGGTTTTAAAACAATATGGGCAATTTCTACCTTGTAATTCATTTTCTTTGTTATCTAGATCTTCATAATCTTTTTTCATTAAATTTTTGAATGAATCAAATGTTCCATTACTGATTTTAAAATCTTTATCATCTGAAATTTCAAAATCACTGAAAATTTCTTGCTTTCTGTCTTTAATTAAATCATTTACACTTCTTAAATTACAAGGTATTTGGTTTTGAGCTACATCGTTCCATCCAATTGACTTGACGGAGTAATTTTCATCTGTTATGACCGCACCAACTTGTCTTGAAATACATCCTGAGTTAAACTTTGCATTATACGCAATTTGCATACATCTTTCAATATTAGTAGGTGTAATTATACCAGGTTGATGAATTAATGAAATTAATTTTGTCAATTGTCTTATTAAACTGAGATATTCATATTGACTTTTAGAATGCTGGTCTTCTCTTTTACCTTTTTTTTCATTCGAAAAGTAAATGTGAAAGTCACTCTTTTGTATGCAATTTTCTACATCTGGTGCTGAAAAATCACCTTTATTTACTTCACCACCATCATACTCTCCATCACCTAAATTTATAATTTCCTTTAAAATAATTTCAGCTTCATCTAGGTCAAATTTATAATCTTTTATTAATTGATTTTTTATGTGTATTTTTCTTTCTTCAAATGATTTATTTGAAGCAACCATATAAAAAGCACTAAACTTTTCTTTGAAGTACATTAATTCAAGTGAGTTTTTTAAAGAATCAATTATAATTTTTGTTTCAAAATTTGCTGTACGATATAGTTTAATAAGTTGATTGATGGTTTCGGCTACAAGATACATGTGTTCTAATGTTTTATCTTGTTGATTTATATTTAATTCAAGATTTTGAACTGTACCATACTCTCGCAAATTATTTGCCAAATCATGTACCAATCTTGTTTTTTTTACAATATCATACTTATTTAATACTTCATAAAATCCAGAAGAAAAATTTTCAAAGTAATTATAATAAAAATTATAAGTTTCCAGATTTTCTCTGTTTTTTTTTAATAAATCTTTTAACTTATTCTCTCCTTTATTAAACCTATTATACCATGCAATATCAGTCAATAAATACTCTCTAATTTCTAGTTCAAGTTTTGAATCTAAATCATTATCAAATCTATTTGAAAATCCTTCATCTTTGCAATCTTTATCTTGTACTTTTCCAGTGGATTTATCTTTTTCACAATCTGAAATTTTCGTTTGACTGATAATTCCTTTTTCACCGTTTTGAAAAATTATATTTAATATTTTATTAATAGCTTCATTTATATCTTTTGTATTAATGGATCCATAATGTAATAAATGTAATAAAAGAACATCTTTATAATTAATAACATGAAAAGGCTTAAAATTTCCGTCAAAGCAGAGATAATCAGAACATATTTTATATTTTATATCTTCGTGTTTTAGGCTATTATTAAATTGTTGAGAGTCTATCTTTATTTCATCGATAAAATTCAAATTAGATAGAATACTTGCAATTTGTGAGCATCCAGCTCCAACTCTTCCTGTCAATCCAATGACAGTAAAATTCTTTCTTAAAGAATAAAGTTCTGCTAATTTATTATCTTTCATTTATTTTTTTAAAATTTAAAACCTACTTAAAATTAATAATTTTTGTTCTTAACCCAAACAATTTATAAAGAGTAAATCCTTTTAACTCTTATTTATCCTGAACTTTTTTAGCTATAAACTTTGGGTTATTAGGATTCAATTGCTCAGCAGTATTATTAACATTTTTTTTACGTGTACTACTTATTCCTGATGTTCCTGTATTATTATTTGAAATATCTGCAATGTGGTTTTTTACTTTTTTCATATTATTTATTTTTTAATATTAACTATTCTCAACAATCTCAATTTCTTCTGGTGTCAACTCATACAACTCATAAACCATCAAATCTATTTCTAGTTCCAATTCACTTGTGTCTGCTTGGAGATTGTCTTTTTTTAATGTTAGAATTTGGTCGACTTTTTTGATAATTAATTTTTCAGAATCTTTTGATATTAATTTTGGTATGGGGAATGGTTCAAGATATGCTGTTTTAAAATAAAAGTATCCTCCACTATATTCAGAACTTGTATTTTTTATAAAAAACCACATAACTTTAGAGTTAAGAATTCCAAGTAAAGTTTTTGGTTTTATACTTTTTATACCATTTATCATATATCCACCAGCATCAGCATAAAATGAATTATTATTTATTGAGAAACTTGGTATATTTTGAAGTTGAGGTGTTATTAGATAATCATTTTCAAAAATATTGATTTCTCTTGAGCGATGTAATGAGTACCAATCCCTTGAATTAGTTTTATATTTTATTTTTTTCTCAACTAATTCATCTTTGAAACTATATAAATATTTATAGGTTAATGGATATTCGTTTTTTAATTCATTTTCTGTCAATGGTTGGGTCTTACCTAAATCATTTTGCTTATGCGGATATATAATATATATATCACTTGAAAGTGGTTTATATCGTTGTATATTCTTTCCTTTTAATATTGGTTTCATTATCTTTGACTCTAATTCAACTTCTTCATTTAATCGTTGAGAAAAGCCATAAAACAAATCATTTTTTACCGTTCCTTTTAAAATAAAAATATCATCACCATTTGATATTAATCCTTGGTAAATTCCCTCAGTTATATCCTTTAAATATTTTTCTGTATTTATTTTTTTTAATGTTTTTAATATTCCTTCATCTTTTAAATTCCAACTTTCATCATTCAAAGAATTTATCTCGACTTTATTAAAATTTATAGGTTTGGTTATTTCGCTTGGTTTAATTTCTGTGTAATCTAAGTAAGAGTTTTCTTTTTTTGATATTGAAAATAGACAAGTATAAGTTGAAGCATCTTCGAACACTATATGCGAGCCAAAGTGTATCAATCTATCTAAGGCTTTATTATTTTTTAAATATTCTCTTACTCCAATACCAAAATCTGAAATTAAAAATTTATGTGGCAAAATAAAATTACAAAAACCACCTTTCTTCAATAATTCAAAAGATTTTTCTAAAAACAATACATATATATCATATTTCCTAGTGGCTGAAATAAATTTAGAATTATAATAATCTGCAAATGCGCTAATCCCTTGTAATCTTATATACGGCGGATTGCCAATAACCACATCAAATCCTACAAAATCACCTTTATCGTCTAATACTTCAGGAAACTCAAAACGCCATTCAAAAGCATTTTCATAAATCTTGTTGCTTTTTATTTCTTCAATTTCGGTTTCTAGTGTTTTAATATCAGCACTTAGCGTATTTACTTTTTTATTCCATTCGGTTTGCTCTTTTTTACTACGTTCAAAAAGGCCTACTTGTTGCGTGTAGTTAAACAATTCTCCTTTTTGCTTTTCTAGTTTTAGCTTTTTTGGGTCGTTTACTGCTATTTCACTTCTAAAATTACCTTTTATATCGCTAATCAAGCGTTCCATTTCGCGCTTTTGTTCTTTACTATCAGCATTACGGTAAGTAGCAACAGCAAGCTTGTAGCTTTCAATGTTCCATTTGCTTTGTTTTAAGGCTTTCTTTAAGTCGGTATCTAAATCAAAACGAGAGATTAATGAGTTACCACATTTAATATTAATATCAATGTTAGGTAAGGTTTCAAGTTCATTAGTTTCTGTATAAAAAGCATTTTTAAGTAACTCAATCCACAAACGAAGTCGGCAAATTTTTACGGAATTTGGGTTAATATCAACACCAAAAAGGCAGTTTTCTATAATGGTTTCTTTCTCCTTAAAAAGCGTTTCTTGTATGCGTTGGCTTTCTTTGTTGGATGGGTTGTAGGTAAACGGTATTCCTTCATCATCGGCAATAATTAATTCATCGTTTACAATTTCTACCGAGTAATCGCGTAGTTTTTTACCTGTAGCATCTTGCAAAATGCCCAAATCGTGTTTTATAACAATTAATTCATTTAATGCAGAAACCAAGAAATGTCCAGAACCTACAGCAGGATCACAAATTTTTATAGAGTTAACAATTGCATTGGCTTCTTTGGTGTCGGTAATTTTATTGTGAATGTCAATAATGGTTTCGCAATTCCATTCTTTGGTTTCGTTAAACTTTTGAACCACAGCACGGCGAATGGTTTCCTTACACATGTACATGGTAATAAAACCAGGTGTGAAAAATGAACCGTCTTTATAGCCGTTTATTTTTTCAAATATCAATCCAAGAACAGATGCATTGATTAAGGTTTTATTATCTTCTTGAATGTCTTCGCTGCCTTCGCTTGCAAAGTCATAGGCATCAAGAAACGAAAAGAAATAATTCAGTGCATTTTTAGCTCCTTTTTCTTTTTTGCCTTGTCCATCTTTAATAACGGTTGAAGCGAGTAGAGGTAAAGGTATTTCGTCTTCAAGATTGGAGATAAATAATGTATCGTGTTCTAAGTCGGTTGGTTCAAATAACGAACTGTTGAGGTAAGGCACTTTAGCAAAATCAGTACTTACTCTTGCATTTCGTTCCTTAGGCTTTTTAGCAAGTACTTGAAAAAATAAACTGTTTAGATTGTCATAATCGTGTATAAGTGTATTGTTCAAAAACGAATAACTTTTATCGCCTTTGTGATAAGATATAAGTTGCGCTTCAAGTAATTTTAAAAACAATATTCTATTTACCCACGTGATGGTTAGTTCTAAGGCAACATTAAATAATCGTTCTTCATAACTCTCACCATACTGCTTTGGGTTTTGCAAACGTGATATTTTATCTAAACTATCAATTTGAACAATGGCGTTTTCAAGAAGCGAACCATTGTTTCTATTTCCTAATTTATGTCGTTCAATTAATTTTTTGCCACCTTCTTTGGTTTCTGTTAAACCAATGATGTGCAACAATTCACTGTAAAAGTTTTTATCCAAACTATTACTATCATTAGCGAAAGACAATTTAAGTAAATGCTCTGGTGAAAGTAATTTAAATAAAGCCACAAGCGATTTGTCATCGTCTTTGTCGCTATTTCGCAAGGGTTTATCATAATCTTTAAAATTGAAATACGTAAATTCAATTTCGTTCTTTAAAGTTTCAATATGTGGCTTTGCAATATCTTTATAAAAGAAATCGGTTTTTACACCTGATAGTTGTTTGGCTTCAAATTCTTCAAATTGTTTTACGAAACTCTTGTTTTGTGCAAAATGTTTTTCAAATAACTGCGCATCAAACACAAACCATTCATAGATATTGGTTACAACAAGATGCTTAATCTCAAGGTTTTTGTGTGTAATTCGTTCACGTAAAAAATACAAAACCAATTCTTGTAACGCTTTACCATTTAGGTTTTGTACCGAAATCATTTCTGATTTATTGGTAGGACTTTTAGCTTCAATAATAACTCCAACAGTTGACTTAGCATCTTTGCCATTGTGAATTACTAAATCATTTCTGTTTTTAGTATTTATAAAATGATTAGGTGAGTAGTACGTGTTTTTTAGAAAATCACTGACAAGGTTTTTATGAAACTCCTCCGATTCTTTATCATTACAACTGTCTAGAACCTGAATAAGATTGGTTTTAAAAACCTCTATTTCAGTTCTATTAGGTTTAATTTTTAAGAATGCTTTGTTTAAAGCTTTTCGGGGTTGTATAAGTTGTTTACTCATTATTAATTATATTGTAATCAAACCTACCAAAAATAATCCATTCTAGCAAGCCACGAGCACGTAGTTTTACGTGATTTTGTAAATATAAAAAAGTCATTTCAGTTTGTATTACGGAAAACCGTAAAAGGGCAAAAAAAATCCCAAGTGCTTTGACACACTTGAGATCTCAGTTCACAATTGTACTTCGGTATAACTAATTCCGTTTCCTTATGTGATTACCACCGCACCTAGGTATTGGCTGGTGGCATACAGTTTGTCGTCTGCCGCGACAAAAGCAGCCCACACCTGTACCGTAAGCCCTGTTAAATAGGCGGGTACAATAAGATTGGCAGTGCCTTGGTTGCGTTTGCCCGCATCGAGAGAGAACACCGTGGTTTTGGTGGTTTCTTCATAGACTACAAGCACCAGTTTGTCGGTAGTGGTGGCGTTGCCTTGTCCGCTGTTGTCGGTCCAAGCAAAGTCAATGCTCTCTGCCGCACCAGCCGTAGCCGTCATGGCATCAAAGCCCAGCAGGTCGCCACGGCTAATCAACACCTTGTTGAAGTTCCACACC
>Ga0209023_10004924_pt1 | contig 14883 bp, 14 predicted proteins | sample LakOneMetagenome_FD_187468 | JGI IMG/M metagenome (GOLD analysis project Ga0209023, IMG submission 187468) | Freshwater and sediment microbial communities from Lake Erie, Canada (SPAdes) (version 2) | ecosystem: Environmental > Aquatic > Freshwater > Lentic | place: Lake Erie, Canada... | reverse complement strand
AAAGCCTGATGACCATAGCAAGTCGGTCCCACCCCTTCCCATCCCGAACAGGACCGTGAAACGACTTTGCGCCGATGATAGTGCTGCAACCAGTGTGAAAGTAGGTTATCGTCAGGCTAGTTATAAGCGAAGCCCGCTCAGTTGATACTGAGCGGGCTTTTTGCTTTTTGCTTTATGCTTCCGACACCCATTCGCATGCATACCTTATTCCTGAGGCATGTAATGACAAATTTGCGTTTCCTTATAGTCATTTAGTCTGTTCGCTAGGCTACACTCCATGTTTTATTGACCTGGCAGTGACAATGAAGAAAGCGCGCACTTATCTTCTCCGCAGCACCCTCATCCTTGCGATCGCTTTCTGTGCCGCGCTGGGCATATCCCTTGCCAACGCCAACGTCGAGCTGACCGAATCCGGCGCGCACAACCGTCTGCTGCTGCCGATCGGTGTCGGCGTCGCCAAGATCAACACCTTCGCCGGCACCGGCGACACGGTGCGCATGCCCGGTTTTCTCGACGGCCCGGTCGTGCGTCGGAAGGACGACGGCAGTTGGACGGCCACCTGGTATTGCGAAGACAAGGTCCGGCAACTGGACGGCAAGGGCAGCGATCTGGCGATCGACTGTGCCGGCCGGCGCCACCTGTTCCCGGTCTCGCGGACCCCGCGCGTGCCCGACGCCGTCTTCGACACCCCGTCCGATACGCTCATCCTCAGCGACATCGAAGGGAATATCCGCTTCCTGGACGCCGCGCTGAAGTCGCTCGAGGTCACGGACGCCCAGGGCAACTGGCGCTATGGCCAGAACCACCTCGTGATTGCCGGCGACGCGGTCGACCGCGGCCGCGACGTGTTCGCCGTGCTGTGGCGTTTGTATTCCCTGAGCTTGCAGGCGAAGGAGGCCGGCGGCGCCGTGCACCTCCTGCTGGGTAACCATGAACAGTATCTGCTGCGCGGGAATACGTCGCGCGCCAACCGCGACCACCTGTATGCACTGACCCGCATGGGAGGCCAGCAGCAGGCCTTCGGCCCGGAGACCGTGATCGGCCACTGGCTGCGCCTGCAGCCGGTGATCATCAAGAGCGGACGCACCGTGATTACCCACGGCGGCGTGAATCCGCTGGTGGCGGACGCCGGCTTCACCGTCAGTAACCTGAACAGCGCCATGCGCCGCTACTGGCTGGGGGACATGCCGCGCAAGGCGGAGCTGGACGCCGTGATCGGACCGGCCGGCCTGACGCAATACCGCGGCTATCTGGAAGACGGGGAAGAACGCTACGCGCGCGCATCGAGCGCGCAGATCGGCGACGTGCTCGCGCACTTCGGCGCGAAAAACCTCGTGGTCGGGCACACCCTGGTCGAGCGCGTCACGGCCCTCCATGGCGGCAAGGTATGGGCGGTCGACGTCAACAGCGACACGGCGCGGCCGGAAGCGCTCCTGATCCGCAATGGCGAGCCTGTCGTGGTCTCAACCGGTGTACCGCGCCAGCTGGGCGAGGGCAAGGAGCGCCGCGTCGTCCGCCCATTCAGCCTGTTCGACGCCGCGGATCTCGCCCTGCTCAAGGGGCTGGTCAGTTCGAACTACGCGCTGTCCCAGATCCCTCAGCCGTACTAGGACCGCAGCACGGCCAGCAGCCGGTCGAGCACCGGCGCGGTCGCGTCGGCGATGCGGTCGATGCTGGCTTCGCGCAGCGCCGCCGTGTCGACCACGTGATCGCTGCGCAGTCCGGCCCAGGCCAGCAGTGCCGCGCCGGCCTCCGGATGGTCGAACACCCCGTGCAGATAGGTGCCCAGCACCTGGCCGTCTTGCGAACACGCCCCTTCGTTGCGGCCGTCGATGACGAAGGCCGGCCGGTCCAGCGCCGCGCCCCGTGAGACGCCCATGTGGATCTCGTAGCCGCGCAGTGCGAACGGCGCCCCCTCCAGCAGCCGCGCCCGGCCTTCGATCAGCGCCAGCCGCTTCTCCCGCGCCAGCTCGGTATCGACATCGAGCAGCCCAAGTGCCTGCGAAACCCCGGCCGCTGCCTCGACACCGTGCGGATCCGCCACCGAACGGCCCAGCATCTGGAAGCCCCCGCAAATGCCGATCACCTTACCGCCATAGCGCAGGTGGCGCGCCAGCTGCACCGGCCAGCCCTGGGCCTGCAGCCAGGCCAGGTCGCCGCGCGTGTTCTTGCTGCCAGGGAGGATGATCAGGTCGGCCCCGGGAATCGTTTCGCCTGCGCGCACGAAGCGCAGGTCGACGTCCGGATGCGCGCGCAAGGCATCGAAATCGGTGTGGTTGCTCATGCGCGGCAGGCTCGGGACGACGATGCGGAACTGCCCCTTGCCCGCCTGCGCCGGCTGCACCGCGTCTTCGGCGTCCAGGTACATCCCGTGCAGATAGGGCAGCACGCCCAGCACCGGCTTGCCGGTCTGCTGCTCGAGCCAGTCCAGGCCCGGCTGCAGCAGGGCGATGTCGCCGCGGAAGCGGTTGATGACGAAGCCGACGATGCGCGCGCGCTCCGACGCCGACAGGCAGGCCAGCGTGCCGACGATGTGCGCGAACACGCCGCCGCGGTCGATGTCGGCGACTAGGATCACCGGGCAGTCGACCGCTTCCGCAAACCCCATGTTGGCGATGTCGCGGTCGCGCAGGTTGATCTCGGCCGGGCTGCCGGCGCCTTCGACCACCACCGTCTCGTATTGCGCCAGCAAGCGCGCATGCGATTCCAGCACCGCGCCCATGGCCACGGTCTTGTACCGGTGATAGTCGCGCGCGTTCATCTCGGCGCGCACGCGGCCGTGGATGATGACCTGGGCGCCGGTGTCGCTCGAGGGCTTGAGCAGCACCGGATTCATGTCGGTGTGCGGCGCCACGCCGGCAGCAATCGCCTGCAGCGCCTGGGCGCGCCCGATCTCGCCGCCGTCCGCCGTCACCGCGCTGTTGAGCGCCATGTTCTGCGGCTTGAACGGCGCCACCCGCAGGCCGCGGCGCAGCAGCAGGCGGCACAGCGCCGCGACCACGGTGCTCTTGCCGGCATCCGAGGTCGTGCCCTGCACCATCAGGGTACGGAAGGGCAGGCTGTTCATCGATTGCGGTGCTGGCGGGCCAGCTCGAGCTTTTCGCACAGCACGGCGGTGCCGGCAATCATGCGCGGACCGGCGCGGTTGAGCAGGTTGCCGTCGACCGTGAACAGGTTGTCGTTGCGCGTCGCCGTCAGGGTCGCATACGGCTTCCACAGGCTGACGCCGCCGTAGTTCTTCTCGGCCGTGCCGAACACCGCTTCCGGATCGGCCTGCAGCACGCTCTCGACCGTCACGATCGGCGCCGTGACCGTCAGCTTGTCGAAGATGTTTTCGCCGCCGCACAGCTTCAGGGCGTCGGTGATGATGTGCTTTCCGCTCAAGGTGTACAGCGGCTTGTCCCACACCTGGTAGAAGCTGCGCACCGTCGGGCGCCCAGCGTAGCGCGTGCGCAGGGCGGCCAACTGCCGGCGCAGGTCGCTTGCTACCGCATTCGCGACCGTTTCGGTCCCCATCAGCTGGCCCAGGCGCACCACGTTCTCGGGAATGCTGTCGAGCGTCTGCGGATCGCTCAGGTAGACCGGCACGCCCAGCTGCCGCACCATCTCGATCTGCCGCTCCGAATTGTTGTGCATCCAGGCGACGATCAGGTCGGGCTTCATGCTGATGACGCGTTCGAGGTCGAGCTCGCGGTTGGAACCGATGCGCGGGATGCTCTTTGCCGCTTCCGGATAATCGCTGTAGTTGACCGCGCCGACGATGCGGTTGCCGCCGCCGGCGGCGAACAGCGTCTCCGTCACATGCGGCGCCATCGAGATCACGCGCATCGCAGGCTTGTTCAGCGTGACCGTGTTGCCGCCGTCGTCGCGCACCGTCACGGCGGCGGCCAGCGCCGGCGCCAGCAGGGCGGCGGCGCATACCATCAGTTTCATCGATTGCTCCAGGTCTCAAGTGCGGACGACAGGCGCTGCCATCCCGATTCGTCGGCGGGCAGCCCGATCCGGATGCCGCGGCCGGCCTCGCGGAACAGGCGGCACCAGATGCCGTGGCGGGCCAGGTGAATATGCAAGTCTTCCGGTTGCGGCTGCGGCCACCAGTGAAAGAGCGGGGTGCCCGTAGCGCGGATGCCATGCGCCGCCAGGAGCGTGCGCATGCGCACCCCGGATATGTGCAGTCGCGCGAAGGTGTCGCGTTGCCATGCCCTGTCTTCCAGTGCCTGCCGCGCCACGATTTGCGCAGGCCCGCTGACGGCCCAGGGGCCCAGCAGATCCGCCAGGCCCTGCAGGGTTTGCGCATCGGCGCCGACGAAGCCCAGCCGCAGCCCCGCCAGTCCGAAAAACTTGCCGACCGAGCGCAGCACAACCAGGCCGGGCTGCCCGGCGTGCGCCGCAATGCTCAGCGCCGGATCGGTGTCCCCGAACGCTTCGTCGACGACCAGCCATCCGTCCCGCGCCGCCAGCCGCGCGGCCCAGTTCAGCAGCTGCGCAGGCGCGACCGTCTCGCCAGTCGGGTTGTTTGGATTGACCACGACCACCACGTCGCTCGCGTCGACCACCGCGTCCAGTTCCACATAAGCGGCCAGCCGCAAAGTATGCCCATGCTTGCCCCAGGCGTGCGCGTGCTCGGCATACGAAGGCGCCGAGACCGTTACCCGCGAAGGCGGGCGCAGCCGCGGCAAGGCCTGGATCGCCGCCTGGGTGCCGGCCACCGGCAGCAGCGCGGGCGCGCCGTAATAGGCGCAGGCCGCCGCAACCAGGCCCGGATCCGGTTCGGGCAGGCGGTGCCAGGCATCCGGCGGCAACGCGGGCGCCGGATAGCCGTGGGGATTGATGCCGGTCGAGAGGTCGACCCAGTCGTCGCGGCCATACAAGCGTGCGACCTCGTGCAGGTTGCCGCCGTGTTCAAGCATGCAAGCCCCCCAGCGTCAGGACGAGGGCGGCGAGGCAGGCAGCGCCGAGCCAGAGCAGGGTGGTGTTGCGCACCAGGCGCCAGGCGCGCGGGATGTCCGCCCCCGTTGCGGCTGGCCCGGCCCCCAGCGGCGGGCGCTGTTCGATCTCGCCGTCATACACCGCGGCGCCCCCGAGCGAGACCCCGAGCGCGCCGGCGCCGCTGGCCATCACCGGGCCGGCGTTCGGGCTGCTCCAGGCCCGGGCCTGGCTGCGCCAGCATCGCCAGGCGCGGCTGCGCCCTGTGCCCGCCAGCAGCACGTAGGACAGCGCGGTCAAGCGCGCCGGCAGGTAGTTCAGCGCGTCGTCGATGCGGGCGGCGCTGCGGCCGAACAGGTCGAAGCGTGCATTGCGGTAGCCCCACATGGCGTCGAGCGTATTCGCCAGCCGGAACAGCACGGCGCCGGCGCCGCCCGCCACCAGGAACCAGAACAGCGTCCCGAACACGGCGTCGTTGCCGTTCTCGAGCAGCGATTCGGCGGCCGCCTTGGCCAGGTCGCTCTCTTCGGCCTGCGCGGTATCGCGGCTGACGATCCGGGAAGTGTGCATGCGCGCGGTATCCAGGTCGCCGCGGCCCAGCGCGCGGACGATCGGCGTCACATGTTCATGCAGGCTGCGCAGCCCGATGCAGGCGTACAGCAGCACGGCGTGCAGCCAGATGCCGGCCAGGTCGATGGCCAGCCAGGCCAGCGCGGCAAGGGGCAGCACCGCCAGCATCCAGGCCAGCAGCCCGCGCGCGAAGCGCCTGTTCGCGCGGTTGAGCCGCCGTTCGAGCCAGCTTGCCAGCCGGCCGAAGCCGGCCAGCGGATGCCAGCGGCGCGGTTCGCCCAGCAGCAGGTCGAGCACGACGCCGGCGACCAGCAGGACGGCCAGCTGGGACAGCGACAGGCCGCTCAGCATGCGCTGCCTTTCAGGACCAGCGGCAGCCCGGCCGCCACGAAGACCACGCGTTCGGCGCGCGCCGCCACGGCCTGGTTCAGGCGTCCCGCCTCGTCGGCAAAACAGCGCGACACCGCGCCCCAGGGCACGATGCCCATGCCGACTTCGTTCGACACGAACACCACGTCGCCTTCGGCGCCGCCGTCCAGCAGCGCGAGCAGCGCCGCATGCTCCTCGTGGAAGCGCTCCGGCAGCGCCACCTGGCCCACATCCGGCCACGCGCGGCCGTCGCAGAACATCAGGTTGCTCAGCCACAGCGTCAGGCAATCCACCAGCACCGTGCGGCCGGGCGCGCAATGGTTGCGCAGCGCATCGGCCAGCGCCAGCTCTTCCTCCACGGTCTTCCAGTGGGATGGGCGGCGTTCGCGGTGGTGCGCAATGCGCGCGGCCATCTCGGCGTCGCCCGCGCGCGAAGTGGCGATATACACCACCTCCTTGCCGGAAGCCTGCGCCAGCCGTTCGGCGTAGCCGCTCTTGCCGGAACGGGTACCGCCCAGGATCAGGGTGGTGGTCACGGCTTGCCTCCACCAAACAGGCTTGCGATGGCCGGCGGGTTGGACGGGAAGTAGGAATGAAAGTAGGAAGCCGTCAGGGAACCGATGCGGTACACCGCTTCGCCCTGGGCGCCGCTGCCGGTCTTGACCGTATACGCCTGTGCCGGCAGCGCCGTGTCCAGCAGCGAATAGTGGAAGGTGTGGCCGCGTACCGGACCCCGCTCGGTCGGCATCGCATGGGCGCCGAGGCCGGCCAGGCGCGGCTGCATGCGCACCTCGCCCGGCAGGAGTCCGGCCATGGGCCAGCGCTTGCCTTCCTTGTCCTGCAGGCCGCCCGCGAGCGCCATCATGCCGCCGCATTCGGCCAGGATCGGCAGGCCGCGCGCGTGCGCGGCACGGATCGAGTCCTGCCAGCACGCCGCCTGCGCCAGCTCGGCGCAGTGCAGTTCCGGATAGCCGCCCGGCAGGAAGACGGCGTCCGCATCCGACGGCACCGCTTCGTCCGCCAGCGGCGAAAAGTAGCGCAGGCGCGCGCCCATCTTTTGCAGCAGGTCGAGGTTGGCGGGGTAGAGGAAGCAGAAAGCGGCATCGCGCGCGATGGCGATGCAGCGGCCGTCGAGCAGCCGGTCGACCTGCTCCCACTCGGGCGCGGATTGCGGCAGGACCGGCATTGCCTTCCAGGCGGCTTCGTCGAAGTGCAGGCTGTCGGCCAGCCGGTCGAGCAGGGCGTCCAGACCTTCCACTTCGCCCGGCAGGACCAGTCCGAGATGGCGCTCCGGCAGCGGCGCGTCCTGGCGCGGCAGCCAGCCCACCAGCGGGATATCGCGCAGGGAAGAGGCCACCATGTTGGCATGGCCTTCGCTCGCGATGCGGTTGGCGACCACACCCGCCATCTGCACCGGTCCATAGTCGCGCAGGCCGCGCGCTACCGCCCCAAGGGTCTGCGCCATTGCCGAGGCGTCGATCACGGCCAGCACCGGCACGCCGAACTCGCGCGCCAGGTCGGCCGCCGATGGGGACCCGTCGTACAGCCCCATCACGCCCTCGATCAGGATCGCATCGGTCTCGCGGGCGGCGTCGTGCAGCCGGCGCCGGCACTCGTCGAGGCCGACCATCCACAGGTCGAGCGTATGGACGGGCGCGCCCGATGCGCGCTCGAGCAGCATCGGATCGATGAAATCGGGCCCGCATTTGAATACGCGCACGCGCAGCCCCTGGCGCACCAGCTTGCGCGCCAGCGCGGCGGTCACGCTGGTCTTGCCCTGTCCGGATGCCATGGCCGCGACCAGCACGGCGCGCGCCCCGGTATCCCTGTCCATTACCACTCGGTCCCGGCCTGGGCCGCGATGCCCGCCTTGAAAGCGTGCTTTACCACGTTCATTTCGGTCACGGTATCGGCCACCGCCACCAGTTCCGGCGGGGCGCCGCGCCCGGTCACCACCACATGCTGCATGACCGGGCGGTCGAGCAGATCGGCGATCACGGTGTGCACGTCGAGATAACGGTACTTGAGGGCGATGTTCAGCTCGTCCAGCACCACCATGCCGATGCCGGGATCGCGCAGGAACTGCCTTGCCTGTTCCCAGGCGGCGCTCGCCTTGGCGATGTCGCGTTCGCGGTCCTGGGTCTCCCAGGTATAGCCTTCGCCCATCGCGTGGAAGCTCACTTCGTCCGGGAAGCGGCGCAGGAATTTTTCTTCTCCCGTCGACATGGCGCCCTTGATGAACTGGACCACGCCCACCTTCATGCCGTGACCCAGGGCGCGCGCCACCATGCCGAAGGCGCTCGAGCTCTTGCCCTTGCCGTTGCCGGTATTGACGATGACGATGCCGATCTCCTTGTCGGCGGCCGCGATCTTGGCGTCGATGACGGCCTTCTTGCGTTCCATGCGCTGGCGGTGGCGCTCGTTCAGCGCGTCGATATCGATCTGGGTCATCTCGTTCATGCGTGTGCCTCGAAGGGTAGAAAGATGCGGCGGCCACCGTGTTCGATCATCTCGATCGGATGGCCCAGGTAGTCGCCCAGCAGCGCCGGCTGCATGGTCTCCTGGATCGGGCCGGCCTGCCAGCGGCCGTCGCCCTTCAAGAGCAGCGCGTGGGTGGAAATGCGGTACGCGAGGTTCAGGTCGTGGCCGATCATGACCACCGTCTTGCCCTGTTCGCGGCAGAGCCCGGCCAGCAGGCCCATGACGCTGACCTGGTGCGCCAGGTCGAGCGCATTGGCCGGCTCGTCGAGCAGCAACAGCGAAGTGTCCTGGGCCAGCAGCGCGGCGATCGCAACGCGCTGGCGCTCGCCGCCGGACAGGGTGCGCACGTCGCGCTCGGCCAGTTCGGCCACTTCCATCGCGGCCAGCGCGGCCAGCGCGGCCTGGTGGTCGTCGCTGCCTTCCCAATAGCGGTTGGCGTGGTAGGGATGGCGTGCCGACAGCACGGTTTCCATCACGCTGTACGAGAACGCGTCGTGGCGCGACTGGGCGAGGAAGGCGCGCCGGCGCGCCAGCTCTTCCGGCGCCCAGTCCTGCAGCAGACGTCCGCCCACCTGCACGGCGCCGCCGTCCGGCGGCAGCAGGCCCGCGAGCGTGCGCATCAGGGTGCTCTTGCCGGCGCCGTTGCGGCCGATGATGCTCCAGCATTCGCCGGCCTGGGCGGCCCAATCGAGGCGGTCGACCAGGGTACGGCGGCCGACGCCGATGGTTAGTTGTTCGGTCCGGATCATCCCTACCTCCGCAGGCGGTGCAATTGGTAGAGGAACACCGGCGCGCCGATGACCGCGGTGATCGCGCCGACCGGCAGCTGCTGGGGCGCGATGATGGTGCGCGCCAAGGTGTCGCACAGCACCAGGAAGCTGCCGCCGACGAGCACCGCCGACGGAATCAGCACGCGATGGTCGGGGCCGAAGGCGAAGCGGCAGGCGTGCGGCACGATCAGGCCGACGAAGCCGACCGAACCGGCGCTGGTGACGGCGCTGGCCGTCAGCACGCCCGACACGAAGAACAGGCCTTTGCGCAGGCGGCCGACGCGGATGCCGAGGGTGGCCGCGGCTTCCGCGTGCAGCGCCACCATGTTCATGGCGCGTGCGCTGCGCAGGGCATAGACGAGGGCTGCGCCGAGCACCAGCCAGGGCGCCAGACGCAGCGGAGCGCCGGCGAGGTCGCCGATCATCCAGAAGATCATGCTGCGCAGGCGGCCTTCCGGCGCGATCGACAGCATCAGGGTGACCAGGGCCATGCAGGCCGAGGACAGGATGACCCCGGTCAGCAGCAGCATCGAGGTGCCGCCGTCGAGTGCCAGTCCGCCGCGCAGGTCGCGCCGCGCCAGCAGGTAGAGCAGCATCGACACCGCCACCGCGCCCGCCAGCGCCGCCATGTCGACCACCACGGCGGCCGCCATCAAGAGCAGGGCCAGCAGGGCGCCGACCGAGGCGCCGGCCGAGATCCCCAGCACGTAGGGATCGGCCAAGGGGTTGCGCAGCAGCGCCTGCATCATCACGCCGGCCAGGGCCAGCGCGCCGCCGGTGACGAAGGCGGTCAGCGCGCGGCTGGCGCGCAGCTCGAGCAGCGAGGCGGCCAGGGTGCCGGTCTCGCCGCGCGCCAGGCGGCCCAGGGCATCCGGCATCTCGGCCAGCGGCACGGCGATCGAACCCGTCATGCCGGCGAACAGCAGGCTGGCACAAGCGCACAGCAGCAGCGCGCCGATGGCCAGCATGGCGCGTTGGCGCTGCGGGGGGACTGATGGATGCATGCGTCTCCTCTGTGCGGGCGGCCGGGTCAGCGGATGCCGTAGCGCAGGCCGGCGAACCAGGCACGGCCGCTCGTCCCGTAATTACGCGCCAGCTCGTACTGCTTGTCGGCCACGTTGTTGAGGCGGACCAGCAGCGACACATCCGGCGTCATTTGCCAGGTAGTGTACAGGTTGAGCAGGCCGTAGCCGCCCAGGCGGTTGCGGTTGGCGGAGTCGTCGAAGCGTTCGCCCGACAGCTGCAGCTCGGCGCCGGTCTTCAACTGGCCCCAGGCGGTGTCGGCCAGGAAGCTGGCGTGCTTCTTCGAGCGGCGCGCCAACTGCTTGCCGGTGGTCTCGTCCTTCGGGTCCTGCCAGTCCAGGCTGCCGCGCAGGTTGACGCCGGCGACGCGGCTCTCTGCCGCCAGGCTCAAGCCTTCCAGGGTGGCGCGGTTGACGTTGTAGGCGCAGCTGCCGGTCCGGCCCGGGCAGGGGTTCGCGGTGACGATCATGTCGGTCAGGCGGTTGCGGAACCAGGTCGCGTCGAACTGCACTGCGCCGAGGTCGTAGCGCAGCCCGGCCTCCAGGTTGCGGCCTCTTTCCGGACGGTTGGTCGACAGGCCGTAACCGGGGAAGTACAGCTCGTTGAAGGTCGGGGCGCGGAAACTGGTGCCGGCACTGGCGGTGGCGCGCCAGCCGTTCCCGAAGTTGTAGCCATAGCCGGCGGCGCCGGTGTTCTTGTTGCCGTAGACCGAGCGGTCGTGGCGGGCGCTGACGTCGACCAGATGGCTGCCGCGCTTGGCCGAATAGGCGGCCGCATACGAATTGGTGATGCGGGCGCGGGTCAGGGCGGCGTTCGAGCTCGACGAGACGTCTTCCTTGCGGTGGCTGTACAGCAGCTGAAGGGTGTCCGGTCCCAGGGCGATGCTGTTCTGCCAGGTGAATTCGTCCTGCCGGGTGTTGATCTGGCTGGCGCCGGAGGCCGCGGCGCTGGTGAAGCTGCCCAGCTTGTCGTCGGAGCGGGCATATTGCAGGGTGCTGCGCCAGTTCGACATGAACTGGCTGGCCAGGTAGACGGCGGCCGTGTTCAGGTCCTGCTGGTTGTTGACGTCATAGGCGCCGGCGCCGCTGTCGTACTGCGAGCGCAGGTCGCTGTGCAGGAACTGGGCGCCGATCTCGTGATTCGGCGCCAGGGCGTAGGACAGCTGGCCGTTGGCGTTGCGGCGCCGGTAGCCGTCTTCGTCCGGGTTGTAGCCGAAGGCGCCGGGGCGGGTGGCCGAGTAGCCATCCGAGTCTTCGTAGCCGGCGCTGACGGCATAGCGCAGGCCGCTGCCGGCGCCGAAGACGCTGGCGTCGAGCTTGCGCGTGGCGTTGCTGCCGGCGCCGACCGAGCCGGTGACCGCCGGGGCACCATCGCCCTTGCGGGTGAAGATCTGGATCACGCCGCCGATGGCGTCGGCGCCGTACAGGGTGCTCAGCGGGCCGTACACGACTTCGATGCGGTCGACGGCGCCGAGCGGCACCGCATTCCAGGCGGCGACGCCGCTGGTGGACGAACCGACGCGCACGCCGTCGAGCAGGACCACGACCTGGTTGCTGTTGGCGCCGCGCAGGAACACGCTGGTCGCGGCGCCGGCGCTGCCGTTGCGGGTGATCTCGATGCCGCGCTGGCGCTGCAGCACGTCGGCCACCGAACCGGCGCCCGAGCGCGCGATTTCTTCGGCATGGATGACGGTGGTGTCGGCGATCACGTCGGCCGTGCGCTGCGGCATGCGGTTGGCGGTGACGACGACCGTGTCCGTGGCTTGGGCAAAGGTGGGGGAAGCGAAGGCGAATGCCAGCGAGAGTGCGAGCGACGGCGTGGCCGCTTGCCGTGGTACAGGAAAGTTCATGAATAGTTCAATCAAAAGACAACCAGCCGACGTCCCCGTAGGCCAGATTGATCAGAAGCGCACCGAGGGCAGGCTTCCACCTTTTGGCCGGTATCCGGGCTGGCAAGTGTGGCCGTCGGACCTTCCCATGCGGATGCACAGTGGTCATGGAAGACGGTTCGCCGCGCTGCTCGTACATCGAGCGCGGCACTTGCTTACCGTTGCGGGGGCAGCACACGTTGGCCTTGTTGAAGGGCTTCGTGTTTCCCGTTTAACTGCGGTCGTGAACACGACCGCGAGCACCAAAACGCCGTCATTATAAGTCGGACTGTGAAAGCTTGTCAGTCTTTCAGCACGATGACCTCGCCGTAGCCGATGCGGTGGGCGCTGGCGGCAGCGCGCAGCGCGCCCTGTTCGAGCGCACTGCCCTCGTACAGGGCGGACAGCAGGCGCATGGTGCCGGCATGGCAGACGAGGAGCGCGGCGCCATGGCCGGCGCCGTGCAATTCGTCACGGAAGGCGGCGACGCGCGCGGCCACTGCGAGCACGTTCTCGCCGCCGCCGGGACGGTAGTGCAGCAGGTCGGCGGCCCAGGCGTCGACTTCCGCGCGCGGGATGGCTTCCCACGGACGCAGCTCCCAGGCGCCGAAGTCCATCTCGGCCAGGCGGGCGTCCAGCCTGACCCTGGTGGCGAGTTGCCGGGCGAGGTCGGCGCAGCGTGCGAGCGGGCTGGCATAGACGGGGAGGCCGCCGGGTAGGCCGGCGGCCCGCAGGTCGTCTACGACGCGCGCGATCGCGGCAGAGGAAGCAGGTAAATCACTGCTGCCGTAGCAGATGCCGGCGCCGATCTCCGGCTGCGGATGGCGCACCAGGATCAGTTGCATCGCTCAGGCCAGGGCGCCATGGCCGAGCGTGGCCAGCACCGCCAAGTAGATCACGGCTTCGGTCAGCTGCTGCACGGCGCCGAGGCAGTCGCCCGTGTAGCCGCCGATGCGGCGCGCGAATTTGCGGGCCAGCCACCAGGCGGCCAGGAAGCAGGTAAACAGGGAAGCGACAATCGCGCGCAGGTCGAGCGCGCCCACCGCCAGCAGGAGCGCGGCGGCGATCGTGACGGTGGTTGTGGCGATCGCGAATTCGGGCGTCGTCACGCGCTCGGCCAGCGGCTTGGCCTTGCCTTCGGCGCGCGCATACTCCATGCGCCAGATGAGCGAGGTCGCGGCCAGGCGCGACAGCGGATGGGCGAGCAACAGGGCGCCGATGGCGCTGGCCGGCGGCAGCATCGCTAGGGTGGTGAGCTTGGCCGCAAGCATGCACGCGATACCGATCGCGCCATAGGCGCCGACGCGCGAGTCTTTCATGATCTCGAGGACCCGCTCGCGCGTCATCCCGCCGCCCAGGCCGTCGCAGGTGTCGGCGAAACCGTCTTCATGGAAGGCCCCGGTGGCGTAGATGGTCGCGACCGTCGAGAGCACTGCGGCCACCGGGGCGGGGAAGACCGTCGCCCCCGCAGCGTAGACGCCTGCCGCGATCGCGCCCACCACCACGCCCACCAGCGGAAAATAGCGCGACGCATGGTGCAGCCACTCGTGCTCGAAACCGACCCAGCGCGGGATCGGCAGGCGCGTGAAGAACTGGACCGCGATGAAGAACAGGCGCAGCTGCTGCATCTTCTTATTGTGAGCTGGTGCTGACCTGCGCGGAGGCGAAGGTCGCCATCTCGTTCAGGAAGTTGGCTGCCGCATGCAGCAGCGGCAGGGCCAGCGCGCTGCCGGTACCCTCGCCCAGGCGCAGGCCGAGCTGCAGCAGCGGCTCGGCACCGAGGGCGTCGAGCATCATGCGGTGGCCGTTTTCGCTCGAAGCGTGGGCGAACACGCAGTAATCGAGGATGGCCGGCTGCAGGCGCGCCGCTACCAGCAGCGCGCTGGTGACGATGAAGCCGTCGATCAGCAGCACCTTGCGCAGCTCCGCCGCCTTCAGCATGGCGCCGGCCATCATGGCGATCTCGAAACCGCCGAAGGTGGCCAGGACATCGAGCGGTTCGTAGATGCCGGCGTGCCGTTCAACCGCGGCGGCGATGACCTGCTGCTTGCGCTGGATCCCCTCGGCCGACAGGCCGGTGCCGGCGCCCACGCATTGCGGCAAGGGCAGCCCGGTCAGCTTGTGCATGATGGCGGCGGCGGCCGTGGTGTTACCGATGCCCATTTCGCCGAAGCCGACCACCGTGCCGGGCAGGTCGCACACCAGGGCCATGCCGTGTTCCAGTGCCGTCTGCAGCTCCTGGCGCGACATTGCAGGTTCAACGACGAAGTTGCGGGTGCCGGGCGCCACCTTACGGTCGAGCAGGCCGGGGCGGGCGCCGAAATCGTGGTTGACGCCGGCGTCGACGACGTGCAGGGCGCAGCCGTTCTGGCGTGCGAACACGTTGATGGCAGCGCCGTTGGCGAGGAAGTTCTCCACCATTTGCCAGGTGACGTCCTGCGGATAGGCCGAGACGCCTTCCGCGATCACGCCGTGGTCGCCGGCAAACACCAGGATCGCGGGCTCGCCGATGCGCACCGTGGTTGAACGCTGGATCAGGCCGAGCTGGGATGCCAGCGTCTCCAGGCGTCCGAGGCTGCCGAGCGGTTTGGTCTTGTTATTGATTGCCGCGGCCAGCGCTTGAGACAGGGCCGCATCGGCGGTGGGCACAATGGAAGGGATCTGCATTGCCGGGAAGATAAGGTGGAGAAAACGCGACGATAGCATAGTCGCAAGCGTTGTAAGTGTCGCCGCGGTTTGTTATAGTCTCACTCCTCCGACGCAGGACGCAGCCGAAAGGCAGCGACAGCGAAAGAGACGAGGGGTTGACGAGTTAAGCGAAACACTGCATAATCTCACTTCTCTGCTGCTGACGAACACAACGCTTCGCACGGTGCA
>Ga0209023_10004923_pt1 | contig 14888 bp, 9 predicted proteins | sample LakOneMetagenome_FD_187468 | JGI IMG/M metagenome (GOLD analysis project Ga0209023, IMG submission 187468) | Freshwater and sediment microbial communities from Lake Erie, Canada (SPAdes) (version 2) | ecosystem: Environmental > Aquatic > Freshwater > Lentic | place: Lake Erie, Canada | collected... | reverse complement strand
CAAAAACACGCTCATCTTCCTCGCATGCGCCGCTACCCAAGATCCAGTTGTGCATGCAAAAGTGACCTTCCAGTCGCCCAACTGATGCTCGGAATTGGATCAAGGTAGCGAAGATTTTCGGATTCACGCCTGTAGTGCACGCGAGTCTGATCGCGACCTGCATGCATTCAGTGGAAATCTCGGCTCTTGGGCTGCAGCCCGGCGAGCAACGGGCTGTAGTCCTGCATGCGGTGGATGATCAGGTGCTGCACGCCATCCACCCGCTCCAGCCGCGCATCGATCGCCAAAAGACGCGAGCCGAGGAGGACACGCCGTTGTCGAGCTGCGACGTGTTCCCACGCCAGCGCATTCACCAGCCCATCCTCATCTTCGAGGGTAATGAAGGTGACACCGCTGGCGGTCTCGGGCCGCTGGCGCAACGTGACCAGACCCGCGAATCGGATATTGCGTCCATGCGGGACATCGCTCAGTTCCGAAGATCGCCGGCAGCGGCGTACGCGCAGTTCATTGCGGAGCATGGCGAGCGGATGCCGGCCCAGGGTGGTACCGAGCAACGCGTAATCGGTGAGCAGGTCTTCGCCCTCGGACGGCGCCGGGATCGGCAAGGCCTCTTCGGGGGTCGCGGCCACGGTGTCGAACAGTGGCAAGGAACGTTCAACACCCGAGAGCGCCCAACGCGCTTCATGGCGATGCCCCGTGAGCCCTTTGAGGGCGCCGGCATCGGCGAGCAAGCCTTGGTGACGGCGATCGAGACCCGTGCGCCGCACGAGATCGTTGATATCGAGAAACGGCCGTCCTTGCCGGGCCTGCACGAGGGCGTCAGCCACGGTCTCCTGAAAGCCGCCAATCATCCGTAGTCCCAGGCGGATGTCGGGTTTCTCTGAGGTGTCGCCGTTGGGAAATTCGAGTGTGCAATCCCACTCGCTATGGCGCACATCCACCGGCCGCACGCCGATGCCATGGCGCCGCGCGTCCTGCAGAAGCTGGTCGGGCGAATAGAACCCCATTGGCTGGCTGTTGATGATGCCCACTGCAAAGGCAGCCGGCTCATGGCATTTGAGCCAGCAACTGGCATAGGTGATTAGGGCGAAGCTCGCAGCATGGCTTTCGGGGAAGCCGTAGTGCCCGAAGCCCTTAATCTGCTCGAACAGATGCTCGGCGTATTTCTCCGTATAGCCGCGGGCGAGCATCCCCGCGCGCAGGCGCTCCTTGTGCGGCTCCAGCCCACCGCGGCGTTTCCAGGCGGCCATGGATCGGCGCAATTCATCGGCTTCGCCCGGCGTGAAGCCTGCCGCATCGATCGCCAGCTGCATCACCTGTTCCTGGAACAGCGGCACGCCGAGGGTGCGCTCGAAGATGTGCTTGAGCTGCGGCGGATAATCGACCGGTTCCTCGCCGCGCTTGCGGCGCAGGTAGGGATGGACCATGTCACCCTGGATCGGTCCGGGACGGACAATGGCGACCTCGATCACGAGCTCGTAGAAGTTCTTGGGCTGCGTTCGCGGCAGCATCGCCATCTGCGCACGTGATTCGATCTGGAAGACACCGACCGTGTCGGCACGGCCGATCATGGCGTAGGTCTCCGGATCCTCGGCCGGGATCGTGGCCAGCGTCAGGTCGCGTCGCCCGGTCGCTCGCAAGAGATCCAGCGTCTTGCGGATCGCGGTCAGCATGCCCAGCGCCAACACGTCGACCTTCATGAGTCCTAAGGTGTCCAAGTCGTCCTTGTCCCATTGGATGACCGTGCGATCGGCCATCGCTGCGTTTTCGACTGGGACCAGCGTGGAGAGCGGATGCTCGGAGATCACGAACCCGCCTGGGTGCTGGGAGAGGTGGCGCGGCAGGGACAGGAATTGCCGGGTGATCTCGATAACCCGCGCGAGTTGTGCCTGATCTGGATCGAAGCCGGCCTCGCGCAAATGCGCATCCTCCGGTTCGCCTTCCCAGTAATTCATGGTGCCGGCCAAGGCGTTGATCTGGTCGGGCGCCAAGCCCAGCGCCTTGGCGACATCGCGCATCGCGCTGCGGCCGCGATACTGGGTCGCGACCGCGGTCAGTGCCGCGCGCTCGCGCCCGTAGCGCTCGAACACATACTGGATCACCTCCTCGCGCCGCTCGTGTTCGAAGTCGATATCAATGTCGGGGGGTTCATTGCGCTCGCGCGAGAGGAAGCGTTCGAACAACAGGTTCATGCGTGCCGGGTCGACCTCGGTCACACCGAGCGCAAAACACACTGCCGAGTTCGCAGCCGAACCGCGGCCCTGGCAGAGGATATTGCGGCTGCGGGCGAAGCGAACGATGTCGTGGACGGTCAGGAAGTAGGACTCGTATTGGAGCTCGGCGATCAGGGCGAGTTCGTGTTCGATCTGCTCGCGGGCCTTTGCGGGCACGCCTCCGGGCCAGCGCCACCGTGTCCCCTCTTCGGTCAGCTGCCGCAACCAGGTCGTCGGCGTGTGGTCGTGCGGCACCAGCTCGTGCGGATAGGTGTAGCGCAGTTCCTCCAGCGAGAAGGTGCAGCGCTTGGCGATGCGCACCGACTCGGCCAGCCATTCGGGGCGGTAGAGCTTGGCGAGCGTCGGACGCGCCCGCAGATGGCGCTCACCGTTCTGATACAGGCGCCAGCCGGCCTCGGCGACGGTGCAGTGGTGGCGAATCGCGGTCAGCGCATCCTGCAGCGGACGCTGCGCCCGCGTGGCCATGTGCACATCGCCCGTCGCGACGATCGGTATCCCATGCCGCGATGCCATTGCTTCGAGTGCGGTAAGGCGCTCGTGGTCGCCCGATTCGCGGTGGCAAGCGATCGCCAGCCAGAGCTGGTCGGAGAACACCTCCCGTAACCACGGAAGATGCCGTGTTTCCTCTTCAGAAGAATGCGCACACCACAGGCACAGCAATCCGGCAGGCAGGTCGGAGAAATCCGATGCCACACTCAGATAGGTGCCCTTCTTCGCTCTGCGTCGTCCGACCGTGATCAGGCGGCACAACACTTCGTAGGCTGGAAGATCCGCACACAGCAGAACAATCTTTGGGCCTTCATGGACCTGGAATTCGGCACCGACGATCAGCGCAATGCCTGACTTCTTCGCCGCCTCATGCGCACGCACGATACCGGCGAGCGAGCACTCGTCGGTGATCGCCAGTGCGGTGTAGCCCAGCTTGGCCGCGCGTTCGAACAGATCCTCTGCAGGCGAGGCGCCGCGCTGGAAGCTGAACGCCGACAGGCAATGCAGTTCGGCGTAATCGGGCGCGCTCATGCGAACCACCCGTGCAAAAACCACTGGTCCGGCACCTTGGGGGTGCGGAAGGCCCACGCCTCCTGGCCCTGCGCCGTGCGCACGATGGCGTAGTCACGACTGACATCGTTGCCATCCCACCAGCCCGACTCGATGCGCTCGGGTGCCACCACGACCTCGACCGGGCCATGCAGCGGAATAGGGTGTGGTAACAGCCACGCCGGGCGCCGCGGCAAGACCGGCACCTGCTTGGGGTGACTGCCAAGCCCTCGCGTCGCGCGTTCAGGGCGATGGTCGGCATGCAATACCACCTCCTGTACCGACGCATCGCCCAGGCGCGCCCGTAGGCGCTCGCGCAATTGGGTCCAAGGTACCGCCTGCTGTGGGCGCGCATCGAAGAGCTCGCGCGAGGCCGGCACGAACGGCGGCAGTTCCTCGGCCAGCAGTTGCATCGCACGCGTGCCCGCAGGCAACTGCAGGTGATCGAGCCGGTTGCGCGCGAGCTCAAACAACATCGCCGCCTCGCGCTCGGGCGCGAGCAGACCAACGACGAGAATGCTCGGCGCATGGCGCTCGTGTTCGAACAGCAGGGTGAAGCGCTGCAGGCCGCCATCGCGACAAGCGAGGAAGGTCGCGAGATCGCCGGTTAGGCGCCGCAGCGGGAACTGCAACACCTGACTCGACTCGACCTCGTACTCGAACTCGATCCGGGCTTCGAACCGGTCGGGGGGCGCGAATAACGGGAGCGGCGCAGGATCGTGCGCACGCAGCGCATCCAGATGTGCCAGCACCGTGGGTGGGAAACGACGCGCCAAGCTCTCGCGTGGAATCGCAAACACCTGATGCAGGCGACGCATGCCCGAACGCTGCAGCGTATCGATCACCTCGACCGGCAGCCCGCTACGTTCGACGGTGACCTGCCCGAGTGCGTCGACCAGATAGGGTTCATCCACGCCTAGTTGCCGATGCTGGCGCGCCAGCACCCACGCCGCCTGCGGGTTCGGGGCCGCGACGAGGCGATGCCGAAAACCGAGCGCATCCAGTTCCGACGATAGACGCCGACTCAGCGCGCCCCAGTCGCCGAACAGGGCCCGGCTTCCGGCGACTTCGAGCACGATGGCATGGGGCAGGGCGAGGCTGACCTGCGAGCTGAAGCCATAGGCCCACGTCGCGAGCATGTCGCGCGCGGCCGCCTCCTGCGTCGGGTCGTACACATGGAAATGCACCTCGGGCACCAGCATCCGCGCGGTCGCCAGCGGCATGCCGCGCTGCAGCCCTGCACGCCGTGCCCCCGGACTCACCGAGTGCAGCATGCGGCGCTGCGTTGGTCCCGCGATCAGCGCATGGGCCGCATCAGGATCCGGCTGGTGCCGGAGGATGGCATCCAGTGCCAAGTGCGGCAATTGCAAGCAAGCCCAATACACGGCGCATCACGAGGCGAAGGCGATCGGCTGCGCCGGCGCCAATCCGCCGCGGCACTTCAGGACATGGAGCTGATGCGAGTGGGCGTCGAGTTCGATGCGTAATGCCGCAGGTGAAGGATTGCGCGCGTGCTTGGCATCGCGAAATGCGAATCCCAGGCACTGGCCGGTCTCGGCGGCCACCTGCAGGCGCCGTAACGCTCGGTCATCGGCCTGATGCGGCCAGCACAACACCGCGCCACAGGCTGCCGAGCGCAAGCACTGTTCGGCCGCCCAGAGCGCATCGCGCGCGGTCGCCTGCACGACTTGCAGTTGGGATAGCACGATGCCCGCACGCGCCCATGCGGGGGCATGCACGCGATAGGGCGGCGCGACCAGCACCACGCGCCGTCCGGCCTGGGTCAGGCGGGCGAGCGTGGGAAAGATCAGCGCCAGTTCGCCCACGCCATCGAGAGGCAAGAGCACTTCGGTCACGGCATGATCGGGCCACCCGCCTTGGGGCAGTCGCGCATCCAGTCCGGCGTGACCGGTGGGTTGTGGCGCGACCTCGGAGATGGGCGCAACCGTGGCGCGCCACACCTTGCGGGCGTCAAGAAGTGCATCCAGCGCAAGCACCGCGCTCATGAGCCACGCCTGACCAAACCGCAATACAAGCCTTCAATGGCGAAGTCGGCGTCCTTGGGAACCTCGATCGGCGCGTAATCCGGATTACGCGGCAGCAAACGAATCCCACGCTGGGTCACCCGCAGGCGCTTAATCGTGATCTCGCCATCGATGCGTGCCACGACAATCTGGCCGTTCTCCGCGCTCATCGCCTGCCGAATCGCCACCAGGTCCCCATCGAAGATCCCGTCATCGCGCATCGAATCGCCCTTGACGCGCAGCAGGTAGTCGGGGCGCTGGTGGAAGAGCGCACGATCGAGCAGCAGGGACTCATCGGACTCATTGGCCGCGCCGATGGGAGCACCGGCCGCCACGCGCCCCAGGATCGGCAACTCGGCCTGGTCGCGGGATCGACGCGGGCGTCGCGCCGATCGCAGGCGAATGCCGCGCGCGCGGTTGGGGACGAGCTCGAGGCAGCCCTTGGCGGCGAGGGCTTCGAGGTGCTTCACCACCCCGCGCGGACTGGCCAGCCCGAAGGCTGCCTGGATGTCAGCAATGCTGGGAGGCAGGCCTTCGCGCCCAATGAACTGTTCGAGGAAGGCGAGGATCTGGGCTTGGCGGTCGGTCAGGTCGTCCATGGTATAAATCTTTATACCTCCGGAGGCGAAGCGCAACCGGCCCCATCCTCCGAATTCCAGTCGCACCGATCGCGACGCATATCGTTCAAACAGTTAGCGATGCCTTCTGCCAATCCACGCGAATCCGCCCCGGGGTCGACAGCCCGACTGTTTGACACGGAACCCGTCGTCCTCGTCGAGGATGCGCAGGGCGGCATCCGCTACTGGCCGCGATGTCTCCCAGTCCCAGAGGCGGATGAATTATTCGAACAACTGCGAAATCGCGTGAAATGGGCCAGCGAGCAGCGGCCGATGTACGACCGGATCGTGGACGTGCCTCGCCTGCAGGCTTCGATGTCGCTCGAGGATCCGGCGGCCGGGCTGAATCTTCGCGCGGTCGTCAAGCGCGTCAAGGTATTAGCGCCGGCGGCATACACGCAAGTGGGTTTGAACTTCTACCGGGATGGCCGCGATAGCGTGGCCATGCACAACGACCGCACGCACGATCTGGTCGATGGGAAGCCTATCGCAATCCTGTCTCTGGGCACGACGCGGGACATGCTGATTCGTCGAAAAGGGAAGGGAACCCGCGCGATGCGGATCACGCTCGAGCCCGGCAGTCTTATGGTCATGAGCCATGCCGCGCAGTTCACCCATGAGCACGGCATCCCCAAAACTTCGCGAATTGTCGGCGCAAGGATCAGTTGCGCATTTCGAGTGAGAAGCAATCTAGAGAAAATCTGATCATCGCCAGTAGGAAGCTGTCGAGAGTGCGTTCCACGGCGGCATCTATGCAACTTATGCAAGGGCGTAAACCTAACCCCATGATCGCTGGACTAAGGGAGTTCGTCGGTGAGCCGTTAACGGGTGATAAGTCAGCAAACAAATCAATAACACCGGCTTATCGCTACCTACTTTCGAGGCGGTTTACGCCTACGGATCACCCGGCAACTGGCTGCACGTGTGCCGTCTCGATGAGGCCGGCCTAGCCGGCCTGCATTTCCCTGCTATTGCCGGCAAACAAAAGGTTTAGCCTGGTGAAGGGTTGACGTTTTTGGCTGAGAGAGTCAAAGCGCAGCGAGATTTCAGCCCTTTCGATAGCCCTTGGTCCGTGCCCAGGAAGCATTGGCCGTGCTAGCAGTCGCGGCCCGTGTCTATGACGGTGCCACCACGGTCGCCCGCGAACCCGGCCGCGAGCCGACTGCAGCGGCAGAAGGCTACCCGGCCCCGGATGATCGGGGCCGTGGAAGTCGCAAAGAACCCTTAGAATCGGGATGTTCGCAGGGTGGCCGAGCGCCATGGAGTGGCTTTAAGTCCTTAGCGCTTAAAGGCATTTGAGCCATCGCCTGGTTGCTCCCCTCGCAATCTCTTTGGGGATAAAAATCCGTGACAGCACTTTCCAGCCTCCTGACTTCCTTCCGTCAAGCAGCGGTTTCGGAACGTGAGAAGGGCACTTACTTCGAGGAACTGATCCTCGCCTACCTGCGCAATGAGGCCACCTATCGTGACCTCTATCGCCAGGTCTGGACCTGGGCCGACTGGGCGCCCGCACACGGGTTCACCGCCAAGGACGATGGCATCGACCTGGTGGCCGAAGAGGCGGGCACCGGCGCCATCCATGCCATCCAGTGCAAGTTCTACGATCCGGACTACAAGCTGCAGAAGAAGGACATCGACAGCTTCTTCACTGCCTCCGGTCGCAAACCCTTCGCGCATCGGGTGATCGTCAGCAGCACCGACCATTGGTCCGAGCACGCCGAGAACGCGCTGGTCGACCAACAGCCGCCGGTCAGCAAGATCACCCTGCATGATCTGGAAGAAAGCCAGATCGATTGGTCGAAGTACCAGACCACAAAGGCACCCGTGCTCCGGGCGCAGAAAACCCTGCGTCCACACCAAGAATCCGCGCTCAAGGCCGTTACGGCCGGTCTGGCCAGCGCCGATCGCGGCAAGTTGATCATGGCTTGCGGTACTGGCAAGACCTTCACCAGTCTCAAGATTGCCGAAGCGATGGCTGGCAAGGGCGGCCGTGTGCTGTTCTTGGTGCCCAGTCTGTCGCTGCTATCGCAGACGCTGACGGAGTGGACCCAGGAAAGCGCCATTCCGCTTCACAGCTTTGCCGTGTGTTCGGACAGCGATGTCGGCAAGAAGGGCGGGCGCAAGGAGGACGATGCCGTCCAGACCTTCACCCACGAATTGCGCTACCCGGCCACGACGAATGCCAAGGCGCTGGCAACAAGCGTCGCCGCCCGCGATGACGCCGATCACATGACGGTCGTGTTCAGCACGTACCACTCCATCGAGGTGATCCGTGATGCACAGCATGGGCATGGACTGGCCGATTTCGATCTGATCGTCTGCGACGAGGCGCACCGCACGACGGGCGCTACCTTCGAGGGCGACGACGAGAGCGCTTTCGTGCGCGTGCACGATGCGGACTACATCCGCGCCGCGAAGCGGATGTACATGACTGCCACACCGCGCATCTACGCGGACAGTGCCAAGGCCGTCGCCGAACGCGACAACGTTGCGCTGTACTCGATGGACAACGAAGCCTGGTACGGCAAGCAGTTGTTCGTCATCACCTTCTCAGAAGCGGTCAAGCGCGGCCTGCTGGTGGATTACAAGGTCATCGTGCTGGCGGTGGAGGAAAGCCACATCAACCGCCGATTGCAGAACCTGCTCAAGGACGAGAACAACACGCTCAAGGTTGACGATGCCGCCAAGATCGTCGGTTGCTGGAAAGCGCTCGCCAAACTCGGCATCACCGAGGATGGCACCGACACGCCCGAGCCGATGAAGCGTGCCGTGGCCTTCTGCCAGGTGATCGAGCCCGGGAAGGGCGGCAAGACCCACAAGGTCAGTTCCAAGGAAATCGCCGGGATGTTCCAGGCGGTGGTCGAGGCCTATCAGGATGCCGAGGACATCGAGGATGCCGCACGCCTGACTTGCGAAGCCGAGCATGTCGACGGCGGCATGAATGCTGGCGAGAAGGAAGCCAAGCTCGACTGGCTTAAAGCGCCCACCCCAACGGATACCTGCCGCGTCCTCTCCAACGTGCGTTGCCTCTCCGAAGGCGTGGACGTACCCGCACTGGATGCGGTGCTGTTCCTGACCCCGCGCAACTCGCAGGTCGATGTGGTGCAGTCGGTGGGCCGGGTCATGCGCATTTCCCCGGGGAAGAAGCGCGGGTATGTGGTGTTGCCAGTGGTGATTCCGGCCGGCGTCGAACCGCATGAGGCGCTGAACGATAACCAGACTTACCGAGTGGTCTGGCAGGTACTACAGGCCCTGCGTTCGCACGACGATCGCTTCGATGCGATGGTCAACAAGCTCGATCTGGTTGGTCCCGATCCGCGCCGGATGGAAGTGGTTGCCATCGCCGACAACGTGCAGCGCAAGGCTGCGCGGCTCACCGACAGTAGTGCCAAGGCCGGCAAGGCCAAGGGCAAGCATTCCATCGGCGAGCCGCAGACGGGGTATCCGGCCGAAGTGCAGGGTCAGCTGGAGTTCGAGGTCGGCGAGATCGAGCGTGCGCTGTACGCCAAGGTGGTGGAGAAGTGCGGCAACCGCCACCACTGGGAGGACTGGGCCAACGACATCGCGAAAATCGCCCAGACCCACATCGACCGGATCAAGGCGTTGTTGGAGGACGAAGGCCAGTCCAAGGCGCTCGCAGCTTTCAACGAGTTCGCGGCCGAGCTACGCGATGACTTGAACGACAAGGTCACTGACGCCGAAATCGTGGAAATGCTGGCCCAGCACCTGATCACCAAGCCAGTGTTCGACGCGCTTTTCTCGGACTACAGCTTTGCCAGCCACAACCCCATGTCGCAGGCGATGCAGAAAGTGTTGAGCATCCTTCACGAGCAGAATCTTGAGAAGGAAGTAGACACTCTGAAAGAGTTTTACGACAGTGTGAAGCTGCGTGCAGAAGGTATCGATAGCGCAGCAGGCAAGCAAAAGATCATTAAGGAACTGTACGACAAATTCTTCAATAACGCGTTCCCGGACTTGGCTAAGCGTCTCGGTATCGTTTATACCCCCATTGAGGTAGTGGACTTCATCATCCACAGTGTCGATCACGTGGTAAGGGCAGAATTTGGCAAAAGTTTGGGGAGCAAAGATGTTCACATCCTCGACCCATTCACTGGGACGGGCACGTTTATTACCCGCCTATTGCAATCTGGCCTGATCAATCCAGTAGAGTTGGCGTACAAGTATCGAAACGAGATTCATGCCAACGAGATTGTTCTGTTGGCGTACTACATCGCCGCAATCAACATAGAGGCCACATATCACGCGGTCGCAGGTGGAGATTATGTGCCGTTTGATGGCATATGCCTCACGGATACCTTCCAGATGTATGAGAAGGAAGATCTGATCGATGAACTTTTGGTAGACAACAGCAAACGACGCAAGCGGCAGAAGGCGCTGGACATTCGTATCGTCGTGGGCAACCCGCCCTATGCCGAAGGTCAGGATTCGGCGACTGAAATCAAGAGCGTGGATTACCCCGCTTTGGACAACAAGATCATGTCCACCTACGGCGCAGCGTCTAGCGCAAAGACCAGGACAAACATATACAACTCCTATATCCGTGCTATCCGTTGGGCATCCGACCGGATCAGTGACTGTGGTGTTGTTGCCTTCTGCACTAGCGCAAGTTATCTCAGCGCGACGACGACGGACGGGGTCCGGAAATGCTTGGCCGAGGAATACTCGGATATTTATGTATTTAATCTGCGCGGTGACCAGCGGACGTCCGGCGACCTATCGCGCAGAGAAGGTGGCAAAGTATTTGGCGGCGGTAGCCGAGAGCCGATCGCCATTTCTGTACTGGTGAAAAATCCGAATGCTGAAGCGCGCGGACGCATCTTCTATCGCGACATTGGCGACTATCTAAGCCAAGCTCAGAAACTGAGGATTGTGGAAGAGTTCGGCAGTATTGCTGGTATTGCTGAGTCCGGTGGATGGGAGCTGATTTCGCCAGACAAGCACGGCGATTGGCTAAAGCAGCGTGATGATAGTTTCGAGAACTTCATTTTGGTAGGTTCGAAGGAGAAGGGGGCGGTTCACGCCATCTTCGACCTCTACTCAGACGGCGCGATCACCAATCGTGATGACTGGGTCTATAACGCGTCGCGCTCCAAGCTGGCGAGCAACGTGCCATCGATGATGGCGTTCTTTGAAGCAGAGCGCGAACGCTACAAGTCATTTGGTAATGATAGTGACCCGGCGACCTTCGTCTTAGACGACGAAACGAAAATTAAGTGGGACGACAAACTCCTTGGGCATATTAAGCGTGACCGGAAACTCACGTTCATGCAGGAGTGCCTTGTCCCCGTAGTCTATCGTCCTTTCAGCAAGCAATGGATGTACTTCGACAAGACATGCATCTGGAGTGCCTATCAGATGCCGCGAATTTTTCCCGTCGCATCCGGAGTGAAGAATCTTGCGATATGCACTTCAGGAGTTGGCGCAAAAAAGGAATTTTTCGCCATGATGGTTGATTCCATCATTGATCGAGGGATGAATTCGGCTGGAAAGGTGTTTCCACTTCACGCGATCGGGCCTGGTAATGAAGGGGCGGATGTCTCAGGTGCACTTGGCCTTTTCTCAAGCGACAAAATTGCAGTTTCGGATGCGGTCACTTCTGTTGGTGTGGCGCACTTCTCGTCCGTATATCCGGGCCAGAGCCTCAGTAAAGAAGATGTCTTCTATTACATCTATGGGCTGTTCCACTCGAAGGAATACCGAGAGCGGTTCGCCGACAACCTGAGCAAGGAGCTGCCGCGCATCCCGCGCGTACGCAAGGCCGAAGACTTTTGGGCGTTCAGTCGCGCAGGCCGGGCACTCGGCGAGTCACACGTCAACTACGAAACGGTGGACAAGTACCCGTTGACTGTCGAGACCAAAGGCAAGCTGACCGACGCCGATTACCGCGTCGAGAAGATGAGGTTCGCCAAAAAGAAGCACCCGAACACCGGTAAGTCCGTCAACGACCGCAGCACCGTGATCTACAACAACAAGATCACGATGAGCGGCATTCCCGAGGCCGCTTGGGACTACGTGGTCAACGGCAAGGCTGCGCTGGACTGGGTCATGGAACGCCAAGCCGTGCGCGTGGACAAAGCCAGCGGCATCGTCAACGACGCCAACGACTGGGCCACCGAAACCATGGGCAACCCAAAGTACCCGCTGGAACTATTCCAGCGTGTGGTCACGGTCAGTCTGGAGACGCTGAAAATCGTGGAGTCCCTGCCGCCTCTCGACATCCACCCTGAGGGGTAGGCCACACCGAGGAAGAGAGGGGGATATGGACACATATGGGGAACGCGACTTCGTGAAGGCCCTGGTGCCGATCCTGATCGGACGGCTTCCGGACCCCTTCAATCCCACCGAAGCTGAGATGCGGCAGGTTGCCGAGGCAGCGCGGAAATGGGCGGGTCTCCTGGCGGATCTTCGGGCCGAACCCACGTGGGCCCAATTCTTGCTGGACCATGATGGGGCTGCCTGGAACGAGGCGGACTGAGGTTCAACGCCGGCATCGCTTGGGGGGAGGCATGCAGCAGCGGAGCGAAGAGTGGTACCGCATCCGGGCAGGGAAGATCACCGGCTCGCGGTTTTCCCGCGCCATGGCCGACCGCAGCTCCGACACCTATGCAGCCCTCATTTCCGAACTTGTCGCCGAACGCAGGGCCGGCCGCAGCAAGGACGGTGGCTACGTCAATGAAGCCATGCAATGGGGCATCAAACATGAACCTGCTGCTCGCAATTGGTACGTTCGCCAGCACGGCCATCATGTTAGCGAGGTCGGATTCGTCGTCCATCCCGCGTACGGCTTCGTTGGCGTTTCGCCCGACGGGTTCGTAGGCGATGTTGGCTTGATCGAAATCAAGTGTCCTCAGCCCAAGGGCTTCAAGCAGGTGATGAGCACGCGGGAAATGCCATCTCGTTACCGCTGGCAAGTACAGGGGCAATTGTGGGTCTGCCAGCGCCACTGGCTGGACTTCGTCTGCTTCTATCCGCCCGCGCAAGGCATTGCGATCCGCGTCGATGTTGACGAAGACGATTTCGAGCGACTCGAATCAAGATGCATCGAAGTGAATCGCGAAGTCGAGCGGCGCATCGGCATCGGCGGCAAATCGCAGACGAAAGCCGTTTCGCACTCGACGCCTCGTAAGCCGGCCGCTCCCGCACTTCCGGCGCGATGGATCGAATCTGGTGACGAGCCGGCCCGGCCGGGGAAGTTGCCAGGAATTCCAGGCTGGGTATGGATAGCGGTCGTGATCGCCGCAATCATTTGGCTATCGCGCTGAGCGCCGCTGGCTCTGGCATCATCCATTGCCATGGACATCTGGGAAACCGTTGCCAAGCTGGCCAAAAGCATCCTTGGCGATACGGGACCGACAGCGAAGCCGCGCGATTTCTCACGCGTCGAGTCCGTCATCATTCCGGAGCGGGGTGCGCGCCGTCAAAAGCGATATACCTCGCAACCAGATCAATTGACCGGGGTCGAAGTTCTCCCCGAATACAAGTTCATTCTCGAAGCAGTACAAGCGGGCTGTCCTGCGATTTTCGTCACCGGTAAGGCGGGTACCGGAAAGTCCACCCTGGTTCACTGGCTGCGCAGCAAAATCGATTCCTGCGCGGTTGTTGCGCCAACGGCGGTGGCAGCGGCCAACATACAGGGCGATACCATCCATTCGTTTTTCGGCTTGCCGCCACGGTTGATTGATCCCGCCGAAAGCCATCCGATCAGCACCAAATCGAGGCTCGTCCTCGAGAACGTGAAATGCCTGATCATCGACGAAGTTTCGATGGTGCTTCCGAACATCGTGGACACCATGAGCAATATCCTGCGAAGCGCCCGCGGGAACGCACAACCTTTCGGCGGTGTTCCGGTTATTTTCGTGGGCGATCTGCTGCAACTTCCGCCGGTGGTGAGCTCTCCAGAAGAGATCGTGTATTTCTCCCATCGATACGCGACGCGATACTTTTTCTCGGCCGACATCTTCAAGGAACAGCCGATTGTTCCGATTGTCCTGACCAAGGTCCGTCGCCAAGCGGATGAGGTCTTTATCGAAGCTCTGAACCGGATTCGGCTGAACGATAACTGCCGTGATGCGGTGGCACTCTTCAATCGGCAATGTTTCCGGGACAAATCCGTGGACGCGCCCGTCGGTACTTACTTGGTGCCGACAAACCAAAGCGCGAGAACCATCAATATGCGTGAGTTGGACAAGCTGCCAGGATCAGTGCGCCTGTATGAGGCGGCCATCGATGGCAAGGTCGATGCGAGTAAATGGAAGTTGCCCGTTCCGGATCGGTTGGAGCTGAAGATTGGCGCCAAGGTCATTTTCATGAAAAACAAGAAGCCGGACTGGATCAACGGAGATCTTGGCACGGTGGTGGGAATGGAGGATGAGCACATCCGGGTCAGGAAGGACGCAAGGGACAACGTCCTACTCGTCGGGCGAGAGACATGGCAGAAGTACAAGTACGTCTACGATTACGAGACCAAGCGGGTCGAAGCGGAAGTTGTCGGTACCTTCAAGCAATTTCCGCTGGCGTTGGGCTGGGCCATCACGATCCACAAATCCCAAGGTCTGACACTTGATGCATTGACGCTCAACCTCGGCGGCGGTGCATTCGCGGAAGGCCAAACATATGTGGCGCTATCGCGTGCGCGCACGATTGAGGGAATCACGTTGGCGAGACCCATCTCAATGGGCGACGTTCGAGTAGACCCGGTCGTGTTGGACTTTTATCGAGAGCTTGGATTGGACCGTTGAACCATAATTAGTAAAATCAGATTTAGTCCGCGCTGGCGACGAGTTCTTGAATCCCTTCCCATGCGAGTACCATCGCGAAGGTGTCCAATTCGCAGTAACGGAGCAGTTGGGTGCGAAGTTCCTGCATTTCTGAATCTGCGAGCTGCCCGTTTTGCAACAGGGCGTACGCGACCATGGCAGCGCCGCCATCCGCTACGACGGGGCCATCGTCTTCTA
>Ga0209023_10004922_pt1 | contig 14890 bp, 13 predicted proteins | sample LakOneMetagenome_FD_187468 | JGI IMG/M metagenome (GOLD analysis project Ga0209023, IMG submission 187468) | Freshwater and sediment microbial communities from Lake Erie, Canada (SPAdes) (version 2) | ecosystem: Environmental > Aquatic > Freshwater > Lentic | place: Lake Erie, Canada... | reverse complement strand
CGAATTGCCGGCCACAGAGGCGCCAGCATAGGTCGGCGCGTTCGGTTGTGAATTTTCAATCTGGTTGCCGATCAGTCCGCCAGCCACGATTCCAACACCAGTGCCAACATCGCGGCCACCTGACGAACGACCAAACTGGTGGCCCACGACGCCGCCGATGATCGCGCCGATCACGGTCCCGGCACCGACGGTGCGTTCAGCCGCTGGCGCGGGGACGGGAGCCGCCTGCTGGTAGCCGACATCAACGTAACCCTGAGACGGCACGCGGCGGTCGGTTTGCACGGTTTCGTTCGCGCATTCCTGACGCGGCACGCTGTTGCGCTCATAGATCGGCTGCGCCGACAGTACTTGCGCGGTGTCGCTGTAGCTTTGCTGCGCCATCGCGGAGCTCATGGCCACAGCGGCAAGCGTCAATACAAAAATCTGTTTCATGGGAATCGCTCCTTTAGGAAAACTCTGCACCGGACACCATTCGATACCGATGTACTGCAGTTTCTTGACTGCTCTCTGCCCAAAACGTGCCGTTAGCGTGGCTCGTTGACGACAAATTGGTGCGATCAGACTAATAACGGCTTTTCATGAAATCGCATGCTGGATAAGGCCTCAAGGCGGGAAACGTATCAAGTCGACTTGACCTTGATCGACGCGCCAGCCCCGATCTATTGGGCCAGTAACGGAAAAGCCATACACTTCGCAGCATGCCGCATTTCATCCACCACGTCCTGTTTGTGCCACCTTTTCAGGCCATGACGCCATGACCACCGCCGACACCTTCGCCGATGAGGTCGCCGGGTCGCGCTCCTATCTGCTGCGCTTTGCCCGGCTGCAGTTGCGTAACGACGCCTGGGCCGAGGATGTGGTGGCAGAGACCATGCTCGCGGCGCTGGAAAAGCCGCAGAGTTTCGGTGGCAAATCGAGCCTGAAGACCTGGCTCGTCGGTATTCTCAAATTCAAGATCATCGACTGCATCCGCGCCAACTCGCGTGAAGTCGCGTCTTCGGTCAATACAGATGAGGATGCGGAGCTTGAAGACCTGCTGTTCCTGCCCGATGGCCATCATCGCAACGATCCTTACGACTGGCCGAATCCCGAGCAAACACTCAATTCCAAGCAGTTTCTGGAAATCATGGACGTCTGCATCAACGACATGCCGCAGACGATGGGGCGTGTGTTCCTGATGCGGGAGTGGATGGAGTTCTCCACCGACGAGATCTGTAAGGAATTGAAAGTTTCGTCGTCCAACGTATGGGTGCTGCTGCACCGGGCGCGTTTACGGTTGCGGGAATGCCTGCAACTCAAGTGGTTCGGCAGCGGTGCCGCCGGCTCAATATCATGAAATTCCTGCGCACCTGCCGCGAAGTCGCGGCACTCATCTCAACCCGCGAAGACCGTACGCTGTCGGCGGCGGAGCAGGCTGTCATCCGTGCGCATGCCTTCATCTGCACGCGCTGCACACGCTGGGAACAACAGGTCAAGTTCATGAGCGAGAGCATGAAGGCGTGGAAGAACTACAAGGATTGAGCGCCCGCTGCGCCGCTCAAGTGCAGTAGCGCCCGTTCGCTGCGGCTCAGCTCCGCGCCACCGGTCGTGCCGGGTCGGCGCACCATTCACTCCAGCTTCCCGCGTAAAGTTTGCTGCCACTCAGGCCTGCGTGCTCCATTGCGATGAGGTTGGCACAGGCGGACACGCCGCTGCCGCATTGATGAATCAACTGATCCGGTGAACGGCCCGCGAGCACGGTTTCGAATTCGCGCCGCAGTTCGTCGGCGGGCTTGAATACGCCATCGCGCAGGTTGAGCGCGAACGCACGGTTGAAGGCCCCGGGGATGTGGCCAGCGACCGGGTCCACTGGTTCAACGTCGCCGCGATAACGCTCCAGCGCCCGTGCGTCGAGAATGCGACGGCTTGAATCGGTCAGTGAAGCGAGTGTTTCTGCCGCGGTCAGGCGCATTGCATCGTCTGCCTTTGCGCTGAACGTTGTCGTGGGGAGCGCGTTCGCCTGCGTCTCCACGGCGCGACCTTCTTTTTGCCACTGCGCGATACCGCCATCAAGTACGAACACGTTGCTGTGACCGACCCAGCGCAACATCCACCAAAGTCGACCCGCGTACATCGCGTTGCCACCGTCATAGACAACGACTTTGCTTGAATTACTGATGCCCTTTCCGCCGAGCTTCGTCGCGAACGCTTCCGGCGTCGGCAACGGATGGCGACCATTACTGCCGGTCTTCGCCGCCGAAAGATCGTGATCAATCGACATGAAGATCGCGCCGGGAATGTGGCCCGCTGCGTAGGCATCCGGTCCGATGGACGGGTTCATCAAATCGTGACGTGAGTCGACGATGACGAGGTTGGCGCTGCCGACTTGAGCGGCGAGTTCGGCGGTGGAAATTAAGGGTGAGGCCATATGGTTTTAATCAGAAAACTAACGAACAGGATTGAACGGTGACAGTCGTCTAGAACGGCGCATCGTGCTGGTCAGGCGCCGCAGCCGTGCGCTCGCTGTCGAAATCGAACGGAATGTCATCTTCGACGGAGACGGCGTAGTTGGGTTCGTCGAAATGATCGTGCGCGTCCGAATCATCCGGTGGCGCCGAGCGTGCTGGCCGTGCCGGTGCGGTTGTCGGCACAGTTTCGGTGACTGCCGTGCTCGCGCTGTCTTTTCCTTTCGCCCGGATCTCTTCGAAAGCGCGCGCCGCCGGAAAGGATGGCATTGCCCGTGCCGTTACTGGCGCGGGTGCCCGCATGCCATCTTCAAGCGCAGGCGCTGCTGCGCGTCGGGAGCCTAGCGCAAGAATGCCTGCGCTATGCAAGTGCTCGGGCATCGCGATCGCGCGCGCCGACGGGAACATGCTGCCATCCTCAATTTGCGCGCGTAGCTGCCGAAGTTCGGCTTCCGCTTCCTCGTCGCTGACTGCGTCATCAATTTCTGTGTCGCGATGAGTAATCAGGCGCGAGACGTCGCCCGCGAATTCCGTCTCGCGAAACTGCTCCAGCAACGCCCCCATGTTGGGTTCGTCGGGAAAACGGATTGCCACGTCGACGACCGCCTGCAGGAGGCGCAATACATGCGGCGCGTTTGCCGAATCAGGAAACTGCGTATCCACGAGATACATCGCGAGTTTCGGGCGACCGAGGATGCGACGTGCACAGCCGAGCACGCGCTGCGCAGCCGGATCATTGCGCGGCATCGGTGGACGCTTCGCCACGTAACGTGTACGCGGCCCATCTTCCTCCTCGGCGTCGACAGGTTTCGCCTTGATCGGCGGCAGCAGCGTGTGTGACGCGATATCGACGTCGCCTTCCAGCACCTTCGCCAGTGATTCGCGCATCATGGGCGCACTCACCAGCTCCAGATGCAGGCGCGCAGCAGCCGCGCGCGCAGCCTTTGCCTCGGCGCTGTCGCCCGGATGGCGAACGTTAAGCTCGCGAAGCCAGTATTCCGACAGCGGCAACGCATTCGCCACGTATTCTTCAAATGCCTCACGTCCGAACTCGCGGATGTAGCTGTCCGGATCATGCTCCGTCGGCAAGAACAAAAAGCGCACCTGCTTGCCGTCGCGCAACGCCGGCAGCGCGTTCTCAAGCGCGCGCCAGGCGGCACGTTGACCGGCGGAGTCACCGTCGAAGCTGAATACGACTTCATCGGCAAGTCGCAGCAGACGTTGCGTGTGCGCCTCCGTCGTCGCCGTGCCGAGCGTGGCCACCACGTACTCCACGCCGTATTGCGCCAGCGCCACGACGTCCATGTAGCCTTCAACGACTAGCACGCGATTGATCTTGCGAATGGCCGCCTGCGCCTGAAACAGGCCGTAAAGCTCACGGCCCTTGCTGAAAATTGGCGTTTCCGGCGAATTCAGGTACTTCGGTCCACCGCCGTCATCTTTCGAACCGAGAATGCGCCCACCGAAACCGATTACCGCGCCTTGCTGGTTCAGGATTGGGAACATCACACGCTCGCGAAAGCGGTCGTAGCGCTTCCCGCCGTCGCCGGTGGCGATCAGCCCGGCAGTCTCCAGCAACTGGTTGTCGGCGTAGTCGTCAAACGCGTCGGCAAGCGGCTGCCAGCCTGCGGGCGCCCAACCCAGATGAAAGCGCCGCGCCACGTCGCCACTTACACCGCGTTTCTTGAAGTACTCGATGGCAATGGGCGAGGTTTTCAGTTGCTGCTTATAAAAACCCGCCGCAACAAGCATCACGTCGAACAGACCGCCCGCCTGCGGGTCAGCCTGTCGTGTGTTGTCGCGCGGCACCGTGAGGCCGACACCCTGCGCCAGCTCCTCGACCGCGTCGGGAAAGCTCTTGCCCGCGTACTCCATGAGAAAGGTGATCGCTGAACCGTGTGCACCGCAGCCAAAGCAGTGATAGAACTGCTTCGTTGGGCTGACAGAAAAAGAGGGGGATTTTTCTTTGTGGAACGGACAGCAGGCCTGATAGTTTTGCCCGGCTTTTTTCAACGGCACGTGGCGATCAATCACCTCGACCACGTCGACGCGCGAAAGCAGTTGTGCGATGAAATCATTGGGGATCACGGCGCTATTATCTCCGTTCGCTGCGCCTGTCGCTTGCGGGAAGGAGCACGGACGACGTGGTTGCCGGGCAAGCCTGACGTGCGATCCTCAAGACCCTTTCACAAGGAGAAAACATGATCGGCTATGTAACACTCGGCTCCAATGACCTGCCCCGTGCATTCGCGTTTTACGAGTCTCTGCTCGGTGAGGTTGGCGCAAAGCGCACCTGGGAGTCGCCCACCGGCATCTCGTGGGGCGTCAAGCGGGGCCCCAGCCTCGCCGTGATGAAACCGTTCAACGGGGAACCTGCGACCGTCGGCAACGGCACCATGGTTGCGCTCGCGATGAAGAACAGGGAAGATGTCGACCGCGTGTACGCAAAGGCGATCAGCCTGGGCGCAAAAGATGAAGGCCCGACGGGCCAGCGAGGAGAGGGGTTCTATGCAGGGTATTTTCGCGACCTTGACGGCAACAAGCTTTGCGTGTTCTTCATGGGCTGACCGGCGTGAAATGAGCCAGAGTCACGTTTGCCCACGTCAATCTTCCGGCGAATTCAATCATGTCACTGTTTGACTTCTTCCGAAAACGGGTCCCGGTGCCTGAGCCGTTGCCAGCGCCTGCTCCCGCGAAGCCGGTAGACCGTCGTCGCGGCCCGCGCAAGAAGGTGCCGCCGGGCACGACCATCATGATTATTGATGACTCGAAAACGATGGTCGCCGCGCTTGGCCGCATGCTGCGTGAAAATCATTTCACGACGCTTGAGGCGCACAACGGGGAGGCCGGGCTGGAAATACTACGCAAGAACAAGCCTGACCTGATCTTTCTCGACATTGTCATGCCGGGCATGAGCGGCTTCGACGTGCTGCGCAGAATCCGCCGCTCGCAGTATGTCGGCACAGTGCCGGTCATCATCATGAGTGGAAACGAAGCGGCGACGGAGGAATACTACGTTCGCCGCATTGGTGCCGACGATTTCATGCGCAAGCCCTGTTCGCGTGCCGAGGTGTTTTCGCGTGTTGAACGACTGCTCGGATTGACGCCCAACGCGCTGGACAGCGGTGCCACCGCGAGCGGAGAAACATTGCTGTCTGACAAGACATGACGCAGGCGCTTTCTGGAATCCGGGTCGTTGAACTCGGACAGCTGATTGCCGGACCTTTCGCCTCGAAAACGCTTGCTGATTTTGGTGCGGACGTCATCAAGATCGAACCGCCGGGCGAGGGAGACCCGCTGCGTAAGTGGCGTTTGCTGCACAACGGCACCAGCGTGTGGTGGCAGGTTCAGTCGCGCAACAAGAAAAGCGTTGCGCTTGATTTGCGGAAACCGGAAGGTCGCGACATCGTCAGGCAGTTGATCGCTGAAGCGGACGTGCTGATTGAGAACTTCAAGCCTGGAACGCTCGAAAAGTGGGGCATGGATTACGGGGCGCTCGCGGCGCAGAATCCCGGCCTCATCATGCTGCGCGTATCCGGTTATGGCCAGACCGGGCCGTACAAGGACAAGCCGGGCTTTGGCGTCGTGGCCGAGGCCATGGGAGGACTGCGGCATCTCACGGGTGAGCCCGGCCGCGTGCCGGTGCGTGTGGGCGTGAGCATCGGCGATACGCTGGCGAGCCTGCACGGCGTGATCGGCGTGTTGCTGGCGCTCAATCATCGCAACAACACGAAGAGCGCTTTGAGCCCGAAGGGGGTTGGACAGGTAATTGACGTGGCGCTCTACGAGAGCGTGTTCAATGTGATGGAGAGTCTGCTGCCCGAGTACAGCGCGTTTGGTGCTGTGCGCGAAGCGGCGGGCTCTGCGTTGCCGGGCATCGCACCGACCAATGCCTATCCGTGTGCGGACGGCTACGTGCTCGTCGCGGGCAACGGTGATTCGATCTTCAAGCGCCTGATGGCGGCCATAGGCCGCAACGATCTGGCGAATGACGCGGAGTTGGCGACCAACCCCGGCCGCGTGAAGCGCGTGGCGGAACTTGACGGCGCAATTGCTGAATACGCGCGTTCACGCAGCGTGGCTGATGTGTTGTCCATGCTGGACGCGGCAGACGTTCCCGGTGGTCGCATTTACACCGTGAAAGATATCGCCGCGGACCCGCACTTTCGCGCACGCGACATGATCGTGCCGGTAACCAGCGCCGATGGTTTGACCATTGAAACGCCGGGCATCGTTCCGAAGCTTTCGGCAACGCCCGGTGCCATCACACGACGTGCCCCGACCCTGGGCGAAGACACGGACGCTGTATTGCGCGACATCGGCGTGACACACGCGCAACTCGAAGCACTCCGCGCGCGTGGAGTGATCTAGGGCGTACTAGCCCGCCCCAGGACGGCCTATTTGAACGTGTACGCCACAGTCACCTTGTTGCGGCGGACGTAGACATTGTGGGGCGTCAACCGCGGAATATCGGGCAGCAAACCCTTGAGCGGCTTGAACTCGAACTGGGCGTTGGCCAGATCGCTGCAGAACTGGCGCGTACCTTCCGAGCAGCGCGAGTTTGACGGCTCTACCGCCTCGCGAAAATTCCGCTGCGATTCCACGCTGGCCGATTTCAGGCCCGACTGCGTGTCGGCGGCGACAACACGGCGATAAGCCGCGCCAGCGCTCTGGGCCCCCAGCGGAAGTCCGCCGTCATCCTGGGCGGCCGCGCCGACCGTGAACAGCGCGCATAAGGTGGCCAGAGCCGAAGCGACGACCGCGCGAAGTTGCGCGGCGCCGCAACGTGGGCTAACTGCAATCATTAAGGCGTCAGCGAACATGATGAGCCTCCCGCTTTGACGATGGCGTAATCATTGACGCTCTCGTCCGCACGCTTTATCAGACGTCCCTGTGTCGTGGTGTAGGACATTGCTGGCGAGCGAAACAGCCGCTGCGGTGCGGCAGGGGCGTGATTTTGATCGCTTCTGAAGCCCCGTTCAGCTAACAGCTTTTCTGTGGAATGATCACAGCAACGGGGTTATCGCCGAATAATGCCTAAAGTCGACTCCGCGAGTTTTCACGGTTTGTGCCTCATTAAATGGGACTTCCAGCCAGAAGTTGTACAGGGAAAACTCAGGCTAATATCGCACTCAGATCGGCTCCAGCACCAGATCAAACCGCGCTGACAGACTCGCGCGGTCTCCATTTCGCAGCGCGACCGGCGTGACGGTCAGGCGGTCACGCTCGCGTGAAAAACCAAACCAACCGCCGCGCTCCGTGTTTTCGCCGACGAAGTACATCTGGGTTACCAGCTCGCGATACCCCGGCGCGACGACCTTGAAATGCACATGCGGCGGACGACCGCTGTAGAGCACCGGCTTGACTGTACGGAACGCGTAGCGTCCGTCCGCATCAACCGCGCTGCGGCCAAAACCCTGAAAGCCGCGTTTGGCCGGACCTTCGCCGTCGTCCCCCGGATGCCGGTACTTGCCTGTCGCATCGGTTTGCCAGATTTCGACCACCGCGTTGGCGATGGGGGCGCCGCTGGTGGACAGCACGCGTCCGCTGAGCGCGAGCGGCGTGCCCTGAAGGTAATCCTTGCCATTCAGCATCACCAGATTCGAGTCGATTTCGCCCGTCCACAGCGGCGGATAGAACGGCCCCAACGCGTCCTGAGGCGTGGCCTTGAGCGTCGCAGTCTGCGCGCGTAGCGCCGACGGTGCAAGAGCGCCAGCGCCAAGCGCGGCAAAGAGCGATAACAGGCGACGACGCAGATTCATGGAGCGCTCCAGCCAGGCGGGAAACCAATTGTCATTGGAGCAAAGCCTGCGCCAGTAGTTCCAGCGCAAGCGTCACGCGCGAAAAGTGCTACGCGTTCTCGGCCGCAGCCGTCCACTTGCCCTTGGCCGCCAGCGAATTCATCTTGCAACGGTGCGCGAATGCAGCCTGCGCCGCCTTGTAGTTCTCTTTCTGGCCTTTCCACACTTTGAGTGCGGTGAAGTGCAGCGCGCGGCTGTAGCTGAACGTGAGCGGCCACGGGTTGCCCGACAACTTGTTCATTTCGTTCAGGTGCGCGGCGGAATCGATGTCGGATTGGCCGCCCGACAGGAACACGATGCCGGGCATGGCGCCGGGAATCGTGCGCTTGAGGCATTCGACAGTGCGTTTGCCTACGGTCGCCTGATCGGCGCGGTTCTTCGCGTCTTTCCCGGAAATCACCATGCTCGCCTTGAGGATGGTGTGTTCGATCGAAACCTTGTTATCCGCCATCTGGCCAATCAGGGTGCGCAACACGGCTTCAGTCACGTTGAACGAGGTGTCGATGTCGTGATCACCGTCGAGCAGCACTTCCGGCTCAACCACCGGAACGATGCCTGCTTCCTGGCAAATGGCAGCGTAACGCGCAAGCGCATGGGCGTTCGCCCAGATGCAGCGCGAGGTCGGGATGCCGTCACCAATGGTGATGACCGCGCGCCATTTGGCGAAGCGCGCGCCAAGCGCAAAGTATTCCTTCATGCGCTTTTGCAGTCCATCGAGGCCGTCGCTGATGAGCTCACCGGGGGCACCGGCGAGATCTCGCGTACCGCCGTCGACCTTGATACCCGGAATCACGCCGATGGAGTTCAGGTAATCAGCAAACGGCATGCCGTTGCTATGCTTCTGGCGAATGGTTTCGTCATGCAGGATTACACCGGAAACCGTGGACTTCATCGCCGGCGTGGTGAACAGCATTTCGCGGTAGGTGCGACGCATTTCTTCAGTGTCGGCAACACCGGCGACGGCGAAGCGTTTGGCGCAGGTACCTGCGGATTCGTCCGCAGCGAGCAGGCCTTTGCCGGGGGCGACCATCGCGGCCGCAGTTTTTGCGAGAAGTGCTGTATCCATGAGGGCGTGTAGTTCGATGTAGTGGGCGGGAACCCTGATTTTACGGGTTGCGGACTTCCATGAAACTGACGTTCAGGAGCCCACTGCGGGGAGGTAGCGCCTCGTAGCAGGCTGGAGAGGGCCTGCGCCGGTTATTCCGGCCGCCGTCGGCCCTATGAACGGCGCACACGTTTCACAACGAGCGAAACCGCTACGCCCAACAAAATCGCCCAGTCCAGCCGGATCGCGAGTGTGGCAGCAAAGGTGGCGATGAGTGTGATGCGCTCATATTTGTCAGACAAAAGGTAGCGTATTTCACGGCGGTCAATCAGGTTCCAGGCGACGAGGAAGAGGATCGCGGCGACTGCTGCCAGCGGCAGATAAGTCGCCAGTGGCGCCACGAAAAACAGGATGGCAATGAGAAAAATTGACGCGCAGATCGCCGAGAACGGCGTCACCGCGCCGGCCGCCATATTGACCCCAGAGCGGTTGAACGAACCGCTCGCGAGATAACCTGAAAAGAACGAACCAATGACGTTGGCGAGGCCCTGTCCGAAGAATTCCTGATTACCGTCGAAAACCTCATTACGGCGGCGCGCCAGCGCCTGCGCAATCGACACCGCCTCCGCCAGCGAAAGCAGGGTCATCGCAAGCGACGGAATCAGCAGCATGGCGAAGGTGTCGAGGTCAAATGAAGGATGCGACAGCGGCGGCAAGGTACCGGTCAGCGCGTCTACTGTCTTCACAGCAAGTGTCGGTTCAACCCAGCGCGCGAAGGCTGCGATCGCGCTGCCGACGACTACGGCGACCAGCATGGCCGGGATAAAGCGGTTCAGCGGCCGCCACAGGACCGCGCCCAAAAGCGTCAGGCAGGCGATGACTACTGCCAGCGGATTGATGTGTGTCGCCTGCTGCCCCAACTGCCACAGCGTGTGCGCGATGTCGGTGCCGCGCGCGATGTCGATGCCAAAAAAATTGCGGATCTGGGAATTCACGATCAGCACAGCCGCACCTGTCGTAAACCCGACAATCACGGTGTGAGAAACATAGGTCAACAGACGATCCGCACGCAACGCAGATGCCAGCAGTTTCCACGCGCCGACCATGAAGGTGAGCGTGATGACGAGCTGGATGTAGCGCTCGGACTCGGGGTGGGCGAGCGGTGCGACGATGGCCAGGACCGTCAGGGAGATCGCGTTGGCCGGGCCGGTGACCATCACCCGCGATGAACCGAAGAGCGCGGCTATCACGCACGGAATCATTGCCGAGTAGAGACCGTACGCAGGTGGCATACCCGCCAGCGTGGCGAACGCTACGCCCTGTGGCAACACAACGATGGCGCCGGTCAAACCCGCGAGGACGTCGGTGCGCAACACATTGCGGTCGCGCAGTAACGGCCACCAGGTCAGGAAAGGCAGGAAGCGCCGCATTACTTCGTTTCGCTACACACGCTGCTGCCCGTGATAGAGCCGCACCACATGCTCGGCTTCGGCAAAAAACAGCCAGCGCTCAACGAACAAGCCGGTGAGGCAACTCAGCGAAGCGGCCCAGAACCATTGGGTGAAATAGCAGAGCACGAGCGGCATGGCGAAGCCACAGGCTATCGCGATCCAGCGCAATGCCCGTGCTTTCTCACGGGCAATCGTGAAACCAAATTCATTGGTCAGGAAAGTGCCGTGCGAGTGCCCAACGTCAAGCAGTCGTACCCGACCCTGCTGAAATCCGAGCGCATCGTTGATGCTGTGTTGCTTTCGCGGATGTTTGAGCAGATAGGCGAAATACAGGGCCAAACCCAGCGCGAGAAGGAGGACGGCCACCATCGGCTTGCCGATTGGGCCCACTTCAGGCGGCCGCAGCGAAAGCACGGCTGGCAGCAGCACTGCGCCGCTCATCAATCCAAACAGCACGTACTTGACTGGCGTCATCCATGTATTCCAGCGCGGAATCGTCTTCAGGCAACCGTAGATCATGCCGGTGCAATAAAGTACGGCGACGGCGACGGCGATCAACAGCCACAGCGTGAATGGCGTGACCTGCGGGAGTCCGGATTGCAGTGCGTAAAGGTGCAGCACGGCGAGGGGATACAGGCAAAGCGCGAGCAGACCCTCGCGCGCAAGCCACGACGTGCGAACGCGCGTGAGCGCGTAAATCGCATTCTTGCGATTAGCCAGATGCAGTGTCGAAGAGATGAGTCCCGCAGTGATCAGCACCGCGGCGATTGCGGCACCCTTGTAGAACGTCGTAGCATCCATGCGGATGTGATCGGCCATCAGCGACGCGATCAGCAGCCACACAAGCAGGCCCAGCCCCGCGCCGGACGACACGGTGAAGAAGATGACGGAGAGCGCGGGTTTCACAGTTGAATCAACCGGTTCACAAACGCCTTGGCCTTGTCGCTCAAGCCTTGACGCAGCGGCAGCTCGGTCTTTACCTCGGCAGGCTTGCGTGGCGAAAGATATGCGTTTGTAGGGTTGTAGCCCAGGTCATCCAGCATCGATTGCTTGCCGCGCGATGCCGCAAGCAGTGAGACCTTTGACTGCGGATCATCGTAGTCGCCGAAGTGTCGCGCGTGGGTCGGACAGGCGAGCACGCAGGCGGGTTGACGGTCAGCTTCGGCCAACTGGTCGTCGTAAATGCGGTCCACACAGAGCGTGCATTTCTTCATCACGCCTTGATCCTGATCCAGTTCTCGAGCGCCGTAGGGGCAAGCCCACGCGCAGTAATTGCAGCCCATGCAACGACTCGGATCGACCAGCACGATGCCGTCTTCTGCGCGTTTGTAGCTTGCGCCTGTCGGGCAAACTGTCACGCAATGCGCTTCTTCGCAATGCATGCAGCTCATCGGCACGTTGATGGTTTTGGATAGCGGTTCGTGACCGCTTGCATCCGCGCTAGAGCCACAGCGATGCGGTGAATAGGTAGGATCGCCCTCGATCTCGTAGTGACGAATGCGGTTGTACCAGGTGCCGCTGGGTGCTTTGCCCCAAGCGTCGTAATCTGGCGCGCTGCCCATGAGCGATTGTCCGTTCCACTCCTTGCAAGCGACAGCGCAGGCGTGGCAACCGACGCAGGTGTCGAGATCGATAGCCAAACCGAGCTTCATGGCCTGGCTCCGAACTCAAGCTTTGGCCAAATGCCGGTTTCGTTGGCTTTGCGAATGCGCACGCGCAGGTCGTACCACGCCGCTTGACCCGTGATGGGGTCGCTATTCGAAAGACGTTCCCCTGACGACGCACGCACGCTCTCGGAGATGAGGTGATTGAGAAGGAATCCAACCGTTGCTTCTGACGCGTCCTTCGCAAGGCCCCACGCTTCACTCATCTTGCCAATCGCATTCCACGTCCACACAGTATTCGCCTCAACGCCCTCCATCGTTTTCATCTGGCAGCGAATTTTTCCGTTTGCAGACTCGACCCACACCCACTCCAGATCATTGAGGCCGAGCTCACGCGCTTTGCTGGTTGCAACATATAAATAGTTTTGCGAGATGATCTGGCGGAGCCACGCGTTCTGCGAATCCCATGAGTGATACATCATCATGGGGCGCTGAGTGATCGCGTGAAGGGGATAGTCCGTGTTCTCGCCGCCGCCCGCAGAATCGGCGGGATACCAGGCTGGTAGCGGATCGAAATATTCCGTGAGCCTTTTCTTGTCGATTTCGCGAGTGGGCTGCGGCCCCGCATACAAGCCTTGCCCCGCGAGGTGAAACTTTTGCAGCGGTTCGCTGTAGAGCTGCGCGATGATGGGTTCCGCCTTCGGAATGAATGCCGCGTCCGCCGCCGCCTGCAAATAATCGCGATTGACGCCGCGCATCCAGCGCTGATTTTCAGGCCAGTGATGAGCGAAAAAACTCTCGGCCCTGATGTAGTCCTGCCACTGGTTTGGGTTGGGTTCACCGCGCAGCGATTTTTCGCCGTCCTTGCCGCGAAAACCGCCGAGGAAGCCGATACCCGGCGCGCGTTCGTAGTTGACGATGAAGTCGGTGTAGCCGGCAAACTTGCGCTCGCCTTCGCCTTTTATAAACGCCGGAAATTTGAGCCGCGTTGCGAGTTCAACCAGCACGTCTTGCCACGGTCGAACATCGCGGTCTAGCGGCAGGATCGGATGGCGGATCGCATCAGCGGCTGCGTCCGGTTCGCTGATCGGACGATCCAGAAAACTGATCGCGTCGTAACGTTCCAGATAGGTCGTGTCGGGCAACACGAGATCTGCGAAACGCACCATCTCGGAGTCGAACGCATCGGCAACCACGAGGAACGGAATCTTGTGGTTGCCGGCCTCGTCCTTGGCCTTCAACATGCCCTGCGTCTCGGCCGTGTTCATCGCGCTGTTCCATGCCATGTTCGCCATGAACAAAATCAGCGTGTCGATTTCGTACGGATCGCCCTCCACCGCGTTCTTGATCACTGCGTGCATCATGCCGTGCGATGCGAGCGGCGCTTCCCATGTATAGGCCTTGTCGAGACGCAGTGCGTTGCCGTTGGCGTCGAGCGCGAGCTCTTCGGGACGCGTCGGGAATCCGAGTGGCGTTTTTGACAGCGCCGTATTCGGAGCGTTGATAAGCCCCGGATCGTTTTCAGGCAATTGGGCGGGTGGAATCGGGCGCGGGAAGGGAGCCTTCGAGCGGAAGTTGCCGGGGCCGTCGAGTGCACCGATCAGCATCTGAATCAGGTGCAACGAACGACAGGTCTGAAATCCGTTCGCGTGTGCCGAGATGCCGCGCATCGCGTAGAACGCGACGGGGCGACCAACCACTTTGTCATGCAAGTTGCCGTAGATGTCAGTCCACGCACACGGCAGCTCAATCGTCTCCTTGAAGGCGACGTGCGCGATTTCGGCGGCGACACGACGGATTTGTTCGGCGGGGACGCCGCAGCAGGAGGCTACGGTTTCTGGCGCGTATTCGTTCCCGGAGTAGCGCTCCAGAATGAGTGAGAACACAGTTTTCACAGCTTGCGCGGCAGCGCTACCCTGCCAATGCAGCGCAGGCGCAGCGCCTTTGTCCATGCGCTTCGGCGTCTGGGTGTTCTGATCAAACACCAGCGGTTTGCCCTCGGCGTCGCGCAGGAACAGCCCATCCTGCGAGGTTCCCGGTGCGTCAATCACCAGCCACGGGGCGTTCGTGTACTTGACCAGATATTCGTGATCGATCCAGTCGTGCTTGATCAGTTCATGCACGATGGCGAGCGCGAACAGCCCATCGGTACCCGGACGAATCGGTACCCATTCATCGGCAATCGCGCTGTAGCCGGTACGCACTGGATTGACGGAGACGAATTTCGCGCCGCGTGACTTCAGTTTGTCGAGGCCGATTTTGATGGGATTCGAGGAGTGATCTTCTGCGACACCCCACAACACAAAATATTTGGCGCGATCCCAGTCCGGCGAGCCAAACTCCCAGAACGAATAGCCGATTGAGTAAAGGCCCGCCGCAGCCATGTTCACTGAGCAGAAGCCACCGTGCGCCGCCCAGTTTGGCGTGCCGAACTGTTGCGCCCACAGACCCGTGAGCGCCTGCATCTGATCGCGTCCCGTGAAGAACGCCAGCTTTTTCGGATCGGTGGCGCGGATGTGTGCGAGCCGTTTCGTCAGCAGCTCCA
>Ga0209023_10004921_pt1 | contig 14890 bp, 10 predicted proteins | sample LakOneMetagenome_FD_187468 | JGI IMG/M metagenome (GOLD analysis project Ga0209023, IMG submission 187468) | Freshwater and sediment microbial communities from Lake Erie, Canada (SPAdes) (version 2) | ecosystem: Environmental > Aquatic > Freshwater > Lentic | place: Lake Erie, Canada... | reverse complement strand
CGAGATTAAATTCACGCTCGAGCCGCTCTTGGATGATCTCCATGTGGAGCAAGCCGAGAAAGCCGCAGCGAAATCCAAAGCCAAGCGCGGTCGACGATTCCGGCTCATAAAAGAACGAAGCGTCATTCAAACGCAGCTTGTCCATCGCATCGCGAAGGTCTTCGTACTGCACGGCGTCGATCGGATAAAGCCCTGCGAAAACCATCGGCTTTACTTCTTTGAATCCCGGTAAAGCCTCGGCTACGGGACGAGCAGCGTCGGTGATCGTATCGCCGATCTGAACGTCGGCAACGGTCTTGATCGACGCGGTCAGAAAGCCCACTTCGCCCGGCCCGAGCTCGTTGATCGGCGTCGGACGCGGACGGTTAACTCCAATTGTTTCAGTCAGATACTCGCGACCGGTGTTAAAGAATTTGATCTTCGTGCCTTTTTTCAGCGTTCCGTCGATTACGCGAAAGAGAACGATGACACCGCGATACGAGTCGTACCAACTGTCGAAGATCAGCGCCTTCAGCGGTGCGTTTTTATCGCCTTTTGGAGCCGGTATTTTGGCAACGATCGCTTCGAGAACGTCCTCGATACCGATACCCGATTTGGCCGATGTCAGAACCGCTTCGCTGGCATCGAGGCCGATGATGTTCTCGATCTGCTCTTTGATGCGATCCGGTTCAGCGGACGGCAGGTCGATCTTGTTTAGGACGGGGACCAGTTCGAGGTCGTTTTCAATGGCAAGGTATGTGTTCGCCAGCGTCTGAGCCTCGACGCCCTGCGATGCGTCAACGATCAGTAAAGCGCCTTCGCATGCGGACAACGAACGCGAGACTTCGTATGAAAAATCAACGTGTCCCGGCGTATCGATCAGATTGAGAACATAGTCTTTGCCGTCTTTGGCTTTGTAATCGAGACGAACAGCGTGCGATTTGATAGTGATGCCGCGTTCGCGTTCGAGGTCCATATCGTCGAGCATCTGAGCCTCGATATCGCGCTCGGCGACCGCGCCGGTTATCTGTAGCAAACGGTCCGCAAGCGTCGATTTGCCGTGATCGATGTGGGCGATGATCGAAAAATTTCTTATCTTATCTAGATCCATACTGCGTCAAAACCGAATCCTTAACAATAGCAAAAGCACGGAAAAATCTCATCTCCAGATAGTTTCGCTTTGCCACCGGCCAAAGCCGAAACCAAATCTTCTGAATCCGAATCGTCTGCAATTGCGAAACCACCAATACCATCCAGAAGTTGGGCTGTGCTGATGACGGCTCATTTTGACCATAGTGGTTTTGTTTTCGCTAGTTTAGCAAGGGGGAAATTATGAGATCTATTTTCACGCGACATGGCGTCTTTTTTGCCATGTCCTTTTTATTTTTATTCACTGTCGGTGCGGTGAGCCAGGCGAGTGCGGTCACGCTCTACAGCGTTAATACGGGCACGCAGCTGGTCAAATTTGATTCGGCCACACCGGGCACGATCACCAGCGTTTCGATAACGGGTTTGCAGGCTGGCGAGACCGTGCTGGGCATCGATTTCAGGCCCGCGACCGGTCAGCTTTACGCCCTCGGCAGCACGAGCAGGCTTTATACGATCAACCGCACGACCGGTTCCGCGACATTCGCAGCGTCGCTCTCGGTTGCACTAAGCGGTACGTCATTCGGCGTTGATTTTAACCCGACGGTCGATCGTTTTCGTATCGTCAGCAACACGGGTCAAAACCTTCGCGTAAATCCAAACGACGGTGCCGTCACGACCGACGGTGCGATCAACGGTGCGACCACTTCGGTCGACGGAGCTGCGTACACGAACGACTATAACGGTGCGACGACAACCACTCTATACGACATCAGTGCAACGACCGACACGCTCTACACGCAGAATCCGCCGAACAACGGCACTCTCGTGGCCGTTGGAGCTTTGGGCGTCGATGTGACGGACGTCAACGGATTCGACTACACGTCGATCAACAACACCGCGTATGCTGCATTTACTGTCGCTGGACTCACCGGACTTTACACGGTAAATACGACAACCGGAGCAGCCGCATTTGTCGGTTTGATAGGCACCGGTGTAACAGGAATGAGCGGACTGGCAGCAGAAATCGGCTACACCGGCGGCTTTACAGCGGTCGGGTTGACGACAGCGAATCAGCTCGTCACATTCAACACAGCACGGCCAAACACGATCCAGAGCACGGTTGCCGTAACCGGTTTGCAGGCCGGTGAAAATCTGCTCGGTATGGATTTCCGTCCGGCGACCGGACGACTATTTGCGATCGGCAGCACGAGCCGTTTGTACACGATCAACGTCAATACGGGCGTTGCGACACCGGTCGGAACAGCCGGTGCATTTACATTGTCCGGAACCGATTTCGGATTCGACTTTAACCCGACGGTCGACCGCATCCGGGTTGTCTCGAACACTGGTCAGAATCTTCGCCTCAATCCGAACGACGGAACACTGGCGGCGACCGATACCCCGTTAAACCCCGGAACACCATCAGTGACAGCGGTTGCTTACACCAACAGCTTTGCCGGTGCAACAAGCACGACGCTCTACGACATCGATTCGACAAGTGATTCGCTCAGCATACAGAATCCGCCGAATAACGGAACGCTGGTTCCTGTTGGACCGATTGGCGTAAATGTTACCGACTTGAACGGCTTCGACATCCAAGCCGGCAGCAACACCGCTCTCGCCGCGTTTCAGATCAGTGGCGATACGACATCGAAACTCTTCACGATCAATCTCGCGACCGGTGCAGCGTCTTTCGTTGGACCGATCGGTGCGGCAACCGCACTTCGCGGATTTGCCGTAATGTCAGGTTCGGCAGCCTCGGGCCGCAATTCGCTCGACTATGACGGCGACGGAAGGGCGGACAATGCCGTTTTCCGGCTTTCGAATAACACGACGTTCATCAACCGCAGTTCGAACGGTTCGTTCTATTCGTTCCAGTTTGGCCTCGCGAGCGATATTCAGACACCGGGCGACTATGACGGTGACGGAATTGCCGATTCGGCCGTGTGGCGTCCGTCCAATGGCGTTTTCTACGTCCTTCGCAGTTCGGACGGTGCGGTACAGAACTACCAGTTTGGCCTCAACGGCGACGAACCCGTCGCTCGCGATTACGACGGCGACCGCAAGACCGATTTTGCAGTTGTTCGCCGCACGGGCGGCCAGATGATCTGGTATATCAATCTCAGTGCGACAAATACGTTCCGCATCGACACATTCGGGCTCAGTTCGGATATCACTGCTCCGGGCGATTATGACGGTGATGGACGTTTCGACCTCGGCACGTTCCGTGATGGCGGATCTTCGGCCACGTTCTACACGCTTCGCAGCACGCTCGGTTTTGCGGCGACACAGTTTGGACTCGGCAACGATCTGGTCGTTCCGGGCGACTATGACGGTGACGGACGGACGGATCTGGCGGTAGTGAGACAGGGCTCGAACTTCACATGGTTTGTCCTTCGCAGCTCGGACGGCGGATTTTCGTCCACTTCGTTCGGCATCAAGCCGGACCAGAGCGTTCAGGCCGACTACGACGGTGACGGTCGAACCGACATCGCCGAATGGCGTGCGACCAACGGCGCGTTCTACGCACTTCGCAGTTCCACCGGGACTGCGTCAACCTCGGTGTTCGGTCAAAACGGCGATTATCCGATCGCGAATTATGACACCCACTAGTTAGTTTTCAGCGGGATCCGATCGCCGGACATTCACGTCCGGCGATCGGGGGAACGCAATGCAGGAGAAAAAATCATGAAAAATATACTACAAAAGATCGTCGGCGGTTTGGCCGCACTTTCGTTTGCCTTTGCGATCGTCCCAAGCCGGGCTCTCGCGTCGAGCCACGCCGAAGCGCCGCTCATCAGCATGGACCGCTTTGCTGACAATACCGATACATACGCATTCCGCAGCGTCGAGCCGGGCCGAGAAGGTTTCGTCACGCTCATCGCTAATTACATTCCGCTCCAGGAACCGTCAGCCGGCCCGCAGTGGTTCCGCTTTGACGATTCGGTTCTCTATGAGATCAAGATCGACAACAACGGCGACGGAATGGAAGATATAATTTACCAGTATCAGTTCACGACGCTGCCCGCGGTCAATAACGACACTATCCTAGGACAAGCTTCGGTCAATGTCGACGGTGTGATCAGCAATCTCAATGACGCCGATTACAACATGCCGCAGACCTACACCGTCCGCCGCATCGAGCGTCAGCAGGGCCGTCGCGGCCAGCTTCTCGGTGCGGGGCTTCGCACGCCTCCGGCAAATGTCGGCCCGCGTGTCACGCCCAACTACGAAGCCAACCTCGGAGCACCCGCGGTATACAATCTGCCTAACGGCGGCAAGACCTTCGCCGGACAGCGTGACGAATATTTCTACATTGATCTCGGTGTCTTCGACGCGTTAAATCTCCGCTCAGTCGGCATGGCCGGCGGTATCGACACGACCAAAAGTTACAATGTCAGCTCGATCGCCATTGAGGTCCCGATCCAGGAACTCACCCGTACACGTAACGTTCCCGCAAGCCCGACCGCATCGGACGCAGTCATCGGCGTGTGGGCAACCGCAAGCCGTCGCTCGACCAAGGTCCTATCGGCTGGAGCCCAGAGCACCTCGGGCGATTTTGTTCAGGTCTCACGTCTCGGCAATCCGCTGGTCAATGAGGTCGTCATTCCGCTTAGCCTGAAAGACGCGTTCAACTCGCTCTCGCCGCAGTTTGACGGAACGATCCCAAGAGTCGTCCAGGCTGTGACCGATCCTGAGCTTGCCCGTCTCTTACAGGCTGTTTACGGCATCACGATACCGGCACCGCCGCGAAATGATTTGGTCTCGATCTTCGCGACTGGCATTCCTGTCAACGCGGTCACCGGGCCAAACTACACGACGTTTCTCTCCGATGGTATCGCCCACGAATACCTGCGGCTCAACGTTGGTATCGCTCCGACGGCGATCGCCAGCCAGAACCGTCTCGGCCTGCTGGGCGGCGACGTTGCGGGTTTCCCCAACGGACGACGCGTTTTTGACGATGTGACCGACATCGCTTTGCGCGCCGTCGCTGGCGGAACGCCTTTCACACCGGCAACCAACATCTCGCCGAACAACACCCTTGGCGACGGTGTCAGTTTCAATCCGGAGGGTCCGCTGCTCACCCGTTTCCCATATCTTTTGCCGCCGAATCAGGGCAATCAGCCGCGTTCGTCGAACCAGCAGTTGTTCGAGGCACGCGAGACTGACCCGACGAGCATCCCCACTGTGGATGCGAACGGTTTCAGAAACAGGTAAACCAAGCGTTCGTGTCCGGATGTTCACGCATCCGGACACGAACCATTAAATTTCATTGCAGGTGATAGTTATGTTCAAAGAACCCTTCTATTTCGCAGCTATTCTCTTCGTAGCGATCGGCGGTGCGTGCTCGTCGGTTCGCCCTTATCCGGAAACTGCAAAAGCCGCCGAGACATTCTCGGTCAGCGATGCCGATCCCGAGATAAAGTCGGCTCTCGAATACATCAACAAAGCCCCGGACTCGACACTCGGCTATCAGCAGCTCGCCATTATCTATATCAAACGTGCCCGTCTGACCGGCGATTTCTCTTTGAATAGAAAGGCCGAAACAGCAGTAAACAAGGCGTTAGCGATCGCACCTGACGACATCAACGTTCACAAACTGAACGCCTCGCTCCAACTCACATTTCACCGCTTCGACGAAGCTCTTGCTCTTGCGACCGAGATGCAAAAGACCGATCCGACCGACTCCTTCGTATTCGGCGTGCTAACCGACGCTAATGTCGAGCTCGGCAACTATGACGCCGCTGTCGCCGATGCTCAAAAGATGGTCGATCTGCGTCCGAATAGTGCTTCGTACGCACGCGTGGCTCATATTCGTGCGATCAACGGCGATCACAACGGAGCCGTCGAAATGTTCAAGCTCGCTGCTCGCACCGCCGACCCGTCGGACAAAGAGGCGCAAAGCTGGTGCCTCGTCCAGCTCGGCGACGAGCTCTGGAAATACGGCAAATACGCCGAAAGCGAAAAGGTCTACGACGAAGCCCTGACCGTATTGCCCGAATATTATCTCGCCGAGATCGGAAAAGGACGGGTTCGCGCATCGCTGGGTGATCTCGAATCAGCGATCCAAATTCTTACCAAAACCAGCGAACGCGTGCCGAACGTCGATGCATTTATTCTGCTCGGCGACATTTATACAAAACAGGGAAACGCCGAAAAAGCTAAGCAAAATTACGACCTCGTCGAGATCGTCGAAGCCAAGATCGGCGTCAATAGCGACCAGAAACGCCTCGCTCTGATGTGGGCAAACAACAACGCCCGGACGGACGATGCCATCGCGATAGCGGTACGCGAACACAACCTGCGCAAAGACATAAATACCGCGGACGCTCTCGCCTGGACGCAGTACAAAAAGGGAAACTTCACCGAAGCGAAGACGGCTATCACCGAGGCAATGCAGCTCAAGTCGAATGATGCCCGCATTGTCTACCACGCCGGAATGATCGAAAAGGCGTTAGGAAACAGAGCAGAGGCTCGAAAGATGATCGAGAACGCGATCAAGCTCAATCCGAATTTCGACCTGATCCAATCCGCGATCGCTCAAAACACGCTCGTCGAACTAAGTGCTGCGAGGTAAGAAAATGAACTATCGAAATATCCTCATTTCTACTTTTACCGTTCTGCTCGTCGCGATATCCGCATTAGCGCATCCGCTCGGCAATTTTAGCGTCAATCAATTCGCCAAGATCGAGGTCGCAGCGTCCGAGATCAAGATCCGTCAGGTCCTCGACATGGCCGAGATCCCGACGGTTAACGAGCTCCGCACGGTCGATACAAATTCCGACGGTAAATATTCGGACGAAGAGCTAAACGCCTATGCAGCAGCGATCTCACCGCAATATTTGTCAAATATCTATCTAAACGTAAACGGCGAAATCACGCCGCTCAACGTCGTAAATGCGAAAGCCGAACTCCGTGCCGGAGCGGGCGAACTGTCGATCCTGCGAGTCGTTTGGGATATCACTTCGACGATGCCGAATGGTGGAGCGGACGGCAAGGTGACGTATACGAACAAGAACTACGATGGCCGCATTGGCTGGAACGAGATCGTCGTCAGCCCGGCGGTCGGCACCACAGTTTTTGACAGCAACGCTTTTGGCAACGGAGTTTCGGACGAGCTCCAGAAATATCCCGAAGACAGCCTCGCCTCGCCGCTCGCTGAGCGCAGTGCAGCATTTACGTTTACGCGGTTGACCATTCCGGCAAATGCCAAACCGCTGCAAACTCGTGACGGTAAGGCGGTCGCCGCTATACAAAAGGATAGCTTTGCGTCCTTGATCTCGGTGCCTGAGATTACGCCGTGGATCGCATTCGTGGGAATTCTCGCCGCCTTCGGCCTTGGTGCTTTGCACGCGCTGTCGCCGGGGCATGGGAAAACGGTCGTCGGAGCATATCTCGTCGGCTCGAACGGTACCGTCAAACACGCCGCGTTTCTCGGCTTGACGGTAACTATCACGCACACGCTGGGCGTTTTCGCGCTCGGCCTGATAACGCTCTTCGCATCCAACTATATCCTGCCCGAACGCTTGATCCCGATCTTGAGCTTCGTCTCGGGTGTGTTGGTTCTGTACATCGGCCTGACAATGTTCAAGAGCCGTCTGCTCGCCGCGCTCGGATTTGGAAAAAGCGACGGCCATCATCACCATGGACACTCGCATGACCATGGCGATCATTCGCACGATCACGGCGAACACTCGCACGCCGGCCTCACGCATTCGCACGGCGGAGTCGAGCACACACACATGCCGCCTGCCGAAATATCCTGGCGAAGCCTCGCCGCCCTTGGCATATCGGGAGGTTTGCTACCATGTCCGTCGGCCCTCGTGCTGATGCTCGCGGCGATCTCGCTCAACCGCGTCGGTTACGGTTTGCTGCTGACGCTCGTTTTCAGCTTTGGCCTCGCGGCCACGCTGACCGCGGTCGGATTCGCATTTCTATACCTCGGCCGCATCTTCGACCGGCCTTCGCTGGCGAACAACCGGCTGATCAAGGCACTGCCGGTATTCAGTGCATTCGTCATCACATGCCTCGGTGCCGTGATCTGTTACAACTCGTTCATGTCTTAGCCCGGCCGCTTTCAGACAATTGACCGACACCGCAAAATAATATTGCTCTAAACATTCCACTTTTGTTATAGTTAGGTTACAAAATACGTTTAGCAGTAATTGACGCATTTTTTGTGCGTTTGGAGGAATAATATGAGACACGAATACGAACGAGAAGAAACAAGTGCAGCAACCAAGCTCACATATTTGTTGGTCGGCGGCGGCATCGGTGCGATCCTTGCATTGCTGTTTGCACCGAAATCCGGCGAAGAGCTTCGAGGAGACATTGCCGACGTGACCCGCAAGGGAATCGAAAAGAGCAAGGAAACGGCCGCACATCTGCAGGAAAAAGCGGGTGAGTATTACGAAGTTTCCCGTGAGCGTGCCGGCGAGTTTTACGAAACGGCCCAGGAAAAGGCTGCCGATCTAGCTGAAAAAGCCAAGGCTGCGGCGGCTCGAACGGCAAATCCTTTCTCGGCCGCTATCGAGGCCGGTAAGGACGCCTACACCGAAGAAAAGCGTAAGAACGAGACCAAATCGATCACCGAGGGCCGGGCCAGCTACCCGATCAAGACCGACGAAGGCAAGTAAGTTATGAATGCGAACGACCCGCAATTTTGGATGATGGTCTCGTCGATCATCACGGCCATTTGTTTTATCGTGATGGCGATCGCCCTGATCGCGGTCGCTATCACGGTAAAGCGTGTCGTCGCGACCGTTCAACGCGTTGAGGAACGCATCGAACCGCTCATAACCAAGGTCGACGCAATCGGTAAACAGGGTCAGGAAATATCGGTCTCGTTCGCCGAGGTCTCGGCCAATCTGTCGGTAGCGACCAAACACCTCGCCGAATCGACCGAGCTTATCAAGGACGAGGTCGCCGAGCTCCGCGTACTGGTCGGCCACACTGCCCACACCGCCAAAGACAAGGTGGATATGGTCAGCCGCTCGATCGACCGAACGCATTCGCAGGTGCTCGACACCACCGAATTTGTCAACCAAAAGATCGTCGTCCCGGCCCGCGAGATCGCCGCCGTCATGGCCGGCGTCCGCAAAGGCCTAGAGGTTCTTTTCGCCCCTGCCCCAAAACAGATCGATCGCGTCTACGAAGACGAAGAAATGTTCATCGGTTAGGTTCGTGGGCGGAAACCCGCACGCCAGTAATGGCGTATTATCTGATCTCTTCGGCCATCATTTTGTCGCGTATTCTCGAGACCCGCCTTTCTACTCGCGGCTGATGAGCGAGCCCTCTGCTAAAAATCAGAAGGACTGAGTTCGACTGAAACAGCCGATACAGAGCAAGGCGGTCGGTCACCGGTGTCCGACACTAAGCCAAAATCAGTCCTTTTTGATAGCTTTTGAAAATGGTTCGATATGCTGTATAAACCATAGACAGAAATCTCGGAGGATAAAATGGCGAAAAAGACTACATTATTACCGTTTCTCATCGTTGGACTGGCTGTGGTTTTGGGTTGCTCAAAGCTTGCTGAGTTGCGCAATGGCGATTCGAAAGCGAATAACGATACAAAGCAAACGGGTGATATCTCGAAAACGTTTTCTCTCGCCGGGAAAGAATGGAACACCAACGAGCTAAAGGAAACGGACATCAAGGTCGAGTTGCCTGGAACCCCGGCGGACAAGACCCCGCCGTTGCCTCCGAGCTATAAAGCAGTTTTCTCGGCGATGCATATATTTTCGTATGACGACAAGGATCTTGCTTCTTCATATACGGAAATGGTGCCTACGGGAGTTCGAAAATGGACCATTAAGGAACTCGCCGATACCAGCATGACTGCGATGAAAAAGCAGTTGCCCGACCTTACCTACACGCTCGATGTAAAGTCCGAGTCAAATGCCAAATACAACGGAGCCTTCACCAAAAACGGTAAGACCTATGACGTTCGCGGCTGCTGTGTCTACAAAAAAGACGGCCCGGCACGCGTCTGGGCAGTTTTCACACTGATTCCAAAAGACAATGCCGACGCTCAAACCGCCGCACAGCGGATCATCGATTCGGTGGTGTTTAAGGGATCGGCGGAGACGTGTAAATAGAGGTTTAGTTCGGGTCCGAGTAACGTCGTTACGTGCGAACCTTTGACGTGGTGTCAAAGGAAAGGATACATTTGGCTTCGATTGAAATGTTTAAATGTTTTTAAGATGGAGAAAAAATGAATAGATCATCTAGTTTTTTGGTCGCCGGGTATTTTTGTCTAGGCGTGCTCGTAATCATCTTGGCGAATGGCCCGGTTGAGGCACAAACCAATAATTTGATCACCGGAAACTCGGCCGGAGTGATAAAACTTGGGATGTCGGCCGCAAAGGCCCGACGAGTTGCAAGGCCTCTAAATATTAGCAAGGGGCAGAACGTTTTTGAGGGCGATATGCTTTACCGCGTCACCAGTGGCAAAAAGCTGGTAATGACATTTATTGAATATGCAAAAAAGATCACGGCGATCGAGGTCTGGGACAAAAGCTATCAGACGGCAAAAGGCGTTAGCGTGGGAATGAGTTTGAGAGATCTGGAAAAGAGATACGGCAGGCTGAAACAGATCGAGAATATGCTCGGCGAAGGCGGCGGCCCCGAAGGGGAATCTGCAATTTTTACCAATCAGCCAAAAGGGATCGCATTTATGGTAGCGGTGCCCGGAAAACGGAAACAGGCCGGAATTTATCCAGATGCCGACACGACGACTACATCAAAACACCACGCCGGAATCTATCTTAAGATGATCCGGGTCGAGTGAATGTAAAAACGCAGTGTCTGAAAGATAGCCGTCGTTCTTATTAACTTTCGAGAAAAAAAGCCCACTCAACTATTTGGGGTGGGCTTTTTCAGTCGCGCGTACCGTGTTCAGGAACGCGTCAGATCTTGGGTGAGATAAGCATCACCTCCTTGATCGCGGCGAGGGCAGCGAGGTTTTCGACCGCGATGCGGCCGGAGACGGTGCGGGTTTTGTCGGATAATATTTCGAGGCCGGCATCTTTTAGCATTTTCAGAATGCTCGCGGACGTTAAGGACAGTTCGATCTGGACATCGGCCTTACCGTCGCGGACGAATCTTGATTCGTTCGGCGTTGGCTCGGCCGATTTGTTTTCGACACGCATCGCCAGAGCATAGACCCAGAAATGCATTTTTTGCGACATTGCAGACGCTCGTTTGTCGGCGTCTGTCGGCGGCACGGCTTTCATCTTTCTCAGGACGACTGAAACACTGTCGGCGGCCTTGAAATTGTAGACGATCTCTCCGCTCACGCGAACGCGTGCTCCATTCGCCATCACCGGTGCAAATTTGGAGAGCAGCGCGGCCGATTCGCATGACGAATGCAGAGTCTCGTCACCCGAGACGGCCTTGGCGGTGAGTATCGTTCCATCGCGATCGACCGTGACCTCTACAACAACCTCGCCCAGGGCTTTTTTCTCTCTCGCCGCTTCAGGGTAAAACGGCTCGGCGATGGCAATGGTCCGGCCAGAAAGCGAGAGGGTATTATTTTTGTTCACTGTGCCGGTGCGGTATTTTGCTATCTCTTGGCCGTCGATGACAAAAACATTTTCGCTGCCGCTCGCGCCGTCGATCTGAAACCCTCCGCCTAGGGGCTGCGGGCGAACATTTGGCGCGATATTGAGCAAGCTGGCAAACGTCGTTCCCTTTGGCAATTCCTGAACGGTCTTGGCCGTGATATTGGTCGCGACCGTAGTTTCCGCTGTTTCGACTTTAACGACATCGTCGGATGTCACTTCAACGGTGGCAGATGCATTTCCGTAACCGCTTCCAGTGCCCATTCCGCTACCTGAGCCGGTGCCGTTTCCATTGCCTGATCCTGAGATCTGTTTCGGCTTCTTTTTGCCGCCGGAGCCGGATTTGGTTACAACGGAAACACTGGCGTTTACCGTTCCGGTCGATAGAACTGCAAAGTTCGATAATTGACGACCATTGACCGGCACATTGGCTCCTCCGCCTCCTCCTCCGCCTGCGGAATTTTGACTCACCGTTCCACCGGTCGCGCCGCCGTATTCAGCTTCAGATCCAGTTGGTCTCATACCTTCCGGAAGTTGCGACGGAACCGCGACTTTGGTCGGCGTGCCGTTTGGATTTGAGACTTTGTCTTCGACTGCGACGAATGAGGTGAATTTTGTCATCAGGCCAAATTCGAGGCCGAGATTTGTGATGGCGGAATCGATTTCCGTGCCGCTCTTTTCGTTGGTGGCCTTGAGACGGGTCATTGAGAGATCGTCGATGCGCGTTCGGGCCCATAGGGTCGAGAGAGCGTCGTTGGCGGCGTCGGCTTCGGGGAAATTGACGGCGATCTCGCGTTCGTATGGCTGTCCGGCGAGTTTGCCTTTGAGTTTGATAGTGCCGTTTACTGCTTTGGTGTAACGGCCATGGAGGATGACTGGTTTTGCCGAGAAGAGATCGGTCAGTTGGCGGGGATAAACATCAGCTACGGGCATACCGTTCCAGTCGATCGAGAGATCGGTCAGGAGCGGCGTGCGGACGCGTTCGTAAAAGCGTTTTGCTGCCTTTGAGCCATCGTCCTGCAGACCGACAAATTCGGCTTCTCCCTTGCCCTCCACCGCCATTTTGTCCAGCAATGCTCGATTTACAGAGCTGCCGATGCCGAACGAAAACACGCGTGCGTTCGGGTGCCGCTGGATCTCGGCTACTATCTGATCGTCATTGCCGACCTCGCCGTCGGTCATAAAACAGACGATCCGCAGATGATCGGACGCGTCGGATGGGTCAAGTGCGGCCTTGATGGCCTTCATCATTTCGGTGCCGCCGTAGCCCTGACGTTCGGCGAGGAATTGCTGTGCGGCATCGAGATTTGCCTGTGTTGCGGGCATCGGTTTGTCGAACAAAATTGCCGTGTCGCCGGCGAACGTGATCAGATTAAACGTGTCCTCGGGATAGAGGCCGTCGAGCGAGAGCTTCATTGCTTCTTTTGCTTTTTCGATCGGGAAACCGCTCATCGAACCGGACGTATCGAGTACAAAAACGATCTCCTTCGGAGTTCTATCTTCGGTTACGACCTTGTCAGGCGGCTGCAAGATGAGCGTGAAAAATCCGCCACGCGCATCGCGATGGGTGAGGATCGCGTCCTCTATACGTTTTCCGGTGACGTCATATCGCAGAATGAAATCTTTGTTCGGTATCGTCTTTTCGTCTTTGAGCGTTATCTTCGCTGCATTTGGCGAGAAATTGACCTGGTTGATATCGTGCGTGGACGAACGAATTTCCTCGACCGGCACACCGGCGTTCAAGTTTACCTCGACCGTAATGTCGCTTCCGTTTCGAGTTGTGACCGGCGGCGAGATCTTTGCTGCATCCTTAACACCGCCCGGAATATATCGCGGGGCGACCGTCATTGGAAAAACAAATTCGTAAGCACCATCCTCATACTTTAGTGTTTCGACATAACTGATCTCGACGATCACACGTTCGCCGGGCATGATGTTGGCGACGGATTGCGTGAAAATGTTGGTGCGCTCCTGATCGAGCAAAGCAGCGGTTTGGCCGTTAGACTTTGCCGTTTCGTACGTTTTGCGGGCGTCGTCCCTGCGCATTATCTTGCCGCGGATAATACGGTCGCCAACCGTCATCGTCATAGTGTCTACCGCTCCGTTTTGCGAGAGCGGAAAAACATACACGGCTTCGATCGGCTCGGCGAAGCTGTTTTCAAACTCCTGACGGACCGTTACCCGTGACAAAAATCCGCTGATATCGGCCTTGACGGCAGTGCTTTTTAACGGGCAGGCACCCAGCTCAACACCCTGTTTTCCGGTCGCATACAGCGAACCCTCACTAGTCTGCTGGCCAAACGCGGCAACAGAACACACGACTATCCACAGCAAAAATACTACTTTGCGCATACAACACTCCTCTAACAATTTACAGTTTTTTAATTTAGGAAAAGGTTCGCGACTCTTTAGCGGGTTGGATACACGAAAGGGCAAAAAGGTTTCTTTTCGATCAAAAAAAAATTGCCGGATGAATTTTCCTGAGCGAATACTATCTTTTTCAAAGCCGGTGCATCTATACGTATCAGAGGTTAAAAATATGAATGTCATTGGCCGCCTCGCCGTGCTCGGATCTTTGATCCTTTGCCATGCCGCGTCTTCATTTGGGCAAACCACCGTTGTCCAGCCAAAGGTTCCGCTTGCAATAATCGTCGATGTGGCGCAGCAGCCTGATTGCCCTATCAAATTGATCGATGTCGGCGAGCATTCGTTTGGAGTTACAACCGTGACTTTTAAGGTCCAGAACAATAGTTCGCGGGGGGTTCGCGGTTACGTCCTCATCGTCGAGGATGGCAAAAATAAAAAGACGTATACAACAATTCATGCTGAAAAACCGGTCGAGCCCGGCAGCTTTTCTTTACGAGCCGTAGGAGCGAGCCGCGAGGCAAATCTATCGATCGCGGTCGATCATGTTCTATTTGCCGATGGCTCGACATGGGGTTCGGATACATATGGCCGTTCGAAAATAATCAACGCCTATCTCGACGGACGAGGCCTCGCGGTTCAGCGGCTAAAAGAGATCTTAGGCGATGCTGATCCCGCAGATTTTCTAGCATCGCTAAAGACGTTTGGTTCATATTCGATCGGTTCGCCTGTCGGGGCCGAAAGGGCGGGAATGGAAAATATCCAGCGAAAAAGAGGATATGACGATGTGCTCGCGACGCTTCGCCGTATGACCAAACGCTCGGCCGAAGCACAGGAACTCGCCCGCAAAATTGAGCTAATGGAAACTCCGGGTAGCTAACGGAAGCGTGATCTTT
>Ga0209023_10004920_pt1 | contig 14890 bp, 12 predicted proteins | sample LakOneMetagenome_FD_187468 | JGI IMG/M metagenome (GOLD analysis project Ga0209023, IMG submission 187468) | Freshwater and sediment microbial communities from Lake Erie, Canada (SPAdes) (version 2) | ecosystem: Environmental > Aquatic > Freshwater > Lentic | place: Lake Erie, Canada... | reverse complement strand
ATCCCGACCTTCCCGGCATCGAGCGCCGGGGTCGACCTGCGCGAAATGGTGCTCGGTTCCGAAGGGCGCCTCGGCATCGTGACCCACGCGACGGTACGCATCAGCCGCCTGCCGCAGCATGAATCCTTCCACGCGGTGTTCTTTCCCGACTGGGAGCGCGCCCTGGGCGCCGTGCGCGAACTGGCGCAGGCCCGGTTGCCGCTGTCGATGCTGCGCCTGTCGAACGCGGTCGAGACCACGACCATGCTGACCCTGGCCGGCCACCCGAAACTGGTGCGCCTCTTGGCGAGCTGGCTGCGGCTGCGCGGCTGCGGCGAAGGCAAGTGCATGCTGATGATCGGCGCCAGCGGCGACAAGGCCCAGGCCGTGCCGGCGCTGCGCGCGGCCCTGGTCCTGGCGCGCCGCCAGCGCGGCGTGCACGTGGGCCGTGGTCTCGGCGAGCGCTGGCGCCGCAACCGCTTCCGCAGCGTGTACCTGCGCAACGCCGCCTGGGCCCATGGCTATGCGATCGACACCGTCGAGACGGCGGTCGACTGGCCGCGCGTGAGCCAGGCCATGGAGGGCATCGAGCGCGCAGCAAGCCAGGCCCTGCAGGCATCCGGCGAGCGGGTGCATGCCTACACCCACCTGTCGCATCTCTATGCCCAGGGCGCCAGCGTGTACTCGACCTTCGTGTTCCGCCTCTCGGGCGACTTCGAGGCCGACATGCTGCGCTGGCGGCAATTGAAAGACCGGGTATCGGAAGCCATCGTGGCCGCCGGCGGCACCATCAGCCACCAGCACGGCGTGGGCGTCGACCATGCGCCCTGGCTGGCGGTGGAAAAGGGCGCGCTCGGGATGAAGGCGATGGCGGCGCTGTTCCGCGAGTTCGACCCGGACGGCCGCATGAATCCAGGCAAGCTGCTCGCGCCATGAGTGAGTTCGAGTGGGACCTGCTCGTGATCGGCGGCGGCATCACCGGCGCCGGCATCCTGCTGGAAGCGTCGCGCCGCGGCCTGAAGGCCCTGCTGGTGGAGCAGCGCGACTTTGCATGGGGCACCTCGAGCCGTTCCTCGAAGCTGGTGCACGGCGGCCTGCGCTACCTGGCCGAGGGGCGCTTCGGCCTGACGCGCGAATCGGTGCGCGAGCGCGACGCCCTGCTGCGCGACGCCCCGGGCCTGGTCGAGCCGCAAGGCTTCGCCTTTGCCGACTATGGCGCCAGCCGGCGCAAACGGCGTAGCTTCCTGGCCGGCCTGGCCGTCTACGATTTCCTCGCCGGCCGGCGCGAAGCGCACTGGCTCGATGCCGACGGCTTCGCGATGCTGGCGCCGAACGTCAGGCAGGCGGGCCTGCAGGGCGGCATCCGCTACATGGACGCCAAGACCGACGACGCGCGCCTGGTGCTGCGCGTGCTGGACGAGGCGCGCAGCCACGGCGCCGAAGCGCGCAACTACGTGGCCGTCGAGTCCCTGCTGCGCACCGACGGACGGGTGAGCGGCGCGCGCCTGCACGACGTGCGCCGCGCCGGCCGCGTCGAGGTGCGGGCGCGTGTCGTGGTGAACGCCACAGGCGCCTGGGCCTGCGGCCTGGCCGGGCAGGGCGCCAGCCCGCGCCTGCGGCCCTTGCGCGGCAGCCACCTGGTGATCCCCGGCTGGCGCCTGCCGCTGGCGCAGGCGGTCAGCCTGATGCACCCGATCGACGGCCGTCCCGTGTTCGCCTTTCCCTGGGAGGGCGTGACCCTGGTCGGCACCACCGACGTCGACCATGGGCAAGAGCTGGCGGGCGAGGCGCGCGTGACCCGCGCCGAATGCGACTATCTGCTGGCGGCCCTGCGTGCGCAGTTCCCGCAGCTGGACCTGGGCGGCGCCGATGTCGTGGCCACCTATGCCGGCGTGCGCCCGGTGCTCGACAGCGGCAAGCAGGGCGCGCCGTCGAAGGAAACGCGCGAGCACCTGGTCTGGGACGAGCCGGGCCTGGTCGGCGTCACCGGCGGCAAGCTGACCACCTTCCGCGCCATCGCCCTCGACACGCTGGCCCACGTGGCGCGCCAGCTGCCGGACTGGCGGCCGGACCTGGCGCCGCAGCCGGTGTTCGCGCGCCGGGCGCTGCCCGCTTGCGCGCGCGCGGTGCCGGGCGCGCTGCTGCAGCGCCTCGCCGGGCGCCATGGCCGCCGGGCCCAGGACCTGCTCGATGCCGCCCGCGAAGGCGAGCTGGAGCTCATTCCCGGCACCCTGACGCCCTGGGCCGAGCTGCGCTGGGCCGCGCGCGCGGAAAGCGTGCACCGCCTGGACGACCTGCTGCTGCGCCGTACGCGCCTGGGTATCCAGCTGCATGCCGGCGGCGCGGCGCACTTGCAGCGCATTCGCGCCATCTGCCAGCCGGAACTCGGCTGGAGCGACCTGCGCTGGGACGCCGAACAGGCCGACTACCTCGCCCTGTGGCGTTCGCATTACAGTCCCCTCGACAGCCATGACGACTGAGCCCCTGATCCTCGCCATCGACAACGGCACCCAGAGCGTGCGCGCGCTCTTGTTCGACCTGCGCGGCGACATCGTTGCCAAGGCCCAGGTGCCGCTGCTGGACTACCGCAGCCTTGAGCCCGGCTGGGCCGAGCACGACGCGGACGGCTTCTGGCAGGCCCTGTGCGCCGCCTGCCAGGAACTGTGGACCAGGCCCGGCGCCGACCGCACGCGCATCGCGGGCGTGGCCGTGACCACCCAGCGCGGCACCGTCATCAATGTCGACGCCCAGGGCCGGCCGCTGCGCCCGGCCATCACCTGGCTCGACCAGCGCCGCACCGAGACCGTGCCGCCGATCGGGCCCTTGTGGCGCTCGGCCTTCGCGCTGGCGCGGGTGAGCGGCACCATCGACTACTTCCGGGGCGAAGCGGAGATCAACTGGATCCGCGCCCACCAGCCGCAGCTCTGGGAGGCCACCCACAAGCTCCTGCTGCTGTCCGGCTGGCTGAACTACCGCCTGTGCGGGCGCTTCGCCGATTCCTCCGGCTCGCAGGTGGCCTACCTGCCCTTCGACTACCGGCGCCGCAGGTGGGCCGCGAAGCGCGACTGGAAATGGCAGGCCCTCGCCGTGCTGCCGCGCATGCTGCCCGAGCTCGTCGAGCCTGGAGCGGCGCTGGGCGAGATCAGTGCGATCGCTGCAGAGCAGACCGGCATCCCGCAAGGCTTGCCGCTGCTGGCGGCGGCCGCCGACAAGGCCTGCGAGGTCATCGGCGCCGGCTGCAGCGCGCCCCACGTCGGCTGCCTGAGCTACGGCACCACCGCCACCATCAACACCACGACCTCGCGCTACGTCGAGGTGACGCCCTTCGTGCCGCCATACCCGGCCGCGATTCCCAAGGCCTACAGCCTGGAAGTGCAGGTCTTCCGCGGCTACTGGATGGTCAACTGGTTCAAGGAGCAGTTCGGCCACCACGAGCAGTCGCGCGCGCTGCTGGAAGACGTGGCGCCCGAGCGCCTGTTCGACGAGCTGGCCAATGCGGTGCCGCCCGGCTCGATGGGCCTGATGCTGCAGCCCTACTGGACCCCGGGCATCCGGGTGCCGGGGCGCGAGGCCAAGGGGGCGATCATCGGTTTCGGCGACGTGCACACGCGCGCCCACGTGTACCGGGCGATCCTGGAAGGCCTGGCCTACGCGCTGCGCGAAGGGAAGGAGCGGATCGAGCGGCGCGGCGGCGTGCGCATCACGGAACTGCGCGTCTCCGGCGGCGGCTCGCAGAGCGACGCGGCGATGCAGCTCACGGCCGACATCTTCGGCCTGCCGACCGCGCGCCCGCACGTGTACGAAACCTCGGGCCTGGGCGCGGCCATCGACGCCGCCGTCGGGCTCGGGCTGCACCGGGATTTCGATGCGGCGATCGCCGCGATGACGCGGGTGGGCAAGGTGTTCATGCCGGATGCGGCCAGCCAGCGCATCTACGAGCGCCTGTACCGCGAGGTGTACCTGAAGATGTATAAGCGGCTGCAGCCGATGTACCGCGACATCGCGCGCATCACCGGTTACCCGAGGCAGTTGTAGGGTGGTCCGGGGCGCGCAGCCGGCTCTGCCGACCGCGCGTTCAGCCAGTCCAGGCGCAGCCACGATGCACGCGGGAGTCGGACGCGCGGACGGCGAAGCCGTCCACCCTACTGACCCCGCATCAACGCGCCAGCGCGTGCTGGACGGATTCCCATGCATACCCGGCCCGCACGGCCCGCGCGCGGTTGCGGCCGTCCGCCTTGGCCTCGTACATGGCGCGGTCGGCCGCCACGAACAGCGCGCCGTGGTCGTCGAACTGGGTCGGCACGATGGTCGCGGCGCCCACGCTGGCGGTGACGAAATCGGCATCGATGCCCGGATGCGGCACGCGCAGGCGCTCGATGTCGGCGCGCAGCGCTTCGGCCACCTTGGTCGCGCCCTCGTAGGGCGTGTCGGGCAGCAGCAGCACGAATTCCTCGCCGCCGTAGCGCGCCGCAAGGTCGGTGGCGCGCAGGGCCTGGGCGCGCACAGTGCTGGCGATCGCCTGCAGGCACTGGTCGCCGGCGGCGTGGCCGAGCACGTCGTTGTAGCGCTTGAAGTGGTCGACGTCGAGCACCAGCAGCGAGATCGGCTGGCCGTTGCGCATGGCGCGCTGCCATTCGCGGTCCAGGCAGGCGTCGAAGTGGCGGCGGTTGGCGATGCCGGTGAGCGGGTCGGCCAGGGCCGCGCGCTGCAGCGCGTCCTCGGAGCGCTTGTGGTGGGCGATGTCGTGCAGCAGGGCGACGAAGAGCTGTTCGCCGGAGGCCATCGGCGACAGGCTCAGGTCCATGGCGCGCACGCTGCCGTCGGGCTGCTGCAGCAGCACTTCGCGGGTGCCGCGGCAGCGCTCCAGCACCGCGCTGTCATGGTTGCTGCTGCGCTGCTCGAAGAAGGCGGCGTAGTCGTTGGCGGCCGGTTCGGCCAGCAGCGCGGCCAGCTGGCGCCCGGCGAGCTCGCTGCCGCTGTAGCCCAGGCAGCGTTCGCTGGCCGGGTTGGCGTACTGGATGCGGCCGTCCAGGCCGAGCAGCATCAGGCCCTCGTCCATGCCCTCGACGATCATGCGCAGATGGCGTGCCTGGTGGGTGTCGACCTGGCTGGCGGAGCGGAAGCGCAGCTGGGCGCGCACGCGGGCGCAGACCTCCGGCAGGCGCAATGGCTTGGCGATGTAGTCGGCGGCCCCGCAGTCGAAACCGGCGACGATGTCCTCGGTGCTCGAACAGGCGCTGACGAAAATCACCGGGATGTCGCAGGTCGCCGGCTGGCCCTTCAGGCGGCGGCAGGTTTCCAGGCCGTCGAGGCCGGGCAGCATCACGTCGAGGAGGATCAGGTCGGGCTGGACGCGCTGCGCAAGGTCCAGCGCGCGTTCGCCGGAAGTGGCGACAAAGGTGCGGTGACCCTGGCCGCGGAGCATGTCCTGCAGCAGTCCTAGGCTGGCGGGGGCATCGTCGACGATCAGGATCGCGGCCTGGCGCGCGGGCGCCGGGATCGCGAAGGCAGGATGTTTCATACGGTCGCTGGAAAAGCCGGTTCTAGCAAATACCTGCCGATAACAGGCCGCTCGGGCCGGGTACAAGCAAATGTGACCTGGAAATCATACTCCGATCACGATCGCTTGCGGCAACGAGTGTTGACCTTTATCCACGAATCATGCAAATGTTGCAGCAAAACAACTTTGAGTCACGCGCCGGCCGGAACCGGCGGTGAGGAGGCAGTGAAAGCGGGCGGCCAGAACGCCGCCCGGCGGGATTTACAGCATGTCCTTGATCAGCTTGCCCAGGATGGCAATGCCTTCGCGGATGCGTTCCGGCGGCACGGTCACGAAGGACAGGCGCAGGGTGTTGGTTTCCGGCTCGTTGGCGTAGAAGGGCGCGCCCGGCACGAAGGCCACGCGTGCCGCCAGCGACTGGTCCAGCAGTTTCATCGCGTCGATGCTCTTCGGCAGGGTGACCCAGATGAACATGCCGCCTTCCGGGCGGGTCCAGCTGACGCTTACCGGGAAGTGTTCAAGCATCGCGTCGAGCATGACCTGGCACTGGTCGCCGTAGAGCTTGCGGATGGTCGGGATATGCTGGTCGAGGAAGCCGTCCTTGACCACCTCGTGCACCACCATCTGGGTCAGCTGGGCGGTGTGGAGGTCGGCGGCCTGCTTGGCCAGCTCGAGGCGGCGCACCAGCGGCAGCGGGGCGCAGACGTAGCCGAGGCGGATGCCCGGGGTCAGCACCTTCGAGAAGGAACCCATGTAGATCACGCCGTCCGGGTTCATGGCGACCATCTTCGGCATCGGCTCGCCGCGGTAGGACAGGGTGCCGTAGGGGTCGTCCTCGATCAGCGGCAGGCCCAGGCGGGCGCAGGTTTCCACCAGTTCCTGGCGGCGCTCGATCGACAGCGAGCGGCCGGTCGGGTTCTGGAAGTTCGGCAGGGCGTACAGCAGGCGCGCGCCTTGCGCGACCGCGTCGATCGAGGACGGCACCAGGCCGTGTTCGTCGGTGTCGACCGACTTGAATTCGGGACGGTAGACCGAGAAGGCCTGCAGGGCGCCCAGGTAGCTCGGGGTCTCGACCAGCACGCGGCTGCCTTCGTCGATCAGCACCTTGCCCAGCAGGTCCAGGGCCTGCTGCGAGCCCGAGGTCATGAGGATCTGTTCCGGCAGGATGCGCGAGCCTTCCGTGGAGAGCGAGTTCGCGATCCATTCCCGCAGCGGGCCGTAGCCGTCGGTCGGGCCGTACTGCAGCGCGACTTTACCGGTTTCGGTGAGCACCTTGTCGTAGGCCGCCTTCATGACGTCGACCGGGAAGGTGGCTGGCGATGGAAGGCCGCCCGCGAAGGAGATGATCTCCGGACGCTGGGTGATCTTCAGGATTTCGCGGATGAACGAGCTTTGCAGCTGCTGTGCGCGCTCCGAAAACTGCCACTGGATGGGGTTTGGATTCTCGATTTTCATAGTCTCACTGACTCTCACAGGAAAGGACCGCACGGGTAGTGCCGGGCCATTATAAAGCACGCGGGTAGCGGCTTCGGGGGATGGACCGGGCCGGATAGGCCCGGCCCGCAAGCGGTGCTAACAATGACAATTGTTATCTATCTATAAACAATTGTTTATGCAACTTCGACGATCATTTCGATCTCGACGCAGGTGCCGCGCGGCAGCGAGGCCACGCCGAAGGCCGAGCGCGCGTGCTTGCCGGCATCGCCGAAGACTTCGCCGATCAGTTCCGAGCAGCCGTTGGTGACCAGGTGCTGCTCATTGTATTCCGGGGTCGAGGCGACCAGGCTCATCACCTTGACGATGCGCTTGACGCGGTTCAGGTCGCCGCCCACGGCTTCCTGCAGGGTGCCGATCAGGTCGATGGCGACCGAGCGGGCGGCGGCCTGGCCGTCCGCGGTGGTTTTATCCTTGCCCAGGATGCCGGCGTTCGGCGAACCGTCGGCGTTCTTGGCGATGTGGCCGGAAATGAACACGAGGTTGCCGGTCTGCACGTACATGACGTAGGCGGCGGCCGGCGCGGCCGGCGCAGCCAGGGTGATGTTCAGTTCTTTCAGTTTGTCGTAGACGGACATGGTTGTGATGACCTTGCGTTGATGAAAGCCGATATTGTAAGTCCAGCCAGGCCTCTGCGACACGTTTTACTGCCGGCGGACCGTCATCTTGCGTCCCGTAAACACGACGGCGGCCACCAGCAAGGCGAACAGGCAGTTGGCCAGTGTGAGCGCCTCGCCCAGCAGCAGCGCCGCGCCAAGCAGGCTCAGGAATGGCTGCAGCAGCTGCACCTGGCCCACCCGCGCCACGCCGCCCAGGGCCAGGCCGCGGTACCAGAAGAAGAATCCGATGAACATCGAAATGGCGGTAACGTAGGCGAAGGCCAGCCAGGCGCGCAGGCCCACGCCGCTTGCGGCCGGCAGGCCATGCCAGAGCAGCAGGGCCAGCGAGGCGGGCGCCGCCAGCAGCAGGGCCCAGCAGATGGTTTCCGGCCCGCCCAGGCTGCGCGAGAGGCGCCCGCCCTCGGCATAGCCGATCGCCGCGCAGGCCACCGCGCCGAATACCAGCAGGTCTGCCATGTGCAGGGCGCCGCCGCCCTGGACCAGGGCATAGGCCGCCACCAGGCTGGAGCCGAGCAGCGCCATGCCCCAGAATCCGCGCGAGGGCCTTTCGTGGCCGCGCAGTGCCGCGTACAGCGCGGTTGCCAGCGGCAGCACGCCGACCAGCAGGGCGCCGTGGGAGGCGGGCAGGGTGCGCAGGGCGAGCGAGGTCAGAAGGGGGAAACCGACGATGCAGCCGAGCGCCACGGCGCCAAGGGGCGCCAGGGCGTCGCGCGAAGGCAGGGGCGAGCGCTTCCAGGCCAGCCAGGCCGCCGCCAGCATCGCCGCGCCCAGGGCCCGGCCGAAGGTCACGAACATCGGGTCGAGTTCGCTCACTGCGATGCGGGTAAAGGGCAGGGTCAGGCTGAGCATGGCCACGCCCAGCAGTCCGAGCAGCATGGCGCGGCCGGTATGGCTGGGAGGAGCGGGGCGGGAACAGAAAGCGATACGCATGGAGGTCCTTCGCATTGGCGATTGCATCGTCAGGATGACAGGCTTATGCTAGCGGTGCGCACCAATACAGTCCCAGTACACTCGCGCACTTAATTCATTCACTGTGATGGCGAAATGACCAATACACCTGCATCAGCCAGCCTGAGCCTGTCGCGCGACTCCGGCGAGCCGCTGGCCGACCAGATCGTGCGCGGAGTCGCCGGCCGCATCGAGGAGCGCCTGCTGCGCCCCGGTGCGCGCATGCCCTCGATCCGCCAGTTCGCCGCCACCCACGGCGTCTCGCCCTTCACGGTGGTGGCCAGCTACGACCGCCTGGTGGCCCAGGGCTACCTCGATTCGCGGCGCGGGGCGGGTTTCTTCGTGCGCGAGCGCCCGCAGCCGGCCCGGCACGCGCAAGCGCCCAGCCCGGGCAGCGCGGCCACCCTCGACATCGCCTGGCTGGTGCGCAATCTGTTCCGGCAAGCGCCCATGCAGCTGTCCCCGGGCGCCGGCGTGCTGCCGGCCGACTGGCTCGACGGCCCGGCGGTCGCCAACGCCATCCGCGCATTGAGCCGCCAGAACAGCGCCGGCCTGCTCGGCTATGGCGCGCCGCAGGGCTTCCTGCCGCTCCGCCAGCAGCTCGAGCACAAGCTGTTCGAAACCGAGATCGAGGCGCCGCCGGAGAACATCGTCACCACGCTGGGCGTGACCCAGGCGCTGGACCTGGTGGCGCGCGAGTTCTGCCGCCCGGGCGACACCATCCTGGTCGACGATCCGGCCTGGTTCCTGATGTTCGGATCCTTCGCCGCGCTGGGCCTGAACGTGGTGGGCGTGCGCAGGCTCGCCGACGGGCCGGACCTGGCGCAGCTGGCCGAGCTGGCCGCACGACACCGCCCCTGCCTCTTCGTGATCAATTCGGTGCTGCACAACCCGACATCGGGCTCGCTGTCCGCGGCCAAGGCCTATGGCCTGCTGCGCCTGGCAGAGCAGTTCGACTTTACCGTGGTCGAGGACGATATCTACGCCGACCTGCACCCGGGCGGGGCGACGCGCCTCGCCGCGCTCGATGGCCTCAAGCGCGTGATCTACCTGGGCGGCTTTTCGAAATCGATGGCGCCGAACCTGCGGGTCGGCTTCATCGCGACCTCGCAGGAGAGGGCGCAGCGCCTGGCCGACCGCAAGATGCTGTGCACGCTCTCGACCTCCGATATCGGCGAGCGCGTGGTGTATAAAATCCTGTCCGAGGGCCTGTACCGCAAGCACCTGGACCGGGTGCGCAGCCGGCTCGATGCGGCGCGCCCCAAGGCGTTGCGCCAGCTGGAAAGCATGGGCCTGCGGCCCGATCCAGCTCCCAGCGCGGGGATGTTCGTCTGGGTCGACGCCGGGCGCGACACCAATGCGGTGGCGGCGCGCGCCATGCGCGAGGAACTGCTGCTGGCGCCCGGCAGCCTGTTCTCGCCGAAGCAGCTGGCCTCGACCCATATGCGCCTGAACGTGGCGGCGCTGCAGGACGCGGGCACGATCCGCCTGCTGGAGCGTGCCCTGGGGTCCTGAGGGGAGCGCCTACTGGCCGCCGCACTCGGGCGGCATCTCCCTGGCCATCGCTTCCTGGATCTCATCCGGCGTCATGTCGCGGATGTGGGTCGCCACGGCCCAGCGGTGTCCGAAGGGATCGACGAACTGGCCGTAGCGGTCGCCCCAGAAGGCGTCGCCGAGGGGCATGGTGGCGCTGGCGCCGGCCGCCATGGCGCGCTCCCACACGGCGTCGGCATCACGGACATACAGGTGGATGACGACCGGCGAACCCTTCAGCGCAAGCGGGCCGGGGCTGCCATAGTCGGGAAAATCGTCGCACAGCATGAACATCGAGTCGCCGATGCGCATCTCGGCGTGCATGATCCTGCCGTCCGGGCCGGGCATGCGGGACACCTCGACGGCGCCGAAGCATTCGCGGTAAAAATCCAGCGCCTTGGCCGCGCCTTCGCAGACCAGGTGCGGGGTGATGGTGTGGAAACCTTCTGGGATGGCGCGGGTCGCCTGTTTCATGGTTGGATCTCCTGTTCTGGTTGTTGGGTGCCGCTATCCCCATGACGAACGGGGATGCGGGAATTCGACACACTGCTCCAAAAAAGATTCGCCCCTCGCGAACGTTGTCAGAAAAATAGCTCTTGAAATTCGTTTGGCTACCCTTATATGCCACGAGCTTAACCAACCACCATGTTTTTTAACGAGGAATAAGATGGCTGTCGCCGAAAAAGAAACCCTTGGCTTTCAAGCTGAAGTAAAACAGCTGCTGCAACTGATGATCCACTCCTTGTATTCGAACAAGGAGATCTTCCTGCGCGAACTGATCTCGAACGCCTCCGACGCCGCCGACAAGCTGCGCTTCGAGGCGATCAACAACGACGCCCTCTACGGCAACGACCACGAACTCAAAATCAAGGTCGCCTTCGACAAGGACGCGCGCACCATCACGATTTCGGACAACGGCATCGGCATGAGCCGCGACGAGGTCATCTCGCACCTGGGCACCATCGCCAAGTCGGGCACCAAGGAGTTCTTCAGCCAGCTCTCGGGCGACCAGCAGCAGGACGCGGCCCTGATCGGCCAGTTCGGCGTCGGCTTCTACTCGGCCTTCATCGTGGCCGAGAAGGTCATCGTCAATACCCGCCGCGCCGGCGCCTTCGCCTCCGAAGGCGTGCGCTGGGAGTCGGCCGGCGAGGGCGACTACAGCATCGAGTCGATCGAGAAGGTCAATCGCGGCACCGACATCATCCTGCACCTGCGCGCCGGCGAGGAAGAGCTGCTGTCGTCCTGGAAGCTCAAGTCCATCATCCGCAAGTATTCGGACCACATCTCGCTGCCGATCGTGATGCAGAAGGAAGAGTGGGACGAGGAGAAAAAGCAGACCGTCTTGACAGACGAGTTCGAGACCGTGAACCAGGCCAGCGCGCTGTGGGCGCGTTCGAAGTCGGACATCACCGAAGAGCAGTACACCGAGTTCTACAAGCACGTCTCGCACGACTTCCAGGAGCCGCTGGCCTACACCCACAACCGGGTGGAAGGCCGCAGCGAGTACACCCAGCTGCTCTACGTGCCCGCGCACGCGCCGTTCGACCTGTGGGACCGCAACAAGCGCGCCGGCATCAAGCTCTACGTGAAGCGTGTCTTCATCATGGACGACGCCGAGCAGCTGATGCCGACCTACCTGCGCTTCATCAAGGGCGTGATCGACTCGTCGGACCTGCCGCTGAACGTCTCGCGCGAGATCCTGCAGGAGTCGCGCGACGTGAAGGTCATCCGCGAAGGCTCGACCAAGCGCGTGCTGGGCATGCTCGAAGAGATGGCAAACTCGGAAGAGCAGGGTGGCCGCGACAAGTACGCGACCTTCTGGAAGGAGTTCGGCCAGGTGCTCAAGGAAGGCATCGGCGAGGACGCCACCAACAAGGAGCGTATCGCCAAGCTGCTGCGCTTCGCCTCGACCGCGGGCGATTCGGACGAGCAGACCGTGTCCTTCGGCGACTACGTCGCGCGCATGAAGGAAGGCCAGGACAAGATCTATTACGTCACCGCCGACAGCTTCACCGCGGCCAAGAACAGCCCGCACCTCGAGATCTTCCGCAAGAAGGGCGTCGAAGTGCTGCTCATGACCGACCGCGTCGACGAATGGATGCTGTCCTTCCTGAACGACTTCGACGGCAAGGAACTGGTGTCGGTCGCCAAGGGCGGCCTGGACCTGGGCGCGCTGGAAGACGAGGCCGAGAAGAAGGAACACCAGGAGGTCGAAGCCGGCTACAAGGAACTGGTCGAGAAGATGAAGGGCGCCCTGGGCGACAAGGCCAAGGACGTGCGCGTCACCTTCCGCCTCACCGATTCGCCGGCCTGCCTGGTCGCGGACGAGAACGAGCTGTCGGGTAACCTGCTGCGCATGCTGAAGGCCGCTGGCCAGAACGCGCCGGAGTCCAAGCCCATCCTCGAGATCAACCCGAACCACCCGCTGGTGCAGCGCCTCAAGTACGAGGACGCGGGCAGCAACCGCTTCGGCGACTGGTCCCACATCCTGTTCGACCAGGCCATGCTGGCCGAAGGCGGCAGCCTCACCGATCCGGCATCCTTCGTGAAGCGCCTGAACGAGATGCTGCTGGCGACGAAGTAAGCGGCATTCCGAACCGGGAACTACCCGGTTCCGTAGGATGGGCGGCTTGCCGCCCACGCGTTCAATCAGACGTCGCGTCTACGCACACGAAGTTTGAACGCGCGGACGGCGAAGCCGTCCACCCTACAAATGCCCGGTCCGGGCTGGCGGTGTAAGCCAGTTATCGTTACGCCCATCCAGATAGCGCACCGGCGCCGCAAGCAGCTCCTCCCGCGGCACATGATCCAGGCATACCACCGCCACCGCATGAAAGGCCCCCAGGGCCGCCGACTCCCCGGTCGAGAACACATTGATCCCGCAGTTCCCACAAAAGTAATGGGCATCGCGCCGCGTATGGTAGCGGTATTCGCGCAGCGTCTCGCTGCCGCTGCGCAGCCGGAACCGGCTGGACGGCACTTGCGCCGCCCAGAAGCGCATCTTGCTGCAGATCGTGCAGTTGCACTTGATGGTGCCGGCGCCGAGGTCGATGTCGGCCTCGAACTGCACCTCCCCGCAGTGGCAGCTTCCCCGGTAGGTCTTCATGCCGCCGTGGCCCGCCATGCAGCTGCGCCGATCTCGTGGACGGCGACCGATTGCCCGTGCCAGCTTTCCATGCCGCGGTAGCGCATGCCGAGGCGCTCCATGATGCGCGCCGACTCCGCATTGTCCGGGTGGCGGATCGCCGCCAGCACCGGCGCCTCCAGCTCGTCGAACGCAAACGCCGCCATGCGCCGCGCCGCCTCGCTCGCATAGCCCCGCCCCCAGCGGTCCGGGCGCAATCGCCATCCGATCTCGTGTTCGTTCGCGGGATCGTGCCCGAGGTGCTGGATGCAGCCCGCGCCGACCAGCTCCCCCGAGTCCTGCTCGATGAAGCTCCACCACGAATGGCCGAACTGCTGCCAGCGGCCCTGCACGCGCTCGATCATGGCCGCCGTCTCGTCCGGCGTTTCGGGCCGGCCGGCGATGTAGCGCTGCACGGCCGGGTCGGCGTTCAGCACGCGCAGGCCCGCGTAGTGGGCCGTGCACACCGGCTCCAGGCGCAGGCGCGGGGTGTGCAGGATGCTCACGTGGTGTGGCCGAGCTGGTCGCAGAATTCCTGCAGCAGCCGTTCGCCTTCTAGCCAGGGGCCGTGGCCGGATTCGCCGTTGATGTGGCCCGCGTCGCCGATCTTCACCAGGCGGCTGCCCCAGCTGGCGGCGAACGCTGCGGCGCGCTCGTTCGACACATAGGGGTCGTCCGTGCTGGCGATGACGAGGCTGGGGAAGGGCAGGGGCGCGAGCGGGACCGGCGAGAAGCCGTTCACGGGCACCGGATAGCTGGGCGCCTCGACGTCGCTCGGCGCTACCAGGAAGGCGCCGGCCACCTTGAGGGGCGAGCCGCTGGCCGCCCACTGCGCCACCAGCATGCAGCCCAGGCTGTGCGCGACCAGGATCGGCGCGCCCTTGCAAGCGGCGATGGCGGCGTCCAGTTCGGCCACCCACTCGTCGCGGTCGGGACAGTTCCAGTCGCGGTGCTCGGCCTTGGTCCACTTCGGGTAGCGCCCCTGCCAATGGGTTTGCCAATGGTCGGGGCCGGAGTTCCACAGGCCCGCCAGGATCAGTACGTCGCACTTCATTGCGCCTCCGCCGTTGGGAAAAGATCAACGACGATTGTACGTGAAAGCGCTCCGGCCTTCAGGCGCCCAGGGTTTCCCGGCTTGGCATGGCGGGCGTGGCGCGCGGACGCAGGCCCGGCAGCCGGGCGAACAGGGCGCGCCAGGCCGGCAGGCGGCGCTCGGTGACCCCGCCCAGCAGGATGGTCGCCGCGACGATGGCGAGCATCAGGCCGAGCAGGTCGGCGCTGGAATCGCGCTCGTGCGGATAAAAGGCGAGCCAGCAGCGGATCACCAGCATGTGCGACAGGTAGAGGGTGAAGGTGTGGGAGGCCAGCAGGCGGATGGGCCCCTGCAGGCGCAGCAAGGAGTCGATGCGCGCGTCGCGGGCGCAGGCGAAGTTGGCCAGCACGAGGGCGCACACCAGGTAGTCGGCCAGGAAGCGGTCGGCGCTGCCCAGCGGCAGCGCGGCGAAGGGCCAGAGCGCGCTGCCCACGGTGCGCAGCGGCACCTCCAGGCCCAGGCCCACGTAGAGTCCGAAGGCCAGCAGGCTGGCGCACCAGCCGATGCGGGCGGCCACGGGCTGCAGCCAGGGCGTGCCGCCGGCACGGTACAGCCAGGCGCCCGCCAGCCACACCGGCAGCAGCAGCCACATCTTGTAG
>Ga0209023_10004919_pt1 | contig 14892 bp, 18 predicted proteins | sample LakOneMetagenome_FD_187468 | JGI IMG/M metagenome (GOLD analysis project Ga0209023, IMG submission 187468) | Freshwater and sediment microbial communities from Lake Erie, Canada (SPAdes) (version 2) | ecosystem: Environmental > Aquatic > Freshwater > Lentic | place: Lake Erie, Canada... | reverse complement strand
ATCTACGGCTTGTCGCCACCGGCGAGATCCTGCGTTCGAGTCATCACGGTCAAGTAGCCGCGTGCCTTCAGATAGGCGTCCACTCGCCGGGCAACGTCCAGGTTGACGTCCTTCTCGAGAATGTTCGTCTCGCCCGTCGACCCGTTGATTCGTACTGGGAGCCCGGTCACGGTACCTGCGGGGAGCACGCCAACCGCGCCGCCGTCCGCACCGCCATGTCCCGGGTCGATCGCGATGATCGGCGCCGCCGCAGCGAGGGTCGCCGAACCAACAAACGACGCCACGAGCACCAGGACGATGCGGACGAGACGTGTCACTGCGCGCTCACCGGCAGATCTGGCAGGTCGTCCCGACTAAAGGGTGCGGCCCAGTCGAACTGGGAGCCGTCAAGCGCCGGAACGTTCCCGTTCACGGTGAATCGCACATGGGTGATGCCTGGCACGTCGGTCGCGGTGTAGACGATCGGCGCAAGCACGGCGAGCTCCGCCGCCGAACCACCGCTCGGATAGCCGTTGACGAATGCGGCGGTCAGATCCACGCGCGCTTCGTCGCCATGCAGCGAGACGTCGATGATCTCGGTTCCGCGCGGAAATGCGCGCACCGTTCCCGCGGGGGGCGTCGCCGCGGCCAGAACGGCGAGCGATGCCTTGACGCGCGCGGGCGTGTTCGGCCCGGCCATGACCGTCTTGATCAGGCCCGTCGCGTCGGAATTCATGAAGTAGACGGTCACGGGATGCTTGACGGCAGGCGCCGTGGTCGTGGTGACGCTCGTGGTGGTCGCCGTCGATGCGGTTGTCGTCGCCGTTTGCGTCGAGCCGCCGGTCGTCGCGGGAGCAGTCGGCGCAGTGGTGTCGGCTGTGCCAACGTCGCTGGTGGATCCGGTTCCGCAACCGGTGAGGGAGCCGATGAGCGAACACGAGATCAAGATGCTGACCATGCGTGAGCGTGTGGGGAGCGGAGTATGCATTGGCGAATTCACTTCTTCGTGGGTCGGCAGAACGTCCCGCCCGCTTGAGGTGGCCGGGGAGAATCTGGCGCACAATGCATGAGATCCGGCCCGATCCCTCGCGTGCCGGTAATCTCGGACCATCCAGGCGCGCTCGTGACGAGCGCACCGTCGACCAACCGATGGGAGTGTTCGTGGCGCTGATCAGCGGCATTGAGACCGTCTACTACCGCATTGCCAACATGAACCGGGCCGTCGCCTTCTACACAGATGTGCTCGGCCTGACGCTCAAGAACCGTGCCGCCAATGACTGGGCCGAGTTCGATGTCGGCAATGGCGAGTTGGCGCTGGAAGGTGAGCTTGCGACAGCGCCGCACCAGGGTGGGGCCACTGTGGTGTTCAAGTCCGATGACCTCCGCGCCCTCGCTGCGAAGCTCAAGGAAAACAGCGTGAAGATGGGCGAGGTGGAGGATCTCGGCGGGTCGCTCCTGCTCGAGTTCTACGACCCGGACGGCAACCGTCTCATCGCGATGCAGGCGCTCGGCACGAGCTGAGCTCGGCCGCTAGTTCGCGGTATCGGATCCATTCGTCGGCGGGCGCTCGAGATCGAATCGGGCGCGCGCCGTCGCAATGGTGTGCAGGAAGCCGTCGATATCGTCAACGCCCACGGCGACACGTGTCGTGGTCCACGGGAACGGCATCCGCACCCGTACCGGCTCGCGCAATTCGATCAGTGCCAACTCCCCCGAGCGGCCGACGTAGGCCACGAGCTTGAACCCGATGCGCACACCGAGCCCCGACCACCAGGGCCAGCGAATGCGCCCCAGCCGATCAACGGTGCCGACGGGAATCGCAAACCCGCCCAGGTTGCCGTAGTGCAGGCGTATCTCCCCCTCGCCCACCTCGGCATGCTGTTCGCCGCGGACAAGTGGCCAAAGCCACCGGGTAGCGCCACTGCGCGCCATGCGAAAGCGTTCCATGCCCCAAGGGTGCCACATCGACCCACACAGGGTCACCGTGCGAGCTGTTCGAACCTCGTGTCGTCGCCACCGCACAAGTGCTCAGACAGGTCGGTGTACTGACGGCGCAAGGGATCGCTCATGGGTGATGCGTAGATCTCGTCAAACACAATCCGCCGCACGCCCGCCTGGATCGACTCCTTCAAGCAGCCAAAGCACGGCGACAGCGTCGTATAGAGGGTGCTGCCACGCACAGCGATCCCAAACCGTGCCGCCGTCAAAATCGCGTTCTGCTCCGCATGGACGCAGATGCATCGATCAAGGCCGCGGCCGGGAACATGCTCGGGATCGCTCGCCTCAGCCCCTCGCCCAGCCTTGTGCAGGTCGCTGTCGCGGCAGCGGACGCATCCGTACTCGGAACAGTTGGGAAATCCCTCGGGCGTACCGTTGAATCCCGTCGATATGACGCGGTTGTCGATGACGAGCACTGCGCCGACGGAACTTCCCAGGCAGTTCGCACCTTCACGAACCGCCCGGGCAAGCCCCATGTAAAACCTGTCGCGCTCGAGCTGTTTCGCCCGGCCGACGTGCGCCAACTCGCTCAGTCGGGGATCAACCCCTCGTCGGAGAGCAACGCCTTGGCCTCCGTCAAACTCGTGTCGACGTCCGGCACCACGGCGTCGCTGGCGACCAGCTCGTCGTCGGCAAGCCGCACGCCATGATGGCGAATCCCCTCGACGAGTCGTTCGAGTGCCGCCACGAACGCCTGGTCGTCGCTGCCGGCAACCGCCTCCTCGACATGCTCGTCAAGTGCCTGGATGGCCGCCACGTCCGCGTCGGCGATCCGGTACTGACCGTCGTGAAGGATCCGTACGATCATGACGGGCCTCCTCCGTATTCGGCCGGCGGGGTCGGCTCGGTGGGCGCGACCTCACCAGTTGACGTCTGTTCGAGACCCGGCGTGGACGTCGCCTGCCCGAGCTCCTTCTTGAGCGCGTCGAGCTCCGCATCCACCGAACCCTGTTGGGTGACCTTTGCAAGCTCGCGGTCAAGGACGTCACCCGTCTGGGTGAGATCGTCGAGCGCACCCGACTCGAGCAGTTCGTCGAGCGCACCTGCGCGCGCCTTCATCTGCTCGGTCTTGTCTTCGGCGCGCTGCAGAGCCAATCCGACGTCGGCCATCTCCTCGGAGACCCCGCTGAAGGCCTCGTTGATCTTGACTTGCGCCTCGGCGGCCGTGTACTGCGCCTTGATGGTCTCCTTCTGCGTACGGAAGGCTTCGACCTTGGCGGTCAGCTTTTGTTCGGCACCGACGAGCTTCTGCTGCTCTGCTTCGAGCTGCTGCTGTTGCGCGCTCAGCCCGGTGAGCTGGGTCTGAACGCCCTGCTTGCGCTCAAGGGCGATGCGGGCGAGGTCCTCACGCCCGGCCTGCATGGCCGCACGGGCCTTCGTGTCCAGGTCGGTGAGACTCGCCTGCAACTTCGCAACCTGCGCTTCCAGGCGCTTCTTGCTGGTGGTGACGTCGACAACGCCGCGACGAACCTGCTGCAGCAGTTCGAGCTGCTTTTCGTAGCTGTACTCGAGCTGTTCGTTCGGATTCTCGGCGTGGCCGAGCAACGCGTTGATCTTCGACTTGACGATCAGGAGGAACCGGCGCATCAGGCCCATTCAAAGTCCTTTCGGGGGAGTCACGCCAGGATATCAAGGCCCCGCGCCGTCCCGATCGGACGACGTGCGAATCAGGAGACGATCGCGGCGCTCGGATCGTCCTTGAAGCGACGCTTCAGTTCATCCTGCAGGGCCGTCAGGACGACAATCGCCGCCGAGCGATCGTCGGACACCGAACGCTCCTCAACAGCCAAATCCCGTGCAGCCGCCGCGAGTTGGTCGTCGGTCATCGCCGCGGGGGCGGTGACGCCCTGCTCGGCCACGAGCTTCTCGACCCGTCGACGAGCCAGTGACATCTCCTCGTCCGGCGGCTGCAACCGGATGGCGGCCGCGCCACGTGACACGCGCTCGTACTGGCCTTCCTGGGTCAGGATCTGGGTCAGGTGATCCACCAGGGAGATGTCCCTGTCGGTGCCACTTCCCTGACGGCGGTCCAACTCGCCTTTGAGGATCTCCGCGCGGACCTGAACGTAGCGGCGCAACATCGAGAGGTGGTCGAGCTCGTCGCGACACTCGTCTCGACGTCGACGCACTTCGTCGATGTCGAGGCCTTCGAGTCCCTGAATGAACTCGTCGGACATGATGCGATCGATTCGGCGCTTGCCCTCGGACACGTTTGGCCTTCCGGTCATGGTTTGGCGCAAGTCTAGTCGGTCTTGTCGGGGTCCTGCATCCCGCCTGGTGGATGGCCCGTCCCCGTGCCCGGCGGGTGGCGTGGCGGAGCATCCTCGAAGTCGTCCGCAAGGAGCGTCCAGACGGTTTGCAGGGCAAAGAGCACCAGTACGAATGCCGCAGCTCCGACCGCGATCCACGTCGCGTAGTCGACGAGGGGACTCAGGTCGATCATGCAGCCGTTGGGTGGACAACCGTCAGGAGTGGATTCTCCCTGAGTGATGACGTAGCCGAATACCAACGACGCACCTGCCAACAGCAGCAGCACCCACAAGCGCTTGGTCGCTCCACGTCGCGTACTCTGGCGCCTCGACACATACGCGACGGCCGCGATGAACCCAGCCGGGATCAGCAGCACCAAGAGCACGAACGCGATGCCGATCACGACGTCCACACGGCCACCCTTCGTCAGGCGTGCACTGACTCCAACAGGTAGACGGCGCCGAGTGCCAGCACGTTGGGCCTGCGACGTTTCATGCCGGTCGCGGCGTTGCCGCCACCGTTGAGCGGAACCTTCTTCAACACGTGCAGTTCCTCGGCGCCGGCCAGCCGCTCGAAGTCCTTGATCGTGCAGAAGTGGATGTTCGGCGTGTCATACCACTGATACGGCAACGCCTTGGAGACCGGCATCCGGCCGAACACTCCCAGCTGAACGCGGACCGACCAGTGCCCGAAGTTCGGAAACGACACGATGACCCGACGCCCGATGCGTGTCATCTCGCGAAGCACCATGTCCGGTTTGCGTGTGGCCTGCAGCGTCTGTGACAGGACGACCACGTCGAACGAATCGTCGTCGAAGTCGCCGAGGCCGTCATCGATGTCGGCCTGCATCACCGGCACGCCGCGATCGATGCATGCGTGGAACCCGTCGAGCGAAATCTCGACGCCATGGCCGTCGCAGCCACGCACACGGATCAGATATTCCAGCAGGTCTCCATCGCCACACCCGAGATCGAGCACGCGCGACCCGGTGGGCACCATTCCGGCGACAAGCTGCAGGTCAGGCCGCAACGTCTTCCCCCGGGGCAGGTGCGGTTCGCGCACCGTTGACCATCTCCTGATGCACGCGACGCATGAAGGTGTCGACGGTGCGATGGTAGTCCGGTACCACGAGCAGGAAGGAGTCATGTCCCCAGGGCGAGGGGATCTCCTGGAACGTCACCGGTACACGGTGCGCGCCGAGGATGCGCACAAGCTCACGCGAGTGCTCGGTGTCAAACCGCCAATCGGTATCGAACGACATGACGAGAAAGCGGGTGCGAAGTGCACGAAGGCGCTCGGCGACCTGTGCAGCCGACCCGCCGAACGGGTCGAAGTAGTCCATCACCCGTGTCAGGTACAGATAGCTGTTGGCATCGAAGCGGCCCAGAAAGGTCTCGCCCTGATGCTGCAGGTAGCTCTCGACTTCGAAGTCCACACCGAAGTTTCGCCGGGGCGCATCGCCGTCTTGGATCCGGCGACCGAACTTCTGCCGCATCGACTCCTCGGACAGATAGGTGATGTGCGCGATCATCCGCGCAAGCGACAGGCCGGTGTTCGGACGGTTCGGCGTGTCGTAGTAGTCGCCACCGTTGAAGTCCGGGTCGCGAAGGATCGCCTCACGCGCGACGGCACTGAACGCGATGTTCTGCGGGGTGAGCTTGCTGGTACTGCAGACCATGACGGCTGCGTGAATGTCATCCGGGTGGTCCAAGGCCCATTGCAGCACCTGCATGCCACCGACGCTGCCGCCCACCGCGGCGGCCAGACGCGAGACGCCGAGGTGGTGCACAAGCGCTCGATGGACCGTGGCAAGGTCGCTCACGGTGAAGACCGGAAATCGCAGCCCATAGGGCGAACCGGTCGCCGGATCGATGCTGGAGGGTCCGGTTGTGCCCTGACAGCCGCCGAGCAGATTCGAGCAGATGACGAAGAACTTGTCGGTGTCGATCGGCCGCCCCGGACCGATGATGTTGTCCCACCAGCCAACCCGAGCGGGATCGCCGTGATGGCCGGCGGCGTGGGCGTCGCCGGTCAGCGCATGGCAGATGTAGACGGCATTTGTCGCATCGGCGTTCAGCGCGCCGTAGGTCTCGTAGGCGACCTCGACCGGTGCCAGGTGCTCACCGGATTCGAGGACGAGCGGGTTGTCCTGATCAAACAGGACAACCCGTTTCGTCTCGACCCGACCGACCGATCGGCCGGCGGGCTCTGCGCGTGCCTCGGAGGTCAACTGGCCTTCGCGATTGCCTGATCGATGTCGGCGATGATGTCGTCGATGTGCTCGATACCGACCGAAAGGCGCACCATGTCCTGCGTCACTCCGGCCGAGGCGAGCTCGTCCTCGTTCAGCTGCGAGTGCGTCGTGGACGCGCTGTGGATGGCAAGCGACTTCGCGTCGCCGATGTTGGCCAGGTGACTGAAGAGCTCAAGGCTCTCGATGAACGTCCGGCCCGCTTCACGTCCCCCGGCGATACCGAAGGTGATGAGCGCGCCAAAGCCGCCGGTGAGGGTGCGTTTGGCCACCTCGTGGTACTTGTCGCCCTCCAGGCCGGAGTAGTTGACCCATTCGACCTTGGGGTGCGCGGCCAGATGCCGGGCGACGGCCAACGCGTTGGCATTGTGGCGCTCCATCCGCAGCGTGAGCGTCTCGACACCCTGCAGGATCAGGAACGCGTTGAACGGCGAGAGCGCCGCGCCCATGTTGCGAAGCAGCACCGTCCGTGCCCGCCCGATGTATGCCGCCGGACCCAGGGCGTCGCTCCACACGACGCCGTGGTAGCTCGGGTCCGGGCTGGTCAGACCGGGGTAGCGATCCTTGTGGGCCACCCAGTCGAACTTGCCGCTGTCGATGATCGCCCCGCCGATGGAGGTGCCGTGACCGCCGATGAACTTGGTGAGCGAGTGGACGGCGACGTCGGCGCCGAGATCGAGCACCCGGCATCCGACGGGCGTCGCCACCGTGTTGTCGACGATGAGCGGCAGGCCGGCGGCGTGCGCAGCATCGGCCCAGGCTTTGATGTCGACGACGTTCATGCGCGGGTTGCCGATCGTCTCGGCGAACACCAGGCGCGTCTTGTCGTCGGTGAGCTTCGCCACCGCGCCCGGATCGTCCGGATCCACGAAGCGCACCTCGATGCCGTACTGCGGCAGCGTGTGGGCGAACAGGTTGTAGGTGCCGCCGTAGAGGGTCGACACCGAGATGATGTTGTCGCCGGCACGACAGACGTTCAGGACCGAGTACGTGATCGCCGCCTGACCGGAGGCGACCACGAGCGCGGCGATGCCCCCTTCAAGCTGCGCAAGGCGCTGCTCAAGGACGTCCCACGTCGGGTTCATGATGCGCGTGTAGATGTTGCCCGGCACCTTCAGGGCGAACAGGTCCGCCGCGTGATCGGCGTCGTTGAAGGTGTACGAGGTGGTCTGATAGATCGGCACCGCACGCGAGTTGGTGGCGGGGTCCGGCACCTGCCCGCCATGCAGGGCGATCGTGTCTGGATGAAGCTCGCTCATACGTCTGTCTCCTGGGGTCGCGGCCTAATTGCCACTATGTATACCGGATTTATGGTGTTTGCGGCTGGGGCGCCTGCCACGAACGGTATCCGGCACGCGTCCAATGATCGTACCGACTCTGGGCGCCCGACAGCCGATCCACCTCGGAGACGATGGGACGCGGCGTGGCGCGGCGCCTGCTGCACCGGCCGGAAGCTGCCAATCGACGGCCTGTGCAGACTGTCAAAGCGGCCGCCCCGGGAAGGGCGGCCGATGGAGCGGTCACTCCCGCCCGACACGTGGGTGCCGGGCGGGATGAAGCTACTTCGCTCCAGCCTCCTCCAGTGCACGGGCAGTGAGCACCCGCGACAAGTGACGGCGGAAGTCGGCGGTGGCCCAGGTATCGCTCGGTGGATCCGCCCCTTCGTCGGCTTTGGCCGAAGCCGCCGCCACCCCACCCGACGCGAACGCACCCTCGGCCGCCGAGGCCCGAAATGGCGTCGTTGCCATGTTGGTCATCGCGATTCGGGCACTGCCGTTGACAACCACGGCCACCCCGACCGTCGCCCAGTCGAGCTGACGTTGGAGGAACTTCTTGTAGCTCCAGCCGGCTGAGCCGGTCTTCGGCACATGGATCGCCGTCAGGATCTCGTCGTGGTGGAGATCCGTCTCGAAGAATCCCTTGAAGAAGTCCGCAGCCGTGATTTGCCGTGTGCCGTTTGGCCCCTGGGCGACGAACGTGGCGTCGAGCAGCCGCATGATCGTGGGCTGATCCGACGCCGGATCACCGTGGGCGCACGAGCCACCGATGGTGCCACGGTGGCGAACCTGGCGGTCGCCGACGGTGCCTGCGGTGTGGGCCATGATCGGACAGTGGGCCTTGGCGAGGGGGTCGCGCTCAAGGTCGCATTGACGTGTCATGGCACCGACCACCAGATGGTCGCCGCCGTCGCTCACTCCGGCAAGCCCGAGTCGGCTGACGTCGATCAGCTTCGTCGGTCGGCCCATGCGCGTCTTCATGATCGGGATCAACGAGTGCCCGCCGGCGAGCAACTTCGCTTCCGGGTCGCTCGCCAGTTCCGTGATCGCGTGCTCCACCGAGTCGGCGAGCACGTAGTCGAATTCGCTCGGGATCATGACGTTGCCTCCTGAATTGCCCGCCACACCCGCTCGGGAGTGGCCGGACGCTCGACGTTCTTCACACCGAGGTGTGCGAGAGCATCGACGACGGCGTTGATGACCGCCGGCGGCGATGCGATGGTGCCGGCTTCACCGACACCCTTGACACCGAGAGGGTTGGTCGGGCTCGGCGTCACGGTGTGGCCGAGCTCGAACGACGGAACCTCAGGTGCGCCCGGCACCAGATAGCTCACCATGTTGCCGGTGAGCAGGTTGCCGTCCTCGTCGTACTGCGCCTCTTCGTAGAGCGCCTCGGCGATGCCCTGCGTGATGCCGCCGTGCAGCTGCCCTTCCACGATGTTCGGATTGATCTGTACGCCGCAGTCGTCGACGGCGACGTACCGGATGATGTCGACCTTGCCGGTCTCGGTATCCACCTCGACCACACATGCGTGCGACCCGTTCGGCCAGCTGAAGTTCGGCGGGTCGTAGACATGGTTGGCCGTGAGGCCGGGCTCCATGCCGTCGGGCAAATCGTGCGCGGCCCACGCGGCGAACCCGATCGCCGCAATGTTCACGCTCTTGTCCGTCCCCTTGACGGTAAAGTCGCCGCCGGCGAAGTCCAGGTCGTCCTCCGAACACTCCAATTGATGCGCCGCGATCGTCTTGGCCTTGGCGATGATCTTCTCGCCGGCCTTGTAGAGCGCCACACCACCGACCGAAAGCCCACGGCTGCCGTAGGTGTCGAGTCCGAGCGGCGAGATCTGCGTGTCGGAGTGCAAGACCTCGACATTCTCGAACGGCACGCCCAGCTGATCGCTGACGATCTGCGCCATCGAGGTGACGTTGCCCTGCCCATGCGGTGATACGCCGGTCACGACGCGCACTGTGCCGGTCGGGAGGAATTCGATGGTCGACGCATCCCATCCGCCGGCGATGTACTTGAGCGCCGCAAGGACCCGCGACGGGGCGATGCCGCACATCTCGAGCCAGGTCGAAAACCCGACGCCGATCACCTTTGTCGATCCGGATGCGCGACGCTCCGCCTGCTTGGCGCGGATCGCCGGATAGTCGAGCATCTGAATGAGCTTCTCGGTGGTACCGGTGTAGTTGGCCGAATCCACGGTGAGTCCGGACACGATCGTGTAGTTCGGGAATTTGTCGTTCGTGATGAAGTTCTTCATCCGAAGTTCGATCGGATCCATGTTGAGCTCGCGGGCAAGCGCATCCATCGCACGTTCGATCGCGTAGGTCGCCTCGGGCCTGCCGGCTCCGCGGTAGGCGTCGGTGAACGTGTTGTTCGTGAACACATTGGTGTATTGGAAGTCGTAGCCCTCGATGTCATACGCGCCGCAATACAGCCATGCGCCGAGCATTGGGATGCCCGGCGTGATGATGCGCATGTACGCACCCATCGATGCGAGCAGGTTCACCCGGACCGCCTTCAGGATGCCGTCCTTCGTGGCTGCAAGCTCGATCTCCTGATACATCTCGCGCCCGTGAAGGGTCGCCAGGTAGCCCTCGCTGCGCTCCTCGATCCACTTGACCGGGCGGCCGAGCGTCTTGGCGACAGCGAGGCAGATCGCATCCTCGGGGTATGCCTCAAGTTTGGACCCGAACCCGCCACCCACGTCCGGGGCCACGACACGGAGTTTGGCTTCCGGCACGCCGACGGTGATCGTCAACGTGGTGCGCAGGATGTGCGGGATCTGGGTGGAGCTGTAGAGGGTGTACTCCCCCATCGCCGGGCTCAGATCCACGACAACGCCGCGCGGCTCCATGGCGTTCGGGATGAGTCGGGCGAGGTAGTACTCCTCCTTGATTTTGACGAGATCCGGGTCCTCGAAGTAGGGGCCGGCCGGGTTCTTGGCGGGCACCGGACTGTCGCGCGAGAACACCCAGTCGCCGGCGTCGTTGGTGCCGAACTCGTCGTGGATGATCGGGGCGCCGTCGGCGAGCGCAGCCTTGATGTCGGTGACCGCCGGCAGCGGATCCCAGTCAACCACCACGAGCTCGGCCGCGTCTTTGGCATGTACGCGCGAATCGGCGACCACGACCGCGACCGGATCGCCCACGTAGCGGGCCTTGTCTTTTGTCAGCGGGAAGTGCGCGGGATTTTTGATCTGGTCGTTGATCGGCCACGCCATGACGAGCGGCCCGGCGAACTCCAGTGTCTCGGCCGTGTAGACGGCGACGACCCCGGGGGCCGCGGCGGCTGCGGCGGTATCGATGCCCGTGATGTTGGCGTGCGCGAACGGGCTTCGCACGATGCTGATCCACAACATCCCGGGAACGGAGATGTTGTCGATGAACCGGCCCTGGCCGGTGATGAGCTCCGGATCCTCCTTGCGGATCTTGCGCTGGCCGATCGCGCCCTGAGGGACTTCAGTCGTTGCCATTTCCGCCTCCTACGATCCGGTCGCCGCGGCCTGCACGGCCTTGACGATGTTTTGGTAGCCGGTGCACCGACAGAGGTTGCCCTCGAGCCCGTGGCGAATCTCGTCCTCGGACGGGCTGGGGTTGTCCTTCAGCAGACTGACGGCGGCCATGATCATTCCCGGCGTGCAGTAGCCGCACTGCAACGCGTGGTTCTCAGTAAAGGCCTTCTGCATCGGATGCAGCTCGGCCCCGTTGGCGAGGCCCTCGATCGTGGTGACCTCTTGCCCGTCGGCCTGGACGGCCAAGACCGTGCAGGACTTCACCGACTCGCCGTTGATGTGGATGGTGCACGCGCCACAGCTGGACGTGTCGCACCCGATGTTCGTCCCAGTCAGTCCGAGCTTCTCGCGAAGCACGTACGCGAGCAGATCGCGCGATTCGACCTCGACCTCGTGGCGTTGCCCGTTGACGGTGACAGTGATCTGTCGCACGGGTCAGCCCCCCTTCCCAAAAAGTCGTTTGATGGCGCCTTTCACGGCCGCCATGAGCACGGAGAACGCCGAGAGCGGTTTCGCCCCGGCGGGCGGAGGCGGGGGCGGCGCAGTGTCCGGGTCCCCGTCGGAGAGCGCCGCTTCAGTCGCGGCCTGGTGTTGCAGCTGCATTCGCAGACAGCCTGCGAAGTCGCCGACCAACTTGGTGGCGACGTCCTTGACGACGTTCGGTCGACCGAGCTGCGCGGCCTGTCCGGAGAATCGAAGATCAGTGGTCATGTCGACCCGAGTGCCACCCTCCACGGCGATGAAGTGGGCATCGACGGTGCCGTCGGCGCCACCCTTGCCGCGGTTGTCGCGCCCGCTCACGGCCATCTTGACGATCCCACCCGGCTCGTCGATATCGATCAGTTTGATCGTGTTGTCGAAGTCCATGCCGACAGGCCCCAGGCGCACGCTCATCTTGGCGCGCCAGTTGCGATCATCGGTCGCTTCGACCAGTTGGGCGCCGGGCATGCAGGGCACGACCCGTTCCGCGTCGAGCAGCAACTTCATCGTCTCATGTGGCGAGGCCGGAACCTCGAAGGAGTTCTCGATGATCACCTGCTCACGCTCACCGATGCTGCGGCCCGCGCCCGCATGGTCTGAATGATCTCGGCGCCAATGGCCACGGCCACCTCCTGGGGTGTCTTGGAACGGATGGAAAGTCCGATGGGTGCGTGAATGCGTGCGAGCTCGGCGTCGGTGGCGCCTTCCTCGCGAAGCCGCTCCTCGCGCCGAGCGGTGGTGCGCTTGCTGCCCATCGCGCCGATGTAACCGGCGTCGGTCGCAAGGGCGGCCTGCAGCGCGGGCACGTCGAACTTCGCGTCGTGCGTGAGCACACAGATTGCGCTGCGCTGATCCACGTGGGACTCGGCGATCACCGTGTGCGGCCAGGCCACCACCAGCTCGTGCGCCGCCGGGAAACGTTCGGGTGTGACGAAGATGCCGCGCGCGTCGCTGACGGTGACGTGGTAGCCGAGGAAGGAGCCGACCGTGGCAAGCGCGGCGGCGAAGTCGACGGCGCCGAAGATGTACATGCGCGGTTTGGGAGCAACCGAGAGGACGAAGCACTCGTCCTCGCCGGAGCCCACGATCCCGCACTCGCCGCGACGAATCAGCGCGCCGATCTCTTCGCCTGCGTCGTCGCCGCCGACCAACGTTCCGACGCCGAGCCGGGGTCCGGCAAGCGGCGTGACCAGCCCGAGCGTCGCCTCGTCGTCAACCGCGGACCCCAGTGCGGCGACGATGGACGGGTCCATGCGCATCAGCACGATACGGACGGCGCCGCCACACGGCAGACCAACTGCGAAGGCGTCGTCGTCGGCGATGCCGTAGTCGCGCACGATCGCGGTTCCGGTCTGCATGACCGAGTCCGCCGCGATCACCAGATCCGGCTCGACGCAGCCGCCGGTGACCGACCCTGCGATTGCCCCGTCGTCGGCGATCGCCATCGCGGCGCCCGGCGGTTTCGGGCCGGAACGCTCGACCGCGACCACCATCGCGATGACTGCCGGGCGGCCCTCGCGGGACCAGTCCATCAGTGTCGGAAGAATCTCGAACATACCCACCCGATAGCTCGAAACTTTTGTAACGAATAGGCACGCTACCCGGCGGGAATCGCTTCCACAACCCCGTGAGTTCCCCAGGTTTTTATCCGAATCACGCACGTATCAATTGCAACGATTACCTTGACGCCCGCGCATCACCAGCTACGCTGCGCGCATGGATGCGGCGACTCCGGACGAACTCGCAGCCGGCCTGCGGGCCGCGGACTACCTGGCCGACGACGGTCTCAGCGTGGCGCTGTTTCTCGCGCTGTCGATGAACCGTCCGCTCCTTCTGGAAGGTGAGCCCGGCGTCGGGAAGACCGAGGCGGCAAAGGCGCTCGCGCGAACGTTGGGCGCCGACCTGATCCGCCTGCAGTGCTACGAGGGCATCGACGCCTCCCAAGCCCTGTACGAATGGGACTACGCACGCCAACTCCTTGCCGCACGTGCCGCGGGTGACACGGTGGGCGCCGATACGCACGAGCTGTTCAGCGAACGGTTTCTCGTGGAGCGGCCGCTGCTTCGCGCGCTTCGTGCCGGGTCGAAGGCGGTGCTGCTGATCGACGAGCTTGATCGTGCCGACGACGAGTTCGAGGCCTTTCTGCTCGAGATCCTGGCCGAGTACACGATCACCATCCCGGAACTCGGCACGATCCGTGCGCCGAGCCCGCCCGCCGTGATCATCACGTCCAACCGCACCAGGGACCTTCACGATGCGCTGAAGCGACGGTGCCTGTATCACTGGCTTCCCTACCCTGACCGGGACCGGGAGGTCGACATCATCCATCTGCGCGTTCCGGAAGCGGACCCGACACTCGCCGCCGCAGTCGCCGACGCGGTGGGGCGTCTGCGTGAGCTCGATCTCGCAAAACCGCCAGGCCCCGCAGAGGCGATCGATTGGACCCGTGCGCTGCACCTGATGGGCGCGCCGCCGATCACGCCCGACGATGCACAGGCCACGCTCGGGTGGGTGGTGAAGTCGCGGGAGGACCAGGACCGCATCGGCGATGAGTTGGCGAAAGTGATCGGCCTGGCCTGACATGGGCGCACGCACGCTCGTCGAGTTCGGGCGCGAGCTGCGTCGCGCAGGCGTGGTGGTCGGCACTGGACGAATCGCAACCTTCGCCGCGGCGGTCGAGCGGGTGCCACACGATCTTTACTGGGCCGGGCGCGCGACACTGATCAGTCGGCGTGACGACATCCCGGTCTACGACCGGGTGTTTCGGATGGTGTTCGGAGCCCTCGCCGACGAACCGGCGCGGACGGGGCGCCCGCCGATGAATCTGCAAGGTGCGTTCAGCGACGGTGCAGTGCCGCTTCGCGACGACGACGTCGAGGTGTCGGACGAGCTGACACGGGCGAGTCGAACCGAACGGCTGCGATCGCGAAGCTTCGCAACGTTGGATGACGCGGAGCTCGCTGAGCTCGCGCGGACGGTCAACCGTCTGCGTCTGGTGGCGCCGCTGCGACGAACGCGGCGCTACGGCGGCGCGCGGCGTGGCGATCTGGATCAACGTCGGACGGTGCGACGCGCGCTTCGCACCGGCGGAGATCCGGTCGTGCTGCTTCGACGCGTGCGACGACGGCGCGCGCGGCGT